>ERZ791746.364-NODE-364-length-42930-cov-12.509738_pt1 | contig 42930 bp, 28 predicted proteins | sample MGYA00510038_ERZ791746 | MGnify/ENA primary metagenome ERZ791746 (study PRJEB30046, sample SAMN00792018) | human gut metagenome | study: EMG produced TPA metagenomics assembly of the A metagenome-wide association study of gut microbiota in type 2...
GTACGTACGGTGGTGTGAGAGGTCGGCGGGCCGAAGCCCGCCTCCTACTCGATGCGTGTGATAAGTGGCTGAGGGGTAACGCTTCGCGAGGTGGCTGGGGTGGCTGAGGGGGTGGAAGCGGCGCACGGATTGGGAAGCGCCGCTTTTTTATATGGTCGCTCAATCGTATAGATGGGGCATAAGGGTGGTAGGTTGGCATCGCCGCGCTCGCCAACCGGGTTGTGGGTGTTTCGCACCGGGGGCATGAGGTGGATCAGCGGCTTCGCCGCAGGAGGAACTACCGGAAAGGTTATCTGATAAAATACGGGTAACCCCAGCATGCAGGCCCTTGGAGAAGGGCCGCGGCAAAGCCGCAGGATGGATGCCGCGAAGCGGCTGAAGCTCTGTAAGCGGTAAGCTGACAGCTGTAAGCATCCAGGTGGCTGAGGAGTATGTGTATATGGTTCCGGCTAATCGTATGGATGGGGCGTAAAGGTGGTGGGTTGGCATCGCTGCGCTCGCCAACCGGGTTGTGGGTGCTTCGCACCGGGGCGTAAGGTAGAGCAGCGGCTTCGCCGCGGATAAATCATTACGAACGTATTTACAATAACGTGAGGCAGTCGTAATTATGCAGGCCCTTAGAGAAGGGCCGCGGCAAAGCCGCAGGATGGATGCTGCGAAGTCGCTGATGCTCTGTAAGCGGTGAGCTGACAGCTGATAGCTGTAAGCCGTAAGCCGTAAGCTGAAAGCTCCCTCCTACCTGAAATCCGGTGTTTCTTACGGTGTAATAACCATCTGTTTTATTCCCTTCTGTTTACAGTATATTCTCTGTTATCTGTTATTTCACATAATTATCTGTTTTTCATTTACCTCTGTTTGTGGTACACTATGTTTGAATTTATCCTGATTCAGCTTTGTGGTTTACCATGGAGTCCACTGTCAGGGGAAGGGAATAGTAACATGCACGGAAAAAATGCGAAAAAGGCAATGGCAGCCCTGGTGGCTTGTTTATGTGTGGGAACTGCCATGTTTGCAGGGGGATGTGGATCATCTGCACAGACGAAGTCGGCTGCCGTATCTGTGAAGGCAATGAAGGTGCTGCAGCAGGATACGAAAGTCACCCACGATTATTCAGGCCAGGTGAAATCTACGGATGCTGTCATTATTAAACCGAAGGTGTCCGGTTCTATTACGGAAAAGTATTTCAAGAGCGGTCAGTTTGTATCGGAGGGGACCCCTCTCTATAAGCTGGACGACCGGCAGTATGAGTCGGAAGTTCTTTCGGCCCGTTCTAATGTGGATAAGGCGCAGACCAATCTCAATAACTCCATGATTGATCTGGGGCGGTACCAGAAGCTGGCCTCTTCCGGCGCTATTGCGGAGCAGACGCTGACTACCCAGCAGGCTACGGTGGATTCGAACCAGTCCAGTCTCGATGATGCGGTGGCCATGCTGAAGAAGGCCCAGGAGAATCTGGATGATACAGTAATCCGGGCGCCCATTTCCGGCCGTCTTTCCGTGGATGATGTGGCAGTCGGTACCTATGCAGCTGCCGGTAATACCTCCCTTGTATCTATCGGTTCCATTAATCCGATTTATGTCCAGTTCTCGGTCAGTGAAAATGAATACCTGAATTTCCGTACTGCGGCTGACCAGAAAACATTGGAGCATGCGGAACACCATCCGCCGAAGGCTACCCTGACTTTGAGCAATGGTACCAAGTATGACGAAGTATCTACCAATTATGTGGCAGACCGGGAACTTTCTGAAAGTACCGGTACTCTGACCATGAAGGCTATATTTAATAATGATGATGGTGTGCTGCTCCCCGGCATGTTTGCCCGGGTGACACTGGAAGGCCAGACTTTGAAGGATGCCATTCTTGTCCCGCAGAAGGCGGTGCAGCAGGTATTGAATAAATCCTTTGTCATTGTGGTAGGACCGGACAACAAGTCCGTTTCCAAGATCGTAACCCTTGGTGACCAGGTGGGAAGCTACTACATTGTCAAGAGCGGTCTTTCTGCCGGTGATAACGTGGTGGTAGAAGGCCTGACGAACCTGAAGGAAGGACAGGAGCTTTCCGTAACGGAAACGACGCCGGAAGAACTGGGTCTTTCCCTGACCACCTCTGATACCACTGCTTCCACGACGGCTGCCGCTTCTTCATCTGCAAAGTAAGGAGGCCCTTATGTCTAAATTTTTCATTCGGCGTCCTATTTTTGCTATCGTTATTTCCATTATTATTGTGATTCTGGGGGCAGCGTCCCTGTTTTCCCTGCCGATAGCCCAGTATCCCCAGATTTCTCCGCCTACCATCAGCCTCAGCGCTAATTATACCGGCGCCAATGCGACCATCGTGAACCAGACGGTGGCCCAGGTGATCGAGGAAGATCTGAATGGCGTGGAAAATATGTCTTACATGTCATCCACGTCCAGCAACGATGGGTCCTACAGCCTGTCCATTGTATTCGACCTCTCCAGTGATGGGGACATGGACTCTGTCAATGTACAGAATGATGCAAACCTGGCGAAGAACAGCCTGCCCAGTGATGTACAGACCACGGGCCTTACCGTACGTAAATCTTCCGGCGATATGGTGCTCATGGCGAATCTCTATTCTCCAAACGGCACCTATGACCAGGCATTCCTTAAAAACTATGCGGATATTTACCTTCTCGATAAAATCCAGCGTATCGATGGGGTAGGTAATGTCAATACCTTCGGTTCCAGCTATGCCATGCGGGTGTGGCTGAATCCGGATAAGCTGGCGGAAAGAAACCTGACGGTATCCGATGTCATTTCTGCTATCAAGGAACAGAATACTTCGGCTCCTGCAGGTACGATCGGCGCCCAGCCTGCACCGGAAACCCAGGAAAAGCAGTACAGCGCCAAGGTGGAAGGCCGTCTTTCCACACCGGAACAGTTCGGCAATATTATCCTGAAGTCCGAATCCAATGGCCAGTTTGTCTACCTGAAGGATGTGGCCAAGATCCAGACCGGCACCCAGAACCAGAGTAGTGATTCCAAGATTAATGGCAAGACCGGAGTTGGTTTCGGTGTGCAGCTGACGAACGATGCCAATGCACTGGATACGGTGAGCCAGGTGAAGAAGGTGCTCCAGGAAGCGAAGGAAACTTTCCCGCCGGACCTGGATTACACCATTATCATGGATAATACGAACTTCATCAATGCATCCATCAGTGAAGTCCGGGATACCTTCGTCGAATCCCTTCTTCTCGTCATTCTTGTGGTATTCATATTCCTCCAGAAGTGGCGGACCACCCTCATTCCGGTACTGGCGGTACCGGTGTCCATTGTGGGGACCTTTGCCAGCTTCATTGTCCTTGATTTTACAATCAATACGCTCACCCTCTTCGCCATGGTACTGGCCATCGGCCTCGTGGTGGATGATGCTATCGTAGTTATTGAAAACGTGGAAGAGCACATGGCGAAAGACGGACTTCCTGCAAAGGAAGCCACGGAAAAAGCCATGGGCGAAGTGCAGGGACCGATTATCGCCACCACCGCTGTGCTGGCGTCCATCTTCATCCCGGTAGCCTTTGTGGGCGGCATGACCGGTGTCCTTTACAAGCAGTTCGCCGTAACGATTACGATTTCTGTTGCCATTTCCGCCTTTGTGGCCCTGACTCTGACGCCGGCCCTCTGCGGCCTTCTCCTGAAGCCCGATGACAAGGGAATCCAGAAAGGACCGCTGGGTGCTTTCTTCCGGTGGTTCAACAGGTCCTTTGATTCTTTCCGGGAAAAATATACCGGCAAGGTGGGATGGATGATCCACCACCTGAAGTATGCGGCGGTTTTCCTTATCCTGGTGACCGGGCTCATGGGCGTATTCTACAAGATGCTGCCTTCTACCTTCGTCCCCGATGAGGACCAGGGATTCTTTGCGGTCAGTGTGACCATGCCGGAAGGCACGTCCCTGAACCAGACCATCAAAACGGTTGACGCCATTGCCAATGAATCGAAGGAACTGAAGGGGGTCACCGATATTATGACCCACGCCGGCGGTTCTTCCTCCAATTCGGGCAATGTGTATATCGCACTGGACGACTGGAGTAAACGAAAATCCGCTGACCTCAGTGTCAATTCCATTATTGCCAAATTCAACAGCACCATTGTGCCGAAGCATCCGGAGGCCCAGGTGTCTGCTTTCAATATGCCATCTCTTCCGGGTCTTGGCATGGAAGGCGGATGGTCCATGCAGCTCCAGGATAATGTAGGCCTTTCAGATACGGAACTGGGGGATGTGGCCAATAAGGTGGTAGCAGCCTGCAACCAGCGGCCGGAACTGGCCGGTGTCCGCACTTCCTACGCCACCAATACGCCAAGTGTCCAGTATTCTGTGGACCGTGAAAAAGTCAAGAACCTGGGCATCAGCCTGTCCGACGTATTTACCGCTCTCCAGGCCAACTTCGGCGGGTCCCAGGTGAATGATTTCAACCAGTTCGGCCGTTCCTACAAGGTCATTGTACAGGCCGATACCCAGTACCGTTCCCAGGCAGACAGCCTGAAGTTCATTTCCGTGAAATCTTCTTCCGGTAAGATGGTACCTCTGGATACCATTCTCACCAGTTCTATAACCACAGGACCTTCCTCCATTACCCGGTTTAACGGCGTACGGAGCGTGGCTATCCAGGGCAGTGCAGCCAACGGCTACAGCTCCGGTGAAGCCATGCAGGCGGCGGAAGCGGCGGCCAAGAGCGTCATGCCTTCCGGATTCACCATCGAATGGTCCGGCCAGAGCCGCGAAGAAAATTCTTCGTCCAGCTCTACCATGAAGATTCTCGTCATGGCTCTCGTCTTTGCGTTCCTCTGCCTGGCAGCTCTCTACGAAAGCTGGTCCATGCCCTTTGCCGTACTCTTTACGGTACCGACCGGTATCTTTGGCGCCGTGGCTACGGAATATGTGGTCCGTAAGCTGGGAACCATCCTGGGCGCCAATACGAGCGGGTATATGAACAGCGTGTACATGCAGATCGGTATCATCATGATTATCGGCCTCGCCGCAAAGAACGCCATCCTTATCGTAGAATTTGCGAAGGAACGGGTGGATAAGGGCATGGATCCCATGAAGGCTGTGGTCATCGCCGCCAAGCTCCGTCTGCGTCCTATCCTGATGACCGCCTTCACCGCCATCATCGGCTGCCTGCCCCTGGCCATGGCCACCGGCGCCGGTGCCGGTGCCCGCTGCGGTATGGGGGTGGCCGTAGTAGGGGGCATGACCTTTGCCACCATCTGCGGGCTCCTCCTGATTCCGGCGTTCTACATTATTTCCGAATACATGGCCCGGTACTTCCGGAAGGTTACGGGATTCAAAGGAATTAAGTTCAAGTACCGCATGCTTCGTCGTTAAGTCTGTGCTATGGTCGACTGACCGTACATGTATATGGGGCTAAGGGTGGTGGGTGAGCAAGCGAAGCGATGTTCACCCACCACCTTTAGCCCCATTTATTCATTTTGGGGGTATACTCAAATTCTCCTCTTGACAGAAAAGTATTCCGGTATTATGATTATCACAACTTAAGAAACAAACCGTTGAAGCGGAGATAAAAATAATTGTGCACTCACAGGGAGCCGGGGTATTGAGAAGCCGGCAGGACGCAGGTTATTAAATGGACCGCTGAGGGCGCGGTGAAAAGGGAACTTAGTAGCCAGCGACGTAGGGCATACGTCAGTTGCCGGAGATATGCTGGTATCTCGCTAAGAGCAGGGGTCATACCCTGAAGCAAGGTGGCACCGCGGAATAGATATCCGTCCTTGACAAGTATTTGTCAGGGACGGATTTTTTTATACCTTCCCTGAAGGAGGAAACCATGGACACAATCAGACGATGGCAGGAGGCCGATTTCATCAGATTCTAAGAAAATGAAACCATGTACATTCAGGAGGTATATACCATGATTAAAGAAGCAATCCAGAAAATCGTCAGAAAAGGAGATCTCTCCTACAAAGAAGCCTATGATGTGATGAATGAAATTATGAATGGGGAAACCACTCCCACCCAGAATGCCGCCTTCCTGGCAGCCCTTTCCACCAAGAGCACCCGGGCAGAAACAATCGATGAGATTTCCGGCTGTGCCGTAGCCATGAGGGAACATGCCATCCCTGTTCCCCATCCGGGCATGAAGGTCCTTGAAATCGTAGGTACCGGCGGTGACCGCTCCAACAGCTTCAATATTTCCACCACCGCAGCCTTCGTAGTGGCAGCAGCGGGGGTAAAGGTAGCCAAACACGGCAACCGGGCGGCTTCTTCCAAGTGCGGTACCGCCGATGTACAGGAAGCACTGGGGGCCAACATTAACCAGGACCCGAAGAAAGCACTGGAAATGCTCCAAAAGGTGGGCATGTGCTTCCTCTTCGCCCAGAAGTACCACGCCGCCATGAAGTACGTAGGACCCATCCGGAAGGAACTGGGATTCCGGACCGTATTCAATATCCTGGGACCCCTTACCAACCCGGCGAACCCGGATTACTTCCTCCTCGGCGTCTACGACGGATATCTGGTGGAGCCGGTGGCCAAGGTTCTCGATAAACTGGGCGTCAAGAGTGCGGTGGTTGTCCATGGGGAAGATTGCCTCGATGAAGTTTCCCCCAGCGCGCCGACACTGGTCTGCGAGCTGAAAGACGGCTACTACCGGACCAGCGAAATCAAACCGGAAGACTTCGGCCTCACCCGTGGCAAAAAGGAAGACATTGTCGGAGGCACACCGGAAGAAAATGCGGAAATCACAAAGGGCATTCTTTCCGGAAAGATCCAGGGAACGAAGCGGAATGCGGTGCTCCTCAATGCGGGCCTTGCGCTCTATGCGGCCAAGGCAGCAGAAACCATGGCAGAGGGCGTAAAGAAAGCGGCAGAACTTATCGACAGCGGCAAAGCCCTTGCCACCATGGAAGATTATATCAAAGTATCCAACGAATGACAGGTGGACCATGATTCTGGACGATATAGCCAAGGAAACGGAAAGAAGACTGAAAGAGCTGAAGGGAAACGGATATTACGAAGAAATCCATACAAAGATTCTTCACTTTGAGCCTTCAGGAAGCCACCGCTTCTATAAAAATCTTTCAGCCCCCGGGCTTTCCTTCATCTGTGAACTGAAAAAAGCATCTCCTTCCAAAGGGCTCATCAGTGAGGATTTCCCTTTCGAGGATATAGCAAAGGAATATGAAGCAGCCGGAGCATCGGCCATCTCCTGCCTCACAGAACCGAAATGGTTCAAGGGAGATATCAGCTACCTCAAAAAGGTGGCGGCAGAAGTAACGCTCCCGGTGCTTCGGAAGGATTTCATCATCGATGAGTGCCAGATCGAAGAGGCGGCCCTGGCCGGTGCATCGGCCATCCTCCTCATCGCGGCGATTCTGGATGATACCAAAATCCGCTCCTTCATGAAACTGGCCGATGACCTGGGATTGGATGTGCTGGCGGAAGCCCACGATGAAAGGGAAATGGAGCGGCTCCTCCAGGATGGTGCAAAGATAGCAGGGGTCAACAACCGGGACCTCCGGGATTTCACCATAAAGATGGAAAATACGGAAAAACTGGCAAAGCTGGTGCCGGAGGATGTGCTTCTCGTTTCCGAAAGCGGCATGACGGACAAGGAAAAGGTCCATCGGATGAAAGAAACCGGTGCCGATGCGGTATTGATCGGTGAAATGCTCATGAAAGCAAGTAACAGGACAGAGCTCTTAAAGGAACTGGTCCATGAAAATTCATAAACAAAGGATGGAAACAGATATGAAAACAAGATTTGGCGAATATGGCGGACAGTATGTGCCGGAAGTACTGATGAATGAAGTAAACCGGGTGGCAGAGGCTTTTGAAGAATGCAAGAAGGACCGTTCCTTCCAGGACGAACTCCATCGTCTCTTTGTGAACTACACCGGCCGTCCTTCCATGCTCTACGAAGCGGAAAATATGGAAAAGGACCTCGGCGGCCCCCGCATTTTCCTGAAACGGGAAGACCTGAACCATACCGGCGCCCACAAGATCAATAACTGCATCGGCCAGGCCCTCCTGGCAAAACGGATGGGGAAGACAAGAATCATTGCGGAAACCGGTGCCGGCCAGCACGGTGTGGCCGCAGCCACCATCGCGGCTCTCTTCGGCATGGAATGCGAAGTATTCATGGGTGAAATCGATACGGAACGGCAGGCGCTGAACGTATACCGCATGAAACTTCTGGGAGCCAAGGTAAATGTAGTGAAGACGGGATCCCGGGTGCTGAAGGATGCGGTGAATGCAGCCATGCAGGAATGGAGCCGCCGCTGTGATGATACCCACTATATCATCGGATCTACCACAGGCCCCGCACCGTTCCCGGAAATGGTCCGCTATTTCCAGAGCTGCATCGGCCGGGAAGCCCGGGCCCAGGTGCTGGAACGGACAGGCCGTCTTCCCACGAAGGTCTATGCCTGCGTCGGCGGCGGCTCCAATTCAGCCGGTACCTTCTATCCATTCATCCAGGATGCAGGGGTAGAACTCATCGGCTGTGAAGCCGGTGGCAAAGGTATCGATACCCCTTACCATGCAGCTACCGTAAACCGGGGGAGCCTCGGCGTATTCCACGGCATGAAGTCCCTCTTCTGCCAGGACAAGGATGGAAACATTACGGAAGTCTATTCCATTTCCGCCGGCCTCGACTATCCGGGTGTAAGCCCTGAACATGCCTATCTCAATGATATCGGCCGGGCCCGCTATATCGCCATTACCGATGAAGAAGCGGTACAGGCCTTCGAATACCTGGCAAAGACGGAAGGCATTATCTGCGCCATCGAATCTGCCCATGCCGTTGCAGGGGCTATGAAAGAAGCTAAAAACATGACAAAAGATGATATCGTCGTCATCACACTGTCCGGCCGCGGAGATAAAGATGTGGCCGCTATTGCCCGCTACCGCGGTGAAAACCTGCACGACTGAGGAGGAACGTACTATGAGCCATATTAATGAAGCATTCAAGAACGGTAAAGCATTGATCGCATTTCTGACCACCGGTGTCCCATCCATTGAAGATACGGTGCGGTATGTACTGGATATGGAAAAAGCAGGCGCCACCCTCATCGAGCTGGGTGTACCTTTCTCCGACCCCATTGCTGACGGTCCGGTAATCATGGAGGCCGACGTAAAGGCTTTGGCCAACCATGTACACCTGCCCCAGGTCATGGAAACGGTGAAGGAACTCCGGAAACATACGTCCATTCCCATTGTTCTCCTCACCTATTACAACCCGGTCTTCCGGTATCCGGCGGATAAGTTCTTCCGGGAAGCAAAGGAAATCGGCATCGATGGCGTCATCATCCCCGACATGCCCCATGAAGAGCAGCAGGAAATCCGTCCCCTGGCCGATGAAAACGGGGTAGATATTATCCAGATGGTGGCTCCCACCTCGGAAGAACGGATCCGGGCCAACGTGAAAGATGCCACGGGCTTTGTATACGTGGTGTCCTCCATGGGCGTCACCGGCATGAGAGGGAACATCAAGACGGACCTGAAGGATATTATCAAAGTCGTCAAAGAAACCACCGATACCCCCGTGGCCATCGGATTCGGCATCCATACACCGGAGCAGGCCCACGAAATGGCAGCCCTGGCGGATGGCGTCATCACCGGGAGCGGCGTGGTGGATATCATCAATAAGGAAGGCAGCAGGGCCGGTGAAGACCTCATGGCCTACATTGGCGGCCTGAAAAAGGGCATGGAACAGTAAAAAACACTGGTAGAAGGCCGGGAGAGGATACCTCTTCCGGCTTTTTTTGATTGGATGGAGGTGGTATTGGGGGATAAGGAATACATCCGACTGCATGTGGCTAAGGGTGGTGGGTGAACATCGCTTTGCTCGTTCACCGGGTTGTGGGCGCTTCACGCCGGGGGCATAAAATGGAACAGCGGCTTTGTCGCCGTCGTGTGAAGGATTCCGTATGGACCGCCACAGGCTGCCCTGCCAACAGTCCCTGCTGCACCAGGGCGTCAGCCTTGGCATGCAGCCACAACCCGGTTGGCGAGCGAAGCGATGCCAACCTGCCACCCTTAGCCCCATGCATCCCGTTTGGGCAATCAGCTGGCCGTGAATACCAACACTTGCATGAGGAACGATAGAGCCCTGCCGTTTGTGCTAAAATAAAGAAAACTCACTTTACCATATTTCATCAGGAGGAACAATGGATCCATTCGTTCATCTTCATACCCATACAGAATACAGCCTCTTCGATGGGACCTGCCGGATTAAGGAGCTCGTATCCCATGTGAAAGAAATGGGGCAGACCGCCATCGCCATCACGGACCACGGCGTCATGTACGGCGCCGTGTATCTCTATAAAGAGTGCATGGCCCAGGGCATCAAACCCATCATTGGCTGCGAAATTTATGTGACCCGGGGGAGCCGTTTTGAGAAGAAGACCGGCGGGGAAAAGGAGAAACTGGCCCATCTCATCCTGCTGGCGGAAAACAATGAGGGCTACCAGAACCTCATCAAGATCTGCTCCAAGGCCTGGACGGAAGGGTACTATTTCAAGCCCCGGGCGGACCATGAGCTCCTTCGGCAGTACCACAAAGGCCTTATCGCCATGTCCGCCTGTGTGGGGGGAGAACTGCCCCAGGCCATCCTGAACCGGAATATGGACGAAGCCCGGAAGGTGATTGAGTTCTATATCGACACCTTCGGGAAGGACAATTACTTTATCGAGCTCCAGAACCACGGCCTCCCGGAAGAAGCGGCGGTGCGGCCGGTGCTGGCAAAGCTGGCGGAAGAATACGGCCTGGGCCTCGTGGCCACCAACGATTTCCATTATACGAAAAAGGAAGATGCCGGAAGCCAGGAAATCAAGCTCTGCATTTCCACCGGGAAAACCCTGGACGATCCCTACCATTTCCACTTTGCCAATAATGAATTCTACTGCAAGAGCGGGAAAGAAATGGAGGAAATCCTGGGCCAGTATCCGGGGGCCATTGAAAATACGAAAAAAATAGCGGACCGCTGCCATGTGACTCTCACCTTTGGGGAACATAAACTCCCCTCCTTTGACGTGCCGGAAGGGGAGACGTCGAAGTCCTATCTCCGTAAACTCTGTGAGGCTGCCCTGCCGGAGCGGTATCCCCATCCTACGGGAGAAGAAAAGAAACGGCTGGACTATGAGCTCGGTGTCATCGAACACATGGGATTTTCCGATTACTTCCTCATCGTCATGGATTTCATCCATTATGCGAAATCCCACGGCATTCCCATTGGCCCTGGCCGTGGCAGCGCCGCCGGCAGTATCGTGGCCTATCTTCTCCATATTACGGAAATCGATCCCCTCCGTTTCGATCTCCTCTTTGAACGATTCCTGAACCCGGAGCGTGTATCCATGCCGGATATTGATACGGATATCTGCTATCGCCGCCGGGGCGAGGTCATTGATTACCTGGCCCGGAAATACGGGAAGGATCAGGTGGCCCAGATTATTACCTTCGGCACCTTGGCAGCCCGGGCGGTGATCCGGGATGTGGGCCGGGTCACCAATATGCCCCTCCGGGATGTGGATAAAATTGCGAAAATGGTACCCGGCGGTCCGGGAGTAACCCTCAAAAAGACATTGGACGGCAGTACGGAGTTCAAGGAACTTTACGAATCGAACCCCCAGGTCCACAGCCTCATCGACCACTGCCTGGATCTGGAAGGGCTTTCCCGAAATTCCGGCACCCATGCGGCGGGGGTGGTGATCTGCTCTAAGCCTGTCGATGACTACGTGCCCATCCAGCTCACCCAGGATGGGTTCATCCAGACCCAGTATGAAAAAGACCAGGTCGAACAGCTGGGCCTTCTGAAGATGGACCTTCTGGGCCTTCGAAACCTTACGGTCATCCATGATGCACTGGAAATGATTGAAGCCAACCGGGGCATCCATCTGGATATCAATAAGATACCTACGGAAGATGAAGCCACCTGCAAAATGCTCTGCGAAGGGGATACCATCGGTGTCTTCCAGTCGGAATCTGCCGGATTTACATCCCTCCTCATGCAGCTTCATCCGGACCGGTTCGAAGACCTCATCCCCATGGTGGCCCTGTACCGCCCGGGCCCCCTGGGAAGCGGCATGGCGGAAGATTTCATCAAAAGAAAACATGGGGAAATCCCGGTGGAATACCCCCATCCGTCGTTGGAACCGATCCTGAAGGAAACCTACGGGGTCATTCTCTACCAGGAACAGGTCATGCAGATCGCCTCCGTCATGGGTGGATTCAGCCTTGGACAGGCAGATATGCTGCGCCGTGCCATGGGTCATAAGGAACCGGAAATCCTGCAGAAGAACCGGGATACCTTCGTGGAAGGGGCAGTGAAGAATGGAGTGGACAAGAAGACGGCAAACTATGTCTTTGACCTCATGGTCCACTTTGCAGGATACGGGTTCAATAAATCCCACAGTGTGTGCTATGGGTGGATTGCCTGGCAGACGGCGTACCTGAAGGCCCACTATCGGCCGGAATTCATGGCGGCCATGATGACCTGCTATAACAGTGACCGGGACAAGGTGAGCCGCTATATTTCCGATACCCGGAAGGCGGGAGTGGAAATCGCGGCGCCCGACGTGAACCTGTCGGAGGCCTATTTCTCCGTAAAGGGAAATAAGATCCTCTTCGGCCTGGAAGGCATCCAGAACGTAGGGGAAAATGCGGTGAACGGGATCATCGAAGCCCGGAGGAAAGGGGGACCTTTCAAGAACCTCAATGATTTCCTGGAGCGGGTGGACAGCAAGGGACTGAACAGCCGGGCCTGCGAGAGCCTGATCCGCTGCGGTGCCCTGGACTCCATGGGGGCCAACCGGTCCCAGCTCCTGGCGGTCCTGCCGGAAGCCCTGAGTCATGCCCAGTCCGTGCGGGCGGACCGGGCTTCCGGCCAGATGAGCCTCTTCGGGGAGGAAGAAGAGGCGGAAGCCATGGCGTACCCGGATCTTCCGGACATGCCGAAAAGCGAGAAAATCGAGTGGGAAAGAAAACTTCTGGGCTTCTACGTGAGCGGCCATCCTCTGGATGCCTTTAAAGAGCAGATGGCCCATTGCACGCCTATTTATAAACTCATGGCTGAAAGCAGCCGCTACGATGGAAGAATGGTGACCATCGGCGGCACCGTGACCCGGGTGAAGAGTACCATGACAAAGAAAGGGGCCCCCATGGGCTATGTGACCCTGGAAGACTACGACGGGGACCTGGAGTCCGTGGTATTCCCGTCGGTCTGGGAAAAGGCAAGACCCCTTCTCGTGGAAGATGCGGCCATCTGCCTCCGGGGCCGGGTACAGTCCAACGAAAGGGAAGTGAAAATCCTGGCGGAAGATATCATTCCCCTTTCCACATTCCACAAGGCCGTTCGTCCCCCGGTGAGCGCCGTCCATCTCTACGTGGATGAACGGCATGAGACCAATATGGTGAGCGACGGCCTGGCAAGGATTCTCCTGAAGTACCACGGGAATACGCCGGTGTTCCTCCACATGCAGCGGACGGGACAGGAAATCCGGATGATTCCCAAGTTCTACCTCGATTTCTCGGAAGAAGCGGAAGAATCCCTGAAAGGCCTCCTGGGCAACGCCTGCGTAGAGGGAAGAAGGAATTAAAGAAAAACGGCCAATTTCAGTTTGTCGAGCTAATGGGGCGACGCTGGTGGGTAGAGTCATTCGGGCGGGGGCTTCTAGCTGCTAGCTCCTAGCTTCTAGGAAAGCTGGCCAGCCTACAGCACGAATGACTGACGGGAATACCGGGCGGAAGCGCCGCAGGCGGATCAGCCTTCCTAACAGCTAGCCGCTAGAAGCTAGAAGCTCCATGCGAGTGACTCTATCCGCAAGCATGCCAAACCGTTCGCTCCAACAACTCTACAAACCGCAATTTGACGGATAGCATGGACGAATCGTGAATTATTGTGTGCCGCAGGTGCCTTCCGTATGGTATACTGAAACAGAATAAGACTTTCAGAATTCAACCGGTGAAAGTGTACCAAAGGGGGTTATTATGAAGTTCTTAGTTTGTATAAAACAGGTCGTGGACACATCACAGATGGAAGTGGACCCGGCCACAGGAAGACTGAAGAGGAATAATGCCAACAGCATCATGAATCCTCTGGATCGGAATGCCCTGGAAGCGGCGCTGGCCCTTAAAGATGAAAAAGGCGGCACGGTGACGGTGATTTCCATGGGACCGCCCCAGGCGGGAACGGCACTGAAGGAAGCCATTTCCATGGGAGCCGATGAGGCGTACCTGGTGACGGACCGGGCCTTTGGCGGCGCTGATACCCTGGCCACCAGCTACACCCTTTCCATGGCGATCCGGAAAATCGGCAGCTTTGACCTGATTTTCTGCGGTCAGGAATCCATCGACAGCAATACGGCCCAGATTGGACCGGAAATCGCGGCAACCCTTGGCATTTCCGATGTGAGCGGTGCCACGAATCTTTCCTTTGAAAAGGAAGGATTCATTACAGTGACCCGGCAGATGGGGGATGACCAGGAAGTGCTGGATATGAAGCTTCCCGGCGTGATTACCTGCACCGCGGAACTGAACCGTCCCCGGTATCCCAGCATTCGTGGGATTCTACGGAAGGATGAAGTGGAAATCCATAATATTACGGCCCAGGATATGGATGTGGATGCCGGCCGCATCGGCATGAAAGGCTCTCCTACCCAGGTACGCCAGGTGCGCCCGGTGGTGCCTCCGAAAAAAGAAAATCTCCGCATAGAAGGCAAGACAGCCCAGGAAGCGGTGGATGCACTCTTCGGAGCCATGCAGAAATTGAAACTGGTGTAGGAGGCGAATTATGGATTTTTCTGAATATAAAGGAATTTATGTCATCGGTGCGCTGGTGGGCGGAAAACTGCAGAGAGTAACAGGAGAACTCACCGGTGAAGCCAGGCAGCTGGCCGATGTACTGGGAGAAGACGTCAATGTGGTGCTGGTAGGAGAAACGCTGACCGATAAGCCGGAAGACCTCATTGCCCTTGGCGCAGATAAAGTCTATGTTTTGACGGATAAAAAGCTTTCCCATTATGACGGCAAGGCCTACCAGAAAGTACTGGCTTCTTTCTTTGAAGGAAAGAAACCGGACACCATCATCTTTGCAGCTACCCCCTTCGGCAGGGACCTGGCACCCCGGCTGGCGGCAGAACTGGTCTGCGGTGTTACCGCCGATGTGACGGAACTTTCTGCGGATAAGGAAAAGAAGCTCGTCATCTGGTCCCGTCCTGCCATGGATGGAAATATCATGGCGGATATCGTGAGCCCCCTGTTCCGTCCCCAGGTAGGAACCGTACGGCCGGGCATCTTCAAATATCCGAAGCCCGATACCGCAAGAACCGGTGAAGTTATCCCTGTTCCTGTGGCTCTGGAAGAAGAAGACTTCGGTACCATCCTCAAGAAAATCATTCCGGCGGAAAAAGAAGAAAACCCCGTAGAAACAGCGAAGGTCATCGTGGCCGGCGGTCGGGGATTCCATACAAAGGAAGACTGGGCCAAAGTCCATGAACTGGCAGATCTCCTCGGCGCCGCCGTGGGCTGCAGCCGCCCCATTTCCGAACTGGGCTGGGAACCACACAGTCGGCAGATCGGACAGACAGGGAAAGGCGTATCGCCCCGGGTTTATTTCGCCCTTGGCATTTCCGGTGCCATGCAGCACATGTGCGCCGTGAATGCGGATATCATCATCGCAGTCAACAAAGACCCGAAGGCGCCCATCATGGAAATGGCGGACTACGCCATCGTGGCGGACCTGAAGGATTTCATGCCTCGACTGATTGACAAGATAAAAGAATGGAAGGCAGAAAAGCAGGCATGAGAGTAGATAGGCTTTTGGCCTGGGCTGTGTCCTGCGGACAAGGCTTTGCCTTTGGCATGGCTGCGGCCTGAAGGCCGGAGCCGAGGCTTACGCCTGGGATCGAGGAAGAAAAAAATTATAATTCGCGGTGCTCTATAGAATTGTGCGCCGACCACAAGCCCTGCTGCGCACAGCCCTGGCCAAAGGCCAAAGCCCGGCGAAGCCCAATCCATTCGATTGATATAATAAATATATACATCATCTACTTTTTCAGGAGGTGAACAGTATGGCAGGAAAAACTACCATATACTACAATCACAATTTCTACTATGATTTCTCCAAAATCATCAGTGCCGATGACCGGGGACTCCAGTTCGGAGACGGCTGCTATGAATGGATCCGTGTATTCCACGGACACCCCTTTGCCCTCTCCTACCATGTGGACCGTCTGTACCGTTCCATGCGTCTCCTGGGTATCCGTCCGGTGACAGCACCCGATGAATTCACGGAAATCGTGGAAGTGGTCATCGAAGAAACCGGCGTCACTGAAGGCTATGTGAAAATCATCGTCACCCGGGGTGAAGGGGACCATGATTTCACCATTCCTTCCCGGAATGCACTTCGTCCGAACGTACTGGTCTATGCAAAACCCATTGACCTGGATGCCATTGCCAAAGTCCAGGACGGTGTCAAGTGCATCACCATGGCTGATGATCGTGGCCACCACTGCGATATCCTGTCCCTGAACCAGCTGAATAATATGATGGCCCGGGCGGAAGCACAGAAAAAAGGATGCTACGATGGGATTTACATTAAAGATGGTATCGTTACGGAAGCCACCCATTCTAACGTATGCATTGTAAAGGCGGGCGTTATCTGGACATCCCCGAAGAATGAATACATGATTCCCGGTATTACCCGTTCCCTCGTTCTCTCCCGCGTAGCACCGACGGCCGGGGTTACCTCCATTGACGACGGCGCAGAACCGGTAAAGCTGACGGATATGATGAATGCGGAAGAAGTATTCCTCACCAATACCCAGGATGGCATCATTCCTGTCCTTTCCATCGATGGAAAGCCCATTGGCGATGGAAAACCAGGTACAGTTACCAGAAAGATCCAGCAGCACTATGCCCATCTCATGACCGATGGTTTGCCGTAATCGGTTGTAGGCAAGAGAAAAACAGCAGTCTTCGGACTGCTGTTTTTCTTTTGGGAGTGAAAAGGCCAATTTCCATTTATCTAGCTGTTTTGTCCGGTGCTGGTGGTTAGAGTCATTCGCATGGAGCTTCTAGCGGCTAGCTGTCAGGAAGACTGATCTGCCTGCGGCGTTTCCTCCCGGTATTTCCGTTTTTCTTTTGCGCCGTAGGTCATTGATCTTTCCTGAAAGCCAGGAGCCAGCAGCCAGAAGCCACCGCCCATTCGCACGCAGGCTTAGTCACACAACTGCCGCAGATGGATGCCCTCGACCTCGGTCTCAATCTCGGTCTATCACCGGCATGGGGATACTTACTTTTCCATCATTTTGAAAAAATTTCACTTTCCATGTTCACAAAATCGAAGTTCCCGTTATGTATATAGTAGAGGGATGAAAAAGGCCCGCGGGTTGAAAAGTGGATTCCCCGTTTTCCTGAGTGCGCGCTGTGGAAAGAACCCCGGGAGTCCAACGGACATAGGGTACCGCCTGAATCGTCCCTCACCCATTCGGCCGAAAGGGAGTGTGAGGTCGAGTGGCGAGACCGAGATCGAGTAGGACAGCGGCTCTGCCGCGAATCCCCTCGATCTCGACCTCGGCCTCGATCCCCGCACAATGTTACGCAATCCGGATAGCGGAAAATGATTCACAACACCATAGGACCCAAGGACTTTCTGATAGCTCATGCTTTTGCCTCTTTGACGACTAGTTCGGTTTTTGGGGAAACTTCGGTTTCCATCCTTACGCCGGCGCCTGATTCACTGGACAAATTCCTGCATCTTACGGACACCGGGTCTTATTGTGGTGTTTTTCGTTTGTGCTATTTCGATATTTGCGGATAGAGGACAGATCGAGGTCGAGGTCGAGATCGAGTGGGTCAGCAGCTTCGCTGCGGAGATGATAGAAGATAGACGATAGATGGGAGAGGATCAGCCTACGGCGGAATGGCTGAGGTGACTGAGGGGGAGGTGGCGGCGCACCATTCATATAGCCCCCATCATGATTGTAATTTACGGCGGAGCCGCTGTTGGAATCCTGAAGACTCTGCACAAAAATCGTGCAATTGCCTCTGCAGGAGGCTCTCTTCTCTGAAGAGAGCTGCCCACGGGGCTGAGAGATGGTGATGGAAGCTGATGGATTCGGCCCGCAGGGCCTGTCCGTATCTATCATCTTCGGGAATACACATAACTTGGACATTGTAAAACTATACCGTATCCGGACATCACAAAAAAACGGAACCCTTTGCCGTGCCCTCTCTTGCATCGAAAGCCGCCATGAATCAGGCATCAGCACTTTAGCAAAGGAGAGGATTGGTGATAGAGGATAAGCAATCCTTCTCTGTATCTCGTGACTTTGGGAGAGCACTCCGTTATCCATTGGAATGCCGGCCTTTACAGGATCACCCTCAGGGGATATAATGCCTGTAAAGAAACGCATAGGATTTATAATTGTTTTCATAAATTCGGGGGTTCCTATGAAAACGGAGAGAGTGCTTTTTCTGGCTTTGGCGCTTATGGGCATTTCCTGCTCTTTCCATGCTGCTGCCATGGAGGATGTGACCTTCGTCCGTCAGGAGCAGGCGGCCCGGAGCAGGGAGCGGGAAGCATTCAGAAATCGTATATTCCAGGATACCTTGAAGCCGATGGAGACAGAAGAAAAGAGCGGTGAAGTGCCGCCTGTTTCTTCTGTCTCTTTTTATGTGAAACAGGTGGTATTGGATAATCCTCCGGAAGAGTTTTCCTTTTTGGATGACATGGCTTCCCAAAGTACTGGCCACAATATGACAGCAGAAGATGTGGAGCGCCTTGTATCCCGGATGAACAGAAAGCTTATGGATAAAGGGTACATCACAAGCCGGGTGATGGTGCCGGAGCAGAATCTTTCCGGCGACGTCCTGCGGCTTTCCATATTCCCTGGCAGGCTGGGACATGTGCGGTATGCAGAGGGAAGCGAAAGACTGCCCTGGCGGAATGCCTTTCCCCTGAGGGAAGGGGACCTTTTGAATATCCGTCTTCTGGAACAGGGATTGGAGCAGATGAAGCGGCTGCAGTCCCTGGACGTATCCATGAAACTTCTCCCGGGAGAGGGCCAGGAGACGGATGTGGAACTTTCCATCAGGAGCAGGAAACAGGTTTGGGGTCTCATCTCCCTGGACGATTCAGGCATGAAGGAAACGGGAAAGTACCAGTGGACCGGTACCCTTGGCATAGACAGGCCCACGAACAGCAATGACATCCTCGTCCTGTCGGTGGGACTCGATGGCAGTCGTGACGGTTATGACAGGAGCACCAGGGACCTGGGGCTCTATTATTCCATACCTTTCGGAAAAGATACCTTTACCATCCGCCATAACCGGTACCACTATCACCAGACAGTCTCATCCATTCCCTATGATTTTAACAGCGAAGGAAAGACGAGGATTACCCGTTTCACCTTCGACCATGAAATTTCCCGGAGCGCCACGGAGAAAAGAGACTGGGATATCACCGTTGCAAAGAGGGATTCCCATTACTATATCAATCACATGGAAATCCCTGTGCAGGCCATGGATACGACTTCCCTGGAAGTGGGTCTGTCTGACCGTATCTATCTGGGAAACAGTACACTGTACCTGCGGCTTGCCCACCGCCAGGGCATGGGCTGGCTGGGAGCACAGAAAGAAAGCCCCTATACCGATGGCCCGAAGACAAGATACAAAATGTGGCTGGTGGATATGGACTATAAAAAGCTCTTCACCCTGGACAGGCGGCCCGCCTCATGGAGTGCATCCTTCCATGGCCAGTGGAATACAGCAGGAAACCGGCTCTATGGGGTGGACATGGTGAGCATCGGAAACCGCTATACGGTATGGGGATTTGACGGGGAATACACTCTTATGGGAGAAAGCGGATGGTATCTCAGGAATGAACTGGCATCCTCTATTCCCCGTCTTCACAGCGAAGCCTATGTAGGACTCGATGTAGGAGCTGTCTATGGGCCCTCCACGGATATGCTGGTGGGAAGGACTCTTTCCGGCATGGCCCTGGGGCTCAGGGGCACCTTTCCCAGCGGCCTTTCCTATGACGGGTTTATCAGCCGGAGTATTTACCGGCCCGAAGGTTACCACACCAGAAGGTGGGTTCCGGGATTCACAGTGAGCTGGCGGTTTTAGGAAGCCCGTGGGAATCCTTGTATCTCAAAATCCCGGATCCCCTGATCCCTCCGAACTGCGGGAACATTCAGAAACTTTTGAAACGCTGCATTCTCTGAACCTGCTGAACCTACTGAATCCATTGAACCCATTGAACCCATTGAACCCATTTAACCTTTATTATTGAATATCCGAAAGAAGGCATACCATGAACCGGAAAGCAGGAAGAACACTGGCACGGAAAATAGGGGCCGCCCTGATGGCAGGGCTTTTCATGGCGGACTCAGCTGTTTTCGCCGCAGCACCCATTATGCCCGATGCCGGGGCTCCCGCTTCCCGCCATCCCTTGGTGCAGGAGACGGCCAATGGGATTCCCCTGGTTCATATCGCTGCGCCCTCTGCCTCCGGTGTATCCCGGAATGACTATGACCGGTTCAATGTCCCGGAAAAAGGGGCCATCCTGAATAATTCCTATACCCTTTCCAAAACGGAATTGGCAGGTTACGTACAGGGAAATCCAAACATGGCCAAAGGCCCGGCCAGGATCATCGTGAACCAGGTCACCGGAAGCAGTGCCACCGCCATGAATGGCTTTCTGGAAGTGGCAGGGAACAGGGCGGACGTGGTCATTGCCAATCCCAACGGCATCACCGTCAATGGCGGCGGATTCATCAATACCGGCCGTGCCATCCTCACCACGGGGAAGCCGGAGTTTGGCGCCAAAGAAAACCTGGAGGACCTCAGGGTGAACGGGAACGGCACCATCCTCATTGACGGGAAAGGACTGGACGGAAGAAAAGCCGATTCCCTTGCCATCTACACCCGGGCGGCCAGGGTCAATGCGGCCATCTGGGCCAATACCCTCCAAGTCACTACCGGCGCCAATACCATAGAGGCTGAAACAGGGAAAGCTGTGCCAATCACTCCGGAAGGGAAGAAACCGGAAGTGGCGCTGGACGTATCCGCTGTAGGCGGCATGTATGCGGGCCGCATTTTCCTCGTGGGTACGGAGAAGGGCCTTGGCTTCCACATGGATGGCAATGTGAATACCGATGACCTCATACTGGATGCGGACGGGCACCTGTACCATAGCGGTACCATCCATGCAGCCAGGGAAGCGGACCTGGAAATATCTTCCATGGAAAACCAGGGCGCCCTGGTGTCTGAAGGAAAACTAAAAATCCAGTCAGACGGAAACCTGGTGAATACGGGTACCCTGGGAGCAGGGAAAGAATTGGCTGTCCATGCCGATGCCATTACCAATGACCAGGCGGTTATAGCGTCAGAAGGCAGCCTTTCCATGGAAACAACAAGAAAAGGGATGACCTCCCTTTCCAACCGGGAAGGGAAGATCCTGTCCAATGGAACCACGCAGGTAAGGACTAATTCCCTGGACAATACCAAAGGCACCCTCTCCTCGGGGGCAGATCTTGTCCTGGAAGGAAATACCCTTACGAACGAAGAAGGAAAAATCACCGCCTTTGGAAACAGCCAAATCACGGAGAAAGAAAAGCTCAATAACCGGTCCGGTTCTTTAGACAGTCATGGAGATACAGTTATTGCAGGAAATGTGGTAGATAACCACAATGGCACCATGGATGCGGGAGGCAGCCTCACCGTGACGGCCGCTGCCCTCTAGCTTGACGGCACCCTGGCAGCCGGAAAGGATATGACCCTCCATACCGGGGACTCCATGACCAATGATAATGCGGAATCTTCCTACGGCATCACCCGGGCCGGAGAAAATCTATCTATTGAGACCACAGGAACGCTTACCAACAGCAAAAAGATAGAAGCCGGAAAGACGCTTTCTATAGAAGCGGCGCAGATAGAAAACAGGACGGAAGGGGAGCTCAATGGGAAGAGCCTCTCCCTGAAGACACAAACCATGATGAACCGGGGCCTTGTGAATGGAGACAGGGACCTGTCCATCGAAACCGGCACCCTCCTGAACCTGGAAACAGGACGGATCTATGGAGAAGACATTTCTGTCAATGCCAGCCGCCTGGAAAACAGGAAGGATAAGAGTCTGGAAGAAAGCCTTACCGCCGCCATGAAAACACTGCAGGACAAGGAAAAAGCCCTGGATGATGCCTATGGCGTCGACGTGACCGCCTTCCATTCGGATGGGGAAAAGGAAGCCTTCTTCAAGACCATAGAAGAAAAGATTTTGGACTATGAAAAGGCAAAGAGTACAGTTGATGGCATACGGAAGGAAATGGAAGGCCATCCGTCGGCGGCCCTCGCAGCCCGGGGCAGCCTGACCATGACAGGAAATACCCTCCTCAACAGCTCCGGCGCCCTCCTCTACAGCGGCGGCGATATGGCCATTACAGAAAAAGAAAGTGTCATCAACCGGGGAGGCACCATCAATGCCCAGGGAAATTTCTCCATCACGGCACCCGTTATTTCCAATGAAAACGAATCCTTCTCATCGGAGCGTGTATGGACAAGCCACGTGACGAATCCCAAACTCATCCGCATCGACCAGGACGGCCATCCTGAAAGGGGACAGGCCTTCCCGGAAAGCGAGTTCAGCCGTCTTTCCAGCGGCTACGGGGCTTACCATAATAAAGGCATTACCCCTAAGGAACCGTTGGAAGAAGCGGCCTATGGCATCATCACAGCACCTACGGAGGAAGAACTGGCGGAAGGGGAAGACCCGGTGGATCCTTCCCTCGTGGGTACCCTGGCGCCGAACTATGCCTATGATGACCCCATTTTCCAGCAGTTTGGCATAACCTCCATGACCACCGCCCGGCCGAAGAACGGGGATCCCGCCCAAAAGGCCTGGGATGAGTCCTACCGGAAGATCCTCGACGCCCTCAATGTGAAAATCCGGGAATACAACCGGGAAGTGGAAGCCTACAACAACTCCATCGGCGCCATAGAGGGAGCCAAGATCAAGAACTACACCATCATCCGCACCAATACCCATACGTCCGAAAAGAAAGTAACCGAGACAAAGGCGGGTATCCTTTCCGGTGGAAAGGATATGACCCTTGTGGGGAATGTGACAAACGAAAACAGCCGGATTACCGCAGGAAAGACACTGGCGGTCCAAGGGAACCTTACCAATGAAGAAACGAAGAACCAAGTGGAGAAAGTAACCTTCGGCACCACCCAGGAAAGTTACACAAAGAAAAAGCATTTCCCCCATAAGGCCCACCGCCGCCACTACCGGAGTGAAATCTTTATGACGCCCCAGAAGGATCTGGAGAACCCCGCATCTTTTGGCGTGACGGAGACAAAAGAAAACAGCAGTGACACATCCGATTCTATGGACATAACCAAAGCGGAGAGAGAGAATGTACATAGCTATCTGAATCCCTTCCAAAGCGGCAAGGAAACCCATCCGGGCACAGTAACAGGAGATAAAGGGACATCCATCCCCTTCCTTTCTGAAAGCGCCCTCTACAGGCTCTATCCGGAAGAAACAGCCACATATCTCGTAGAGACAGACCCCGCCTTTACCAATAAACACCGATTCCTTTCTTCAGACTACATGTACAGACAGATGACCTGGGACCCGGACCGGGTCACCAAACGGCTGGGAGACGGATTCTATGAACAGGAACTGGTGAGACAGCAGATTGCAGGCCTTACGGGCATGCGGTATCTCAATGGCTATACGGACGATGAAGAGGAATACAAAGCTCTGATGGACAGGGGCCTGGCTTTTGCCAAAGAGTACAACCTGAAGCCCGGCATTTCCCTTACAAAAGAACAGATGGCAAGTCTTACCAGTGACATGGTCTGGCTGGAACCAACCACGGTCACCGTGCATGGAAAGACCTATGAGGTCCTCTATCCGAAGGTATACCTGAAGCCGGGGACAATGACACTCACGTCTGATGGCAGCCTCATCAGTGCCGACACTTTGGTGGCAGAGACGAAAGAGACACTGGAGAATAAAGCATCCATCCTCGGAAATACGGTAGTCCTGAAAGGGAATGATGTGGTCAACCTGGGGAGCATTCTGGGGAAAGATATTACTCTAAAAGCAGAGAATGACGTGATCCAGAAGGGGCTCATCACCGGCGAAGACCGGGCAGCCCTTACGGCGGGCAGGGATATCTCTATGGGAAATACCATTCTCCACGGGAAAAACCAGGACATCCTGGATACCACCGCCGGTATTGCGGTAAAGGGGAACGAGGGAGTTCTCCTCATGGAGTCGGGGAGAGATATCCACCTCACCGGTGCCACTTTGTCAGCACTCGGAGAAAATGGTTCCATGATTCTTTCTGCCGGGCACAATCTCACCATGGATACAGACGCTCTCGAAGCCAGGAAAGATATGACCGAAGACAGTGACAACTATATTCGTACTTATCGCAAGACGGAAACTGCCAATACCTTGGCCGCCGGAAAAGATGTGACCATGACAGCGGGCAATAACATCAAAGCCAGAAATACATCTGTATCCAGTGAAAGTGGTGCGATTGCCGTCAAAGCAGGTAATGATGTGACAATAGAAAACGGCTACCAGGAAGCGGCAGACGACTATGGCTTGAAATACAAAGAAAGCGGTTTTCTTTCTCACAAGACCACCGATATTAAGAGCCACGATGAAAATAAGACTGCGATGGGCAGTCTGTTTTCCGGTGATACGGTAACCATTGTTTCCGCCGGTAATAACGAAGTGACTGCTTCTAACATCGTGGGGACAAATGGTGTATCTATCGCCTCCGGCAAAGATACCACCATCACCAGTGCAGAAGAAGTGGAACAGCATGACTATGAAAAACGTGTCAGGAAGAGCGGGCTCCTGGGCGGTGGATTAGGTTTCACCATCGGCAGTGAAAAGCGGAATGATCAATATAAAGATGCAGACATTACGCAGAAGGGTTCTACTATTGGTAGCATTGCTGGTAATGTGACCATCGAAGCGAATAAAGACGTACATGTGAATGCCTCGGATATTATCGCAGGGAAAGACATTTCACTGACTGGCGAGAATGTAGACATTTCCAGTAAAGACAATGTGTATCATAGTGACGAAAAGCATGAGTATAAGAAGAGTGGGCTTACTGTTTCCGTCAGTGGCGGCACAGCGGATGTATTGAGTGGTACCGTGAACAATATCCAAAAGGCTTCCCGTGCCAGGGATAAGCAGCTGAAAGTCCTCTATGGTGGCGAAGTCTATGAGACTATTGCCAAAAACAAAGAAGCACTCAAGAATATAAGAGGGCAAGGGATGCCAGGCATCAGCGTGGGGGTCGGTTCCGGTTCTTTCAAAGCAGAAAAACACACAGAAACTACAGAAGCGGTAGGCAGTAATCTATTGGCAAATAACGACATTCAAATCATTGGAAAGAAAGATATTGCCATGAAGGGGTCTCAAGCGGTTGGAAATACCATTTCGATGAAAGCCGGAGGAAATATTGCCCTTGAGGCGGCTGAAAATAGAAGCATCAGTGACACGGATGAAAGCGGCAGGGGCAGTCAGGCCGGTATGAATTTTGCTCCAACGGGGAATAGCTTCTACGCCAATGCCAGCAAAGGCCAAGGCAACGAAAGAGAAGAAACCCTGATACATACCGCCAGTCAGGTAACTGCCAGAGAGAATCTGGCTGTGGAAAGTGGGAAAGATACGATTCTTCGTGGAAGCAATGTTTATGGAGACAAAGTTGCCATGAGGGCAGGAGCCAACCTTATCATTGAAAGTGTACAGGATAAAGAGAAATATACATCCCATGTTGAAAATAAAGGCATGGAGATGACAACCGGAATCGGTAAAGGGGGTGCCGGATATGGTGGAATATCTATAGGAACTTCTACAGGTCATACAAATTCCACTTATACAAGCGTGACGAAGCAGGCTGGGATTGCTGCCGGACAAAAGGGGTATGATATCGCTGTCCAGGGTAATACCCATCTGAAAGGTGGCATTATTGACATTAGTGCCACAAAGGGTAAAAATACTCTTACAACAGGAACATTAACATGGGAAGATATAGAAAATAAGGCGAACTATAAAGCCACCGCAGAAGGTAGGAACTATAGCGCTGCCTGGACATCGGATAGAGCCATAAATGGAAAGAAAAGAGGCGGCCTTACCGGTGGCACCAGTCCTGTTAAGCTGCAGCCTGTAAAAGGTAAGGCGGATAGCATAACCGAATCAGCTGTTTCGGAAGGAACCATTAACATTACAGACGCAGAACACCAGAAGCAGAATGTATCTGATCTCAATCGCCAGACAAAGAATGCACTGAACCGATTGGAAAAGATTTTTGACAAGGAAAAAGTACAGGAAAGGCAGGAACTGGCCACCGAATTTGCAAAATTGGGTGCAGAAAAGATTGGTGATATCGCCAATGAGAAGAATTGGAGTAAAGATGATCCGAGAAGAATGCTGCTTCATGGACTTCTGGGTGGTATTACTGCTGGTCTTGGAGGAAACAGTATTCTCTCGGGAGCCGTGGCAGAAGGAAGTATGGAACGTTTGCAACCATTATTGGACCAATTCTTGAAAGACCATCCTGATATGCGAGAAGAAGTGGCGGCGGTAATTGGATATGCTGCAGGTCAACTCGTTGGGGAGGATGGCAAAGTGGGCGCAGCTGCCGCTTGGAGTGGGACAAGATTTAATTGGCTTAGTCATGAGCAAGTGGAGGAGTACAGAGCTGCTAGAGAAAAAGCCAAAACTCCAGCGGAAAAAGCGGCTGTAGACGCTGAATATGAAGCACTTGATAGAAAACAAGATGAACAGTGGCTTAAGCAACAAGAAAGTGGAGTTTATGAAAATATTTTTGGAAATTACGGGGACTTGCATTGGTATGTATTGGTTAATGCAAAGGATACACTCTATGCTGGAAGTACTTTTGCTCAGGATGCATTTACCGGTGGATTGGATTATCGGGTATCACAAGCTACGGGTAAAACATCTCCAATAGGAACATTGATGAATACAATTTCGTCTATATTAGGTGATTCTGATATAGAGACATATAGTTATTACGGGGTCGAAAAGAGAATTTTATTCGACTTAGTCACGGCAGGAGGAGAATTATATGTATTTCGTAATGCAGGATTATTCAGAGGAATTGTATACTCATCCGTAACGGATTTATGGCTAAATAGTATCAAAAATACGATTGCTCCGCCTATGACAAAAGAACAAGCTGAGCAAAAAAATGATGAATATATTGAAGATATGGGGAAAAATGGATTTGATTAAAATTATAAATTGAATATATTTATAACGGATACGAAAAGGGCTATTAGAATGATAAGAATTAACTATAAAGCGTATGAAAAGATATCGGTCATTTTTATGGGCTTAACTTATTTTTGCTTACTATTTAGAGTAGATTTAGTCTTCGAGAATTTCTTAGCTAGCGTTTTTTCTATTATTGCAGCTATCAGCTGTAGAACTTATTATACTATGGAAAATAGAATTTTATATAAGAAAAATCCTCAGACTAAGGAAATAAAGGAAAAGATTGATAAAAATATCGGGATGTCTTATATCGGTCCCATTATATTAGGTGGGCCGGCCATATTTTTCTTCATTCTAGGAGTTTGCAAGACCTGGGGATAAATATAGTAAAATAAATCTGTAACATTTTTGCGGATACTTATGTGGAGGGGAAGTGAGTCCTTTGCTATAGTTATTGCATTCACTGATGCAGCAGCTAAGAGTGACGTGACAGTCACGAACGGATATAATGAAGCCGGGGACGACTATGGTCTGAAATACAAAGAAAAGGGGCTCCTGTCCTCAAAGAGTACCGCCATCAAAAGCCATGACGAAGAGAAGAAAGCATCTCCTGCCATTATTTCCGGAGACACCATATCCATCCTTTCCGGAAAGGACACTCGCATCTCCGGCTCCCAGGTCATTGCCAATCATGACGTGAAAGTAGCGGCAGGCGGAAATGCGACTATTACCAGCGCTGAAGAGCGGGAAGGCCATGACTTTGAGAAGAAAGTGCAGAAGAGCGGGTTCTTGGGCGGTGGCGGTTTCGGTTTCACCATCGGAAGTGAAAAGAGAAAAGACCACTATGAGGAAGCGGGCATCTCGCAAAAGGGAAGCCTCCTGGGAAGCACGGAAGGAAATGTATCCCTCTCTTCAGGAAACGCAATGACCATAGAATCCTCAGACCTGGCCGCCGGGAAAAACATGATCGTGGCCGGGAAGAATATCCTGGTATCCGGGAAAGACAACATTTATACAACAAAGGAAGACCACGAATACAAACGAAGCGGACTTACTGTATCTTTAGGCGGGGGTCTTATGCAGGGAATCGGCAGCGTCTATCCGCCATTGAAAAATGCAGCCGAAAGCCGTGATAATGCCCTGAAAGGACTATACACGGCTGATGCTGCGTTCAATGGAACCCATGTGTTTAAGCAGTATGATACATTATCCGGAAGGAAGAGAGGACTCTCCATGGATATTGGGATTTCCGGTATGTCTTATCATGTCGATGTATCATCTGTCCATACTGAAATGGAGAAAAGCCGTATAGCTGCTAAAAATACGGTTCACATGGAGAGCCGGGAAGATATGACTTTCCATGGAGCTATGGTGACAGGAAAAGATATTGTCCTGGAGGCAGGAAAGGATATCCATCTGGAGGCAGCGGAAAATAAATATACCATGGAATCACATGAAACATCCAAAGCTGGTGGAATCTCTACATCCTGGGGCATTGGAGGGCTGCAGGATGTGAAAATTTACGGAAGTGCAGGTAAGGGAATAGAGACAGAAAAAGCAGTCAGCCATGATGCCGGTCTTATATCCGCTGAAAATCATCTTTATACGGCCAGTGGGGAAGATACGGTCATCCGGGGAAGCCGAATGGAAGGAGGAAAGGTGACTGTAGAATCAGGAGGCCATCTTTCCATTGAAAGCCTGCAAGACACTGACGATTATAGAGAAAGATCAAGCAGTAGTGGCTTTGCTTTGGACAGTGCTATCGTTAAAAGGATAAGGAAACCAGATGGCTTGGATAAACCCTATCTTTCTACCGAAACTGAAAAGGGATATATGGATTCGGTCTATTCGTCGGTGACCAATCAGGCAGGAATCTATGTCGGTAAAGAGGGATATGACATTACAGTAAAAGATAAAACTCAACTCAAAGGGGCCGTAATATCCGGTGAAGCTGACGAAGATAAAAACCATCTGTCCACGGGAACTTTAGAATGGGAAAATGTAGGTAATAAGGCAGATTACAGAGCTGGAGGAAGCGGAATATCTTTTACTGTCAGACTTGGCGGGAATGTGAATAACGATAAACCCACATCCGAAGATAACAGCAGATTCAGCAGGGAACCGGGGACCGATTATCATAATAGAGGCGATAAGATCGTCAGCACCGCAGATGGAAATCGTATTCCCCTGAATGAAAGGGGACTTTTACCCGTATCCGTAGCACCGGATAAAGGTAAAGATTCCACTGTGACAAAGTCCGCCGTATCACCGGGAAAGATAGTAATTACTCATCCGGATGAACAAAAACAGGACTTAAAAGATCTGGACCGCAACACCCGGAACAGCCTGCGGGCACTGCAGCAGATTTTTGATAAAGCAAAAGTAGAAGAAAAGCAGAAGCTGGTAGAAGAAATCAGTATAGTAGGAAATGAAGCCATCCATGAAATAGCTGCTCAGAGGGGCTGGAAAGAAGGGTCTCCAGAGAAAATGGCTCTTCATAGCATCCTGGGGGCTATTACGGATAAGAACGCCGGCGGTAAAGCCATCAGCGGTATGTTGGCTGGGGGAATTCATGAGTATGTCATTGGATGTATGGAAAAGAATATGCCTAAAGGCTGGCTCGCTAAGCATCCGGATGTGGTACAGAATGTGGTAACTGCAGTAGGAACGCTGGTTGGAAGTATTACTGGAGATAGTAAGATTGGTGGATATGTATCCGGAATGGGGGCGAGGTGGAATAACGAAGAATCTATTATCGAAAATATTACAAATTCTAGCTCTGATGAAGCAAGGGATTTTATAGAAAATTTACCTGAAAATATCAGACAACAAGTGATTCAGAGTGGGACATCATATGTAACAAGAAATGGTATTAGTATATTGGCTAAATACACTATTATGAACTATCCGGAGCTTGTTAAAGATTATCCGGGATTATTTGAAGGAATTCGATTTTTAGGACACGTTAATCAAGCCTATTCAATTGCGGTGGCAATAAAATGGTATGCAGAAACTCAGTATAATAATGGTCCCTACTATATTGGTTATGATGAATGGATAAAACGAACGATACAAGATTGATTTCTTTATAAGACTAAGGAGTTTTCCGATGAAGAAATATATTGGGCCAAGCTTTGTTTTGGGGCTAATTGGGTTATTATCAGGAACTGCAGCATTTATTGTAGACTCATATTATTTGGCATGCATAGCGATATTTTTCTTTATAGTCAGCGGTATTCTAAACACAAATCGTTGGTAAATGATTGTGATTAGCATTATGGTTGGCAATGGATATAGTATTATCAATTGCAGAGTATGTTTGAGAAAATTACAACCTGAAGTCCGTATTTTTTATATCTATGTTACGGTAATATGATCATCAGAGAAAATATCGAAGGCAAGTTGTTTGTGCAGTTCTTTGCATTAGTACTGATGTCCTATATCAAGCACTAGTATATCGTTGTGTGGTACAGGGCATCAGTGTCGTCCTGGGGGGCAGCAGTGGGAAAGGTGACTGGAAATGGTGGCGTAGGCGCCTATACACCACAGATGGGAACAAAGTGGAATGATGAACTGGATGCAGATGAACTTCTTGCTGAAATTCGAAATCAATTCATAGAGGGGGGATCTGTTGATATGGCTGAAGCGGCGGAACAGGTGACGGATGCCGCGCAGATGACCGTACCGAAAGAACAGGAGGAGGGAACAGCAGAGGGAGGTGGCGAAGGAGAAGGCGATTCATCTTCGCAACCGGTATCCCAGTTATTGTCTGCGTCTGACGAGGCCATAGCGGAGTCACCATATGTAAATGAAGACGATCAATCGAGTGGTCATACAACTTTTTCAGATGCTCCAAATTATAACTACAATAGTGAAACCGACCAGTCAACAACTCATGTAGAGCCTTTGCGAGAAGAAGTAATAAGCAAATCAAAGGAAATAGCAGTAAAGGGAACTGCAGGCTGGGTAGCATCTAATTGGTTTGAAAGTCATTATCCATATATGACACGAGAAGAAGCGGAAATAGCTGGGAGATCTTTGATTAAGAGAGCAGGTCCTTATGTTATATTAGGAAATTATATATATGGAGCTCAGAAAAATCATGAAAGATTTAACTCTTCATATGATGCCTTTAAGGCAGATGCTTTGGATGTAGTGCCTTTGGCTGGAGGGATAATAACCGGTGCAGTTGCAGGAAGTATAAATCCGATGTTAGGTTTAGCGAGTGGAATAATTGTAGGGGTCTATTCTGAAGACTATGTACGTAAAGAAAAGGACAGCATGGAAAAAAATGAGAGAGAATCGGCATCTAAAGGTAATAAGGCTCTTATCTCGGAAAGGGAGATAAAAAAATGAAATATATTAATGATAAATATATAATCGATTTAGCGCTAATTTTATTAATAATATGGAACTTTAGAATTTTTATATTAAATAAGTCAACAAAAAACGAGGTGAAAGTAGTCATTGGGAACATACCTGTATTTATTCGTATTCTTTTTACCCTTTACATAGATGTGTTGATGGGGATTCTTATACTGATAGACGGAGGGCTGGATACATATTTAAATAGGTTTTTGATAATGACTATAGTAATATGGAGCGGATGGATTTGGATTCTATTTCTTTTATATTTGCTGAAGAAAAATAGAACAATTTATATGAACCGCGATAATGTCAAAGTTGATATAAGATTAGGTGCATGGTTGTTTTTAGGAATAATGTTAGCATTCATAAGTTTATCACAAATATAGAAGATCAAAAAGGCAGACCATATTTCCTCAAAGCTAGTGACTCGTCTCAAGTATATTTGGTTTAATGACTTACACTGCTCTGCGTGTATCTTAAATTGGTATTTTATAGCGAAACCAAAGAGGCGGCAGGAAGCCACGTCAGTGCTGCAGGAGACGTGACGATCAAAGCAACCCAAAATGATATCTATATCAAAGGCAGTCAGGTAACTGGCGACAATGTCACTTTGGATGCCAAGAAAGATATTACTATTTCTGCTGCAGAGAATAGCCATTCGACCAGTGAAAACATCAAATCCAGCGGCGCCAGTCTTGGAGCCTCTATCAGTGCAGGCGGATTACAGGGAAATCAGTAATATTTTTGAAGTACCAATGCTTCTTTGTATAAACGATATGGGTGTACTCTGCCAATTTCAGTTTGTCGAGCTGTTGGTTGCTGGCTGTTGGGCTGTTCGGATGGATGGGGCTAAGGGTTGTGGATCGGTCGCCGCTTCGCTGGCCCGACCGGTGCGCAGCGAACTGGAGCGCAAGGAGCCGTTAGGCGACTGAGCATCCAGTGAGTCGCTTTCCCCGTGGGGTTGTGGCTTTGGGAAGGCTTACGCCTTCCCAAAGCGGGGGCGTGAGGTAGTTCCGCCTGCGGCGCTTTCAACAGAATCCCTCACCCCGGTGGGGAGCTCCCTTTGGAAAAGGGAGCCTACTGTAGAGACACTTGCACGTTTTATGAATAGTGCCATTAGGATTTCACTGCGGTGAAACCGCTGACCGGCAGCACCCTTCCTTGGGAAGAGGGTGGCGCCGTAGGCGACGGAGGTTAGCTGTAGGAAGCGCCGCAGGCCGTGCCACCTTATGCCCCCGGTGCGAAGCACCTACAACCCGGTGAACGAGCGCAGCGATGTTCACCCACAACCCTTAGCCCCATTCATACGTTCAACCGCCCGCCAATCACAGCCCCCATCAGCTCGACAAACCGCAATATGGTATAATAAAACTGTATGTACAAAATAAGTGTTCTTATGATTTTTCGGAGAGAAACATGCGTGTTTTGGGAATAGACCCGGGCACCGGACGGTGCGGGTTCGGGGTGGTCGACAAGGTGGGGACGAAGATTACTCCTGTGAATTACGGAGTCATCGAGACCTACAAGGACCAGAGCGATATGGAACGGCTGAATATCGTTTATGAAGGTATCGGGGAACTCATTGCCCGGTACCGGCCCCGGTTCATGGGGGTGGAGACCCTCTATTTCAATACCAATATCACCACAGGCATTAAGGTGGCCCAGGCCAGGGGGGTCATTCTCCTGGCTGCCTACCGGCAGAATATTCCGGTGGTGCCGGTGACGCCGCTGCAGGTGAAGCAGCAGATGACCGGCTATGGCCGGGCAGGAAAGAAGCAGGTCATAGAAATGGTGAAGCGCATGATGGGAATTACGAAGAAAATTGATCCCGATGATGCCGCCGATGCCCTGGCTATCGGTCTGACCGCGATTTATCATGTGGAACACCGTCAGCTCTTTGGTGAGGAAATGAAATGATTGGATATATCAGAGGAAAAGTGACAGCCTTGTTCAAAGATGCCTGCTTTCTGGAAGCCGGCGGCATCGGATACAGGATTTTTATTTCAGACAAAACCAGGCAGCGCCTTTCCAATGGGGAAGAGGCGAAGCTTTTGACCTACATGGCGGTCCGGGAAGATGCCATCCTCCTTTATGGCTTCCTGGGGCAGGAGGAGTATGACCTGTTTCTGGTGCTCCTTTCTGTTTCCAAAATTGGGCCCAAGGTGGCCATGGGCATTCTTTCTTCCATGGATCCCGCCCAGTTTGTGGGAGCCGTGAAGGCACAGAATGTGAGCCGCCTCACGAAACTGCCGGGCATCGGCAAGAAAACGGCGGAGCGGCTTTTGGTGGAGCTGAAGGACAAGGTGGGTGCCTTTGCGTCTGAGGATATGGAGGGCGCTGTGGAAACGGAAACGCCGAAGGACGACGGAATCACCGGAGAAGCGGTGAGGGCCCTCATGAGCCTTGGCTATGAAATGGAAGAAATCACGCCGGTTCTCAGAAAACTGGCCGGTTCCTATACTACTGTATCGGCGCTGGTAAGTGCGGCGCTTCGTGAATTTGCAAGAAACCGGGAGTAATGGATGAACAATAAATATATCAAAAGCCTGGGGGGCGAAGAGGAGGAAGAGGTCCTTGGCAGCAAGGGCCGCATCGTTTCTACGGAAGAAACGCCGAAGGATGAATGGCAGAATTCCCTCCGCCCCCAGCGGCTGGACGATTACATCGGGCAGGAGTCCTTCAAGAAGAACCTGAAAGTCTATATAGCGGCGGCGAAGTCCAGAAATGAAGCGTTGGACCATGTGCTTCTCTACGGCCCTCCGGGCCTGGGAAAGACCACCATGGCCAAAATCATTGCAAACGAGCTGGGAGCCCAGTTCAAGGTCACCAGCGGCCCTGCCATCGGACGGCCGGGGGAACTGGCGTCCATATTGACTACCCTCCAGGATCATGATGTCCTTTTTATCGATGAAATTCACCGGCTGAACCGGAATGTGGAGGAAATTCTCTATTCCGCCATGGAAGATTTTGCCCTGGACATTGTCATGGGAAAGGGGACCGGTGCCAGTTCCATCCGCATTGATCTCGCCCATTTTACCCTTATCGGCGCCACCACCAGGGCCGGATCCCTGTCAGCGCCTCTTCGGGACCGTTTCCTTATCACGAACCACATGCAGTTCTATGAGCCCCAGGAGCTGAAGAAAATTATTATCCGGGCGGCCCATATCCTTGGTATCGACATCGAAGACAGCGGGGCGGAAGAAATCGCCAGGAGAAGCCGGGGTACACCCCGTATCGCCAACCGCCTGCTGAAGAGAATCCGGGACTTCGCCCAGGTCCAGGGAAGTGCCATTACCGCCGACATCGCATCAGACGCCCTGGCAGCTCTCCATGTGGATGAAATCGGCCTGGACGACCTGGATAATGAAATACTGAAAGCCATTATTTACAAGTTCAATGGAGGCCCCGTGGGAATTGATACCATTTCCGCAGCGGTGAGCGAGGAACGGGCCACCATCGAAGATGTATGCGAACCCTATCTCATGCAGATCGGATTCATTTCAAGGACCCCCCGGGGACGGATCGCCACGAAGGCGGCCTATGACCATATCGGAGCACCCTGGAACCCGCAGGAGGCGGAAGGAAGCCTCTTTGGAGGGGACAATGGAGACCGGTAAGCTGCTCATTGCCATAGGGGTTCTCTTCATTCTCGCCGGGGTGCTTTTCCTCATTGGCGGTAAGCTGCCCTTTCTGGGCCACCTGCCGGGAGATATCCATTTCATTAAAGGAAATACGGAATTTTATTTTCCCGTTGTCACCTGCATCCTTGTCAGTGTGGTGGGGACGATTCTTCTTAACATTTTTTTCAGAAGGTAAAAAACGATGAATAAAAAAGCATGGGCCCTCCTTCTTCTTCCCCTTGCCCTTTCCCTGTCTGTGACAGAGGCCTGGGCGGAATCCATTCCTGTCCAGCGGAAAGCGGTCATTCGGAATGGTGCTGTAAAAAAGCCGGCTCCCAGGGCGGCAGTCCGGAAACCGGCGGCAAAAAGCAATGCTCCCACGGAGAAAAAGACCGGCAGTTTGGGCCCCGATGTGGAAGTGGGACTCCTCTCCGGCGGCGAAGTGACACTGACGGGGCTTTCAGAATTTAAAGCGGAGTCAGCCGGAAAGGTGGTCGGCAAGTATGGCACCGGCACCCGCCTGTCCATTACGAGAAGCGGCAATACCCTCCTCCTTAATGGGAAAAAGGCGGGGGACAAGGTGTATCTCACCACAGGAAATACGGCTCCTGCCTTTGCGGTGAAAGGAAACCATTACCGCGGCGTCATGAAAGCGATTCCCTCCACCTGGGGCAGCGGCGTGACCCTGGTGAACGTGGTGCCCATGGAGCTCTACGTGCAGGGCGTGGTGCCCAGTGAAATTGTGCCGTCCTGGAGGGCCGATGCCATCCGGGCCCAGGCCGTGGCGGCCAGGACTTACGCCGCCTTCCACAAGAACGGTTATCGGTCCTCCGGCTATGACGTCACCGATGATACGAGGTCCCAGGTCTACGGCGGTGCCACGGTGGAAACGGAGTCCACAAACCGGGCCGTGAAGGACACGGCGGGGGAAATCATTACCTATGGCGGAAAGCCTATCGATGCCCTTTTCCATTCTTCCGGCGGCGGTTATACGGAAAACAGTGAAAACGTATGGGGGACTGCAGTGCCCTACCTTCGGGGGGTGAAGGAGTACTATGTCGGAAATCCCTGGACAAAGACGGTGTCCCTTTCCTCCTTCCTCCAGACCATGAACAATGCGGGTTATAATGTGGGAAAGCTGAAGGGCATCAAACTGTCGAAACTGCATATCGGCGAAGCCCATCATACCGCGGACCGGGGCATTTCCGGACGGGTGAAGACGATCACCCTTATCGGAAAGAACGGGACAAAGACAGTGACCGGTGAGCGGATGGCCTCTCTCTATGGCCTGGACAGCACCCTCTTCGACCTGTCAGTGAAGGGGTCAAACCTGGTGATTACGGGCTACGGCTATGGCCATGGCCTGGGCCTGTCCCAGTGGGGGGCTGAAGAAATGGCTGAAAAGCAGGGAAATACAAAGGATTTCTACAAAACTATCCTGACCCACTATTATACAGGAACAAAAGTCGAGAAAATTTACTGATTTCCTTGACGATGCTTTGAATCAGGATTAAAGTAATAAGGATTGGCCAGAGAAAGACTTGTCAGATGATGGAGATGTGTCCATCAGCAAGCGGGTGCAGGGGTAACGCTCTTCGAGCGAAGTGTCTGAGGTGACTCAAGGGAAACGGGCTTCGCCCGTGGGAAGGTGTGCCGCATTAAATCATATAGCGGCACCAGTGTTGTATCCAGCGGCAGAGCCGCCAATAAATTCCTTTTCATGGGACGAGGATCATGGAGCAGCGAGGAGTTACTATCCATTTACAAGCTGAGTGATTCTAACCAACAGATGCGCTTTTTACGGATAGATCCACTCAGTATTTTCTACGGATTGGTAACCCCTCTCACTGCGCCCGTGCCCCCTGAGAGGGGGCAGGAATCCTCCGGCGGTGCTGCAAAGTACATACTCGCGGCGCTATATAATTTGATGCGCCGCACCTTCCCCTTAGCCACTTGAGTCACCTCGCCGAAGGCGTTACCCCTTAGCCACTTTAACCGGTTTGGGGAATCCCTACTCTAAAGTTTGTAATCTGATTTTTATATCACAGGAGTTAAAGAGAAACAATGAAACTTGAAGAATTCAACTATGACCTTCCTAAGGAATTGATTGCCCAGGAGCCGGCGGAACCACGCGATTCCTGCCGCCTCATGATGCTGGACAAAAAGACCGGGGAATGGTCCCATCACCATTTCCGGGATATCCTGGATGAAATCCGTCCGGGGGATGTATTCGTTTTCAACAATACGAAGGTTATCCCGGCAAGGCTTTATGGCAAGAAGCGGGACACCGGCGGCAAGGTGGAAATGCTGCTCCTTACGCCGAAGGGCAATGATGTGTGGGAAGTTCTGGTGAACCCGGGACGGAAAGCACTCCCCGGTACGGAAATTGAATTCTCCGACCACTGCTGGTGCAAGGTGCTGGACAAGACGGAATTTGGCGGCCGGGTGGTAGAATTCCATTACGACGGCAATTTCGACAGCCTCCTGGACCAGATCGGTGAAATGCCGACGCCTCCCTACATCCATAAGAAACTGGAAAACAAGGACGAATACCAGACGGTATACGCCAAGTATAAAGGATCCGCCGCTGCTCCTACGGCGGGCCTCCATTTCACGCCGGAGCTCATGGAAGAAATGAAGAAGAAGGGGGCAGAACTCCTCTTCGTCACTCTCCATGTGGGCATCGGAACCTTCCGTCCGGTGAACGAAGAGAATATCGAAGACCATGAAATGCATAAGGAATGGTACACCGTGAGCCAGCCGGTGGCCGATGAGATCAATAAGGCCCGGTCCGAAGGCCGCCGCATCATTGCCGTAGGAACTACCTCCGTCCGGACACTGGAATCTGCCGGTCAGTCCGGCACCCTTGTGAGCGGCAGCGGCTGGACACAGCTCTATATTTATCCGGGGTACCAGTGGCACATGGTAGACGCCATCGTCACCAATTTCCACCTCCCCGAATCTACACTCATCATGATGATGGCTTCCTTCGCAGGAAGGGAACACATCCTGGCAGCCTATGAAGAAGCGGTGCGGCAGAAATACCGGTTCTTCTCCTTCGGCGATGCCATGTTTATCAGATAAGGAAAAGTTATGGTCATCAACTACGAACTGGTGGCGGAGGATAAAAAGACCGGCGCCCGGGCCGGTCTCCTCCATACGCCCCACGGCACATTCAAAACCCCCATGTTCATGCCCGTAGGCACCCAGGCCACCGTGAAGACGGTGACGCCGGAGGAACTGGAAGAAGTGGGGGCACAGATTATCCTGTCCAACACGTACCACCTCTTCCTCCGCCCGGGGACGGAACTGATCCGGGAATCCGGCGGCCTTCATGATTTTATGAACTGGCACAAAGGCATCCTCACCGACAGCGGCGGATTCCAGGTCTTCAGCCTGGGGGCCATGCGGAAAATTACGGAAGAGGGGGTCCATTTCCGGTCTTTCCTCGATGGTTCGAAGCAGTTCCTGTCACCAGAGGTGTCTATCCATGCCCAGGAAGACCTGGGAAGCGACATCGCCATGGCCTTTGATGAATGCATTCCCTATCCGGCGGACTATGCCTATGCCGACCACTCCACCGCCCGCACCACCCGGTGGGCGGAGCGCTGCATCAAAGCCCATACCCGGAAGGACCGGGGCATGTTTGGCATCGTGCAGGGAGGCATGTACAAGGACCTCCGGAAGCGGAGCGCCGAAGAGATTTCCTCCATGCCCTTTGACGGCATGGCCATCGGCGGCCTTTCCGTAGGGGAGCCCCATGAACTGATGTATGAAATCCTGGAATACACCACCCAGTTCCTGCCTGTGAACAAGGCGCGGTACCTCATGGGCGTGGGCACGCCGGACTGCCTTGTGGAAGGGGTGGCCCGGGGTATCGACATGTTTGACTGCGTTTTCCCCACAAGGGTAGCCAGGAACGGCATGGCCATGGTCCATACGGGCCGGCTCAATATGAAAAACAAGCAGTATGAAAAGGACTGGGGTCCCCTGGAAGAGGGCTGCCAGTGCTATACCTGCCGCCATTACAGCCGCGCCTATATCCGGCACCTCTACAAATCGGAGGAGCTTCTGGCATTCCGCCTCGTCACCATCCATAACCTCTATTTCCTGCTTCAGTTCATGCGGGACATGAGGCAGGCCATTATTGACGGAAATTTTACAGAATTCCGTGAGAATTTCATGGCAAATTACAAAAGATAATACAGACAGACCCTTTGATTTATGCTAAAATATTTCTATGTATACACTGGAGGTGAATGAAGTGGAAGAAGCAATGAATTTACTGAGCCTTGCATGGCCTTTCCTCATTCTGGTAGGGATTATGTACTTTTTCATGTACCGTCCGACCAAGAAAATGAAACTGGAAAGAGGACGTTTTCTCCTGTCCCTGAAGAAAGGGGACCACGTAGTAACGTCCGGCGGTATCCATGGTACCATTAAGGTCCTTCGCGACAAGTACGTGGAACTGGAAATCGCGCCGAAGGTCATCATTAAAGTAGAAAAGTCCGGCATCCAGCATGGCGATACAAAGCTTATGGATGAAAAGGAAGCTATCAAGAAGGGCGCCCAGGAAGTAGGGGAAGCAGCAGAAGCCCAGAAAGATGGCCGCCCGGTGGATGGCAAAGCCTTCGAAGGAAAGAAGGATGAACCGGAAACCGAAGTGGTGGAAGAAGTGGTTGAAGTGGATGATCCGAAGGATGCAGGCACCGAAGTCATCGAAGAAGAAGTGGAAGTCGATGATGACAAGAAGCCCGCAGACAAGGACAGCAAACCTCAGAAAGAGGAAAAGAAATGAGTGATTCGGAACTGACTGATTTCGAAAGAAAAAAGGAGCTCCGAAGGGAGATGCTCGCCTTACGGCGGGCTCTTTCTGATGATGAGGTAGAAAAGAAAAGCCACCTCCTCACCAAAGAAATCCTGGCCCTTCCCCGGTACAAAAAGGCAAAGCGGATCATGGCATTTCTGGCCATGAAAGGGGAGTCGAACCTTGACGAACTCATTACCCGCGCCCTGGCGGAGGGAAAGGAAGTCTACATTCCTGTGTGCCTTCCGGAGAGGAAGATGGAAGCAGGACGGCTCCTTTCCATGGACCATTTCGAAAGAGGCCCCCTGGGCCTTCGGAATCTTCCAAAGGGCTATGATGTGGAAGAACCGGAAGCCATGGACCTGGTGCTCATACCGGCCGTGGCCTGTGACCGGGAAGGCAACCGTCTTGGCATGGGAGCGGGGTACTATGACCGCTACCTGTCCCGGGTGCCTGTGGAGAAACGGATTGCCGCCCTCTGGGATTTCCAGGTGGTGGAAGCCATACCGTCGGAGCCTTTCGACGAACCTGTCGCGGGCATTGTGACGGATAGGGGATTCATATTAACGAAAAGAGGTTGAAGTTTTGGAAAAGAAAAGGACAAGCTCCCTCCGTAAGGGAGCACTGCTCCGGTTCTGGGTGGTTATCTTCGCCATCATCGGCGTCTTTGCGGCTGCCGTAGGACCCCTGGCCGGCCATATCCGGCAGGGCCTGGACCTGCAGGGCGGTACCCACATCGTCATGCAGGCGGAAGATACGGAGCAGAACAAGGTCACTCCGGAAGCTATTACCCAGGTCATCAATATCATGCAGAAGCGTGTCAATGAAATGGGCCTGACAGAACCGATCATCCAGCGGGAAGGTGCAAACCGTATCATCATTGAACTCCCCGGCGAAAGGGATCCCCAGAAAGCCATCGAAACCATCGGCAAGACGGCAGTACTGGAATTCAAGGATGAAGAGGGCAATGTAAAGCTTACCGGTGAAGACCTGAAGAATGCGAAAGAACAGATGGGCCAGAACAAGCAGCCCCTCGTAGCGCTCCAGTTCACCGACGAAGGGGGCAAGAAATTCGGGGACCTCACTTCCCAGAATATCGGCCGCCACATCGGTATTTACCTGGATGGTGAACTCCTGACAAACCCGGTGGTCAATGAAGCCATCACCGGAGGCCAGGCAGTCATTACCGGCCAGCGGACCCTGGAAGAAGCCAAGGACCTGGCTATCCTCCTTCGAAGCGGCGCCCTGCCTGTCAAGGTATCGGTGCTGGAAGTCCGTACCGTAGGACCGTCCCTGGGCCAGGATTCCAAGGATAAATCCATCGTAGCCTTTACCATCGGTATTTCCCTGGTTGTACTGTTCATGATGGCCGTGTACCGTATGGCGGGCTTCGTAGCAGATACAGCTCTCCTTGTGTATGTACTCATTCTGCTGGGCGTGCTGAACCTGCTCCATGCAACCCTCACCCTGCCCAGTATCGCCGGCGTCATATTGTCCGTCGGCATGGCGGTGGACGCCAATGTCCTCATATTTGAACGATTCAAGGAAGAAATCGCGGCGGGCAAGATTCTCCGCCTTGCGGTGCAGGCCGGATTCAAACGGGCCTTTGTCACCATTTTTGATGCCAACATGACCGTCATCATTACCTCCTGCATCCTCTTCTTCCTGGGAAGTGCCACGGTAAAAGGCTTTGCCTTCTCCCTGGGCCTTGGCGTCGCGGTATCCATGTTCACCGCCATTACGGTGAGCCGTACCCTCCTCATGCTTCTCATCGATGCCAGCTGGATCCATAATCCCTGGTGGTTTGGCGGGAAAAGGGGGTATGACAGATAATGTTTAAGAATTTTGACTTTATCGGCCATAAGAAGATCTGGTTTACCTTTTCGGGAATCATGATCCTTCTCTCCATCATTTCCATCATCCTGTTCCGCTTCAACTGGGGCATCGACTTCACCGGCGGCACCATTCTGGAACTGGGATTCAACAAGAATGTAACGGTGGAAGAAGTCCGTGACGGCCTTCGGGAAGATGGCCTCCAGACATCCACCATCCAGCTCTCCGGCAACATTTCCGGCGAATCCGGTGACGACGTGATCATCCGTACCCGGAACCTGTCCTCCGAAGAAGCACAGACCGTGGTGGCCCACGTGAATGACAAAGTGGGCGGCGCGGAAGTGAAACGTATTGAAACCGTAGGCGCTGTCATCGGTTCCGAAGTCACTAAGAGTACCCTTCTCAACGTGCTCATCTCCTTCGGCGCCATGATTCTCTACATGTCTATCCGGTTTGAACACCGCATCGCCATTTCCGCCATCGTAGCCATCTGCCATGATATCCTCATGGTGCTCGGGGTCTTTGCCTTCTTCCACCTGGAAGTGGACGCCTCCTTCCTGGCTGCCATCCTGACGGTTCTCGGCTACTCCATGAACGAATCGGTCGTTATTTTCGACCGAATCCGTGAAAACCTTCACACCCACCGGCGGACAGACAGCTTCGCCACACTGGCGAATGACTCCATCCACCAGACCATCCGCCGTTCTCTCTACACGCTGACTACCACCCTCTTCTGCGTGGCATCCCTTTACTTCTTCGGTGGGGACACCACAAAGAACTTCGCTCTGGTCATGCTCATCGGATTCATCTCCGGTGCGTACTCTTCCATTTGCGTGGCATCCAGCATCTGGGTGACCTGGCATGAACACCTCCACAGCGAACGGAATGAAAAGCGGGGCACAGAGAAGAAATTGAAGACTGTAAAAGCCTGAAATTTATAAAAGCAGGATTTCTGTACTATAGAAATCCTGTTTTTATAATGCAATGAGAATATCCGTAAATTCTCAAAGTAACTTCCGGTCGCCTGAAACTGGCGATAAGTTCGAGA
>ERZ791746.368-NODE-368-length-42715-cov-4.566456_pt1 | contig 42715 bp, 40 predicted proteins | sample MGYA00510038_ERZ791746 | MGnify/ENA primary metagenome ERZ791746 (study PRJEB30046, sample SAMN00792018) | human gut metagenome | study: EMG produced TPA metagenomics assembly of the A metagenome-wide association study of gut microbiota in type 2...
ATTTAATTATTTAAAATATAAATTAACTAAAAATAAAAAAGTATTTTTAAGATATAGGCCATTATGGCTATCTATTTATGTATCAGATATTTGCAATTTGAAGTGTAAAATGTGTCCGCATCATTCGAATGATGAGAACGAATTTGTATATCAAAAACACCTAATAACAGATAAAATGGTAAGTTGTGAAACTTTAGAAAAAATATATAAAAAGTTTCCTGAGGCTTATCTTGTCATGTTTGCGGGGGTAGGAGAGCCATTGACAAATATGAAATTTAAGGAATTGGTGGAATTAACATCAAAATATAAGAAAAAATTCAACATTGTGACTAATGGAACTTTACTAAATTATGAGTTATGTAAAAATCTATTATCAAATAAATATTTAAATCAAATTTCAATTAGTTTAAATGCATCAAATCCCAAGGAATATTCTGAGATATGTAATGTTCAAGAAAACAAATTTTTTGATGTAGTAAAAAACATCAGAACACTAGTAACATTAAAAAAACAGTTAAAATCACAAGCTGAAATAGTTGTTAGTGGTGTATGTTATAATGAGTTTTTAGATTCAAGTAAGCAATTTTTAACGTTTTGTGATGAACTAGGCGTTGATAGGATAGATTTACATAGATATATAGATTTTGATATAAAAAATAAACTTACAGATATAGATGATTTTTCAGAGGGGTTAAATGAATTATATTCATATAAGAAAAAACATATAAAAACAAATGTAAATTTACCACATAAAATTAGTGCTAATAGTTACAAAAAGAGATGTGAATGGTTCTTTAAAAATTTATCTTTTGATTCTAATGGAAATATAGGAAGTTGCGGAAGGGTAATGTCTCCATCAGCTGAATATGGAAATATAGAAGATAATAATGACATTTGGAATAATAAATACATGGTTGAAATGAGAAAAAAAGTATTAGACGCATCTGATGAAGTAAGTAAATATTGTTTAAAGTGTGTAGAAAATCATGTGGAGGCACAAAATGAATAAAGAAATATCATTTATAATTTCTTCAGTTGGAAAAAGCAAACAATTAGATAATCTAATAAAATTTTTAATAAAAAATTTTGAATATGAAATAGTATTAGTTGATAACAGTATAAACAGAAAATTAATTAAATATAACAAAACTGAAAAAGTAAAATATGTTTATGAAGAAAAAATAGGATTAAGTAATGCACGAAACAAGGGAATTAATTCAGCAGAAGGAAATGTACTTGTTTTTTTAGATGACGATATAATTCCAGATGAATGCTGGATAAATGCAGTGAAAAGTTATGCAAATTTACAAGACGATATATTAGTTGGTGGAAAAACGAATGTGTTAAGTTCAGAAAAATTTTTGCCTCAAAAATATAAATATATTTCAGGGAAAAAAGACTTTGGAGATAATAAAAAAATATTAAAAAGAAATTACCTGGGAGGTTGTTGTTTTATTATTAATAAAAATACAATATCAAAGCTAGGAAAATTTAATACTTTATATGGACATAAAGGAAAAAAAATGGGGGCAAATGAAGATGTTCTTCTTCAAGTAAGGATAAGAAAAAATAAAGGGAAAATTATATATGATCCCAAATTATTAGTTGTACATATATGGGAAGGAAACCTAGAAAAGGCATTAAATAGAGTAAAAATACAAGGCGAAAATGATAGAATTTTGGATGAGGAAACATCATTGTTAAAAATGTATTTGAAACAGATAAAGTATAGGATATTTATAAAATTAAATAGAAAAGAAACGAATATTCATAGTCAAAATTATTTCGATTTAGTGAGGTATAAGGCATATGTTAGATATAACAGAATATGAAGATATAACTGAGAAACTGGAAAAGCAATGGCAAGAATTATGGGAAAAAAGTTTGAATAGCAATTTCTTCAATACGACTAAATGGTTTAAAATATGTAGAAATGTTTTTGAAATTAACAAAATAAAAATAATAACTATAACTGATAATAAAGAAATTGTTGCAATTTTTCCATTTCAACAAAATAAAAATATATTATTTTCTCCTGGCGGAAAATATTTAGATAATTCAACAATATTACTTCTAAATAATGAAGCAGAATATATTGAAACCTTTTTGAATTTTGTAAAGAAAAATAAATATAAGATAATAATTAATGAATTGAGTGAAAATTTGGCTAAGGAATTTGAAATGTATAAAACATGCATATTAGAATTTTCATCAAATAATCCATTTGCTAATTTAAATTTTGATATTAATGAGATAGTAAAAAGCAAAGAGAGAAGAGCCATAAAATCAATAATAAACAAAAATGAAGATATTAAGGTAAAGATTTTTCAAGGCAAAGAGTGCTCGGAACATATAAATGATATATTTGATATTGAGTCAAAAAGCAATAAAGTCAAGAAAAATAAAGCATTATTTAATAAAGAAGAAGCAAAGAAAATTTTTTCAATGATATCAGAAAATAATGAAGCCTTTTTAACGATTTTTTTTATTGGAAATGAAAAAATAGCACATCTTTTTGGAATTAGGACGAAAAAAAAATTAATGGCATATCATATGGCGTATAAACAGGAGTATTATAAATTACAGCCAGGAAAAATAATTATTTATAATTTGTTAGAATATTTAAAAAAAAATAAATATGAGATATTTGATTTTTCAAGAGGTGATAGTGTAGTAAAAAGACATTTTTCGAATAATAACATAAGGAAATACAATATTTATATAAATTTTGGAATTTTATTGAAAACTAAAATAATATGTAAAAAAATAAAAGTAAAAGTAAAAAACAAAGTAAAGGAATTGATAAAATATGATGGAAACTGTAATTGTAGTAGGTGGAAATTCAGGAATAGGAAAAGAGGTAGTAAACTTATTAGCCAATAGATATAAGAAAAGTAATATTATTATTGTAGATAAGGAAATAAATGAGAAAAGAAATAGTAAACAAATAGAATATTATAAAATGAACTTAAAAAATAAGGATGAAGTAAGAAAGTTTTTGAAATATATAAAATTAAAAAAAATAAATGTTAAAAGTCTTATAAATTCAGCAGGTTATCAAGAAAATATTAATGTACTAGATATTAACCAAACAAAATGGAATGAAATGTTTGATGTCACATTAAATTCGATAGTATTGATAGAACAAGAAATAGCCAAAAATATGTTAAATAATAAATTAACTAATAAAAGTATAATAAATATTACTTCAATACATAGTAGAATAATAAGAGAAATTGCACACTATTCATCTTCAAAGGCAGCCTTAGAAATGTTTTCAAAAGAATTAGCATATGAATTGTCAAAATATGGTATTAGAGTAAATTGTATTGCACCAGGATCAATTGACACACCTTTGTTGAGAAAAGATTTGAATACTGAAGAGAAAATTATTGAAGCAAGTGGACAAATTCCAATGAAAAGGCATGGAACTCCTGTTGAAGTTGCAGAATTAGTTGCGTTTTTATTCTCCGAAAAATCTCAATATATAACAGGGACAACAATTACGATAGACGGAGGGTTATCGTTAGTAATATGAAAAAGATAATAAAGGGAATTAATATAGCTTGGAATTTAGAAAACACAGATATAGTAAAATATTATTATTATTGGATTGATTATTGTTATGAAAATAATATAAAACTAATTAGAATAATACTAACTAGTTTAGGGTGTAATGCATTAAATCAGAAAGAAGATATAAAAAAATTAATAGAAATAATTGATTATGGAAATAAGAATGAAATAGAAGTAGTATTAGTAGTAAATAATTTTGTCGATTTCAATAATAAAACTTATTGTGATTCGAATAATGCTTTATATAGTTGGAAATCAAATATATATTGTGAAAAGTATGGAAAAAATATAAATTTTTTTAAAAAGCTAGATAATGAATACATTACAAGTGTAATATACTTATTAGATAAAATTAAGAAATTTAAGAATATAAAAAAAATAGAGCTATTTAATGAAATTGATCAAGTTCAGTGTAATAAAAAGATATTGAAATGTTGGATAATTAGCCTGAAAAAGGCATTAATAGATAAATATAAAAGCAGATATGAATTCTTCTGCAGTATAGCTGATTATAATAACTATAATAGATTTAACACAGATAGTAATTTAAAAATTGATATTCATTTGTATAGTTTTCCATATGAATCGGCATTCTTAAATATAGAATATTTACACTTATTAGATCCACAAAATAAAATGTTATTAGGCGAATTTGCAAAAAATTCAGATTCGCCATATTTAAGTCAATTAGAATCAAAAATATATTTTTGCTCTGGTATTTGGGCAAGTTTTTTTTATAACTATGATAATATTCCGTTACATTGGTGGTGGGAAGAAACTCGAAAAAACGAAGAATATAAGAAAATTATTAATATTTTTGAATCATATAGTATAATGTATGATTATCCAAAAAATAAAATACAGAAAATTTCAAATGGTGTAAATTATGAAATAGAAGATAATAATATAGAGAATAAAATAAATGAATATAATAAGATTAAATATAGATTAATAAATTTAATAAAACATCCATTTTATCTAAAATCAGAATTGCAAGGAATAAAGAAATACATAAAAAAGAAAACAAAAAAAGAAGAAAATTGTAATGTTTATAAAATTAATAAGAATGATGGAGATTTCTATATTGAGGCTAGAAAAAAAGTTGGATTGAATATGAAAAAATTATATAGTTATCAAAGTAAGTATTATATTATAAATTTACTTACTGGAAATATAAGAGGTGGAAATCCAAAAGAGAATGTTATTGAATTAGATAAAGGATGTTATTTAATAATGATAAAGAAGGAAGAAAAAAATAGTGAAATATAAAACAGTAAAAAGAATATTAGATATAATAATTTCAATAATACTCATTATTTTATTAGCACCTATGATGCTTATAATATTTGTAACTTTAAAATGTAATGATAGACATGCTAGTGCATTTTTTGTTCATAGTAGAGTAGGAAAAAATAATAAGACAATAAAAGTTTATAAATTTAGGACAATGATAGAAGGAGCAGAACATTCTTTAGGAATTTTATCAGATTCTCAGAGACAAGAATTCTATGAACATTTTAAAGTGAAAGATGATCCAAGAGTAACCAAAATAGGAAAATTTCTAAGAAAAACATCATTAGATGAATTGCCACAATTTATCAATGTTTTAAAAGGAGATATGTCTATAGTAGGACCAAGACCATTAATAAAAGATGAATTACAGAGATATGGCAAAAATAAGGAAAAACTTTTAAGTGTTATGCCTGGATTGACAGGAAATTGGGTTATAAATAATAAATATAAAACTTCATATGTAGAAAGAATGAATTTGGAATTGTATTATGTTGACAATATGAGCTTTAAGTTGGATTTAAAAATCTTTTTTAAAACGGTATTTATGTTTCTTATAGTTAATAATGTTATGTAAAATATTTACGGTATAGTTTATTTTTAATTCAAAATTGCTTAATAAATAACCTAAATCTTTTCCTTAGAGCAAAAGATTGACATAACAAGAATAAAATGATAAAATGCTTATGTCGTTATGTATTTTGTAAAATTAACGATTGTAATTTTATATTTTAGAAAGGAGAAGTTATTTTCTTGTACGCAATCAACTAGGCTAGAATTAAAAGAGGTGCAGATATGATTTTAAAAGTTAATGGCCTAAAAATGAGCTATGCAGATCGACTCCTATTTGAAAATGTAAGTTTTCATATAAAGCAGGGGGAAATTGTAGGCTTATTAGGAAGAAACGGAACTGGAAAAACGACTATACTTAAAATCCTTTGTGGCAAAGAAAAAGCTGATGAAGGAACAATCGAGTTTGTTTCAAAAGGAAATATTGCATATTTGGCTCAATTAGCAGAATATGCAGAATTATCAGTTAATGATGTATTAATGTTATCATTTAAATCTTTGAATGAATTAAGAAAAAGAATGGACATACTTGAAGAAAAAATGGCAGATCCGATATATTCTGAACAATTAGAGAATCTTCTCAAAGAGTATGGAGAGATTATGAGCGTTTTTGAAAACAAAAATGGCTATTTAATGCAGACTAAACTTGAAATGATAAAAGAAAACATGGGAATTGATGAAAAACTTGCTCTTACAATTTTTGACAAATGTAGTGGCGGAGAGAAAACGAAAGTACTTCTTGCAAAAGCATTGTTAGAAGAACCAGAGTTATTGTTACTAGATGAACCAACTAATAATTTGGACATTGATACTATTGAGTGGCTTGAAGGATATGTCAAATCTTATGCTGGTAGTATATTGTTAGTTTCACACGACAGGTATTTCCTAGATAAAGTTGTAGATAGAATTTTAGAACTTGATGAAGATGGTATTGAAGAATATTCAGGCAACTATTCTTTTTACAAGGAAGAAAAGCAAAAACGTTTTTTTACAAATTTGAAACTTTATGAAGAACATGTGAAAAAAACTCGAAGAATGGAAATGCAGATAAGAAACTTACGTTCAACAGGCTCTCAATTACTAAAGGGGGTAGCTAATCAAATTGAAAACAGAATGACTAAAATGGGAAAAGTAGATAAACCAAAAGTTGACAAGGACATGAAAATGAAACAGTTAACAAGCCAAAGCTCGGGAAAAAATTTAATTGAAGTAAAAGACTTAACTGTTACTATAGGAAAAAATGAGTTACTTCATGATGTTTGTTGTGCTATTCACAAAAATGACAGAATTGCTTTAGTTGGAAAAAATGGGACAGGTAAAACTACATTTTTGAAAGCTTTGATTGAAGAAGATAATGAAGCAATACAGAAAGCTACTAATTTAACAATAGGTTATTTATCTCAAAATCCAATATTTGAATATGAACAGAGAAGCATATTAGATGAGTATATGGCAAACTTTCCAGGAATCTCAGAAGGAAATGCACGAAATCAGTTAGCAACAATGCTGTTTGTTGGAGATGATGTAAACAAAAAAATTAGGGTTTTATCAGGTGGAGAGAGAGTTCGATTGAAATTATGTATTTTAATGAATAAAAAGTTCAATTTACTTATCTTAGACGAGCCAACCAATCACTTAGATTTAAATTCTAGAGAAATTCTCGAGGAAAATCTGAGCAATTATGATGGAACACTTTTATTTGTTTCTCATGACAGATATTTTTTAAATAGAATGGCCAATATAATTTGGAAAATTGAAGATAAAACAATAACAACATTTGATTGCCAGTATAATGAGGTTGAAAAAGTAAAAAGATGATAAGATTTAATGCACACTTTATTAATAGAATAGATTATACAGGTGACATTACTTTTGTTATCGACTTTGACAAAACAATAACTTCTAAAGAAAGCGAAAGCACCTTTGGTGTTTTCGCTTTTGCTTTACCTGAACGGTATAATCAATTAAAAAGAAAATTAGACTTAATTAATAATGCAAATGAGTATTGGTATTTTAGATTGATACTGTTGCAGAAATTTCTTAATGACAAACATATTTTCGAAAAAATTATTGCTACATTTAACTTTAAATTAAGGGAAAATGTAATAGAAACAATTAACCTTTTACAAAGTAAAGGACATAATATTATTATTAATTCTTCTGGTATTGGTAACATAATCGAACTAATCTTAGAGAAACAGGGTTGTAATATGAAAAAAATAAAAATTTATTCAAATTTTTATGAATGGAAAAAGAATAAATGGATTTTAAAAAATACAGACTGTATTAGCCCTTATAATAAAAAAAATAAACAGTATATTGCAGAAATAAAAAAGGATGCTAAATATATCTTAATAGGTGATACTATAGAAGATATAACAATGCTACCAGAGAATTATAATATATTATGCAAAATTGCATTTTTAGATAATGAGATAGAAAAATATAAGGATATATTCTTAGAAAAATTTGATATAATTGCAATAGATAATGAATCATTTTCACATCCATTTAAAGTGTTAAAGTTGTTGTAATAAAAACGGAAAAGCTCGTACTGAGCTTTTCCGTTTTTATTTGACTAATCTTGATTAATTATATATAATGTAATAATAGGAGGAGATGCAATGAACTTAACGATAAAAGATATAAATACTATTTTGAAAAAAAATAATATTAAAGATAATAATATAAATAGAATTAATGCTGGTTTTACTAATGAGACATTTAATATAAATGATGAATATATACTTAAAATATGTAAAAATAACGAGAACGAAGAAAATTTCAAAAATGAAATAAAATTTTACAATATAAATAGTGAAAATAATTTAATACCTAAATTAATAACTTTTGACACCACAAAATCTATAGTTCCATATTATTATGAAATTATAGAGAAAATACAGGGAATTACTTTATATAATGTTTGGCACAAATTAAATGAAAATGAAAGAGAGTATATAATGAAACAGCTATGTGATGCAATGAAAAGTTTCCATTCAAATAAGATGAAAGAATATAATTTCTCAAAAGTTATAAAAAATCATGTATTGCAGGGGTTAAAGAAATCAAGAGAATATAATTTTTATAGTATGGAGGATATTGAATTAATTAATAATAGTATGAAAAAATATGATGAATTATTAACCAGTGATGAGTTTGTATTTGTTCATAATGATCTACATTTTGATAATATTTTAATAAACGATGATCTGAAAATAAAAATAATAGATTTTGAAAGGAGCTTGAGTGCACCGAAAGATTTTGAATTGGATATTATTTTAAGAATGGCAGATATGCCATGGAAATATGCTAGTGAAGAAACTGAAAAATACGTAAAAATAGAAGATTATAATAATATAAAAAAATATATAAAAAAATATTATCCAGAAATAATGAATGTAAAAAATCTTGACAAACGATTAGCAATATATAATGTGTTGTATTTTATAAAATCTGCATATAAATATCCTGAAGATAAGAAATTAAAGAGTATAGTTATAAATAGTTGTAAAAAAATATTAAGCTAAATTTTAAAGAATTAAATAAAAAATATAATATATTAACACAAAAAAAGCATAAGCTTATCAGATTAGTTTTCACTGAGATAGTAAATAGTAATAAGAAATATATGAATAATATAAAGATAGTAAAAAGTATTATACGAAATACACAATTTTATATATGAAATTGTGTATTTAATTTTATGTATAATATTTTCGTAATCTTACAAAGTATGACATTTTTCGACAATATCATTATGATACAATATTGACGGGTTCTCACAAGGACAAAATACAAAAGTATTTAAACAGATGAGAAAAATAGATATAAAAATATACCTATTGCAATTCATTATTAATTTATAATTAACATGATTTGCAATAGTTTTTTTTTGAGATAAACCTTAATCACAAGATTACCCTTAAAACCCCAATCCTTAACGGAAAGGGGGTGATTTTGTGTTAAATGAGTATGAAAATGATATAATTTTTGCTAAATATTTAACTTATATGAAAAAAGCGTTATTACATAAGAGAATTGATTATATTAGACATAAAGAATTTTTAAAAAGAACAGAGCAAAATTTGACCCAGGAGGAATGGGTTGTATTGTCAGTTGATGATACAACAACCCATTCCTCTTTTTTTTCGCAAATAAGTAATAATGAAGATTTGGAAAATGCGTTAAATACACTTACAAATAAACAGAAACAAGTTATATATCTTAATTTTTTTGAAAAAAAGACATTAAAAAGAATTGGACTTGAACTTAATATTACTACAAATGCTGTAGAAAAGCTAAAGATGAGAGCAATTGCAAGACTAAAAAAATATCTGGAGGATAATGATGGAAAAAGAAAGTAAATTTTATATAAAATTAAAAGAAGCAAAATACGATAAATTTACATTAAATTACATAATTAATGGAATAATGCCATTAATAAATAAATATTCAATATATAATGGTGAAACTGATGAGGATTTACAGGGAATATTAATAGAATATGCGATAAAAATGATAAGGTCAGATAATTTTGCAGAAAAATTTGTAAAAAAATAAAAAAAATTTTGTAAATGTCAGGTATTTTAATTTTTCATTCGCTATTGTAATTAGGAGATATAAAAAAGCTCTGAGGTACATTGACAATTGAATAAACTTATCAGATTACATTCTTAGTATTTGAGCTAGTTCAATAAATAGATTTTAGCTATATAACTTAAATATTAGTTAGCAACTAATAAGGCGATGAAAATACTTGTACACTTACTTAGTCACAGTTTGAGCGTGAAAAAACCGTCCCTAGCAATGAAAGTAAACCGACAGAGTCGATAGGTGAAATTCCTGTGAGCAGAGTGCTAATCTGCTATCTGATGAGTTGTTAAATAAATGTTTAGTTTTAGAAGGAAATAAAAAATGAAAAAAATTAAAAATATTGATGAAATAGAAAAAAATAATTATACAGTTAGTGAAGTATTAAATATAGCTAATTTAACGCTTAAAAGGTTAAATAAATCTGGTAACTTAGAAATAACCCCAGAATTATTCGAAAAGTATATGACTACATTAATACAGCTTCATACAACAGAAGAAATACAAAATTTTCAAAAGATTAATTACTATGAAATATCAGAAAAATATGTATTAATAAAGGATATAAGAATATCACATAAAGATTTAATGGCATATACAGAAGTTACTTTAGATTGGATTAAATATCTAAATAGATTTACTGTAGAGTCTTATATATATTGTTTAATTGAAGTAATATTTTGGTACAAACCAAGCGAAATAAATTTTATAGCTGAAGAAATTAAAAATGAAAAAATAGGTAGAAAGATGTAAGTAAATGTTTCTTGTTGGATTAATTATTAGTATATTTATTGGAAGTTTTGCATCTTTAACAATATATGCGTGTATATTAGCAAGTAGAAAAAATTAAACAATATAATATTTAATATAATTTATAAGTTGTCAAGTGTGTAAATTAAAATAATATTTTGCACATTTGTAAATATAATTGAGGTCTTGTATCTTATAGTTAATAAGCCACAAGTACCTTTTATTAGGGGGGATTTTCAAATGGATAGTAACATAAATAAGATGGTATATGAGCCTGAAACAATACGAAGGATATTAGGATTAGGACGAAATGCTGTTTATGATTTTTTAGAAGATGTATATTTGAATACTCATATTTTTAAAGTCATAAAGATAGGAAAATTATATAAAATACCAGTAAAATCTTTTGATGCGTGGCTGAATGAAGAGCAATAGGAGAAAAATTATGAATAAAGTGAAATCGAAAAATAAGGAAATAGCTTTTTTTGAGAGAGGATCTTGGTATCATAGAACTAAAATTCTTAATGATGATTATACTACATCGTACGGTAAGAAGGGAGGTTTTTTAACTAAAGAAGATGCTGAAAAAAGTTATAGTGTAAACAATGAGGAATATTTAAAACAATTATCAATTCATCACTTAAATATAGATAAAGAAGTATTTTTATCAAATTATTTAGTATATTGGTTTGAAAATATTTTTAAAGAAAAAAATGTTGAAAATACATATATATTAGGAGTGGCATATGCTATCTACAATTTAATTATACCTTTCTTAAGACAAGATGATTCTACTAGAGATATAAAGTTGAGATTAGTAAATGCTACTTATTTAGATTCTATATTGGATGAGGTATCAAAAGCGACTGAGTCGGCTGGAAACATATGTAGAGAAGTATTAAATTTAGCAATGCAAGATGCTTTAGCAGATAAATATATATTATATAATCCTGTTAGGGATACAAAGCAATATAATAGAAAGAAACCTAAAATAACAATATTAAACAAGTCAGAATTAAAAAAATTATTGCAATTTGCAAAATATGATAATTGGTATTTAGAAATACTATTAGGTGTATTTTGTGGTTTAAGAAAAGGGGAAATAATAGGCCTAAAATTTCAGGACTTTGATATTGAAAGAGGAATAATAAGAATAAGAAGGCAGTTAGTTAATGATCCTATTTTAGCAACTAATCCTGATGCAATAAAAGTAAAAGTGGAAGGGTATGTACTTACAGAAAAAGCTCCTAAAAAAGATAGTTATAGAAATTTAAGAGTTCCTAAAGTAATAATTCAAGAGCTAATACAAAGAAAGTCAGAACTTGAGAGCTGTAAAAGCAGAAATAAGAACTTTGAAGATTTAGATTATGTTAGTTTTAATAGGAAAACAGGAAAACCACATGTACCAACATCATTTAACACTTATTTATATAGAGTATGTCCAAAAGCTAACATTCCAAACATATCTGTACATGGATTGAGACATATGTTTGCAACGATATTAATAGAAAGAGGAGTTCCTTTAGTAAAAATCGCGGCATTATTAGGTCATTCTTCTCCAAACATAACATTTGAGATTTACTGTGGCATTATGGATGAAAGAGAAAAAATATTAACATTTATAAATGATACATTTAAATCAGAAATAATGGAGGTTAATACTTATGGCAGAAATGTTAAAGCCAATTAGATACATTGATTATAAAATATATAATGTAACAAAAATTAAAGGAAAATATGGTTTTAGATTAGTTTTATTATTAGATGACGATTCTAAACGAACTATTCAACATGCGGGTTTTGAAAAAAAGGAGCTAGCAGAAAAAGAAAAGTGTAAAATTATAGGTATGTTGGAAAATAGAACATATATTGTATATACAAATGTAACTGTAAAAGCATATTTAGAATATTGGTATGAATATGAAGCACCAAAAAGGTTAAAAGCTTATGCTAGCTTTATGAGTTATAGAAATGCTATCTTTAATCATATAATTCCAAGAATTGGAAATTTGAAATTAGTAAATTTAACATCTGGAATAATAGAAAAGCTTTATAAAGATGTAAAAGCATATTCTGTCAATGTTTGTGAGATAGTTCAAGTAGCTCTAAAATCTTCATTAGCTGACGCTAAAAAGAATATGTTTGTGGCTACTAACGAAGCATTAAATGTGAAAATTCCAAAAGATAAAGAAGAAATTGAAAAAGAAGTTACAACAGAAAGAACTCTAAATTATCATACATTAATCATAGATGAAAGAAAAACATTTACAATAGAACAAGTAGCCACTATAATAAAAGCAAGTAAAAATACTCCAATATATTTACAAGTATTATTTGCAGCTTTAATGGGACTTCGAAAAAGTGAAATAAATGGTATAAAATATTCAGACATAGATTTAATCAATAGAAAATTATATTTAAAAATCCAATTACGGAAGAAAAGCAAATGATAAAAAAGAAGACTGTGCACCAAAAACTTTAACTGAACAAGAAGTGCCTCTAAAAACACTATCTAGCTCTAGAGTATTAGATATACCAAATTTAGTATTTGATGCAATATTAGAAGAGCGTAAAAAATACGAAGAAAACAGAAGAAGAAGGAAAAATGATAAAACGAATCCATTTAGGGATTTGAATTATGTTTGTTGTTCTACTTATGGAAAACCAAGATCACGAGGATTTATATTTGATTATTTTGCAGAAATAAAGAAAAAAAACAATCTACCAGATTTACCGTGGCATAGATTAAGAACAACTTATACAACAATACTAGCGAAGAATAATTTTAGTTTAAAAGCAATAGCAGTATTATTAGGACATTCTTCTGAAATAGTCACATTTGAGAATTATACAGATAAGAATGAAATAATATATGATTGTTTAGAAGATTTAGAGCCATATATAGATAGTGTAATTCCCAAAAAAGAAAATAATAATATAGTAGATTGTATTGAAATAGAAACAGATATAATCATGCAAGAAGTATTTGATAATATAATTGCAATATAAAACAGGGTATGTAAGTGCCTTGTTTTTTTTGGGGAAAGATGCTAATATTATTAATACAGAGTATTTAATTTTATCTAGTATTACTTAGTATTATTTAGATTAAAAAATAAAGTTTGTGACCCAATTCGTGTACAGGCAAATTATGTATACAATTTTTAATATAAAAAGACAGCTTACACGAATTTGTTCGTATAATTACACGAAATTGTTCGGTTGATAGTAATCACTTTTTAGGGTCACAAAAGGAGGAAATATGTTCAAATTAGTATCAAATTATAAGCCAACAGGTGATCAACCACAGGCAATAGAATATCTATCAAAAGGAATACAAGAAGGAAAGAAATTCCAGACGCTTCTAGGAGTTACAGGCTCTGGAAAAACTTTCACAATGGCAAATATAATACAAAAAGTTCAAAAGCCAACACTAATATTAGCTCATAATAAAACACTAGCTGGACAATTATATAGCGAATTCAAAGAGTTTTTCCCTCGGAAATAGTGTTGAGTATTTTGTGTCATATTATGACTACTACCAACCAGAAAGCTATATTCCATCATCAGATACATACATAGAAAAGGATGCATCTATAAACGATGAAATAGATAAATTAAGACATTCAGCAACATTATCACTATTTGAACGAAAAGATGTAATAATAGTAGCATCTGTGTCATGTATATATGGTTTAGGAGACCCAATAGATTACCAAGGAATGATGTTATCATTACGTCCAGGAATGGAAAAGGCAAGAAATGATGTAATGAAAAAACTAGTAACAATGCAATATTCAAGAAATGAACTAGACTTTAAAAGAGGAACATTCAGAGCAAAGGGGGATGTACTAGAAATATATCCATCATCACAAAGTGAATCAGCAATAAGAGTTGAATTTTGGGGAGATGAAATTGAAAAAATACACGAAATAAATCCACTAACAGGGAAGAACATAGGGCTTCGATCTCACGTGCTAATACCACCAGCGTCACAATATGTAACAAGCAAAGAAAAGCTTGAAAAAGCTATTGTTACAATAGAAGAAGAGCTTAAAGAGAGAGTAGCATATTTCAAATCTCAAAACAAATTGATAGAAGCACAAAGAATAGAGGAGCGTACAAATTTTGATATAGAAATGATGAAAGAAACCGGATTTTGCCAAGGAATAGAGAATTATTCAAGACACATAAGTGGAAGACCTGCAGGAAGTCCACCATATACATTATTTGATTATTTTCCGAAAGACTTTTTACTATTAATAGATGAATCTCATGCAACAATTCCTCAAGTAAGAGCAATGTATAATGGGGATAGGGCAAGAAAGGAGTCCTTGGTAAATTATGGTTTTAGACTTCCATCAGCATTTGACAATAGACCACTAACATTCCAAGAATTTGAGCAAAGAATTAATCAAGTAGTATTTGTAAGTGCAACACCAGCTGATTATGAAAAGGAACATAGCAAAGATAATGTTGTAGAGCAAATAATAAGACCAACCGGTTTATTAGATCCAAAAATAGAAGTAAAACCAGTAACAAACCAAATAGATGATTTAATAGAGCAAATACACAAGACAGTAGATAAACAAGAAAGAGTACTAGTAACAACTCTTACTAAAAAGATGGCAGAAGATTTAACAGCATATTTGGCCAGTCTTGATATAAAAGTAAAATACATGCATTCAGATATAAAAGCTCTTGAAAGAATGGAAATAATTAGAGATTTGCGTTTAGGAGTTTTTGATGTACTAGTAGGAATTAACTTATTAAGGGAGGGGCTAGACATACCAGAAGTATCACTAGTAGCAATACTAGACGCAGATAAAGAAGGTTTCTTACGTTCAGAAAGATCACTAATACAGACAATAGGTCGTGCAGCCAGAAACACAGAAGGTCATGTAATAATGTATGCAGACGAACTAACCGATTCAATGGAAAAAGCAATACACGAAACAAACAGAAGACGTGAAATACAAATGAAATACAATGAAGAGCACGGAATAATCCCACAAACAATAAAAAAATCAGTAAGAGATGCAATAAGTGCAAAAATAGTAGAAGAAGCATCAACACAATATAATCTAGATAAAGACACAAACATACAAGATGTAATAAACAAATTAACAGATGAAATGTTAAAACACGCAGCAGCAATGGAATTTGAAAAAGCGGCAGAATTAAGAGACAGAATAAAAGAGCTAGAGAAATTAGTATAAATAAAAAATAGTTTAGCACATGTTGGCTAAACTATTTTTTATTTATGCCACAAACAACATAATGAGTTGACACACATGAGATTATAATTGAAACAAAGTAACGTAAAAAGTTGACACCACAGAGATTATTTTAAAATTATGTCCACCAAAGTGCCCAAAATCTAATACGAAACTAAATACAAAAGTATATAGAAAAATAGTATCTATGGTTTTTAGAATGCAGTTTTATTTTGTCAAAATAAAATTTGACAAAAAATGGACACTGCTATATAATAAAAAAATCATAAAGAAAGGAGAAATAACCTATTTTGTACGTGTAAACTCACCTTCTATATAAATATAATGAAGGTAGGCCAAAAGGAGGTAGACTATGTCTAACTTTTCAAATTGGGAATTGAATCATGAATTCGTACCCCAAGTTGGAATTTTATTACCAAATGGGAATTTTGAATCAAATGAAGGTCAAGGTCACCCAAAGCATGCAATGACAATATGCCAAAAATTAAAAATTGATATTCCAAGCGGCATTAATCCAGATGATTTCTTGATAATGTCTGGAGCTGCAATGATTGCAACTTACGACGCTTTCAAAAAAAAGCAAATTAAAATTGCAAAAAATAACCCACATTACAAAGAAATGTCAAAAATAATAAACACCTATGTAAATCATGGTTTTGATGTAATTGAAGGTTGGGATATGAATTTGGAATATCAAAAGAAGTTAGATGAAGCACTTGAATTATTAAAAAAAACGATAATTGAAGAAACTTTTATTATCAGAATACCACAGAAATATCAAATATTTCAAGGAGGCAATTGCGATGTATAGAAACAAATTAGGCTTCATTATAAAAGATGATTTTTATCCTATAACAGGAAAAAGGTCATGATGGCACAGCAATGGAAATAATAAGTTCTCATGGATGGTTGAGTGAGTACCATAATTATAATCGCTCTGATCCTAAAGATTTTCTTATTTTTAAGAAAGGTGCAATTCAGCTTGGTTCGTCTGGAATTTCAAATCAAATAATTTATAGCTCTTTGAAACACAGTAGAAGAGATATAGAGAAAATTCAAAAAAAGTACGATTTGCATATGTATAAGATAATTGCTTATTAAGTACTATGTAAAAAACACACGGAAAGGTATATTTGAGTAAAATCAGATGTACCTTTTTTGTTTAAAATAAACATATCCAAACTATTGTTTTATATAAAAAAATATTGTATAATACATAAAGTGTTTATAGAAAAATAAAACATATATCTACAAAATTCATAAGGGGGCAATTCTATGAATGACAAAATAGTAATAAAAGGTGCGAAAGTACATAATCTAAAGAATATAAGCCTAGAAATACCAAGAGATAAATTAGTTGTAATAACAGGACTTTCCGGCTCTGGAAAATCATCACTAGCATTTGATACACTATATGCCGAAGGTCAACGAAGATATGTAGAAAGCTTATCATCATATGCAAGACAATTCTTAGGATTGATGGAAAAACCTGATGTAGAATCAATAGATGGATTATCTCCAGCTATTTCAATAGATCAAAAAACAACATCAAAAAATCCAAGATCTACAGTTGGAACTGTAACTGAAATATATGATTATATTCGTTTATTATATGCAAGAATTGGTATACCACATTGTCCAAAATGCGGTAAAAAAATAGAAAAGCAATCAATAGATCAAATAATAGATAATATAATGAACTTAAAAGAAGGAACAAGAATACAAATATTAGCTCCTGTAATAAGAGGTCGAAAAGGTGAATACAAAAAATTACTAGAAGACTTTCAAAAAGAAGGATTTGTAAGAGCTAGAATTGATGGCGAAGTATACGAATTATCTGATGACATAGATATTGACAGAAAGAAAAAACACACAATAGAGCTAATTGTAGATAGACTTGTTATAAAAGAAGATATACGAGGTCGTTTAACTGAATCTGTTGAAACAGCTTTAAAACATGCTAATAATTTGGTAGGAGTAGATGTTGTTGGGGGAGCTCCACTTTTATTTAGCCAAAATTATGCATGCCCAGATTGTGGAATAAGTTTTGAAGAGCTAACACCACGTATGTTTTCATTTAACAATCCATTTGGAGCGTGTCCTGAATGCTCTGGTATAGGATATGTAATGAAAATGGATGAAGATTTAATAATACCAGATAAAAATAAAACATTATATGATGGTGTAAAAGCTTTTGGCGCAAGCACAATGAAAAGAGGCGACACCATGGCAAAAATGTATTTTGAAAGTATTGCTAAAAAATATGATGTTGATATTAAACAACCAATAAAAAAGCTTCCTCGTAAGTTCTTAGAAAAGATATTATATGGAACAGGTGATGAAGAAATAGATTTTAAATATAAATCATCAGCTGGAACACGAAAATTTACAGCACCATTTGAAGGTGTAATACCTACATTAAATAGAAGATACCAAGAAACAAAATCCCAAGGTATGAGAGACTTTTATGAAATGTATATGAGTAGTAGTCATTGTGATGCTTGTAATGGTTCAAGATTAAAACCAGAAAGTTTAGCAGTAACAGTAGGTACAAAAAACATAAATCAATTAACAGATATGCCTATAAATAAAATAAAAGAATATTTAAATAATTTAAAACTAAATAAAACACAAGCTATGATATCAGAGCTAATACTAAAAGAAATAGACCAAAGACTTCAATTTTTAATAGATGTAGGACTGGAATATTTAACATTATCAAGATCAGCAGGAACTCTATCAGGAGGAGAAGCTCAACGTATTCGTTTAGCAACACAAATAGGATCTGGACTAACAGGAGTATTGTATATATTAGATGAACCAAGTATAGGTCTACATCAAAGAGATAATGAAAGACTAATAGCAACACTAAAAAAATTAAGAGATTTAGGTAATACTGTAATAGTAGTAGAGCATGATGAAGATACAATGTATGCAGCAGATCAAATAATAGATATAGGACCAGAAGCGGGTGTTCACGGTGGAAATGTAATAGCACAAGGTACAGCAGAAGAAATAAAAAAGATACCAGAATCCATTACAGGACAATATTTAAGTGGTAAAAAGAAAATAGAAGTACCTAAAAAAAGAAGAAAATCAAATGGAAAATGTATTCAAATAGTAAAAGCATCAGAAAATAATTTAAAAAATATAAATGTGAAAATTCCATTAGGACAATTTGTATGTGTAACTGGTGTATCTGGATCAGGAAAAAGTACCTTAATAAATGAAATACTATATAAAACAGTTGCAAGAGATTTAAATGGTGCTAATGAAAAGCCTGGTAAATGTAAAGAAATTAAAGGATTAGAAAACATAGATAAAATAATAAATATAGACCAATCACCAATAGGAAGAACACCAAGATCTAATCCAGCGACATATACAGGTGTATTTGATAGTATAAGAGACATATTTGCAAGTACAAATGATGCAAAATTACGTGGATTTGACAAAGGAAGATTTAGCTTTAATGTAACAGGTGGTAGATGTGAAAATTGCAATGGAGATGGATTAATAAAAATTGAAATGCACTTTTTACCAGATATATATGTTCCTTGTGAAGTTTGTAAAGGAAAAAGATATAATCACGAAACATTACAAGTTAAATATAAAGGAAAAACAATATCAGATGTATTAGAAATGACAGTAGAAGATGCGTTAAAATTCTTTGAAAATATTCCTAAAATAAAAAACAAAATCCAAACATTATATGATGTAGGATTAGGATATATAAAACTAGGACAACCATCTACTACATTATCAGGAGGAGAAGCTCAACGTGTTAAATTAGCTACAGAACTATCTAAAAAAGCCACAGGAAAAACATTATATATATTAGATGAACCAACAACAGGACTACATATAGCAGATGTCCACAAATTAGTAGATATATTGCAAAGACTAGTAGATACCGGAAATAGTATAGTAGTAATAGAGCATAATTTAGACTTAATAAAAACAAGTGACTACATAATAGACTTAGGACCAGAAGGTGGAGAAGCGGGAGGAACAATAGTCGCTACCGGAACACCAGAAAAAATTGTACAAGTAGAAGAATCATATACTGGAAAATTTTTAAAACCATATTTAAAAAAGTAAAAATTGAATAGTAACATCATTAATCAAAAAATCACATACCTAGTCTTTTAAATACATTTTAGCTTAATTCCCTAAATAAAAAAATTATAATAAAATAAAAAGAGCATTTAGTGCAGAATATCCGCTTCTAAATGCTCTATATTTTATTTAACTATTCTTCTGAAGTATTTTCAGAGTTTTTATTACCACTCTTATTACCTTTTTTCTTTTTAGACATATAAAACACCTCCGTTCATACGAATATTTTGCACAAGACTTTGGAAAATATACATAATTTCTATTCAGAAGTAACAAAATAACTTGAAAAAGAATATATGTATGGTATAATTTGTAAAGCAAAAAGGACGGACAAAGTAGAAGTACAATAAAAAATCTCTAAAAATCAAACTTCAATTTTTTATCCTGTCCCAAAATTAAGGAGGAATGATTGAAAAATGAGTTATACATATATAAACAGAAAATTAGAAGAATTTAATAAATCTATTGAAAATAAAAAAATAGCTATAATAGGTATTGGAGTTAGTAATATTCCTTTAGTTGAATATTTTAGTAAGCATAATGCTAATGTTACTGTATTTGATAGAAAAACATTAGATAAATTAGATGAAAAAGCAATTGAAACTATAAAAAAATATAATATAGATTATTCATTAGGAGAAAATAATTTAAGTAAGCTTAAAGGATTTGATTATATATTCAGATCACCAAGTTGTAGACCTGATACAAAAGAGCTTGTAGAAGAAGCAAATCGCGGAGCTATTATTACATCTGAAATAGAAATGCTTATAAAATTATGTCCTGGAACAGTAGTTGGTATAACTGGTAGTGATGGAAAAACAACAACAACAAGTCTTACATATGCAATATTAAAAGAAAAAGGATATGATTGTTATTTAGGAGGAAACATTGGTATACCATTATTCACAAAATTAAATGAAATGACTCCTGAGTCTATAGTTGTATTAGAGCTTAGTAGTTTCCAATTAATGAATATGGAAGTAAGTCCTAAAATATCCGTTATTACTAATATATCTCCAAACCATTTAGATATTCATAAATCTTATCAAGAATATATAGATTGTAAAAAGAATATATTTTTACATCAATCTTCAGATGGTATACTTGTTCTTAATGCAGACAATGAAATAACAAGCAAAATGAAGTCAGAAGCTAATGGAAAAGTTATAATGTTTAGTAGTAAGCAAAAATTAGATAATGGTGTTATATATGATAACAAAACAATAAAATTCTGTGAAGATGGATTAAGAAGACATGTTATAGATGTAAAAAATGTTAAATTAAGAGGGGTTCATAACTACGAGAACATTTGTGCGGCTATTGCTGCAACCGCTTCTTTAGTAGATATAGATACACAAATAAAAGCAATTTCAGAGTTTTCAGGAGTTGAGCATAGATTAGAATATATAAGAACAATAAATGATGTTAAATGGTATAACGACTCAATAGGAACAAGTCCATCAAGAACAATAGCAGGATTGAATTCATTTGACGAAAAAATAGTCTTAATAGCAGGAGGATATGATAAACACTTAGACTATACACCTATAGCTAAGCCAATAGTAGAAAATGTATCTGCATTAGTACTAGTAGGAGCAACAACAGAAAAAATATATGAAGCAGTAACAAAAGAGCTAAAATCTCAAAATAAAGAAATGCCAATAGTAAAATGTCAAACCTTAGAAGAAACAATAAAAATAGCAAATCAACTTGCGAAACCAGGAGAAGTAGTATTATTCTCACCAGCAAGTGCAAGTTTTGATATGTTCAAAAATTTTGCAGAAAGAGGAAATATTTTCAAACAATTAGTAAATGCAATTTAATTTTAAATAATAAATAAGTAAGAAATTAGCATTCATACAATACTAATAATTATATAAATACAGGTTAAACTAGAGATGAATTTTAAGTTCATCTCTTTTTGTTTTAGAAATAAAATGAAGATTCTTCTTAAATTAGAAAATCACGATTTTTTATATTTAAACATATACTATGTTAGGAGGTATAGTATATGTTTAACAATGAATACGAAAATTATATGAGAAGTGTTCTTGGGTATCCGATTTCTAATGATATAAGTACATACAATTTGTATAACAATAGTAGTAATCAATCATTTGATTATAATGATGGTTCAATGTATAGTTCAAGCAATTCTTATTTTCCGTATAGATCTGATAATATAGTTTATAATGATACTAGCAAGTATGAAGAGCTATATCCGGAAATATACAAAATTTTAAAACCTATGATTAGTAAAGTATGTGATACTCCGAGTCGTAACGATTTTTCTAGTGAGACACTAGAAATTATGGCAAATGAAATTTATACTAATATTGAACAGGATATAGATGTAGTAAATATTAATGTTAATACTTCATCTGCTAAAGAAGCGGAATATAATAAAAATGAAAATTTATCTAGAAATAGTAATATGAAAGTTACTAAATCTGATACTAAGAATGAGGAGACAAGGCAAGGTTGTTGTGGAAATCCTATGCTTAAAGATTTAATTAAAATTATGATTATTCAACAATTATTGCAAGGAAATAAACCACCTCGTCCACCAAGACCTCCACATCCACCAATGCCAGGGCCAGGTCCTATGCCACCACGTCCACCAAGACCTCCATATAGAGGATTGGAAAATCCTGACATATATGGCAATAATTACAGCTCTAGTCAATCATATCCATATTATAATAATTAATTTAAAATTAAAAAGATATACAAAAATTTGCTTGTATATCTTTTTTTGTATTACACAAAATAAAAATAGTAAACAAAAATGTTTATTAATTTTATGTATGGTATGCAAGCAATAACAACTACTGTTTGTCATACCGTCAAATGAAAGGAAAGTTTTTATTATGAAAGTTAAAGATTGTATGTGTGATAGTGTAGTTTGGTTAACTCCAGAAACATCTGTTTGTGATTGCGCAAAATTAATGTGTGAACAACATATAGGAAGTATCCCTATATGTGATAAAAATCAAAATGTAGTTGGTCTTGTAACAGACAGAGATATCCTTTTAAGAACAGTAGCTTGCAACAAAGATATAAACACTACTAAATTAAGTGATATAATGACAACAAATGTTTGCTGTTGTGATGCAAACAATGATGTAAATCAAGCAACAAAATTAATGTCAGAAAATCAAGTAAGAAGAATACCTGTAGTTGATAACAACAAAATAGTTGGAATATTAACATTAGGAGACTTAGCTAAAAATGAAGATATAACAAATCAACAAGTTGTAAATACTTTTGAAAATATATGTAACTGCAACCATAAAAATGCCGAATAAAAAGCAGTAACTAAAACAGAGACGGTCCTTGAGAAAAAATCAGGACCGTCCCAAAATTTATGTCAATGGGTTGTCAATGGGGACGGTTCTTTTTGACACACTAATAAAATTTTAAATGAATAAAAAAGTTTAAATAGAATAAAATAGTATTGGTGATATACATATGATGATTAATGTAAAAGATATAAAAAAGATAATTTATAAAATACTGATACTTGTTTTAACAATAGCTTTAATATGCTTAGGTTTTAAGTTGGCTATATTTTATATGCCGTTTTTAATAGCTTTTGTGTTGTATTTGCTGATTGAGCCGATAATAAGATTTTGTATGAATAAATTTCATTTTAAAAGAAAGACAAGCAGTTTGCTTATTTTAATACTAGTTCTATCTATTATAATTGGATTGTTAGTGTGGGGGATAGTAACTATAATTTCAGAATCGTCTAATCTTCTTAGTAATCTAAATGAATATGTGAATATAATACAAAATTTTGTTAATGAAAAGACAACAAAATTTGATTTTAGTAAAGTTCAACTTTCTCAAGAGCTAACAAGTATAATAAATAGCTCTAGTCATGACTTAATAAGTCATATTTCTGAAATCGTCAAGAACTTTCTTACAGGAGTTTTAACAAAACTTACATCATTACCTACAATAGGCTTTTATATTGTAATAACAATAATGTCATTATATTTTATAAGTACAGATAAAATATATATGATAGACCAATTAGAGCATCATTTACCACGAACTTGGGTGAGGTCAATAGCAACTCATGTAAATGGAATAGCTAAATCATTAGGTGGATATTTAAAAGCTCAAGCAATATTAATACTAGTATCATTCATTATCTCTTTAATAGGATTATATATATACAGTTGGGTAGGCTTTAATATAAAGTATCCGCTTCTAGCAGCATTAGGAATAGGATTTATAGATGCATTACCTATACTAGGCTCAGGAACAGTAATGGTGCCTTGGGCAATAATATCAGCTTGTAAAGGAGACCTTACATTAGGAATAGCAATATTAGTATTATGGTTAATAATGTCTGTTATAAGACAAATAATAGAGCCAAAAATAGTTAGTGGACAATTAGGAGTCCACCCAATATTTACACTAGTAGCAATGTACACAGGATTCAAATTTTGTGGAATATTAGGATTATTTGTAGGTCCTATTATACTAATAGTATTAAAAAATATTTTTGAAAACAGAATAGATAAAGGATTAGTAAAATCAATAATAGAATGAAAATAGTATGAAATAACACCATAGAAGCGGAAAGATATGTCAAAAAGAACCGTCCCCATTGACAACTCTTGCTGTGTCAATGGGGACGGTTCTTTTTGACAACCATTAAAGACTCTCAGTTTTAACATAACCAGAATCAGGCGGATAAACATAAGGATTTTCCGGACAATCTGTTTTATTTATCTTTGTTATTTTCAACACAGGAATTTCAGAATGATAATATCCTTTTGTAATAGTACCTTCAATTTCCACCCAAGTTCCATCAGCATAAGTAGATGAGTTATCTAAATTACATAAAAAACCAACAACAACAGTTTGGGCTTGCGTATCAGAAACTCTCGATACAATCATTTCTCGTCCTAACACAAATTGATTTTCATTAAAGTCATACAGCCTATACACAAATCCAGTAAATTTTATTTTTTTTCCTAAATAAGCATCTATATTTTCATGGCAAGTTTTCAAAATATTAGTATAATTATTAGCCGAAATCTCTGTAACATCCGAAGCTTTTATATCATCATTAACAAAATTAGCTTTTGAACTATTGGCCAATGTATAAATTCCAAATATTATAGAAAGAATAACAACAGCAGCTAAAATCCATATAATTATTTTTTTTAATTTTGATTTATTTAGACTCAAATTACAAATAAACATATATTAGTTACCTCTTTCAAATTAATTTTTAATAAATTTTATGTTTTATATAAAAAAAATATGATTTTTGTTGCGTAAAAATATTTTTAGTGATATAGTACAGAAAGATAAAAACTTAATACACACAAGACGTAAAGGAGAAAAAGTAATGGGTATAATCAAAAAATTATTTAATTATAGTGAAAAAGAAGTAAAAAGAGTTATGCCATTGGTAGAAAAAATAAATGGTTTAGAAAGCTCTATGAAAGAATTGACAGATGCAGAATTACAAAATAAGACAACAGAATTTAAAGAAAGATTAAGTAATGGAGAAACTCTAGATGATTTATTACCAGAAGCTTTTGCTGTTGTAAGAGAAGCTGCTGTTAGAGTTTTAGGTATGAGACCTTTTGATGTACAATTAATAGGTGGTATCATACTTCATCAAGGTAGAATCGCCGAAATGAAAACTGGTGAAGGAAAAACATTAGTTGCAACATTACCAGCATATTTAAATGCTTTAACAGGTGAGGGTGTTCATGTAATTACAGTTAATGATTACTTAGCTAAATATCAAGGAGAAATGATGGGAAACCTATATAAATTCCTTGGAATGACAGTTGGTATAATTGTAAATGAAATGAAACCAAATGAAAAGAAAGAAGCATACGCGTGTGACATAACATACGGAACAAATAATGAATATGGATTTGATTATCTAAGAGATAACATGGTTATATACAAAGACCAATTAGTTCAAAGAAAACTAAAATATGCTATTGTCGATGAAATCGATAGTATTTTAATAGATGAGGCTCGTACACCACTTATTATATCTGGTAGAGCAAATAAATCTTCAAACTTGTATTCTAAAGCAGATTCTTTTGTTAGAAAATTAACACCAAAAGTTATAGTAGAAGAAGATGTTAAAAATGTTGAACAAGCAGAAGATAATGAAAAATATGATTATATAGTAGATTTAAAAGCAAAATCTGCAACATTAACAGATAAAGGTGTTAAAAAAGCTGAAGAAGAATTTGGATTAGAAAACTTCAATGACCTAGAAAACTCAGAGCTTGTACACAATGTAAACCAAGCATTAAAAGCTCATGGTGTTATGAAAAAAGACATAGATTATATCGTAAAAAATGGAGAAGTTTTAATTGTTGATGAATTTACAGGTCGTATTATGTATGGAAGAAGATACAACAATGGATTACACCAAGCAATTGAAGCTAAAGAGCATGTTAAAATTGCTGATGAATCTAAGACTCTTGCTACAATTACATTCCAAAATTACTTTAGAATGTATGAAAAATTATCTGGTATGACAGGTACAGCAAAAACAGAAGATGCTGAATTCCAAGAAATATATAAATTAGATGTTATTGAAATACCTACAAATAAACCGATGATTAGAAAAGATCACAATGATGTTATTTATAAAAATGAAGCTGGAAAATTTAGAGCAGTTGTTAAAGAAGTTAAAGAAAGTCATGCTAAAGGTCAACCAGTATTAATTGGTACAGTATCAATTGAAAAATCTGAAAAATTAAGTAAAATGCTTCAAAAAGAAGGAATTAAACATGAAGTATTAAATGCTAAACAACACGAAAAAGAAGCTGAAATAATTGCTCAAGCTGGTAAATATGGTGCTGTTACAATAGCTACAAACATGGCTGGTCGTGGTACTGATATTATGCTTGGAGGAAATAGTGAATATTTAGCAAAACAACAATTAAGAATGGAAAAATATACACCTGAACAAGTTGAAGAAGCTACAACATATTATGAAACAGATGATGAGCAAATAAAAAAAGAAAGAGCTCATTATAAAGAATTAAAAGACAAATTTGAAGAAAAAATTAAAGAAGAAAAATCTAAAGTTGTTGAAGCTGGTGGATTAAAAATAATAGGTACTGAAAGACATGAATCTCGTAGAATTGATAACCAGTTACGTGGACGTAGTGGTCGTCAAGGAGATCCAGGTGAATCAAGATTCTATATAGCTCTAGATGATGATTTAATGAAAATTTTCGGTGGAGATAGAATAGTAAAAGTATATGAAAGACTTGGTGCAGATGAAGATATGCCAATCAACTCAAAAATGATTTCTAATGCTGTTGAATCAGCTCAAAAGAAAGTTGAAGGTAAAAACTTTAGCATAAGAAAACATGTACTTCAATATGATGATGTTATGAATTCTCAAAGAGAAATTATATATGCTCAAAGAAAACAAGTTCTTGATGGAGATAATTTAAAAGATAATGTATTAAATATGATAGATGATTCTATTGAAAGAATGGTAAATGGATATGTTGCTGAAGATGGAATTGTTAATTCAGAATCATTAATACAAGATATTGAAACATCATTTGGAATAGAAGATGTAGCAACTTTAAAAGATGAAAATGCAACAGCTGAAGATGTAATAAATGAACTAAAAGAAAGAACTCATGAAATTTATGAAAATAAAGAGAATGAATTTGGTTCAGAAAATATGAGAGAGCTTGAAAGAGTTGTAATGTTAAAAGTTGTTGATCAAAAATGGATGGATCATATCGATGATATGGATGAATTAAAAAATGGTATTGGTCTTCGTGCATATGGTCAAAAAGATCCAGTTGTTCAATATAGACTTGAAGGTGCTGATATGTTCGATGATATGATTGAAGCATTAAAAGATGATGTTGCTAAAATAATGTTAAACATCCAAAAGAAAGAAGAAAATGTTAAGAGAACAGAAACAGCCGAAATAACAGGAGCTGGACTAGAAGATACAGCAATAAACTTAGTTGATGGAACAGTTAAACCAAAAGAAGGTGGACTTAACAAAACTGTAGTTAATACAGAGCCAAAAGTAGGTAGAAATGATCCATGTCCTTGCGGAAGTGGAAAAAAATACAAAAACTGCTGTGGTAAAAATAAGTAATATCGAGGGTTACAAGCTAATATAATAGCATTGATATTATTGAATTACAGCTTAGATGATAGTTAAAGGGTTAAGCATTATATATGTTTAGCTCTTTTTATATCATTACAAAAAATAATAAATTGGGAGAATAAAAATATTATGATGATAGCAATAATTGTGGGAACAATTTTAATTTCGTTTTTCATGTGGCTTCAATATTCAAAATTAAAGTGTACTAAAAAAATAAATGCAACATACCTAAAATTTAATATTTATAATCACCATGGTATGTTTTCTAGTAAATATATACCTGTTTTTAAATACAATTTTAAGGGCAATGAATATGAAAATCAGGCTCAACAATCGTTCCCTAAAAAATTCACTAAAAATTTTGTAGTTGGTGAAAAATATACTATATTAATAAATGAAAAGCATCCAAAAAAATTCATAATAAATAAAAAAGTAAAAATTGATGAAATGTTGATATTATTAATTGGCTTATTTTTGCTTCTTAGCGGAATATTATATGCTCTTATATCATAAAAAACATATGTTATATATAGAAGTTTATAATATTTAAAGTATATAAAAGATAAATAACAAAAAAATCCATATAAAGTATAAAAACTTATATGGATTTTTTTGTTTAAATTATCTGGAAAATTTACTTGATAAAGCAATAAATTCCCCAAATTTTTCTTTTATCGAGATTAATTGCCGAAATTAAAATCTCAATAAAAATAATCACGCCATATATATTCGATAGAATCGTTAGGAGCGTGGAAAAAATTCCATTTCCTAAAATGGCGGATGCTACTCCCACAATAGTACTTACTATTATTGTACATATTGTAGCATTTGCGGACTGTCGAATAAAGTATTTTGCTTCATTGGATTTCTCCCCAGCTATTAAAGCGATGAGAATTCCAATCAGTCCAAAGCAAGATACTATTGCTGTGGGTCTGGTTCCCATAGGACCTCCTTGCCACTATGTGGCGTTAAACGGATGCCAATTGGCATATGCGTAGTCGAATTACTAAGCGCATACCATTATTATAACAGTATATTAACATAAAGTCAAATTTGTAATATGCAGTATTTTACATTTTTTTATTTGGTGTCAAAAAGAACCGTCCCCATTGACACTTTTGGAAGACATGAACCACTGCCACTGTGACATTGTTAAAAACAATTTAAAAGGTTGAAATAAATTGGTAGTATGATATAATGAATTTGAAATATATTTAAAATAGGTGGTTTAAAATGAGTACATATAGTGAATATTTAAATTTTGCAAAAGATATTGCAAAATATGCAGGTGAAATAATGCTAAAGTATTTTAGTAAAGATAATGGCGAAAAATATAAAGGAGATAAAACAATTGTAACTTTAGCCGATACAGAAATTAATTCTTATTTAATTAATAGAGTAAAAGAGAAATATCCAAGCCATGCGGTCGAGGTGAAAACATTACTAAAAATGCTACATTCCTCTATATATCAACATTTTACCTATTCAAATTTCAATTGCGGAGCGAATTTGCGGATTAACAAGTACTTTTTAAACCTTGAAATTCTAACAAATTCTCCACAATTTTATCATTTGTTTTAAGCTGTTAAATAATATTCGTTAAACAAATTGTGTTCTTTCATATAATTAACAAAGTTTTCATTCTCTGAATCAATGAAATGGCGGTCAACATCAATATAATACTTATTAGTTATCTGTATGTCTGCATGACCTAATATTTTTTGTAAAACAATTGGTGGCATTTTTGCTTCAGCACATCTTGTTGCAAAAGTTCCTCTTAACATATGTGTATGAACTTGGGTTTTTGTTTTTCCATCTGTATCAACATATAAATAAATTCCTAATTTAATTGCAATTCGCTTTATAGCAGAATTTATTGTGCCTTCTGCATAAAATCCTCCAGTAGTATTTTTTGGGTTATAGAATAGTAAATTAAACTTATTCTTTTTAACATGAACTAGACATTCATTAAGATATTTTAAAGCAATATTACTTAAATGTATAGTTCTTCTTCCTGTTGGTGTTTTTGTGTCTAACCCAATACAATCTTTTCCATTTTCGTCTTTAGTAATAGTTTTAGAAATTGTAATTGTCCTACTTTCCAAGTCAATATCTTTCTTATAGTCCAAAGATAAGGCTTCTCCAATTCTCATACCAGTTGTAAGTAATAATAAAAATAGATTTTTGTGTTTACAATTATAGATAGGTGTTGTTTCAAGATAATCTACAAGTTGTCTTTCTTTATCTAAAGTTAAAGCTATTACATTAGGTACAACTTTAATTACCTTTGTTTTTGGTTTTTCAACTGCATTATAGCCATCCATAAAATTATCTCTAATTAAATTTTGACTATAAGCATAATCAAACGCTCTTTTTATAATTCTAAATCTTTCTTTAATTGTAGTTGGAGAATATTCTGCAAGCTTGTTTAAGTAGTCAACAATTTCTATTCTACTAACTTTGTTAATAGGTTTTGTAGTAAAAGCTTCCTTTTTAAGCATTTTTATATTTGTATTATTTTTGCTATGAGTGTTGGCGTTAATTTTATGAAGTTTATAATCTTCCATATAAAGAGGTTTAGCAATATCAATAATAGATAAATTGGTTTTACTAATTATTCTCGGTCCACCATTTTTACCAATATTAAGCTTTGCCTCTAGTGCTAAACTCAAAGCTTCTTCTTCGGTGTCTGCAACAAATGTCTTTTTTAGCTCTTTTCCTGTTATTGTATCTCTACCTAAAGCTACAGTAGCTTTACTTGTTTGAGAAAAATAAAATAAGTTACAGCCACTATTTTTACAAATATGCATTCTTTCCAAACTATCTGCTAGTTGATAAGGTTTGCTTTTACATATATTACAATTTTCACATACACTTCTATCAACATTCTTTTTAGGTCGAATAGAAGGATATGTCCCATAAGTTATTCCATTAATTTTACTCATTTTAAAAATCCTTTCTATGATAAAATTAAAGGAAAACTATTGCTATATTGTGATTTTATGTTATAATTATACTAGATTAAGAAACATATAGCAAGGGTATTCCTTGTAATTTTATTTTGTTAAAAAGTTTCTTTTGAAGGTTTAAATGCTCCATATTTAAATCTTCAGCTAATGCATATAGCTATTGACACAAAATCAAAGATTTTGACAATAGCTTATTTTTTATTCAATAGTTTGTACATTTTTAAAATACTCCTTAAAAGATTCTTCCATAACAAGCCAAGACTTGCCAATTTTTTTAGCTGGAAAATCTTTCTTATGGAATAGCTCTAAACAAGTTTGATTACCTATCTTTAGTGCTTGTCTAATATCTTTTGTTTCTAAAAATACAGTTCCATTAAGTGTTTTCATAAGCAATTCTCCTTTCGTGTAGTATAGTAATTAATATCTTAAAGATAGATATTTTATCATTCATTGGAATTTCACCACTCCGCAAATTTGCCGAGTTACCCTCATTGCGTGCGACGGCTCATCAGTCGATTACTCTGACTTCAACGCTCAAGCTGTGACTAGGTAAAAGTTTCATTATATGTTGTAAAATGTTATATGATGTTCCTAAAATCTAGAACATATTTGTAAATGTTCAAAAGATTTATGCAATTTTCTTGACTATCATCAATAAAAAGTTTATAATGAAAAGTGAGAGAAAACAACAATATCTTTTAAGTTACTCACATTATATATCGATATTTGTAAAATGTTAACAAATTTTAAAATGTATTTTTATTTTTCTCACAAGATAGGAAGTGGTAATTATGAAATTATTTAATATGGCTGTTCCAAAGGATAGTATTTCAATGATTTTAGATCCAGCTGGAGATGTAGAAAATTATAATACAACAATATTTTTACATAAATCAAAAATAGAATTAGCTGAAAAAGATAATGAATTTTCAAAACATATAGTATTGGATTTAGATAAAAAAAATAGAAATGAAAAAATAATGAAATTTATGTGTAATCAAAAATATGGAACTTTTTTGTTAGATTTTTTAAATGCAGACTTTTCAACTGCTGAAAGTGCATATAATACTTTTTTTGTATATTATGGAGTTGAAGGTCTTGGAAGTTTAGATGATATAAAAAGAAAGTACCCAATAGAATATTCTACAAGATATGTATCAACTAAAAAATTCCTAGATTATTATTCTAAAGTATATGAACTTGTTAGTATAGATTATATAAAATATCAAAATGATTTAAGGAAAACAGTGGATTTCATTTTTGACTTACATGAACATAAAAGTACTAAAAATATAGATAAATATTCTAAATTTATGGCTTATTCTTCTGCAATAAATTTAACTGGTCAATTTTATTCAAGAATAAGCTTGGGAATGGTTAGAAGTTTAGATAAAGAATTACCTAATGAAATGAGTGCTAAACAATTGGAAAAATTAGCTTTAGATATTGCAAATAAGAAAACTCGCAAAGCAATAGTATATATTTATGAAAGTACATCATTTTTTGCACTTACATATGTCGCATTAAATGATTTAATTCAAAATACAAAAAGGAATATAAGTATATGCCAAAATTGTGGAAGATATTATCTTCAATATTCTGGAAAAGAAATATATTGTGAACTTCCAAATCAAGATGGAAGTCCTACTTGCAAGTCATATGCTTCAAGAAAAGCTTATGATATAAAAATAGTAGAAGATACTGCAGAACTTGCATATAAAAGAGAATATCAAAGAAGAATGACAAAAGTATATCGTGCTAGTGAAGTAGTAAAACCGGTAATGAGAATGGAATTTAATTCTTGGAAAGACAAGGCAAGAAAACAATTAAAACTATACAGGGAAAATAAAATAACAGCTGATGAATTATGTAATTGGTTAGAAGAAAATAAATAAGAAAATTAACCTAATTACCCTAGTTAAATTAATTTATGTTTACTTTTGACTTGGACCATGATATAATCCACTTGCAAATTGGTAAATTCAATTAAATAATTTTGTATTATGAATAAAATAAGGAGTGATTAAAGTATATGGAAAAAAATGAAAATCAATTAGTTTTTTTTAACAATAATGCTCAAAAAGTCTGCAATAATGTAAATGAACAAAGATGTATTTGGCCACCAAAAGTTGAGGATAAAAAAATGTTGAATGAATTCCTTGAAAATAGAATGTTTGTATCAAATAGAAATGATACCATAACAAAAATTGAAGAAGATATGAAGAATTACCTAGGTACAAAATATTTTTCCTTTTTTGATTCAGGTGCCTCGTCATTGCTTGCTGCATTGATTGCGTGTGGCGTTACATATGGAGATGAAGTTATTGTTCCAGCTTGGACTTTTGCTGCACCAGCCTTCCAAGTGTTGAGATTAGGAGCTATTCCAATTTTTGCTGATGTAAAACAGGATACATATAATATTGACGAAGAGGACGTAATTAAACAACTAAAAAAATTTAAGAAAGTTAAAGCTATTATTGCAGTACATATGCAAGGGTATCCAAGTAATTTAAAATGTTTAAGAGAAATCGCTGACGAATTTAATATTAAATTAATTGAAGACTGTGCACAAGCATTTGGTGCAAAGGTCAATAATCAATATGTAGGAACTTATGGAGATGTTGGATGCTTTAGCTTTATGTCTGTAAAACAATTAGCGACTTGTGGGGAATTAGGTGGAATTTGTTCAAATAATCTAGATATGTTTAACAAGGCAAATTCTGTAAAAACATATGCACAAAAAATTGTTGAAGGTGATCCGAAATTTTATTATAATTCTTTCACATATGGATATAATTGTAAACCAAGTCCACTAAATTGCATATTTTTAAAATATCAGTTAGAACATTTTTCAGAAACTATTAATAAAATTCAAAAAAATGCAGAAAAGATCACTAGGTTTCTTACGGAAAACGCAGATTTTCTTATTCCACCTAAAGTAGAAAATGGATTTGAGCATGTATATCATTTATATCGAATTTCATGTAATACATCAAATTTAAATATACGAAATACTGGTAGATTTAGAGAGACAATTATGAAAGTATTAGAAAAGGAAGGATTAACAACTAGACTTTATCAAACTCATCCTGTATATAAACAAGCTATTTTTCAACAAATTTTTAGTAATAAACTGTATCCATGGTTGTTTAATGAAGACTATATTAAATTATATAAAGAAAATTACTCGGATTATAGTCATATTCAGACTTTAGATGTAATAGATAATACTTTTGCTATTGGTGATATAAGTGCGGCACCATTTTATTTAATGAATGATGAAGTTGTAGATTTATACATTAAAGGTTTCAAAAAAGTTATTGAAAATATAGACAGAATTATAGAATATTGCAATTCATCAGATGAATATAAAAGTCCATATACTGAAATACCAAAATTATCTGATACAAAAGGAATATTTATTTAGTAGAGTAGAGAAATAGTAATCTTACTATTTCTCTACTCTACTATTATGCAAAGAATTTTGATTAAATCAACATAAAACATTGACTTTTAAGAAGCATGGTGCTATAATTACGCTGTAACTAAACAAGTACATTGTAAGCAAAGAAAAAAATAATTATTTTTTTCTTAATGAAATGGAGGTAATTAATATGAGTCAAAAAAACCAAGAAGTTACACTATGTGTATTGAAGCCTGATGCATATGAGAGAAAGATTGTTAATTCTATAATTAACGATATTCAATCTCAAGGATTTGAAGTAACCAATTTTGTTCAACGCCGGTTAAGTGTCGAAGATGTTCTGGTATTGTATTATGAAAGTATGAATGAGCCCTATTTTATTGATTTATTAAGTTATATGACTTCAGGGGTTTGCGTGTATTTCTTAGTTAAATCCCGTAATGCTATAACTAGATTAAATGAATATGTAGGATCAACAAATCCTTTACAAAGTAATCCTGGTACGCTTAGAAAAAAATACGGGATGAATATCCTTAAAAACACTATTCATTCATCTAATGCAAATAGGGTTAAACAGGAAATTCAACAATTATATAAAGTTGAAGAACCAGAAAATCTAATTTGTTTTCCGTATTATTTTAAGACAAAGGATGGAACAATTTGCCACACTGTTTCAGAACAATGTTATGAAGATGGAAAGGTAATTGGTATTCCTAAGTATTTTCCGACTCGCACATCTGAAAGAGAATCTCGACTTATAAATGGAATTAATTATGTTCGTAATAATTCAATTGATGAGTCTATTTTGTATTCAAAACTTTTTACAAGTATTCAAGTAAAAACGGTAAAAAGATTTGGAGAAGAAATATGTTTATTTGATGTAAATGATATTGAAAGGGTATATAATCCTTTTGATAAGGCAAAAGAACTTTACCAATATGACGGAAATGAATCTATCTTGAATGATACAAAGCTGATAATAGATATCATGATTAATCAGATAGGAATTGCTCTGGACGATATTGGCATTGAAGGAAGTATTTTAATCGAAGGTTATCAAGAGAAGTCAGATATTGACATCATTGTAAAAGGTATGGAATCTGTAAAAAGATTACATCAAAATTTCAAATTGTTAAAAGACAATAGATTTATTAAATTATATGATGAGTCTGATTTAAGCTTGATTTTTTCAAGAAGAAAGAAGTATTCTTCATTTGATACAGTGGAAGAAATGTTGAAACAAGAATGTAACAGAACTGTTGGTTTAATAAATGGAAGAAGATTTTGGATGCAACCTATTTTAGGTAACAACTTCTTAGAAAGACAAGAAAATCGGAGACTATACAAAATCGAAACATTTTGTTCAAATGCAGAAGTTGTAGATGCAAGTAATGCTTTTCTTTGGCCATCTTTTTACACTATTTATAATAAAGATTATGGATGTGTGAAAATTGAGTGTTATGATCCAGTATATATGAATCAAGCAGTAACAGGAGAGCAAATCTATATTACAGCTCCGATGTATATTGATTTGGATACTATGGAAAAAATAATTATTTTTGCTCCGTGGATTAGGGAACAACAGGTTTTTAAGAAATCTAAGATTTGATAGAAAACTCCAAAATAATGCTGTAAAAAGCCAAAAAATAGAACTTAAGTCCAAATTTGGATTTAAGTTCTATTTTTTATATATGAAATTAATAAAAGTAGCATAAATCTAGTATTTACAAGTAATATTATTTATGATAATATATAAAAAAATTTAGTAAAGGATAGATTTAATATGAATATTGATAATAGTTCTGATATAGTATTTCCTGACTATGAGCATTCTATTTTGGGAACAATAACGTCTATTTTAAAGTATTACAATGTTGATACAAAATATAAATCATCTAAAGGTTTAGATACATTGCTATCTAAAAAAATATATAACAATGTAATTCTTTTAATTCTAGATGGATTAGGACACAGTGTTCTTGAAAAAATATCACCAAATGGATATCTAAAACAAAATATGGTTGATATAGTAACATCAGTATATCCATCAACTACAACCGCAGCAATGACTACATATTATACTGGAAAACCGCCATACGAAACTGGATGGATTGCATGGTCTCAATATTTTAAAGAATATGGAAGATCATTAGATACTTTAACTCGTAGGGAATCTTATTATAATAAGCCACTAGAAAAACCAATTATAGATGTTTATGGAAAGTTTTTAAATTATACTTCTATATATACTTTAATAGAAAATGCATCTTCTTATGTAAGAACTTATGAGATAAAGCCTGAATATGCTGAGAGAAAATGTAAACGTACATTAATTGCTGATAATTTTGATGAAATTATTTATCATTTAGAGGATATTTCTAAATTACCAAATGAGAAATTTATTTTTGCTTATTGTGATAATCCAGATTCAGTATTGCATAAATATGGTACATCATCTAAAGAAGCAAAGGATTTTGTCTTGGATATTGAAAAAAATATATATAAATTAAGTAACTGTATTGATAAAGATTCTTTAATAATCATTTCCGCTGATCATGGACATAAAGATATTGAAAAAGCATATTCATTATTTGACTATCCTGAAATTCAAGAATGCTTAATAATGCCACCTTCTTTAGAATCAAGAGTAATAACTTTTTGGGTAAAAAACGAAATGAGAGAAACATTTGAAAATCGTTTTTATAATGCGTTTGGAGATGACTTTTGGCTTGTTACTAAAAATGATTTTATAAATAAATATCATTTTTTAGGAAATGGGAATAAGCATTGCAAAATAGATGATTTTATAGGTGATTATGTGGCAATCTCAATAAAAGGAAGTATTATAAAATTGGAAAACTCATTGGTGGCAGGAAATACTGTAAAAAAATCTACACACTGTGGATTAACAAAAGAAGAAATGCAGGTTCCAGTTATAGTTATTTCGAACTAATGCAAAAATATGTGATTAAATAGAAGATTGGAGAATTTAATATGGATAAATTTAAAGAAATAAGACCAGTTGTACTAGGAGTAGTAAAAAAAGATAATAAAATATTAGTAAGTAAAGGATACGATAATGAAAGAAAAGAAATATTTTATAGATGTATAGGGGGAGGAATTGATTTTTTAGAAAAAAGTGAAGACGCATTAAAAAGAGAATTTGAAGAAGAATTAAATATTAATATAGAAGTAGGAAATTTTTTAGGAATTTCTGAAAATATATTTCAATATAAAGGAAAAAATGCGCATGAGTTAATATTGTTTTATGATGTAACCATAAAAAATGAAGATTATAAATCTTCGTATAAATTGCTTGATGATGATGATGAATATGAAGCTTTGTGGATAGAAATTGATAAATTTAAAAATAAAGAAAATATTATATATCCAAAACAAATATTAAATATATTGTAAATAATGTAATTAAATGATTTTTAATCAAATATATGATGTTTTACATAAAGTATTGACAAAGTAAATTAGAATTGCTATAATAATAAACATACATCGTAAAGAAGAGTAAAATAATTATATTACTCTGAATATGATGGAGATATCATTAAAAAATAATAAACTTAGAATAACTACTAGTTTATTATTTTAAGTTTACAGAAAGGAGATATGCTAATAATCAAAAGGTACTAAGTCAACCCTACAGTGTATTTTACAAGGAGGCTAAATATGAAGGCAATAGAGGTAAGAAACAAGTTTTTAAAGTTTTTTGAAGAAAATGGGCATAAGGTAATTGAATCTGCACCATTAATTCCAGAAGATGATTCAAGTGTTCTGTTTAATATTGCAGGAATGCAACCATTAAAACCATATTTAATGGGAAAGAAACATCCAGATGGTGTAAGACTTACTGACTATCAAAAATGTTTAAGAACTAATGACATTGAAGAAGTAGGAGATAATAATCATCTTACATATTTTGAAATGTTGGGAAATTGGTCATTAGGTGACTATTTTAAGGAAGAGTCAATTCAAATGACTTTTGATTTCTTAACTAAGGAATTAGGAATCCCTGTAGAAAAATTGTCAGTTACAGTTTTTGCTGGAGATGAGGATTGTGAAAGAGATGATTTAACAGCAAGTTGCTGGAAAAAGGCCGGAATTTTACCAGACCAAATCTATTACTACGGTAAAGAACATAACTGGTGGATAGCTGGAGAGGAAGGTCCCTGTGGTTCTGATACAGAAATTTATTATGACACAGGAAAAGTAGCTTGTGGACATGATTGCCAACCTTCATGTGATTGTGGTAAATATGTTGAAATTTGGAACAATGTATTTATGGAGTTCTATAAGCATAAGGATGGACATTACACAAAATTAAATCAGCATAATGTTGATACTGGTTTGGGACTAGAAAGAATAACCTTTATTTTACAGGGAAAAGAAACACCATTTGATACTGAAATATTCAAACCAGTCATGGATAAACTCACTGAATTAGCAGCGAATGATATATTAGTAAGTAAGCGGATTGTTGCTGAACATATGAGAGCTAGTATCATGATTATTTCTGATGGTGGTAAACCTAGTAATGTTGATAGAGGTTATGTTTTAAGGAAATTAATTCGTAGGATGGTAAGACATATGAACAAATTGCAGATTAGTTTAGATGAATTATCATCATTATTAGAATTAAACATTAAAACATTAAGCGAATTATATCCAGCTTTAGAGGGCAATAAAGAGCTTATTATTACTACTGTGATAGATGAAAAAAACAAATTTATCCAAACATTAGAAAAGGGTAAAAGAGAATTTCATAAAGCAGTAGAAAAAGCTAGAAAAGAGGGCAATAGCAAAATAGATGGTTTGGTTGTATTCAAATTGTATGAAACATATGGATTTCCTCCTGAACTAACTAAAGAGCTTGCAGAAGAGGCTGGAATGATGGTTGACACAAAAGAATTTGATGTGCTTTTTAAACAACATCAAGAAAAATCAAGATCAGGAGTTGGTCAAAAGTTTAAAGGCGGTTTATCTGATGCATCTCCTGAAACGATAGCATATCATACTGCTACTCATCTTTTAAATGCTGCATTAAAAGTAATTGTGGGATCTGAAGTTAAACAAAAAGGTTCTAATATTACATCTGAAAGAATGCGGTTTGACTTCAAATGTAATCATAAATTAACCAACTTGGAAAAGCAACAAGTTGAAGATTTGGTTAACAAATGGATTCAAGAAGGTCTCAATGTTACAATGACAGAAATGTCTAAAGATGAAGCATTGAAATCAGGTGCAGAATGTGTGTTTATCGAAAAGTATCCTGATGTAGTAAAAGTATACGCTATAGGAGATGTTTCTAAAGAGATTTGTGGAGGACCTCATGTGAGTAATACAAGCGAATTAGGAACATTCATTATTCAGAAAGAAGAGGCATCTTCGGCTGGTGTAAGAAGGATAAAAGCTATCTTAAGAAAGGAATAATAAGATAATCTCCATCTTGGAAGAAGTTGATTAACGAAAAAAGGGCTGTAAAAAAGCTCAAAAGAAAAATGAGTGATGAATTTCACTCATTTTTCTTTTAAAAAGATGTCATAAACGTTAAATTTTACAGCACTTGTAGTCAAAATAATATTTGGACTATTTAAAGTTCTCTATCCCATTCTTTTTCTTCTTTTGCAATTTGCTTTTGAGGGTCAATACTAATATAAGTTTCTCTTTCAAAATCTCGTATAAGCTCTTTAGACTCTCCAAAATTAAATTTATTACAAATCCATTCGATAAATTTTTCAACAGTTATATAAAATCTATCAATTATATTTTGTAGCTTACCATTTTCTTTTTCTAACTTTCTATATTTATGCTTGTATTCATTTTCTAGTTCATCAACTCTATTATGCAAGGCTTGAGTATCAGCAATTATAGAATCTCGTTCTTTTTGAAATTTAGTAGCTTCATTTACAATTTTAGACTGTTTTGAAAGTTCCTTCTTTAGTGATTTGTTTTCAATAGCTAATTCTTTTATCATTTCTTCTTTAGGTTTTATAAAATCATTTAAAATTTTCTCATTTTTATTAAACATAAATTTTTTCAAATCTTTTATATCTGTATCCTTTGGAATATCATAGGTAATGCTTTCAACTAATTTTTTAGTATTTTCAAAATTTGTCAATTCTTTATATTCAGCTAAATTTACATGTTTTCTATTAGTTTCTTCTTTTGGTAATCCTCTTTCTAATTCAAAATTATGTGATACCATATATTCATAAAAAGCATTTTGGAGTTGTCTATAACTATCTTTTTCTTTCCAAAACTCACTACAAGCAAGTTTATCAATAGCTTTTCCTTTTTTATCAGTTGTATGAACTACTGGCAAAAAAATAAGGTGCATATGTGGACTTTCTTCGTCCATATGCACCTGTGCAGACATTATATATTTTTTTCCTAGATTTTTATATTCACTAACAAAATTATATGCTGTTTCAAAATATCGTTTTGTTTCTTTTTCTCCAATTCTATCAAAAAATTCTTTATCAGATGTTATTATATATTCGTAAGCAATATTACTAACAGTTTTTATTTGTCCTTTTAAATCATATTCTTTTTTCAGTCTATCAAATTCTTTTTCATAACTATAAATAGGCTCTTTTAAAGAATAGTTTAAATAAGTTTTTTCTTTGTCGATATTTTTATTTGAATAGTTGAAATTTTTTCTTTCATTATGCCTATATATTCCTTTAAGATTTTCTCTTTTGTATTTTACATTTCTTACAATAGCATAACTCATTTTTATATGAACCTCCTTCGATATATCTTTTTTAGCATTGCTTCACATTTCCTGTAAGAGCAAATACTGGCTGTGCGTTGAGGGGTTTTATAGTAATTTCTTTGAAGTATTGTAACACACTACAACACTTTTATATCCTACTGGCAAAAAGTGTTAGTGTGGCAGGGACACCCTACAACCCCAAAACATAAATTTTGCTAATCGCTAATTTATGTTTTAGCAAAAATTTGCTATCACAATTTTTTACATGTAGAGGTAAAATTTATTTTACCTCTACATAGAAAAAGCAATTCTGCTTTTTCTAATTCACTCCATTTTATATCGGTAAATAAACCAAGTTAATGAAGTGAATAAGGTGTTATATTCTTTTTGTAATAAAGTCGAATATAACTACTTTCTAAAGAGAATCTGCGTTAGCATTTTTGTTTTTATATGGAGCTTTCTTTATGAAATATCTTATGGGATAATTTTGTTACTTCTGTTTGTGAATTTTGTACTTTATACGAACAAAAGTAACAAAAAAGCCAGTTATTAAACTGACTTTTTCTTTCAATTATATTCTTAATAATTCAATACTATCAACAAAACCATTCCTGTAATACTTTTCACACCAATAATCAAAATAATCTATATAATTTTTATCAAGTAACTCAAGTTGTTGTTTTACATATTTTTGATTTTGGATTGGAACATTCTTTAAAATTTTTTCAGCTATATCATCATATTGTATAACATGTTTTGAATCTTCTTCATCAAGAATAGCTAGAATAGTTTCTTCTCTAAAATTAAGCCATTCTTTTAATAAATCATCTTTCACATTTCTTAAATTATTCATTTTCTATATCTCCTATACATATATTAATTCTTTTAAAACAATTTCTTCAGCTCTGTTTTTAATATTATTCATAGCTTGTACCCATTCCATTTGATTTGTTGCTTTTAATTCTTCATTTATTCCTTCTTCTTTGGCAAATTGATTTATTATAATAGTAATTCTATTACTTGCTTCTTCATTAATATTTGCAAGATAATCTTGAAGATTACCATTAATCATTAATTCGGTATATAAACCTTTTTTATGTTGTCTTATAAACTCTAGCCTTAAATGTCCGTATATTCCAATATAATATCTATTAGGTTTATATTTTTTTATAGTCAAATCTGGAATTAGATAATCTCCTTCTTTGTGATAGGTTATATTATTTTTCATAATTTTTAATCTCCTTTCGTTCAATTACAATATAAAGATTCGAGTTCCTCAGCGGTGTATGTTCTTTGCTCATAATTCCACCC
>ERZ791746.383-NODE-383-length-41047-cov-13.421814_pt1 | contig 41047 bp, 29 predicted proteins | sample MGYA00510038_ERZ791746 | MGnify/ENA primary metagenome ERZ791746 (study PRJEB30046, sample SAMN00792018) | human gut metagenome | study: EMG produced TPA metagenomics assembly of the A metagenome-wide association study of gut microbiota in type 2...
GTACGTACGGTGGTGTGAGAGGTCGGCGGGCCGAAGCCCGCCTCCTACTCGATGCACCGGTTATCAGAATGTAGCTTTGATGGCGCCGTTGTATTTCTTGTTGATGAAATCTTTGGCTTCCTGGCTGTTCAGGGCTTTCATGAGCTTCTGCAGTTCCGGACGGTTTCCATCCCCCGCCCGTACGGCTACGATATTGGCATAGGGGGAGTCGGAGCTTTCTGTGTAAATGGCGCTCTTCGGATCCAGTTTCGCTTCCAGGGCGAAGTTCATGTTGATTACAGCGATATCCGCATCTTCCAGAGACCTGGGCAGCTGGGGCGCTTCCAGTTCGGAGAACTGCAGGTTCTTCGGGTTTTCAGCAATGTCCTGGGGAGTAGCGGTAATGGGGGCACCGTCACGGAGTTTGATGAGTCCTGCGGACTGGAGAACCAGAAGGGCACGGCCGCCGTTGGTGGGGTCATTCGGGATGGCTACATGGGCGCCGTCAGGAAGGTCTTTGATATCTTTAATCTTGGAGGAGTATACACCCATCGGTTCCAGGTGGACCGTGCCGATGGATGTGAGGTTGAGGCCCCGGGACTTGCAGAATTCATCGAGGTAGGGCTTATGCTGGAAGTAGTTGGCATCCAGACTCTTGTCGTTCAGGGCCAGGTTCGGCTGTACATAGTCCGTGAATTCCACGATTTCCACATTGACCCCTTCCTTGGCCAGCTGGTCTTTGACGGAATTCAGGATTTCTCCATGGGGAACGGGGGAAACGCCTACTTTAATGGTAACCGCTTTATCGGAAGAAGCGGACTTGGCCGGAGCGGCTGCTTTCTGGTCTCCGCAGCCGGCGATAAAGGAAACGGCAGCGAGAGCTGCGATGGATGCGATCAGGGTCTTCTTGTAGTTCATAGTACTCCTCCTGTAGTTGACTGAATTTAATTCATAAAAAATCCTCCATCCCATTTGGGACGAAGGATTGATTTCGCGGTACCACCCAGGTTCGCCTTTCCGTCACCGGAAAAGCCTTATGAAGTACGCCGGCCATGCCTTGATACTTCTCTTCTGTAACGGGAATTCCCGTCCTGCCTGACTATTCAGCAGAAAGGCTCAGAGGCCATCTTCAGAAGGACGTCCGGTACCCCTTTTCACCACCCGGGGCTCTCTTTGACTTTCTTTCCCGCCTACTCTTCTCTTCACTGCCTTATGAAGTTGGAAATACTATATCACCGGAAAGGGGGTGTCGTCAAGATGGTTTTTCAGGAGTGTGGAATATTTCAGCTTGTCGAGCTGCTGGGGCTTGGCGGTTGGCATGCTTGCGGATAGAGTCACTCGCATGGAGCTCCTAGCTGTTAGCGGCTAGCAGCTAGGAAGGATGATCCGCCTGCGGCGCTTCCACCCAGTATTCCCGTCAGTCATTCGTGCCGTAGGCTGGCCAGCTTTCCTAGAAGCTAGCAGCTAACAGCTAGAAGCTCCGCACGAATGACTCTATCCACCAGCGTCGCCCCAACATCTCGTCAAACCGCAATTGGCTTTGTTATTCCGCCAGTACCTCTTTCATGATGGATACCGCCTTTTCCAGGTCTTCCCAGGGAATGTTCAGGGCAGGGAGGAGACGGATTTTTTCTTTGGCCGTCAGCACCACCACTCCCTTTTCCAGAAGCTTGGGGACAATGGTATTTACATCCTTTTCCGGTTCAATGCCCCACATGAGACCCATGCCGGCCACCGATTTTACCCCTTTGGCACCGGCCAGTTCCTTTTTAATATACGCTCCCTTTTCTTTCACATCCTGGAGAAGATCATCATCGATGCGGGAAAGAATGGACAGGGCGCCGGCGCAGGCAATGGGGTTGCCGCCGAAGGTGGAGCCGTGGGTACCGGGGGTATAGACGCCGGCAGTTTTATGGTTAAAGAAAGTGGCGCCCAGGGGAAGACCGCCGCCGATTCCCTTGGCCGTGGAAACGATATCCGGCTCCACATCGTAATTCATGTAGCCGTAGAGCTTGCCGGTACGGCCGTTTCCTGTCTGTACTTCATCCACAATGAGGAGGATATCATGGTCTTTGGCATATTGGCCGATGCCTTCGAAAAATTCCTTCGTCAGGGGATGCACGCCGCCTTCCCCCTGGATGGGCTCTACCATGACGGCGCAGATATTCGGATTTTCCTCGCAGAGCTTAATGAATGCCGGAAGGTCATTGGCCGGGGTGTAAAGGAATCCTTCGGTGAAGGGATAGAAATCCTTGTGAAAAATATCCTGCCCCGTGGCGGCGAGGGTAGTAATGGTACGGCCATGGAATCCGTTGATCAGGGTGACAATGACATTTCTGTCCTTATTGTATTTGTTGATGGAATATTTCCGGGCTCCCTTGATGGCACATTCATTGGCCTCGGCGCCGGAGTTGGAGAAGAAGACCTTTTCCATCCCCGTTTTCTGGCAGATCATTTCGGCCAGGTCCGCCATGGGCTTTGTGTAGAACAGGTTGGAAACATGGTTCAGGGTATGGAGCTGCTTCGTGACGGCATCCATCCACTGTTCATCGGCAATACCGAAAATATCGACGCCGATACCGCTTCCCATATCGATGTAATCTTTCCCCTTTTCATCGGTCAGGTGGGATCCTTTCCCTTTGACAAAGCACACGGGGTATCTGGAATAGGTATGGGCAATATAGGCTGCATCTTTTTCTTCTGTATTCATAGATTGGCTCCTTTGAGAAAATCGGACGATTGCGTTGGGCTGGTGGGTAGAGTCAAACGCGTGAGGGCTTCTGTCTCCTGACTTCCAGGAAAGCACTACAGCCTGCGGCATGAATGACTGGCGGGAGTATCAGATGGGCAGCGCCGCAGGCGGACCGGCGTTCCTGGTTGCTAACAGCGGGAAGCCCCATGCCAGTGTCTCTATCCCTTCGCGTCGAAAATCAACAGTCACCTGCAATCGGCCGCATTACTTCGTAAACATGGTTCCCAGGCCTTCGTCGGTGAGAAGCTCGATGAGGATGGCGTGGGGAATTTCTCCGTTAATAATGAAAACCTTTTTGACTCCCTCTTTCACGGCATTGGTGCAGCAGTCCACTTTGGGGATCATGCCGCCGGCGATGGTGCCATCCTGTTTCAGGGCCTCCGCATCGGGGAGGGTGATTTTTTTGATGAGAGAATCCGGATCTTCCTTATTCTTGAGGACCCCGTTGATATTGCTCATGACCACCATGGATTCCGCATGGATGGCTGCGGCAATTTTGGCGGCCGCTGTGTCGGCATTGATATTATAGGCATTCCCTTCTTCATCGATGCCGATGGAGGAAATGACGGGGATAAAACCGCCGCCCAGGAGGTCATCCAGAATTTTTTTGTTGATGCTGTCGATTTCTCCGACCTGCCCCAGTTTTTCGTCTTTTTTATGGACTTTGATGAGGCCGCCGTCGATACCGCAGAGGCCTACGGCCTTGCCGCCCAGAGCGGTGAGGTCGGCGGCCAGGCTTTTATTGACCTTGCCTGCCAGTACCATCTGCACCACTTCCATGGTGGCATCATCGGTGACACGGAGACCGTTTTCAAAATGGGATTCTATGGAGAGCCGTTTCAGCATGGCGCTGATTTCCGGTCCCCCGCCATGGACGAGGATGACCTTCACCCCCACCAGGGAGAGCAGGAGGATATCCTGCATTACCGACTTTTTCAGGGCCGGATCGGTCATGGCATTTCCGCCGTACTTGGCGACTACGTATTTACCTGTATATTCTTTGATGTAAGGTACGGCCTGTGTCAGTATCTCGGCCCGTACCGCATTGGATGCGTTCATAAGTTACCTCCTTGTATGGGGAAAGGGCAGCGGCCTTTGGCCGGGGCTATGCGTGGCATGGCTCTGCCTGATGGCAAGGCTGGAGGTGCGGTGCGCAAAGAATTAAAGCGCCGCGAATTATATATTTTCCTTCCCTAAGCCCAGGCGAAGCCCATTACAGTACCAATCCCGTTTCTTCCGGCAGGCCCAGCATAAGGTTCATGCACTGGATGGCGGCGCCGGACGCGCCTTTGCCCAGGTTGTCGAAGGAAGAAATCACCAGTACCCGTTCATCGTTTCCTGCGATATAGAGGGTCATGCTGTCTTTTCCTGCATTTTCATTAGCCGCAAGGAAGAGGCCGTTCGTTTCCGTAAGGGACAGGGGGCTCACCTGGATGAGCTTGGACCCTTTATAGTGCTTTTCATAGATCATGTGGAAATCATCGGTATCGATATCGCCGGGGAGCCCGCAGGGGAGCTGGAGGAAGTGGGTGTGGAAGCCGATGGTGACTTCCATGCCTTCGTAGTAGTTATCTACAATGGGGGAAAAGAGGGGAGTCTCGCAGAGCTTGCAGACCTTCATGATTTCCGGCAGGTGCTTGTGGTTTTGGGAAAGGCCATACTGCCGGGGAGCGAGGAGGGCGCTGTCTCCGCCCTTTTCATATTGGCTGATCATCTTCTTGCCGCCGCCGCTGTAACCGGTGAGGGAGAAGCAGTGGAGGGGGTAGTTGATGGGGAGAATCCCTGCGTGGACCAGGGGATAAAGGATGGAAATGACGCCGCTGGCATGGCAGCCGGGGACCGCTACTTTCTTTGCGGAGGCGATGGTTTTCTTCTGGGTTTCAGAAAGTTCAGGAAATCCGTAAACCCAGTCGTCGGCGGTGCGGTGGGCGGTGGAGGTATCGAGAATCCGGATGTCCGTATCCTTCACGGCCTCCACGATTTCTTTGGACGCCGCATCGGGAAGGCAGAGGAACATGAGATCCGCCTTTTCTGCAAATGCTTTGATGGTGGGGATATCTTTTCTCTTCTCTTCGGGAAGGGAAAGGAGTTCTATATCTTTGCGGGAGGAAAGACGGTCATGGAGACGAAGGCCGGTGGTACCGGATTCACCAACAATGAAAACTTTCGGCAGTGCTGTAGACATATGAGGTCTCTCCTTCCATTTTCAATCTAAGGGATAGTCACCGAAGGTGGCTACCATGACCGCTTTGATGGTGGGAAGCCGGTTCGCTGCTTCCTGGAAGGCCAGGGAGAAGGGGGCTTCAAATACATCATCCGTCACTTCGATGCCATCAAGGCCAAACCGTTCGTAAATATCTTTCCCCACTTTCGTTTCCGTGTTATGGAAAGAAGGGAGGCAGTGGCAGAATACGGTGTCCGGATTTCCCGTATTTTTAATCATATCCATGGTGATGCGGTAGGGCAGGAAAAGCTTGATCCGTTCGCCCCATAATTCGTAGGGATCTCCCATGGTGACCCAGACACCGGTGTAAATGACATCGAGCCCCTTCACCCCTTCCACCGGGTCATCGGTGAAGGTGAAGGTGGCTCCCGTCTTTTCCGCAATCTTCTTGCATTTGGCGGTGAAATCATCTTCCGGGAAGAACTGCTTCGGTCCGATAATCCGGAAATCCATGCCGGACAGGGCGGCGCCGGCCATGAGGGCGTGGGCCATATTGGACTGGCCATGGCCTACATAAGCAAAAGACAGCTGGTTCAAAGGCTTTTTGAAATGTTCCTTCAGTGTGAGGAAGTTGGCCAAAGTCTGGGTAGGATGGTCATAATCGGTGAGGCCGTTCCATACGGGCACGCCGGCCTTGGCGGAGAGCTCTTCCACGGCGCTTTGGGCGAATCCCCGGAATTCGATGGCATCGAACATGGACCCCAGGACCCTTGCGGTATCGGCGATGGATTCTTTCTTGCCGATCTGGCTCCCCGTAGGTCCCAGATAGGTGGTAAAGGCGCCCTGGTCCCGGGCAGCCACTTCGAAGGCGCAGCGGGTACGGGTGGAGTCCTTTTCAAAGATGAGGGCAAAGTTTTTGCCGGTCAGGGTCTTGATTTCTTTTCCCGATTTCTTGTCCTGTTTCAGCTTTTCTGCCAGGTCCAGGTAGTAAGCGAATTCTTCCGGTGTATAGTCGGTCATGGTAAGAAAGGAATGGTTCAGTAAGCTTTTCATGGTATACCTCGTGATGGTTATTCTATGGGAATTCCCGCCCGGAAGGCGGGAAGCCGGATTCGGATTATTGCGTTGCGCTGTTGGAGCCTATTGGAGCGGCGCTGGTGGATAGAGTCATTTGTGCGGGAGCTTCTAGCTTCTAGCGGCTAGCTTCTAGGAAAGCTCCACAGCCTACGGCGCGAATGACTATGGAAACATCGGGTAGGAAGCGCCGCAGGCGAGTCAGTTATCCTAGCTGCTAACAGCTAGAAGCTAGAAGCCCCGTGCGAGTGACTCTGCCCTCAAGCATGCTGGGCCACCAAGCTCCCGTTCAAATGGCTCTATCCATCAGCACTGAATCACTTCATCGCGCCAGGGCCTCCATGGCAGCGGCGGCTTCCATGGTTACTCCTAAAGGAAGAATGGATTCATTGATGGTAAAGGACGCATTGTGAAGGGCCGGCGTATTTCCGTCTCCCGTGCCGAGCCACATGAAGGCTCCCGGGAATTTCTCAAGGTACGAGGAAAAATCTTCGGAACACATGGATGGGAATTCGGGCTGGCAGATATGATCGCTCCCAAGGTAGGCTTTGCCCACATCCTGGAGAAATGCGATTTTCTCCGGCGTATTGATGGTAGCGCCGTGGCCTCTTACGTAGTTCAGCTCGGAGTGGGTGTGGAACATGACATCCAGGCCCTGGAGGATTTCTCCCAGCCGTTTTTCCATCTTGTCCCGGAGTTCAGGGCGGTAGGTGCGGCAGGTGCCTTCCAGGTACGCATCTTCCACGCCCACATTGTACCGGGTGCCTGCGTTCATGAGGCCGATGGTGCAGACCACGTTATCCATGGGGTTCATTTCCCGGGAAATCAGTGACTGCACATCGATGATGAAGTGGGCTGCTGCCACCAGGGCGTCAGTGCCGTTATGGGGCTGGGCGGCGTGGGTGGATTTGCCTTTGATGTGAACGTAGAAGCGATCAGAGGCAGCCATGAGAGCGCCGGGCTTCAGTCCCACCATGCCGGTGGGGAGTTCCGGCCACACATGGAGGCCATAGATTTCAGAGACATCGTCCAGCTTGCCGCTTGATGCAATGTGGCGGCCGCCGCCGATGGCCGCTTCCTCTTCTGCCGGCTGGAAGACGATCTTCACAGTGCCGTGGAGCTGGTCTTTCAATTCGTTCAGCACCGCTGCAGCGCCCAGAAGGATGGACATGTGGCCGTCGTGGCCGCAGGCGTGCATGACGCCTTTATTCTTTGAAGCAAAGGGGAGGCCCGTGAGCTCCGTCACCGGCAGGGCATCCATATCCGCCCGGAGGGCTACGGTTTTGCCCGGATACTTTCCTTTGATGGTGCCGAGGACTGCATTCTGGAAAAATCCTGTTTCATAGGGGATACCCAGTTCGCTGAAAACCTGCTGTATGTACTCGGAAGTCTTCACTTCCTGTCCTGAAAGCTCCGGATATTCATGGAAGTGTCGTCTCCAGATCACCACCTTCGGCAGAATGTGTGTGACCTTGTCTTTGATTTCATTTTCATACATCATTGGGACGACCTCTTTTCCTTCGTGGATATTCCTGCTTATGAAATGAATAAATATACATTATGCAAATTCGAAATATGCATAATTCCCTATAAAATTGGGTAATAAAAAAGCAGGTATGAAATTTGTTGAAATAATAATACAACTTTACGAATATATATGCAATAGGCATTTTGCAAAATATTTGTAAATTGTTTTCATGCTCCTGTGGGGAGCAGCCAATTTCAGTGAGCTCATGGGGCTGGCGTTTAGCATGCTTATGGGCAGAGTCACCAGCACGGGGCTGCTGGCTTCCAGCTGTTAGCTGCCAGGAAAGCTGGCCCGCCTGCGGCGGTTCCTATCCGATATTTCCGCCAGTCATTCGTGCCGCAGGCTGTAGAGCTTTCCTGGCTGCCAGCTGGAAGCCCTCACGGGTTTGACTCTATCCATCAGTACACCCCATCAGCTCGATAAACCGCAATAGTCCTATTCCTTCATTTTCGGCTTTGACTAAAAGGGGGAGGAACGGTTACCATTTGGTTAGCTTGCTAATTAATATCTGCAATGGGGGGTCATCATATGTATAAAAAGTTTATATTCCCCACAAAAGAAGAACTGGAAAGCCATGCCCGCATGATTCCGGAAATCCGGGCGGATGATGTGATTACCATGCTCACCGTCATGCAGGCGGCTGAGGAAATCCGGGACCGCACCGACGGTATCCTGGAGCGGAAATACCACATGTCCCAGGGAAAGCTCTGTGTCATGATTATCCTTCACCAGCACAAAGAGGGCATGACGCCGTCGGACCTGGCAAAGTCGGCGGGAGTGACGAAAGCCACCATTTCCGTCATGCTGGCCCGGATGGAACGGGACGGGCAGGTGGAAAAGGCGGTGGATGAGGAAGACGGGAGAAGCCGGAAGATTTTCCTCACCGAAAAGGGCAGGAAAGAGATGGACCGGATCCTGCCGGCCCATTACCGGCGGATTTCCCTGGTCATCGGAAAACTGGATGATTCGGAGAAAAAAGAACTGGTCCGGCTGCTGCAGAAGCTGGTGGCACCGGAGTGAGCAGCGGCCTTCGGCGGAGGCTGAAGCGGCGGTGCGAAAAAATGAGAAATCAGGAATGGGAAATCAGGAATGGATGTGCGGCGCACATAATTTAGAAGCACTGCGAATTATATATTTTCCTTCCTTGTGTCCAGGAGGAAGCCTTAGCCAGGCCGCAGCCATGCTGCAGGCAGAGCCATGGCCGAAGGTCAGTGCCCTTTCCTGCTTACTGCCTCTATTCACCTCATTGGAGGCATCCCGTATGGGTATACCTATATAGTTAGTCGACTTATTATCTGGAGGAATTCATGGATATTCATAGTAAACCGGTGAAAATCGGCCTGTTGTTTCTGGGACTCATCATTGTATGCGGATTGGCCCTTCTGTATAAAGGCCACGACGCAGTGGCCATGGCCAAGGAAAAGAGGGACGGCATTGTGACGGCGGAACAGGTCCGGGTGTCCTTTGATTCCGTCAATGGCCGGCTTCTCAAGGAAAACGTGAAGGAAGGGGACCACGTGAACAAAGGGGATATCCTCATGGTCATGGACAGCACCGATACGGACCTTGCCATCCAGCGGCTGGAAGCCCAGATCGCCCAGATGGATGCGGAAATCGATTCCCTCTCCGGCACCATTGATGTGGCGTACCAGAAGGCGGACACCGACGAAGTGGAAACCCATCGGCAGATTGACCAGCAGAAGGCGGTCATTGCGTCCTCCCAGGCTTCCTATGAAAATAAGCTGTCCGACTACAACCGTATGGCACAGCTCATGGATGCCGGCGCCATTTCTAAAATGGAAATGGATAACGTCACCGCCCAGCTCCGGGTGGCGGAAGCGGACGTACGGTCCCAGAAAGAACTCCTGAATAAACTCCTGGGCGGGGCACAGGACCAGGACAGTACCGAAGACATTGCACTTCCCTCCATCAGCCAGGAACGGCAGAGCGCCGATAACAAAGCCAATGACCTGGAATCCCTGAAACAGCAGAAAAAGCAGCTGGAAGTGCAGCTGGCCCAGCAGAAAGTGAACCGGGGCCGTCTCATCTTACGGGCGCCGGAAGGGGGCAAGATCCTGAAGGTCATTGCGAAGGAAGGGGAAATGGTGTCCGCCAATACACCGGTGATCCTTCTGGAAAGTGACCGGTACTATTACGATATTTATATCAATGAGCAGGAAAAGGGAAACCTGAAGGAAGGGGACCGGCTCACAGGGCACACGGTGGCAGGCAATATCAAAGTTCCCGGTACGGTGCGGCTGGCTGCCCGGGCATCAGGATTTGCGGATTTCAAAATGTCCCGGGAGAAAAGCTCCGCCGACCTTACGGCATTCCAGATCCGGACCTATATAGACCGGGTACCCGGTGTCATTCCGGGCATGACAATCGAGGTGGACCGCCATGAATTCGCTGGTCGATGAAATCCATTTCCTCTTTTCCGGCAGGGGTATGCCCTATGAAAAAGTGGCTCTCATGGTGGCCTCGGTGATTACCGTATTTTTCACCGTCTTCCTTGGCTACAACTATGCCCGGGATGTGAATGTGGTGGTGGTGGACCTGGACCATTCCCGGTACAGCCAGGAAATGGTGGAGGCCATCAATTCTTCCCGTCACATGAAGGTGAGCTCCGTCATTTATACACCCTCGGATCCCCAGAAATTTTTCTATGAAGACAAGGCCTATGCCGTCATTTGCCTGCCGAAGGACCTGGAGCGGGATGTATATTCCGGGCAGTCAGTCAATATCGGACTGTACTGCGACTATACCAATGTGGCTCTGACGGCGGATATCCAGACCGCCATGAATGAACTGGCCGGCACCATCAATGCAGAAGCGGCGGAAGAGAAAGGACAGTCCGGCGGCATTTCCGTGAGCACAAGGCTCCTTTTCAACCCCAGCGGCAGTACGAGCAATGCGGAGACCGAAGGGTCCCTTTTCTTCTTTTCCAGTATGTTTTTTACCTTCGCCACCATCGGCATGGTACCCCGACTGAAACTGGAGCATAAGTGGGAGGACCTCATGGAAAGGGGCTCTCCCTTTGACCTCATGGTCCGCATCCTGCCATACATGGGATGCCTGTTCACGGCACTCCTTCTCGGTATGGCCATCCTCCGGGTATGGGGAGACATGGTGATCTCGGGAAACATGCTCCTCTTCATGGGGCTCCAGTTCTTTTATATCTGGGGGGTAGGCATGATGAGCATCCTCTTTGGCTGGACTGCAGCGAACCCCGGAGTTGCCTCGAGTCGGATGATTCTTTTCATCCCCGGCGGTTTCATCCTCGGCGGCCAGGCGGGACCGTTAATTTTCATTCCGGAATGGGTGAAAATCCTGTCCCATTTCTTCCCGCTCACCTGGGAATTTCATTTCGTCCGGGACATCATCATGAGGGGAGCCGGGTTCAGTGACATTATGCAGGAAATCGGTGCCTTCTTCCTGTATCTGGCGGCCATTGCCATCGTCTTCTGCCTCCGCTTTGAAAGCGTAAGGAAAAAATACCAGGCTCGGGAAGCATCCGAAGCGCATCTGGAAGAATCCCATTGACGGGAAAGGTGAGGCCGGTTTTCGGAGGATGAGCTGTCCGTGAAGCAGATTGAATAGAGTATTTGCGGCACAGCCGGTTGTCTCACAGAAGGATAAGAGTCCCGGTGTTAGATAAACCCCAGGCATGCAGCCCTTTGGAGAAGGACTGCGGTAAAGCTGCAGGATGGATTGCCGCAAGGTGGCTGATGGCAGGGAGAAGATGGTGGGAGCCACTTCAGCGAGAGCCCCCTCCGGCGCCTGCGGCGCCACCTCCCCCATAGATGGGGGAGGTCAATGATTTGCGGCGGAGCCGCTGGACCTCAAATCTCAAATCTCAAATCTCAACTCTTTTCCCAATCATGCAGGCCCTTGGAGATGGAGGCCCTGCAGAGGACCTCCAAGTTTGGCCTGAATACAAAAGGCGCTTAACCTGCCCATAAAAGCGCCTTCCTTATGGGCCAAACGGGCCGCGGCAAAGCCGCAGGATGGATTGCCGCAAGGTGGCTGATGGCAGGGAGAAGATGGTGGGAGCCACTTCAGCGAGAGCCCCCTCCGGCACCTGCGGCGCCACCTCCCCCATAGATGGAGGAGGTCAATGATTTGCGGCGGAGCCGCTGGACCTCAAATCTCAACTCTCAACTCTTTTCCCAACCATGCAGGCCCTTAGAGAAGGGCCGCGGCAAAGCCGCAGGATGGATTGGAGGGATCATGCGGCGCAGCCGCTGATTTCGTCTGATGTCGGATGCCTGACCGTCTGACATCTGCTGTTTCAGTCACCTTTGGAATAGGAGGAATTGTTATGGAAATCAGAAAGATCATGGTACCCCTGGACGGTTCTGCAGAATCGGATAAGGCCTTTGCCTTTGCCCTGGACATGGCGGGGAAATACAAATCCACACTCCTTCTTGTCCATGTGGTGGACATGAATGAGAAAATGAGCGCCCTGGACCAGGTCACCATGAGCGGCTACGTACCGGCGGAGCTCATGGAAGAGGGGTACAAGCTTCTGGGACATTATACAAGGCAGGTGCCGCCATCCATCCCGCTGGAAACTCTGGTCCGTATCGGTGCTCCGCCGCAGACCCTCTTTTCGGTATGGCAGGAAAAAAAGGCGGACTTCATCGTCATGGGCAGCCGCGGCAGGGGGGCCGTGGAAAGCCTCGTCATGGGCAGTGTGAGCCAGTACATTCTCCACCACGTGACGGCAGCCGTAACGATTGTGAGGTAATGGAGCCAGGCCAATTTCAGTATTGCGAGCTGTTAGAGTGAGCGGTTTGGCATGCTGTTGGACAGAGTCACTGGCACGGGGCTGCTAGCTTTTAGCTTCTAGCTGCTAGGAAAGCTGGCCAGCCTGCGGCGCTTCCCATCCGGTATTTCCGCCAGTCATTCGTGCCGTAGGCTGTAGAGCTTTCCTAGTTGCTAGCCGCTAGTAGCTAGAAGCCCCCGCACGAATGACTCTATCCATCAGCCCCCCCAACAGCTCGACAAACTGCAATAGTCCGGATTATCATTTTTTTATTTATATATTTCCAATTTTCTATCCGCATATGATATAATAACAATAATATGCAGGCATCCAGCGAGAACGGACAATCATAGATCTTGAATCATGGGAGAGGCGCTTGTGGCGTTCTCTTTTTTAATGCCCCGGCGAGTACCGGGAAGATGCACGTGGTGCATAGGAATTTTATTATTATGCCTGCTTTTCAGAGGGGGAAAGCCCCGCGTACCCATGAACGCATACAGGAGGAAACATGTACGAAACTTTTAACGAACTGGGAGTTGTGCCGGAAATACTGAAGGCCGTGGAGGATATGGGATTCGAAGAACCCACGCCCATCCAGAAGGCATCGATTCCGGTAGCAATGGCCGGGAAGGACCTCATCGGCCAGGCCCAGACGGGGACCGGGAAGACCGCAGCCTTTGGTATTCCCATCCTGGAACGGATTGATACATCCAAGCCGGGACCCCAGGCAGTGGTTCTTTCCCCGACCCGGGAACTGGCCATCCAGTCTGCCGAAGAAATCAACCATCTGGCCCAGTACCTTCCGGTCCATGCACTGCCCATTTACGGGGGCCAGGACATTGAGCGCCAGTTCAAGGCACTCCGGAAACATCCGAACATCATCGTAGCCACACCGGGCCGGCTCATGGACCACATGAAGCGGGGCACCATTGACCTGTCCCATGTGCAGATTCTCGTCCTCGATGAAGGGGATGAAATGGTGGATATGGGATTCATCGATGATATCCGCACCATCCTGGCGGCCATTCCGGAAGAACGGCAGACCATGTTCTTCTCCGCCACCATGCCCGAACCTATCCGGGAACTGGCGGAAACGTTCCTGAAGGATCCGGAACTGGTGAAGATCAAAGCGGCCACCGTGACCATCGACCTCATTGAGCAGGAATATATCGAACTGCCGGACCGGCAGAAGTTTGACGCCCTCTGCCGTCTCCTGGATATGCAGGACCCGGAACTGGCCATCGTTTTCGTCCGCACGAAACGGCGCTGCGACGAAGTGACGGAGGCCCTGAAGAAGAGAGGATACATGGCGGAAGGACTTCATGGCGACCTGTCCCAGCCGAAGAGAGATACCGTGGTGCGCCAGTTCAAAGAAGGGACCATTGATATCCTGGTGGCTACGGACGTGGCAGCCAGGGGCCTCGATATTTCTGGCGTCACCCATGTATACAACTTCGATATGCCCCAGGACCCGGAAATCTATGTACACCGGGTAGGCCGTACCGGCCGTGCAGGGAAGACGGGCCTTGCCACCACCTTCGTCATTTCCCGGGAAATGGGACAGCTCCGGGATATTGAACGGGTCATCCGCCGCCGTATCAAGAGGCGGGCTGTACCGACCCTGTCCGAAGTCATCGAAGGAAACCAGAAGGCAGCCATTGAAAGCCTTTCCGATACCGCCCAGGGCGGAGGCCTCGAAGATTACAGGGAAAGCGCGGAGGATCTCCTGAACGATGTGGACTCCGTCTCCCTGGTAGCAGCGGCCATTAAGCTTCTGACCAAGCAGCCCGACGTGACACCGGTAAAGATTACGGAAGAACTGCCGAACTTCAAGCGCCGCAGGAACGGCCAGCGCCGCCACTTCGACGGGGACCGGCCAAGACGCCGGTTCAATAAGGACGAAGGGGGCCGCCATTTCGATGGCAAACGGTCCCGTCGTTTTGACAACAGAAACCGGAAACCGAGAGGTAATGGGGATAAGAATATTCATGAATCCAATTTCAAGCCCTACTTCAAGGAAGACTGATTGAAAAAGTGCAGGAATGAGTTCCTGCACTTTTATAATGGATGCATAGCTTGTCAAATTGCGGTTTGTAGAGCTGTTGAGGGGGCCGATGGATAGAGTCATTCGCGCGGGGGCTTCTAGCTACTAGCGGCTAGCAACCAGGAAAGCTCTACAGCCTACGGCACGAATGACTGGCGGAAATAACGGAAAGAAAGCGCCGCAGGCGGATCAGCCTTTCTAACAGCTAGCCGCTAGAAGCTAGCAGCCCCGTGTGAGTGATTCTACACGCAAGCATACTAACCGCCAAACCCAACATCTTACTGAAATTGGCAGATCGTCTTGCTAAAATCCATCATAAATAGTACAATACATCTAGAGATATAAATATATTAATTAAAGGAGGAAATCCTATGAAAAAGATTATTATGATAAAGATCCCCGGATGCCCCTACTGCGCCAAGGCCAGAAAGGCAATCGAAGAACTGCATGGAGAAGAAAAATATAAATCCGTTCCCGTAGAAGAAATCGATGAAACCACCCAGCCGGAACTGGCAAAACCCTATGGAAAAGACTATTACTATGTACCCAGCCTTTTCATTGACGGGAAAAAGCAGTTTGAAGCAAAGCCGGGCATGGACTATGATACCATTAAGGCGGCAGTGGTAAAGGCCTTTGATGAAGCATTGAAATAAAAACAGATAAAAGGACCCTGAAAAGGCAGATGAGCTTTTTCAGAGTCTTTTTTGCATAGACCTGCTGCCTGTGACTGCATGGAAATTTAATCTGAAATCAGGGATTAGAAATGGCAGACAAAAGAAGGGAGACCTATGGAGGATTTCGAAAAGAAGAACAGGAATTACTGGGACCGTCGGAGCCGGGCCTACAGTGCCCTCAGGCAGAAAGAGCTGGAGAGTGGTGACGCATTGTGCTGGCGGAAATTTCTGTTGGACAGGCTTCCGAAGGGGGATCATCTTACAGTACTGGACGCCGGCACAGGCCCGGCCTTTCTGGCCATCGTCCTGGCCGGGGCAGGGGCAGATGTGACGGCGCTGGATTTTTCCTCTTCCATGCTGGAAGAAGCGCAAAAAAATGCCCAAAGGGCGGATGTGGCGATCCATTTCATCCGGGGCGATGTGATGGACCTTCCCTTTGAAGCGGAAAGCTTTGATGCCGTCATTTCCAGAAATGTGACCTGGAATCTTCCCGATGTTCCCAAAGCCTACCGGTCCTGGTACAGGGTGCTTAAAAAGGGAGGGGTTCTCCTTAATTTTGACTCCGACTACGGTCCCCTGGATTTCAGGGATGCTGCGGCCATGGCGAAAAATGCCCATCATGGCGTGGATGCGTCTCTCATTGCAACCTGTGAAGAGCTGAAAGATTCTATCCGCATCAGCACCCACCGGAGACCCCTTTGGGACCTGGGCATGCTGCAGAAGATTGGATTCTGCCGGTGTACGGTGGAAGAGGATATCAGGCAGGCAGTCCATCGGTCTACAGAGTGGCAGTATGATCCGGTGCCCCTGTTCTGCCTTCGGGGAGTGAAAAGATAAAGGATAGAAAAAAGCACTGATGAAATGGGACTTGCGAATTCATCGGTGCTTTTGCCATTTATTGAATGATATGGCTGCTGTTATCTGGTATTTTAATTGGTTTTGGCTCCATGGAGGAGACATTCCTTCATTTCCAGATACCGGTCCGTATAGTAGGGGGCTACCTGGGATTCCCTGAGGTCGTAGCCGAAGGGGCGGCGGCTGATGGCGATGAGCGGCGGCGTCTGGATGCGCTTGGCCACGGCGAAGCCCGCAAAAAGGTGCCACCATTTTTCCAGGTCCCTGATGAAATCGGAGGGACTGGGGAAGAGGGACTTCACCTTTACCTGGCAGCCGATATGGTCTTCCAGGGTTCCGTCCATGTACCAGGAGAGAATTTCTTCCGGCGTATTCCGCTGCCAGGGTTCCACGAAACTTTTCAGGAGGTAGTCGTGGTATTCATAGATGAGGGGATCCCCAAGACCCTTTGTGACGTCCTGGTTCTCGGAGAGCTCGGCGCTGGGCTTTACGGTGAAGATGCCTTCCGGAATGATTTCTTTCCCATACCATTTGTTCAGGTCCCTTCCCAGCCGGTAGACCTGGTATTTCCACAGGTCCGCCGTCGCCGCCAGGGCGCCGGCCAGGTCCCCGTAGAGGGTGCCGTAGCCGATGGTCATTTCCGTTTTATTGGCGTTACAGGTGAAAATACCGCCGAAGCCAGCGGACAGAGCTGCCAGGATCCGGCTGCTCCGGTCCCGGGCCTGCATATTTTCTTTCATGAATCCTGTCAGATGGATGTCGCCATCCATGAGGGGGAGGGCTTCCAGGGATTCTGCGGTCTCATCGATGAAATGGCCGATGGGAATGACGTGGTAGGCGCACCCCAGGTTTTCCGCCAGCTTTCCCGCCAGGTCCCGGGTCAGTTCGGAATTGAACCGGGTCGGCGTATTCACAAGGAGTACGTTTTCCGGCGGGAGGATGGAGCGGTACAGGGCGGCGTTCACGGCGGAATCGATACCCCCGGAAATACCGATGACTACACGGCTCTGGCCGATGCTTTCCAGAAATTTCCGGACTCCGTAGCGGAGGGCGGGAAGGAGCATGTCTTCTTTGCAGGGAACCATGGGGGAAACGCTTTCCGGACGGCCGGATTCAGAGGAAAAGGAGAAAAGGGAATGGGGATCTTCGTAGGGCCGGGCTTCGGCGAGAAGGTTTCCGTCCCTGCCGTAGGAAGCGGTCATGCCGTCATAGGTATAGCAGGTTTTCCCGTTATTCTCCAGGCCCCTCCGGTTCACGTAAATCATGGGCACATGGAGCCGGGACAGGGATTCGTGGAGCATGCGGTGCCGTTTATCATTTTTCCCGAGGGTAAAGGGGGAAGCGGACAGGTTGAGGAACAGGGACACCCCTTTGGCTGCCAGTATTTCCATGGGAGAAAAATGGTAATTCTCATCCCAGCTGTCTTCGCAGAGGACGATGCCGGTCCGGAGAGTGCCCTCTTTCAGGGGAAGGAGGAAGGGGGACAGCAGGTCTTTTGGATTTTTCCCTTCTTCCAGGGCCACCTGGAGAAGGGACGTGAAGTACCGGCGGTCATCGAAGCAGCGGTAGTTCGGAAGGAGCGTCTTTATGGCAAAAGGACGGCTGCTGTTTTCGGGGCAGAGGAAATGGCCATGGGCGGCAGCAAAGGCGGCATTGTATTTCCGGGGCCTGCCGTCGTCATTGGTCTTCGACCAGTCCACGGCGCAGCTGCCCCATACAATGATGAGATCCCTGGCGGCAGCCGCTATTTTCCGGTTATAGGATTCACATTCCCGGAGAAAAGCATTCTGGTCCCACAGGTCTCCGATGAGATACCCGGTGAGGCACATTTCCGGGAGCACCAGCATATCCGCCCCCTGGGACCGGGCCCAGGCGATTTCCCGGTCTATGCGGTTCCAGTTCTCCCGGATGTTGCCGGGAATCACATTCAATTGGGCAGTGGCTATTCGTATCATGGCAATTCCTCTTTTCCTGTCATTTTCTCCATTGTAATGGGAGCGGGGAAAAGTGTAAAGCGATTATGTTCTTGCCCGGTTTCAGTGAGCTGGTGGAATACGGCGTTTGCGGGGAGAGTCATTCCTGCGGTTCTCCTGGTTGCTGGAAAAGCGTTACGCCTGCGGCACGAATGACGTGATGGAAACGTCAGGGGGGCGCCGCAGGCGTAAATCTTTCCTGGAAGCTGGCAGCTAAAAGCTGGAAGCCCCGTGCCGGTGACCCTATCCGTCAGCATGTCAATCCGCCGCGAAGCGGCTGTCCCCTTAAGCACGCCGGCCGCCGGTCCATGGGCGTAGTTTTTCCTTTTATGAATGGATTTCATGGTATATAATTAAATTGAATAACTGTTCACTGCATGCAATAGGAGAACTATGGAACGTTATCGGAATTATTCTGACTACCTGAAAAAGAAATACGGGGAAAAGGTGTACAAGATCCCCGTTTCCCTTCCCGTGACCTGTCCGAACCGGGATGGCACCCTGTCGTCAAAGGCCTGCATCTTCTGCGGCTCCATTGGCGCCGACTATGAAACGAAGGCCGTGGGCATGGACATTACCAGCCAGCTCAATCGGAGTATGGCCCACGTGGGACCGAAGTACAAGGCGAAGAAGTTTATCGCCTATTTCCTGAATTTTACCAATACCTATGCCAGGCCCGCCGATTTCCGGAGGTGGGTGGAAGAAGCCATGGCCCATCCCGCCGTGGTGGGGGTGGACGTATCCACCCGGCCTGACTGCATCCATGAAAGGTACCTGGACATACTAAAGGACTGCGCTTCCCGGTACGGGAAGGATGTGACCCTGGAGCTGGGTCTCCAGAGCAGCAATGTCCATACCCTGTCCGTCCTGAACCGGTGCCACACGCTGGCGGAGTACATCGACGGCGCACTCCGCATTGGCCGGTACGGATTCGGCCAGTGCACCCATGTGATAGCGGACCTGCCCTGGGATGACCGGATGGACGTGGTGGAAACGGCAAAAATCATTTCCGTCCTTCCGGTGACGGAGGTGAAGCTCCATTCCCTGTACATCGTGAAGGGAACGGCCCTGGCCGATATGTATGAAAAGGGAGAGGTGAAGCTCCTGTCCATGGAAGAATACATGGAGCGGGCCATCCTTTTTCTCGCCTACCTTCGTAAAGACATTGTGGTGCAGCGGATCGTAGGCCGGGCATCCGGCACAAATACGCTCTCCGTGAACGGCGGTTCCCCCTGGTGGGAAGTGAAGGACCGGATAGACCGGCTCATGGAAGAAAGAAATGTGACCCAGGGCTGCCTCTGCGATTACCTCGATGGAAAGGCAGTCCGTCATTTGATAGAAGAGCCATGAATGGTTTCATGGATGAATTACAGAAAGGATAACGACTACGGAACGGATAGAAGAAATCGTCATCAGGGACCAGCAGGAAGCGGCCCATCTTTTTGAAAGGGACAGTTCCTATCTTTCGGTCATTGGAGAAAGGTACGGCATCGATGTTTCCGGACGGGGCAACCTGATCCGCATCAAAGGGGAAGAGGAAGCGGTCAAAAAAGCGGTGCGGGTGGTGGAGCACCTTCGCCACATGGTACACGAGCAGATCCGCCTGTCCCAGCGGCAGGTGCAGCTGGTCATGACCCTTCTGGATGAAGGGAAAGACCAGGTGCTGGAGGACCTGGAAGGGGATATTATCAACTTCACGAAGAACGGCGCCCCCATCCGCCCCAGGACCCTGGGCCAGAAACTCTATGTAGACACCATCCGCCGAAACTCCATTACCTTCGGCATCGGCCCTGCCGGTACGGGGAAGACCTACCTGGCCGTGGCGCTGGCGGCGTTTGCCCTGAAAAACCACGATGTCCAGCGGATTATCCTGGTCCGTCCGGCAGTGGAGGCCGGGGAAAAACTGGGGTTCCTCCCCGGGGACATGCAGGAAAAGGTGAATCCCTACCTGCGCCCCCTCTTTGACGGACTCCTGGCCATGTTCGGGCCCGAAGAATTCCTCCGGCTCCAGCAGAAGGGACAGATCGAAGTGGCTCCCCTGGCCTACATGCGGGGACGGACATTGGAGAAATCCTTCGTCATCCTCGATGAAGCCCAGAACACCACGGTGGAGCAGATCAAAATGTTTCTGACCCGCCTCGGGTTCCGGTCCAAAATGGTGGTGAACGGCGACGTCACCCAGATCGACCTGCCGCCTCACGTGAAAAGCGGGCTCATCGATGCGGAGCGGGTATTGAAGAACGTAAAGGACATCGGCCATGTCCATTTCAGCGAAGACGATGTGGTGCGGCACGACCTGGTGGCCGCCATCATCCATGCCTATGAAGAGGATGCAAAAAAACATGTAAAAAACGGAGGCAGTGACCATGGAAATCACAATTAATTACAGCGACATGAAATTTTACAGCGAAGACCTGGAAAAACTGATCCATATGGTCCTTTCCAAGGGAGCAGAGCTCCAAAAGGTGCCGGAGGATGCGGAAATCAGCGTGCTCATCTGCGATGCCGATACCATCCATGAACTGAACCGGGATTACCGGAACGTGGATGCTCCCACGGATGTCCTCTCCTTTGCCCTGAACGAAGGGGAAGACGATGTGCCGGAAGAAGAAAAGGCACTGGGAGACATCGTGATCAACCTGGACCGGGCCGTGGAACAGGCAAAGGAATTCGGCCACAGCAAGGAAAGGGAAATGGCCTACCTCTCGGTTCACGGATTTCTCCATATCCTGGGATACGACCACTATGACCCGGAAGAAAAGAAGGCCATGCGGAAGGCGGAAGAAGATATTCTCGGCGCCTGCGGCCTTTCCCGGATTGTGACGGAAGGGAAACTGGAAGCCGAAGAAAATGGACAGTAAAGACATCCGCCCGCTTCTCGTAAAAGCCCTGGAGGTAAGGAAAAACAGCTACTCCCCCTACTCTTTATACCCCGTAGGAGCGGCCCTGCTGGCAGAGGATGGCAGCATTTACACCGGGTGCAACATGGAAAATGTATCCTACCCTGCCTCCCTCTGCGCAGAGCGGAATGCCCTGGGCAGCGCCATTGCCGATGGGAAGCGGAAATTCCGGGCCATCGCCATCGTCGGAAGCCCCGAAGACTACACCATGCCCTGCGGTATATGCCGCCAGGTGCTGGCGGAATTTCACGTGCCCCTCATTCTCTGCGGAAAATCGGAAGACGATTACCGCACCTATACACTGGAAGAAATCTTTCCGGCGGCCTTCACGGCGAATGAACTAAAGAAAAAGTAATTGGTCCCACCGGGAGGGAGATATCAGACAGCCAGACTTCAGACATCAGACCAACCAGCGGCTGGGATAGCAGCAGGGAACGGTCAGAGCCACTTTAGCGAGAGCCCCCTCCGTCGCCTTCGGCGCCCACACCCGACTTCGCTGGGAAAGCGTCTCACGGGGCTCTCAGTCGCCTTCGGCTCCCTGCGAGCCCCGTTCGCTTGCTTTTCCCCCATAGATGGGGGAGGTAGAATCAATGTGCCAATCGTCCCTTTTAGAAGGGACGTAGAATGGCTTATGAAAACCGCGCCACTTGACCAGTCTTTGCAGCGAAGCGGCGGAACCTCAACTCTCTTCACTCAATTCTCAAATCTATTTTTGAACTACAGTTATATGGCCCTTCACGATTCCCAAATATGCTTGAGATACATCTTTGATTTATACATACAGGAGTCCCTATGACAGAAGACAAGAAATTTTATTCCGGCTTTGCCGCCCTGGTGGGCCGGCCGAATGTAGGAAAATCGACCCTCATGAACGCCCTCCTGGGGGAAAAGATTTCCATCGTTTCCTCCCACGCCCAGACCACGAGAAACAAGATCACCGGCGTGTGGAACGGAGACAATTCCCAGGTGGTGTTCCTCGATACTCCGGGCATGCACAAGCCCCAGAGCAAACTGGGAGAAGCCATCCGACAGAGCACCATAGACGCCCTGGACGAGGTGGACCTCATCGTTTTCCTCTGCGCCTGCGATGATCCCCTTGGGGCGGGAGACCGGTACATCCTTTCCCTCCTGAAGGACCGGAAGGTGCCGGTAATCCTGGCCCTGTCGAAGACCGACCTGATTCCGAAGGACCAGGTGCTGAAGAAGATTATCCAGTACAGCAAGATCTACAACTTCGCAGAAATCATCCCCCTCTCCGCCAAGTCCGGGGAAAACCTGGACGAACTCATGAAGTCCATCGTGAAATACCTGCCGGAGGGACCGAAATATTTCCCCGACGACATGGTGACGGACCAGCCGGAACGGAATATTGTCCAGGAAATCGTGAGGGAAAAACTCCTCATCCGCACCCGGGACGAAGTGCCCCATGCCATCGGCGTGTACACCGAAGAATTCTCAGAACGGGAAAACGGGAAAGTCTACATCCGCTGCACCATTTACGTGGAACGGGAATCCCAGAAGCGCATCATCATCGGCAAAAAAGGAAGCGTCCTGAAAGCGGCGGGCCAGGAGGCCAGGGAAGAAATCCAGAACCTCATCGGCGCCCCGGTGTTCCTGGACCTCTGGGTCAAAGTGGCGAAGGACTGGAAAAACAAAGACTACATCCTGAGAGAACTGGGATATAAGGAACATAAGTGAGTCCCCATCTCGCCGTGACCAGCTTGCGGTGAAAAAGGAAAGAATTGAGATTTGAGTGAAGAGAATTGAGATTCCCCGGCTCCGACCCGGCTGTTAACCTCCCCTCTTTAGAGGGGAGGGGGACCGCGAAGCGGTGGAGGGGTGGCCGCCGAAGGCGGCAGGGCCTGCTGTTAAATACAGAATTTGCGCAGACTCTAAAGAGAAGGTCCGCGGCAATCCACAGAATGGATTGATAGGTATAGGCGGGACGGATGTGCCGCAGGCGAATCCCCTCGACCTCAACCTCCATCTCAATCTCGATCTCAATCTCCATCTCCATTTCCATCTTACCGGCCCGGTCCGGCATACCCATTACACATGTGTCCCATAGCACACAAGGAGGAATGACTTATCAGTACCGATATACAGTGGCTGGCCCTGTCCATTGTGGCTGCCCTGGCTGCTTCGTTTTTTAACTATAAGAATACCCTGGTGAACTTTTCTTTCGCCCGGATGCGGAAGAAGTACATCGAAGACAACGATGAACAGGATCCGGAGCTGATTAAAAAGGTGGCTCCCTTTTACCAGAGAACCAGCCAGATCCTGGGAGGCACCCAGGTGGCCTTTGTCATTTACTGCGGCATCTTTGCCATCAGCCTTCTCACCATGATCCTTTCGGCCCACCACATCCTCTCTCCCCTGGTGGGGGCAGACTGGGACTGGGTATTGGACCTGGTGCTGGCGGTGGCGGGCATTATCCTGGTCGGCGCCTACTGGGTGGTGACCATCCTCTATCCCGGCACCCATGCCCTGGTGGAGCCTCTCCCGGTACTGGCGTCCCACCGATGGGTGGTTCACTGGAACCGCCACCTCTTCCGTCCCCTGGTGCAGGTGGGCCTCTTCCTGGTGCGCCGCATTTTCCGGCTGAAGAAGATCCCCTTCCGGAACGAAGTGAACTTCACCTACACCGAAGATGAGATCCGGTGCATCGTGGAAGAAAGCAGCCGCAGCGGCCGGCTGAATGCCCTGGAAAATACGCTGATCAAGAATTCCTTCGACTTCTTCGACCTCATGGTGCGGGACGTCATGATTCCCCGGAATAACATGGTGGTCCTCGACTTCAACGACGACATAGACACCATGCGCCGCACCATTTCCAAAGCCCACCACACCTGCTACCCCGTCTGCATCGATGACAAGGACCAGATCCTGGGCTTTATCCACGTGAAGGACTTCATGGAAAGCCTCCTCCACGGAGAAAGCAACGTGAAAAAGATTATCCGGGAAATCCTGACGGTGCCGGAAGTCATGCCGGCACCATCCCTCCTGCAGCTCATGAGAAACCGCCGCATTTACCTGGCCGTGGTGGTGGATGAATACGGCGGCACATCGGGCCTCGTCACCCTGGAGGACCTCGTAGAAGAACTCATCGGTGAAATCCCCCAGGCCGTGGATACCACGCCCTATGAAATCGTCCGCCGCAAAGACGGCACCTATGAATTCGACGGCACCGTCATCCTGGACGACGTATCAGACCGTCTGGAAATCGACCTGGACGGGGAAGACGGCAATGCCACCATTGGAGGCTTCGTATTCTCCCATCTGGAACGGATCCCCAAGGTCGGGGACCACGTAGATTTCTCGGGGTGGCGGTTCTCGGTGCTCCGGATGGACGGATTCCGCATTATGCGGGTGAAGGCGGAGCGCATGACACCTTCCGCCAAAGCCCCTGAAAAGGAGACGGAAAAATGAATGGGCAGCTTCGGACCGGCGAGGCCATCGTGCTCCACAGCACCAAAGGGAAGGAAGGGGGGAAGGCCCTTACCCTCTTCACCGCCTCCAGGGGCCTCCTTAAGGCCTTCATCCCAAGGGCCGCCCTGGCCGGCTCCGGCACCGGCCTCACCGCCCCCTTCGCCCATATCCGCTACACCGCAGCCCTCTTTCCGGAATACGCAGTGATACGGCAGTACGAAGGGGAGCTCCTCTTCGACATGATGAAGCTATCCTATGAAGACATGGCCTACTGGTTCTACCTCATAGAGCTCACGGAAAAGCTCTTTCCTCCGGGCGTCAAGGACGACGGGGTCTACGATACCCTCCTGGAAGTGGGGAAGGCAGGCCGCACGAGAAACAGCATAGCCGTCACCTTCATCGCCTCGGTCCAGGTGCTGGCCCTCTCCGGCTTCGACGCCGCCGCTCCGGAGGCAGTGGAACAGTACCATATCACCGGAGACACCGCAAAACTCCTCACTGCCTTTCGGGACTATCGCTGGCGGGGTCCTTTTCAAGGGACCATAGGAAAAAGAAACTTTCTGGAAGCCGCAGGTTACCTGGACAGGTTCCTCCAGGACGTCTGCGATATCAGGATGAATACAAAAGGTACATTTACAAGGGCCCTGGAAACAGGGGAAACCTAAAAGGATGCCGTAATGGGGCATCCTTTTTTATGTTGCCGGTTTTACTGATATCTTCCTTGCTTTTTCACCAGGTCGGTGATAAAATGTGCTGGAACAAAAAGAGGTAAAAAATCAAGAGAAATTTTTGACGCAAGAATACTTCTATATGTTCGAATAAAAATTTTATAAGAGAAAATTTATTGATGCTGGTATTGAATAATTCTTCATGGTAAGGAAAGGAATTCAGTTGCAATCATAATCGATTTGTAGTAAAATTTATTTTTGCAACCGTTCCTTTTTTATTTATATTTATATAGGTATTGATAAAGACTTGAAAGAAAAGAGAAGAGCAAGGGTATATGATCCTTGCTTCCTTTTTTCGGGAAGGTCTTGTGGTTTTGAATGAAAGGGTGAGGCGAGGAATGCCCAAAAGCAAGATGTTCAGGCCCGTGCAGGTCGGTAAGAAGAAGAGATATACTTACGCCAGGTCACAGGAAGTCCTGAAAATGCCGCATTTGCTCGACTTGCAGACCCGCTCCTACAAGTGGTTCTGCGACGAAGGGCTGAAGGATGTATTTGCAGATATTTCCCCTATTGAGGACAGTGCGCACAAGTGGGCGCTGCACTTCGGGGACTATTATTTCGGCAAGGGCAAGTACAACATTGAGCAGTGCAAGGCGAAGGATGTCAACTATTCTGCACCTCTCTACGTGAAGACACGGCTGGAAAACAAGGAAACCGGGGAACTGAAGGAACATGACCTGTTCATGGGAGATTTCCCGATTATGACGGACACCGGCACGTTTATCATCAACGGCGCTGAACGTGTCATCGTATCCCAGCTGGTCCGTTCTCCCGGCGTGTACTACAAGAAAGAACGGGACGCATTCGATAAGGAAATCTACAGTGCCCAGCTCATTCCGAACCGGGGCGCCTGGATCGAACTGGAATCGGATCCCACAGGCTCCATTTCCGTCCGTATCGACCGGAACCGCAAGATGCCGGTGACCGTCCTCGTCCGTGCCCTGGGGTACTCTTCCAATGACGATATCCTGGAACTTTTCGACCACGATATCCACATTGAAAAGACCCTGGAAAAGGATAACACCACAGACCGCAAATCTGCGCTCATCGAAATTTACCACAAGCTGCGTCCTGGCGAACCGGCAACGGAAGAGTCCGGTACCACGCTCCTGAATAATTTCTTCTACGATCCCCGGCGCTATGACCTGGCTAAGGTAGGCCGGTACAAGATCAACAAGAAGCTGGCCTGGAAGAACCGTCTCCGGGGCCACAGGACCGAAGAACCGATTGTCAATAAGGAAACCGGCGAAGTGGTGATCGAAGCGAACAGCATCATCGACGATGAAGCCATTGCCAAGATCGAAGAAAGCGGCGTATTCTCCTCCTTCGACCAGGTGGAAGTGATGACCCAGAAGGACGACGGTACACCGGTCAAGGTAATCTGCTCTTCCGGCAACCGGGAAGACAATTACCGCATCCTGGAACGGTGCGACATTATCGCCTGCATCGATTACCTGCTGAACATGATGCAGGGCTACGGCAGGAGCGATGATATCGACCATCTGGGCAACCGCCGCGTCCGCTGCGTTGGGGAACTGCTGCAGAACCAGTTCCGCATCGGTCTCACCCGTATGGAAAGGGTTGTCCGTGAACGGATGACCACCCAGGACCAGGACAAGATGACCCCGCAGGCTCTCGTTAATATCCGCCCGGTGGTGGCAGCAATCAAGGAATTCTTCGGATCTTCCCAGCTGTCCCAGTTCATGGACCAGACAAACCCGCTGGCTGAACTGACCCATAAGCGCCGTCTGTCCGCCCTGGGCCCCGGAGGCCTGTCCCGTGAACGGGCAGGGTTCGAAGTCCGGGATGTTCATTATTCCCACTACGGCCGCATGTGCCCGGTAGAAACCCCTGAAGGTCCGAACATCGGCCTGATTTCCTCCCTTTCCAACTACGGTATCATCAACAAGTACGGCCTCATCGAGACCCCGTACCGGCTGATTGAGAAGAGCGTCAATCCTGACGGCACCAAAGAATACCACGTAACCAACGAAACGAAGTACGTCACCGCGGATATCGAAGAAGACAAGATCATTGCCCAGGCTTCGGAACCGCTGGATGACGATGGCCATTTCATCCATAAGAACGTAGCCAGCCGCCGGGGCCCGGATGTGCTGGAAGCGGAACCGGAAGAAGTGGACCTCATGGACGTATCGCCGAAGCAGGTGGTGTCCATCGGTACATCCCTTATTCCATTCCTGGAACACGATGATACGAATCGTGCCCTCATGGGCGCCAACATGCAGCGCCAGGCTGTGCCGCTGCTCCGTCCGGAAGCGCCTCTCGTAGGCACCGGCATGGAATGGGTAGCGGGCCAGGACTCCGGCGTCTGCATCCTTGCCAAGAGGGGCGGCACCGTAGAGCGGGTCACCGGCCGGCAGATCATTGTCCGCGCGGACAATGGGGAATTGGATACCTATGACCTCATTAAGTTCATGCGTTCCAACCAGTCCACCTGTATCAACCAGCGCCCCACCGTATTCAAAGGGGAACGGGTAGAAAAGGGTGATACCCTGGCTGACGGCATGGCTACGGACCAGGGCGAACTGGCCCTCGGTCACAACGTGCTCGTTGCCTTCGTATCCTGGGAAGGGTACAACCACGAAGACGCCGTCCTCATTTCTGAACGGCTCTGCAAGGATGACCTGTACACTTCCATCCACATTGAAGAATACGAATGCGATGCCCGGGATACAAAACTGGGTGAAGAAGAAATTACAAGACAGCTCTCTTCGGTTTCCGAAGACGCTGTGAAATACCTGGACGAAAACGGCATCATCATGGTAGGCGCCGACGTCCGTCCGGGAGATATTCTCGTCGGCAAGGTAACCCCGAAGGGTGAAACCGAACTGACACCGGAAGAACGGCTCCTCCGCGCTATCTTCGGCGACAAGGAACGGGAAGTAAGAGATACATCCCTCCGGGTGCCCCATGGTGAATTCGGCAAGGTAGTAGATGTCAAAGTATTTACCCGTGAAAACGGGGACGAACTGGCACCGGGCGTGAATAAGCTGGTCCGTGTCTACATTGCCCAGAAACGTAAGATCCGTGAAGGGGATAAGATGGCCGGCCGTCACGGCAACAAGTGCGTATGCTCCCGGATTCTCCCGGTAGAAGATATGCCCTTTACCCCCGATGGCCGTCCGGTGGACCTGGTACTGAACCCCCTGGGCGTACCGTCCCGAATGAATATCGGCCAGATCCTGGAAATCCATCTGTCCTGGGCCTGCCACATGCTGGGTGAAGAAATCCGGGATGCCATGGCTAAGGGCGAAGATTCCAAGGAATATAAAGATATGAGAGATCGGCTCAAAGAATGCGGCTACGATTTCGACCGGTACGGCATGCCTGAACCTACGGAGTCCGGCATCCACATCGCCACCCCCGTATTCGACGGCTGCCGGGATGAAGACCTGGCTGCAACACTGAAGGCAGCAGGGCTCCCGGCTAATGCAAAGACCGACCTCTATGATGGCCGTACCGGCGAAAAGCTGGACAACCAGGTCACCATCGGCTGGAAATACATGCTGAAACTCCATCATCTGGTTGATGATAAGATCCATGCCCGCTCCACCGGCCCATACTCCCTCGTTACCCAGCAGCCTCTGGGCGGCAAGGCACAGTTCGGCGGCCAGCGTTTCGGCGAAATGGAAGTCTGGGCACTGGAAGCTTACGGTGCCGCTTACACCCTGCAGGAAATCCTGACCGTGAAGTCCGATGATGTCATCGGCCGTGTGAAGGCTTACGAAAAGATCGTCAAAGGCGAAAACATTCCGAGCCCCGGCGTTCCGGAATCCTTCAAGGTCCTCATGAAGGAACTGCAGTCCATCGGCCTCGATGTCCGTATCCTCAATGAAAACGGGGATGAAGTGGTCCTGAAGGAACTGGATGAAAGCGACCTGGAACAGGGCTACGGCGGAGATCACTGGCATCGGGAAGTGAAGGAAGCCATGGAAGGGGACTCCGCAGTGACGGACTCCAGAAATGCCATGGAAACATCCATGAACGGCGGTGAAACGGCCGCAGGCAACGATGTAGCCTCCTTCAACGATACCCTGGAAGCGGAAGCCAATGCTCCCGAAAATGAGGAAGCCGGCTTCAACGAAGCGAATATGAACGATGAAATGGGCCATACTGACGACAGCAATGGCCAGGATGAATAAGTCCGGAAAGGAGAACTGCTCAATTGTTAGATGTAAACGAATTTGATTCCATGAAAATCGGCATCGCCTCTCCGGAAAAGATCCTGGAATGGTCTCACGGTGAAGTGACGAAGCCGGAAACCATCAACTACAGGACACTGAAGGCGGAAACCGATGGCCTTTTCTGCGAAAAGATTTTCGGACCGACAAAAGACTGGGAATGCAAATGCGGCAAGTACAAGAAGATGCGGTACAGAGGCACCATCTGCGACAAGTGCGGCGTCGAAGTTACCAGCTCCAAGGTACGCCGTGAACGGATGGGCCATATTGCCCTGGCCTGCCCGGTATCCCATATCTGGTATTTCAAGGGCACCCCGTCCCGTATCGGCCTGATTCTTGAAATTTCTCCCCGCCAGCTGGAACGGGTCCTCTATTTCGCAGCCTACATCGTCCTGGATCCGGGCTCCACGGACCTCCTGAAAAAACAGGTCATGAGCGAGCAGGAATACCAGGAAGCCGTTGCCAAGTACGGCAAGGGCTCCTTCAAGGCCCAGATGGGGGCAGAGGCTATCCAGAAACTGCTGAAGGAACTGGACCTGCCGAAGCTGGAAGCAGCCCTGAAGAAGGAAATCGCCGAAGGCAGCGGCCAGCGTAAGGTCCGCTGCATCCGCCGGCTGGAAGAGGTGGAAGCATTCCTTCATTCCGGAAACAAGCCGGAATGGATGATCCTCACCGTTCTTCCGGTTATCCCGCCGGATCTCCGTCCTATGGTGCAGCTGGATGGCGGCCGTTTCGCCACCTCCGACCTGAACGACCTGTACAGAAGGGTCATCAACAGAAATAACCGTCTGAAGAGACTGATGGAACTGGGGGCTCCGGAAATCATTATCCGCAACGAAAAGCGTATGCTCCAGGAAGCGGTGGATGCGCTCATCGATAACGGCCGCCGCGGCAGGGCTGTGTCCGGCCCCGGCAACCGTCCCCTGAAATCCCTGTCCGACATGCTGAAAGGCAAGCAGGGCCGTTTCCGCCAGAACCTCCTCGGTAAACGTGTCGACTATTCCGGCCGTTCCGTAATCGTCGTAGGTCCTGAACTGAAAATGTACCAGTGCGGCCTGCCGAAGGAAATGGCTATCGAACTGTTCAAGCCCTTCATCATGCATGAACTGATCAAGCGGGGCGTGGCGAACAACCTGAAAGCTGCCCGCAAGAAAGTGGACAAGCTGGCTCCGGAAGTGTGGGATGTACTGGGAGACGTGATCAAGGAACATCCGGTACTCCTGAACCGTGCGCCTACGCTGCACCGCCTCGGCATCCAGGCCTTCGAACCGATCCTCTGGGAAGGCCGTGCCATCAAGCTGCATCCTCTCGTATGCCCGGGCTACAACGCCGACTTCGATGGGGACCAGATGGCCTGCCACCTGCCGCTGTCCGTGGAAGCACAGGCAGAAGCAAGAACCCTCATGCTTTCCATTAACAACATCCTTTCCACAAAGGATGGGAAACCGGTAGCTATTCCTTCCCAGGATATGATCCTCGGATCCTACTACCTCACCATTGTGAATACTGCCAACGATGCGAAAGTCGATTTCACACCGGAAGAAAAAGCGGCTAACCCCAATGCGAAGTTCGACCCCATGAAGGAATGGAAAAAGGCGGAAGATGAAATGGATACATCCCATCTCCATGCCTATACCGGCTACGATGAAGTGATGCTGGCCTACGCGCTCCATGAAGTGCGGATTCATGATTTCATCAAAGTACGGATTCCGAAGGAAGACCGTCCCGATGGATTTAACGATGACGACAAGGACCTTGTTATCACCACCCCGGGCCGTTTGATTTTCAACTACGCCATTCCGCGGGAACTGCGGTTCTTCTACAAGCGCCACGAAAAGAGAGTGGGCGAAGATGGCAAGACCTACGAAGTCGTAAACAACGGCCTCGGCATCACCATCGGCAAGAAGCAGATGGGCAAGCTCGTAAACGACTGCTTCAAGAAGCTGGGCTTCAAAGCTACCGGGGACCTTCTGGACTCCGTGAAGGCCCTGGGCTTCCATTACGCCCTGGTTTCCGGTATTTCCATCGGCATTTACGATGTAGCCGTACCGCCGGAAAAGGATAAGATCCTGGCCGACGGGGACGCTAAGGTAGAACAGATCAAACGGTTCTTCCGCCGCGGCCTCATGACCGACGATGAACGGTACAGAAGGGTCGTCGATGTATGGAGTAAGAAGACCGATGAAGTGGGCGCTGCCATGAAGAGTTCCATGGTGAAGTTCAACCCGCTGACCATGATGGCCCAGTCCGGCGCCCGTGGTAATGATAACCAGATCCGCCAGCTGGCCGGCATGCGCGGCCTCATCGCCGATACATCCGGTAAGACCGTAGAACTGCCGGTTAAGGCAAACTTCCGCGAAGGCTTGACGGTCCTCGATTACTTCACCTCCTCCCACGGCGCCCGTAAAGGCCTGGCCGATACGGCTCTCCGTACCGCAGACTCCGGTTACCTCACCCGCCGCCTTGTCGATGTATCCCAGGATGTCATCGTCCGGGAAGAAGACTGCGACGTACAGGTCCTGAATTTCGACAGGGAACAGAGCATCATCGCTTCCCAGCCGGAAGTAAAGAACCGGATCATGGGCCTGAAGAAGACACTCCTCGGTGCTGTGCTGGATGAAGATGTACTTGACCGTCGGAACGGGGATATTCTCCTGGTGAAGGGCAAGACCCTGAACGCCGACGATATTACCCTCCTGAACCACCACCTGGTGGAAGAAGTGAAGGTCATCATTCCTTCCGCAGAAGGGGAAGAAGCAGAACAGCAGAAGACTTTCAACCTGGGCACTGCCGATGCGGTGAAGGAATACAACCGGGCCATGAGACACCATCTCACTGTCCACTTCGCCGGCAAGAAACTGGAAGAAGATGTGTATGACCGCAAGGGCAATCTCATCCTCCCGGCAGGCACGGAAATCAACGCGGAAACCACGGAGACTATCCTCGCCCACGATATCCCGGTCATCAAAGTCCGCATGGACGAGATGGAAGGGGTAGAAGTCAGCAAGATCGAAGAAAACGGACAGCCCATCGAATCCCTGGCAGACCGCATTGCCGGCCGCTGCCCGCTGGAAGATGTGGTGAACCCGAAGACCGGCGAAGTCATTGCGAAGAAGAATGAAGAAATCAGCGATGACCAGGCCGCAGAAATTGAAAAGTACTATGACAAGCTGAAGGTCCGTTCCATCCTCACCTGCCGCTCCGCCCACGGCGTATGCGCCAAGTGCTATGGCCGTAACCTGGCCACCGGCCGTCACGTAGAAATCGGTGAAGCCGTAGGTATCATTGCAGCCCAGTCCATCGGCGAACCGGGCACCCAGCTCACCATGCGTACATTCCATACCGGCGGCGTTGCATCGGCCGAAGATATTACACAGGGTCTTCCCCGTGTCGAAGAATTGTTCGAAGCCCGCAAACCGAAGGGCAATGCCATCATTTCCCGGATTGCCGGCACCGTAGCCATTACCACGGCAGAAGACAACCCGAACGTCAAGGTCATTACCATTACCAATGACAATGAGACGGAAAGCGAAAAGATTCCGGTGGCCAAGAAGATTTCCGTTGTAGACGGACAGCACATCGAAGCGGGCACCCGTCTTTTCGAAGGTAACATCAACCCCCACGACATCCTGGCAGTTCTCGGCGTACAGGCTACCCAGAACTACATCGTCAAGGAAGTCCAGAAGGTATACCGCAGCCAGGGCGTTGAAATCAATGATAAACACATTGAAATCATCGTTCACCAGATGCTCCGCAAGATCAAGATCATCGATCCCGGCGACTCCGGCTGGCTCCCGGGAGAAACGGTGGATATCGTTGCTTACCGCTGCACCAATGAACGTCTCGACGACGAAGGCAGGAAGAAAGCGGTTGGCGAAAACCTGCTCCTCGGCACCACGAAGGCAGCCCTCGCTACGGACTCCTTCCTCTCCGCTGCATCCTTCCAGGAAACCACAAGGGTCCTCACGGAAGCAGCCATCAAGGGCAAGGAAGATCCGCTGCTGGGCCTGAAGGAAAATGTCATCATCGGCAAACTCATTCCGGCCGGCACCGGCATGTCCCGTTACCGCAAGCTGAAAGTGGTTCACAACGCAGAACCGCCGGCAGCTCCGGAAGCGGAAACACCGGCTCCTGTAGAAAAAGCGGAATAATCGCAGCATATAAAAACAGCTCCCATTGGGGGCTGTTTTTACGTGGGGATTTCGAGGCAGGCGGTTGGAGTCACCAGCATGGGGCTTCTAGCTTCTAGCTGCTAGCAGTTAGGAAAGCCGGTCAGCCTGCGGCGAGGATCTAAGGTGACTGTGGTGATTAGCGGTGAAGCCACAAAAAGGAATAACCCTCCCTTGCTCGCAAGGGAGGGGGGACCGCGCCAGCGGTGGGTGGGTTCGCCGCGTAAGGGGCGGGTTATTCGTGGAAAACATGCAGGAGCGACTTTAGCGGGAGCCCCGCACCGCCCGCTGCGGCGCCAGCTCATCCTACGGGAAAGGGATCACTACGATTCGTGAGTCGCTGATAGCCGTGCTGTAGGGATCCCAGGCCGAAATTCATATTCTTCCTTAAGCCCAGGCGGAGCCTTAGCCCCGGCCGCAGGCCGTCGCCTGGCGAAGCCGATCACACATTCCTAGGGAAGCACTGATTAAATCGTTGTCAGATTTCATTCTTGGATTTTTATGCAATGCGAGGAATAACTCGACGCGAATAGCGAGCTATTTAAGGAGAGTTATGACGAAGCAGTGCATAAAAATCCTTATGAAATCTGACTCTGCGAATTAATCAGCGCTTCCCTAAAGCTTTCACTTGAGAAATTTCCATGTTCCCTCTACAATAATAGAAAACGACGAAGGAATTTTTAAAGGAGAAATTATGCTGCACACACTGAAGTCTGTGGCCCTCTCCCTGCTTCTGGCCTGCGGGGGAGCCGGCCTCGCCCAGGCGGATAACCTCGTGGTCCAGGGACTGGGGACCATTCCCCTGGGAAATCAGATCCACGTCACCGATGGGAAGGACAATGAAATCGGCAAGGCCTTTGTGGCCGCGTCCCATCAGAAGAACTACGGGAAAACAGCGCGGGCTGCCATGTGGTCCATGCTTACCGTCCCGCCGGGTATGGAAATGTATCCGGAAAAGGGGCCGTACCCCTATGATTCCATGCACCTGTACCAACTGAAGCTGGAAAATGTGAAAGGCATCTATACGGCGGCGGTATTCGTATTCTCCGGCACTTCGGAAGATTTCTTCCATGAAGGAAATAAAAGGGCCGCTTCTTTCTGGAAGGATGCATTCCGGGAAGACGCCGGCCGTCCTACGTCTCTCTTCGGTATGCCCAAGATAGGGACAGAAGAATTCCAGAAGATCATCGACGAAATACTGGAAGAACGGGGCGGCGATTCCCGGTCCGTCACCATGCTGACATTTGTCCCCTGGCACGCCTTCAAAAATGAAGATGGCACCTATCACTGGTCCCAGGAAGCGAAGGTCATTATTACCAATGAAAAGGGATTGTCCTTCCCTATGTGGATTTATACATCCCTTTACAAGGAGGGAGACCGGTACTACCTCATCGAAGTGAATGGAAGCCATGATGCGGCGGATGAACTGGAAAATTCCCTGGTCTATGGGCTCTATCGCCTGGAAAGGAAGGCAACGTAATGAAAAAAATAACAGCCCTCCTGGCTGCCGCTGTTTTCCTTATGGGAGGCAGCGCCAATGCCTATGACCTGGCAGCGCTGACGGAAAAATCGCTGTCCAAAACCTATTCCTACCAGGCCATTCCCGGCACGGAAACCTTGAGCTTTGCGGGAGGCACTATTTCTTACAAAATGGGACAGCTGACGAAGCTCATGCCCCGGGTGAAGAAATTTTCCTCCGGTTATATCATCGAAGCCCAGCTGCCCCAAAGTGCGGCGGAAGCGATGAAACCCTTTTTCCGTCTGAATCCGGGGGAAGAACAGTGGGAGAAACTGATCAAGCTGAACCGGATCTTCATGGACCCGGACTCTTTCATGAGAAAGGATATGCAGAAGACCATGATGAGCCTGGCGGTGAATGCCATGGGCCCCCTGGCGGAAAAGAATGTGACCGTAGAAATTTCGGGGCTCGAACCTTTCCGCCGGCTGTCGGCAGATGAGGCCTATGTCTTTACGGCGGGCGCTCATATTACCTTCAACGCCCAGGGCCTGATCCTCCCTATGTACAGCCGGGCCTATTTCTTCCCCAGCAGTGGGGGGAAGAACCTGGACGTACTCATGCTCTTTACCCCGGATGAAGGAAAGGGGCCCCTGGTCTACGCCATCGATGACCTGGCCAAGGAGGCGGCAAAGTCAGAACTCCTGGGCTCGGCGGGGTATAAGGACCTGGGTGAGCTTTTGGCCCGGAAAGAATGATTGAGAAAGAGGTATCCGTGAAGGATACCTCTTTTGAATTGCCTGCTGACGGATAGAGTCACTGGCACGGGGCAGCTAACTTTTAGCTTCTAGCTGCTAGAAAAGCTGGTCCGCCTGCGGCGCTTCCCATCCGGTATTTCCGCCAGTCATTCGTGCCGTAGGCTGTAGAGCTTTCCTAGTTGCTAGCAGCTAGAAGCCCCATGCTGGTGACTCTATCCGTAAGCCTGCAAATCCCGCCGCGAATCGGCCATTCGGCTCAAGGCCAGTGACTCTGTCCGCAAGCATGCAAAGCTGGGATAAACCGTTCCGTCTTGCCCCGTCTTCCTGTGGAGTCCCCCTCCGTTTTGTGGTAAGATAAGTGTGTGTTATCGGGTTTTAACGGTATATGTACTGCAGGAGATTTCCCGCAGCTAGGGGAAGGAGTGTTGAACTTGTCTGATATCAGACGCTTATATGTAAGAAAGAAAGAAGGGTTCCGCCAGGGAGAGGAAAGCCTTACGGCCCAGCTGAAAGAAATCCTGGGGGACAGGATTTCCGATTCCGCCATTTACCACCGCTATGATGTGGACGGGCTCACCGATGGGGACTACGAAAAGGCAGTGGCCACGGTCTTCTCGGAACCACCGGTAGACGATACCCAGACAGAGCTCCCCAAGGGTGACCTGGTGATGGGAGTGGAATTCCTTCCCGGCCAGTATGACCAGAGAGCGGACTCCGCAGAACAGTGCCTGGCTATCGTGACCGGAAAAGACGGTGCCCGGGTACGGTGCGCCCTGGTGTATGTATTCAACGGACACTTCGTAGAAGGGGACCGGGAGAAAATCCTGAAGTTCCTGGTGAACCCCGTGGAATCCAGGGAAGCCAGCCTCCTTCCGGCGGAAACACTGGATCTTCCTATCGATGAACCGAAGCCGGTTCCGGTGATCAGGGGACTCCGGGATCTGGATGATGCTGGCATTGACGGCCTCATCGCATCCATGGGCCTGGCCATGAGCCATGAGGACCTGGCCATGATCCGGGACTACTTCCGGGACGAAGAAAAACGGGACCCCACGGAAACGGAAATCCGGGTCCTCGATACCTACTGGTCTGACCACTGCCGGCACACCACATTCTCCACGAAACTCACGGATATTGATGTGGAAGACGGCACCTACAGCGCTCCTATTTCCAAAGCCCTCAAGGAATATGAAGACACCCGTATCCATATTTACGGAAAAGACACCACCCGTCCCGTGACCCTCATGGATATGGCCACGGCGGCGGTGAAGGCCCTCCGGAAGGAAGGAAAGCTTTCCAACCTGGATGCTTCGGAAGAAGTAAATGCCTGCACCATTAAAGTAAAAATCGATACGATCAATGGCACGGAAGACTGGCTCCTGCTCTTCAAGAATGAAACCCACAACCATCCGACGGAAATCGAACCGTTCGGCGGGGCAGCCACCTGCCTGGGCGGCTGCATCCGGGATCCCCTGTCCGGCCGTTCCTATGTATACCAGGCCATGCGTGTCACCGGCAGCGGTGACCCCCGTACGCCGCTCTCCGAGACCCTCCCGGGTAAACTGCCCCAGCGGAAGATTACCGTGGAAGCGGCCAAAGGGTACAGCTCCTACGGCAACCAGATCGGCCTGGCCACGGGGGAAGTAAAGGAATATTACCATCCCGGCTTTATCGCAAAGCGTATGGAAATCGGCGCCGTGGTGGCAGCGGCTCCGGAGGACCATGTCATCCGTCTCACCCCCCAGCCCGGGGATGTGGTGATCCTCGTTGGCGGCCGCACCGGCCGTGACGGCATGGGCGGCGCTACGGGATCCTCGAAGGAACTGAATACGGAATCCATCGAGACCTGCGGTGCGGAAGTGCAGAAGGGCAATCCTCTGACGGAAAGAAAAATCCAGTGCCTCTTCCGCCGGGGCGAAGTGACCCGCCTCATCAAACGGTGCAATGATTTCGGTGCCGGCGGCGTTTCCGTGGCGGTGGGAGAACTGACTGACGGACTGGATATCAACCTGGATAAGGTACCGAAGAAATATGAAGGCCTTGACGGCACGGAACTGGCCATTTCCGAATCCCAGGAACGGATGGCGGTCGTGGTGAAGAGAGAAGATGCGGACCAGTTCATTAAGTACGCCGCCGAAGAAAACCTGGAAGCCACGGTGATTGCGGACGTGACGGACACGAAACGGCTCGTCATGAAGTGGAGAGGCACCCCCATTGTAGATATTTCCCGGGCCTTCCTCGATACGAACGGCGCCCAGCAGGTGAAGAGCGCCCACATTGCAAAGCCTGACGAAAAGGGATATTTCCATCCCACCGAGCCTTCCTCCATCCGGGATACCTGGCTTTCTGCCATGGGAGACCTCAATAACTGCTCCCAGCAGGGGCTCTCGGAACGGTTTGACTCCACCGTCGGCGCCGGCACGGTGCTCATGCCCTTTGGCGGCAAGTACCAGAAGACCCCAACCGACGGCATGGTGGCGAAGTTCCCCGTACGGAAAGGGGAAACCGACAGCGCCAGCTTCATGGCCCACGGCTTTGACCCGGACCTTGCCACCTGGAGTCCTTTCCACGGCGCGGTGTATGCGGTGCTCCTCTCTGTGACCCGCCTCGTTTCCATGGGGGCAGACTGGAGAAAGGCATACCTCACGCTGCAGGAATATTTCGAAAAACTGACAGACAAGACAAGCTGGGGCAAGCCGGCCGCCGCCCTCCTCGGCGCTTTCCACATGCAGGAAGCCCTGGGCCTTGGTGCCATCGGCGGCAAGGATTCCATGAGCGGTACTTTCAATGACATCCATGTGCCGCCGACGCTGGTGTCCTTCGCCATTGCCCCCGGCAAGGCTTCAGAAGCGGTGAGCCAGGAACTGAAAAAAGCAGGGGATGCGCTGGTGCTCTTCGGTATGCCGAAGGACAAGGAAGGCATGCCGAATATCGATGTATTCAAGGCCCATGCCGACTTCCTCTATAACGAAGTGAAGGCAGGCCACATTGCAGCCATGAAGGCCGTAGGCCATGGCGGCGTGGCGGTGACCGCAGCGAAGATGGCCTTCGGCAACGGCCTGGGCATCCATTTCACGGACAACCTGCCGCTTAAGAAATTCTTCAGCAATTTCTACGGCGCCATCATCGTGGAAACGACACCGGAGCTGGCGGCTGAATTTACAAAGCAGTCCCATACAAAGCTCCTGGGCACCGTAGGTGGAGATACCATGGAAGCCTATGGAGAAAAGGTATCGCTGGCGGACCTCCTTTCTGCCTATGAAAAACCGCTGGATCCCATTTTCCCGCGGCGGGCAAAGAGCATCGAAAAAGAGAACCCGGTGCTCCCGGAATCGAGTCCGATCCCCCAGTTCTACGTGCATACCAATATTACGAGACCCCGGGTATTCATCCCCACCATGCCCGGCAACAACTGCGAAGTGGACAGCGCCAGGGCCTTTGAACGGGCCGGTGCCGTGGCGGATATCTTCATTTTCCGGAACCGGGATTCCGAAGAGCTGAAGAACTCCGTAGAAGAAATGGCAGAGCGCATCCGCCATGCCCAGATCGTCATGTTCCCCGGCGGCTTCTCTGCGGGTGATGAACCGGACGGCAGCGGCAAGTTCATTGCCGCCGTATTCCGGAATGAAAAGCTGAAGGAAGCCATGGACAAGCTGCTTCACGAACGGGACGGCCTGGCCCTGGGCATCTGCAACGGCTTCCAGGCCCTTATCAAACTGGGTCTTGTGCCCTATGGTGAATTCAAGCCCCTTACCAGTGATGCGCCGACTTTGACATTCAATACCATCGGCCGCCACCTGTCCCGGTTCGTGACCACGAAAGTGGTATCCACCAAGTCCCCCTGGCTCTCCCTGTGCAAGCCCGGCGACCTCTACAGTATCGCCATCAGCCACGGTGAAGGTCGGTTCATCGCGTCCGATGAACAGGTAAAGGCCCTGGCAGCGAACGGCCAGATCGCCACCCAGTACACGGACTTCGATGGCAACCCCACCTACGACAGCCGGTTCAATCCGAACGGTTCCTCCTGGGCGGTGGAAGGCATCACGAGCCCCGATGGCAGGGTTCTCGGCAAGATGGGCCATACCGAACGGCGGGGTGACAATATCGCCAAGAATATTTCCGGAAATAAATACCAGCCTCTCTTCGAAGCAGGGGTGAAGTATTTCCGGGGTTAACTGAACAAAAAAACGTGCAGGCTTTGTCTTGCACGTTTTTTGATTTGATGGTGCCGGAGCAGTGGGCGAGGGCCCAAACGGGGTGTATGGTTCATAAGGGTTGTGGGTGAACTTCGCTTCGCTTGTTCACCGGGTTGTGGCTTCAACGTCGCTACGTTCGTTGAAGCGGAGGCTGTTGGTGGAACAGCGGCTTCGCCGCTATCGGATAGCCTCCTTCCTTGGAAGGCGCGGTGTCCTGCAGAGGCCCAGCGGTGGCGCCGAAGGCGACGGAGGTTAGCTTTAGGAAGCGCCGCAGGCTGGTTTACCTTATGCCTCCGGCGCGAAGCGCCCACAGACCTTACGCCCATCCACCTGGGGAGCCGCAGCCCGGCGAAGCCCAATAATCCCATAGACCGATTCGGCCTGTCCGCGGTATAATAAGGTAGTTTTAATTCACCAGGAAAGGAGGTGCCCCTTGGACCCGAAACCTACAGACAGCAGCGGAATTTTCTTCATCAAACGGCTGGTGCAGCGGTTTAATGATGACAACGTGACAGCCCTGGCGGCGGAAACGACGTACTACTTCATCCTGGGGCTCATTCCTTTCCTCATCTTCCTGGTGAACGGCATGCTCTTCTTTGCGGCTCCCCAGATTCATATTATCCTGAACCTTCTGTCCTACCTCCCCGACGACGTGGCGGTGGCCATGGAGGCCAATATCCTCCGTATCATCCGGGCAAGAAGCTCCATATGGCTCTTCGTCGGTCTTGCGGGTGCCCTGTGGACGTCATCCCAGGGGGTGGATACGCTGATCCGGTCCATGGATATTTCCTTCTTCGGCGACAGGAACAAGCAGTCCTATGTGAAAGTCAATGCCAAGTCCATCGTCTTTACCCTGTTCATTTCCTTTGCCATGATCCTTTCCCTGGGGCTCATCGTCTTTGGCAACGCTGTGGTTTATGCCATTGCCTACTATTTCCATGTGCCCGAGATCTTCCTGAAGCTCTGGACCCTGGTGAAATTCAGCATCCCCTTCGCCATCATTGCCTTTTCCCTGGCCGCCTTCTATGAATACGCCCCCGCAAAGCAGCGGTCGGAGTGGAAGCGGGTCATTACGGCGGCGTTCCTGGTGACCTCCATCTGGATTGCCCTCACCGCGGCTTACGGATTTTATATCCTCCATGTTTCTTCCATGGGCCTCACCTATGGTTCCCTGATCGGCCTGGTTGTCCTCTTCATCTGGTTCCACCTGGCCGCCATCGTCATCATTTCCGGCGGCGAATTCATCGCGGTGTGGGATGAGACGGTGAGGAGGAAATTGGAGAGGGAAGAGTAAATTCCCATCGGTCAGCGTGCTGGCGGATAGAGTCATTCGTGTGGGGGCAGCTAGTGTCTAATTTCATAAATAATAGATTGTATTGTCGGACATAGCAAATAATG
>ERZ791746.386-NODE-386-length-41003-cov-11.268487_pt1 | contig 41003 bp, 33 predicted proteins | sample MGYA00510038_ERZ791746 | MGnify/ENA primary metagenome ERZ791746 (study PRJEB30046, sample SAMN00792018) | human gut metagenome | study: EMG produced TPA metagenomics assembly of the A metagenome-wide association study of gut microbiota in type 2...
GAATCAATTAAGCTTGTCCTGCCGCAGCATAGATATAAAATGTGCGGACTTCAGGGTGGTAAGGCATATGGTGTTGCTGATAACATAAGCACAGGAAGAAGTCCCTTGCCATATCAGCAAAATGTGCCGGTATTAAAATATAGTGACGGAATTTTATATACCAGCGAGGAAAATAATGTATGCTTTACTAATGAGAGCAGGCAGGCGGCCGTTCTTTTCGATGCTAAGGATAGATTAATAAAAGGATGGTACCATATGGGGGAGAATTTGCTTGCTTATGACTGGCAGGCAGGTGGAAGTTATATATATGATTTAAATGGACAGAAACAGTTTAAATTTGGCAGTCAGCCCTATGATATCCTTGGCAATACTGATGGTGGCCTTCTATTGATGATGATGCCAAAAGATGAATCTGGCACTACGCCATTAGACTTTGATATATTTTGGAGAGAATTATTATTATTTAGATTCCATCATGTTTATGAGATATGTATTTATAATGAAAGAAACCACCTGTTCACACCTATATATCATGTAAATCCTTCCTATGGAACTGTAACTGAAAAATGGCAGAGCATTGATTTTGACAAAGATTATTTTGAGAGGATTAACCGAATCTTGCAAGATGATACGGGTCAATAATCAGATGACAGATGTGTACCTCAAAGGTGCTGTCATAGACAGCAAAGGCAGCGTGGATAAGAACACCCTCCGCACCGGGACTTTAAGCTGGGAAGATATAGAGAACAAGGCTGATTACACATCCGGCGGCAGTGGCATTTCCTATACGGCCAAACTGGGTGGCAACGTAAATAACGACACCCCGTCCTCCAGAGAAAACAGCCGGTACGACAAAGAACCGGGTACGAATACCCATAACGAAAGCGATAAAGTCATCGGAACCTTCGACGGGAACCGCATTTCTCTCAATGAAAGAGGTCTTTTAGGTGTACCGTCAGCAGCGACTAAAGGAAAAGCTGACTCTACTACTAGAGCATCCATGGCACCGGGGAAAATCGTTATTACCGATACAAAGAACCAGAAACAGGATGTTACCGGACTGGATAGAAATACCAGGGACAGCCTGAACAAGCTGAAAACCATCTTTGATAAGACAAAGGCAGAAGAGCGGAAACAGCTGGTAGAAGAAATGAGCATCGTAGGCAATGAAGCCATTCACGAACTGGCTGCAAGAAACGGCTGGGGTGAAGGTTCTATAGAAAAGACCGCCCTCCATGGCCTTCTTGGCGCCATGACAAGCAAAGCGGCCGGAAGCAGTGCCCTTGCCGGCATCCTTTCCGGTGGTGTGCAGGAATACGCCATGGGATACCTGCATAACCATATGCCAAAAGGCTGGGCATCAAACCATCCCGACGAAGCACAGATGATTGCAGCCGGATTGGGCATGATTGTGGGAAGCATCTCCAACGATAAGAAAATAGGCGGATATATCGCCCAGATGGGGGCTAAGTGGAATATATTTGGAATGGAGTTAACAGAAGAAGAGAAACAGCAAGCTGATGAATTTTTTGAAGGTATTGCTAGCAAAATAACAAATTTAAGTGATGAAGACAGGAATCATCTAAACGAAATATTAAAAGATGCAATTAATGACAAAAGTCTGGATGCACTGATAAGGCTAGCGAGATGGACAATTGAGCACTATGGAGGGGAACTAAAGAACATTGGTTATGATGCGGATAAGGCTTATGGGGGATTACAGTTTTTATCTAAAATAGCTTTTTGGATTGATTTTGCACAGTATTTACAGAAATATTTTAATTTCCAAGTGGATAGATATAATGACTTGGAATCAAGATATCAAGCACAGGGAAGACAGTTTAGTGTAGAAATTTATAATCTTATTAAGAGTGATACTAATCAGGCTATGGACTAACATTTTTCTGATATGGAAAGAGTAAGTTTGGCTTATAGAGGTTATTATGATATATGAATTGATTGGTTTAATCGTTTGTATTATCGTCATATTTTGTGTCGTCTATATAAAAATTTGGGAGTTGAAACAGATTGATATAGCAGAGAAACAAATAGAAAATATGGAACGTATTGATAGTACAATTGCTCAACAAGATTATCAATTGCTTTCATTAGCAGGAGGTTTATCACAATTTGAAGTCAATAAAATATACCCTACTCTGAAAAAAAGTGGGGCATGGCATTTTTGCACCATTAAAGTAAATAATAGAAGGATATATTTCAAGAAATATGATGGAATGAAAGGATACTTTGACATAAAAAGAGGTAAGGTCGACACGGTATCTTTAAATCATATTGTTGTTATGCGCAATGGAGAACTATTGATGGGGCCTTGTGAAGATAAAGATAAATACAATATTTAAAGATAAAGCATATCTTCATGCTGAGCAGCATCAAAGCAGTAATTCTATCAGGGAGAGAATATACTTTATTAATACTTTCTCTTTTATTGAGAATTTGTCTTGAAGGAAAATGTTTGATGAAAGATAAGCGCTTCTCCGCCCTCTATGGATTGGAAGCAGGAAAGAACCTGAAAGGGGCTGTATCGGGCTACATGGACAATGTGAAAACCATAGAAGTTATGAAAGGGGATATGTCCCGCATCGATACCCTGCGAGAGGCTGTCAAAACAGATGGAATCGCTGCGCCCATGACAGAAAGCAATCTGGAAAATATCCGGGATGCGGAAGGGAAAATCATGGACTTAAAGAAGAAGTGGCGATTCTGATTGGCGAGACCGTAGGAAAATTGGCAGGGGGACAAAAAGGCACAGGAGAAATGATAGCTTGGTCTGGCACAAAATATAATTGGTTTTCGCATGAGCAAAAACAGGAAAGGGATCATCTGATAGCGCAGGCAAGAGAGGATGGAAATGAAGCTCTAGCGCAAGAGGTAGAGGAATATTATCAAAAACTGGATGAAGACCAGGAACGAGTAAGAGAACATTTAGAAATACCGGAAAATGAAAGTTACTCTCCGGAGATGGAAACGGCTATTATCAATTCAAATCAAACAATTCGTGACTTAAGAGAAAGGGATAATGGATATATTGTGACCGTTGAAGCTTTGCGTCTGGCCAAACGGCAGGGCTTGACGGAATATAAATTTGGTGATGAAGATTTTATCACGCTAAGCGGCAGTATCGGATCCGGACTTGGCGTTTCTGGAGGATTTATTATGGACCGAACAGGAAATATATATTACACCATAGGTGGAGGCATGACATTTGGTGCAAGTGCTGGGGTTACAACTGGAAAATTGCAAGCAGATACAAGTAACTGGGATGAAAATAATTTCAAATCAGCATTAACTGGTCAAAGTTTTGCATCTGGATATAGCCTTGGACCGATTTTAGCGACTGTTTCTGTGGGTACCTTATTTGGTGACAGGGAATTAGGTATTGGGACGGTAACAGGATTATCGGCTAGTGGAACATTCAATCAGGTCACGTTTATTTGTAATACTAGGGATATTTAGTCGAGGCAAACACCATGAAAAAAGAGAGTCTGATTTCCATAGTATTTTGCATTACATTCATTGTACTTGTTGTAATTATCTATATGGGGAAGACATATTTAAGGGGAACGGTTGTCCAAGGTAATGTTACTGAAATGGTAACTATATTTGAATCACTTCCCTCGCTTGGAGACGATGAAGAGAGATCATATGTTATAAATGAACGCTTTGTAAGTAAGTTTTTAAGAGGAAAATTGATTTACAAGAAAACATCAGCAAGTGAGGGAACTATTCGAATAAGAAAATATGCAAAAATAAATGGATGGACGGAACTGAAACGTAATAGCAATCAAAATGAATGCAGGATGGAGTTTAAAAAAGGCGATTGGGATTTGTTTGTTTACCATATCAAAGAAACTAATGTCTGGAATATAGGAATTATCAAATATGATTGGATATGGAATTTGGGGTTCTGAGAAAGCAGCCGGTACCAGGCATATCCATCAGGAAATATTTTTCCCCAATATGTACCCCTTTCAGACTCACGAAAAAGGGATTTTATATCAAAGTCAAGCAGGAGAAGGACCGGCGGCTGTTCTCCTGCTTTTTTCGTGTTTACCAGGGATGATGGACTTTTTCATCTGATGACGAAACATTCCTATTCACTTTGCCATAACTATCCTGTATAATAAGAAAATACGTGAAAAAGGATTTATTGATTACAGGAGGAAAAGGAATGTTCAAGACATTTCAGATGGAACTGGCCGGTCGTCCGCTTATTATTGAGACTGGCAAGATGGCAAAGCAGGCCAATGGTGCCGTACTGGTGAGATACGGTGATACGGTGGTGCTGGTGGCTACCACTGCCAGCAAGGAACCGAGGGAAGGAACTGATTTCTTCCCCCTGACCGTGGATTATGAAGAAAAGATGTATGCCGTAGGCAAGATGCCCGGAGGATTCCTGCGTCGTGAAGGCCGTCCGGGAAATTCCGCCATTCTGAATGCCCGTCTGATTGACCGTCCTATCCGTCCGCTTTTTGATAAACGCTGCCGCAACGATGTGCATGTGGTGGCTACGGTGCTGTCTGTGGACTACGACAATGCGCCGGAGCTGTGCGGCATGCTGGGGGCTTCCGCTTCCATCGGTATTTCCGATATTCCCTGGGATGGCCCCATTGCCGGTGTCCGCATCGGCCGGGTAGATGGCCAGTATGTGGTGAACCCCACCCAGGAACAGCTGGCAGCTTCTACCATGAACATTACCGTAGCAGGTACAGAAGAAGCCATCATGATGGTTGAAGGCGGCGCCAACGAAGCACCGGAAGAAGAAGTGCTGGATGCTATCCTCTTCGGTCATGAAACCATTAAAGAACTCTGCCGCTTCCAGAAGAAGATCATTGCAGAAGTGGGCAAGGAAAAGAGAAAACTCGTTTTCCCGGAAATTCCGGAAGAAATCGAAAAGGCCGTGGCCGACTATGCCACCGCTGACCTGAAGAAGGCTATTTTCGACGCCGACAAACTCAGAAGAGATGGCAACATTGATGCAGTAAAGAAAGCAGCCAAAGAACATTTCGCTGACATCTATCCCGACAACGGCGGCGACGTGGCAGAAAGCCTGGACCACCTGACAAAGCAGATTGTCCGGGACTCCATTTCCAATGAAGGCATCCGTCCGGACGGCAGAAAGCTCACCGAAATCCGTCCAATTACCTGCGAAGTGGGACTGCTCCCGAGAGTTCACGGCAGCGCCCTCTTCACCCGCGGCCAGACCCAGGCTCTTTCCGTAACCACCCTGGCTCCCATGTCTGAAACCCAGATCATCGATGACCTCACCCCGATTACCGAAAAGAGATACATTCACCAGTACAATTTCCCCTCCTACTGCGTAGGCGAAACCAAGGGCTCCCGGGGACCGGGACGCCGGGAAATCGGTCATGGCGCCCTGGCAGAACGGGCACTCCGTCCGGTGATTCCTTCGGTAGAAGAATTCCCCTATGCCATCCGCGTAGTTTCTGAAATCCTTGAATCCAACGGCTCCTCCTCCCAGGCTTCCGTATGCGGCAGCACCATGTCCCTCATGAATGCCGGCGTACCGATTAAAGCTCCGGTAGCAGGCATTGCTATGGGTCTCATCGAAAACGGCGGCAAGTTCAGCATCCTTTCCGATATCCAGGGCATGGAAGACGCACTGGGGGATATGGACTTCAAGGTGGCCGGCACCGCAAAAGGCGTCACCGCCATCCAGATGGATATCAAAGTTCACGGCATTACCCGTGATATCCTCCTGCAGGCACTGAAACAGGCCCATGAAGGACGGCTCTTCATCCTCGGAAAGATTGCGGAATGCATCGACAAGCCTGCAGACCACCTGTCCCCCTATGCACCGAAGATCATTGCCATCACCATCCCCGTAGACAAGATCCGCGAAGTCATCGGTGCCGGCGGCAAGACCATCAACAAGATCCAGGATGAAACAGGCACGAAGCTGGACATCGAAGAAGACGGCCACGTCTATATTTCCTCCACCGACGAAGAAGCAGCCCAGAAGGCAAAGAAGATCGTAGAAGGCCTCACCCATGAAGTGAAGGCAGGGGAAACCTACCTGGGCCGGGTAACACGGCTCATGAAATTCGGCGCCTTCGTAGAAATCCTGCCGGGCAAAGAAGGCCTGGTCCATGTATCCCAGCTGGCCCTCCACAGAGTGGAAAAGCCGGAAGACGTGGTCCATGTGGGCGATGAAATTATGGTCAAGGTCACCGAAATCGACGACAAAGGCCGGATTAACCTGTCCCGCAAAGCTCTTCTTCTGGACAAGAAAAACAAATGAGAAGCCGAGGATTTGAAATCGTAACGGCCTATGAAGGCAAGGGAATCCATATCCCCGTAAGAAAGACCGCCTCCAGCGCCGGCTACGACATCGAAAGCGCAGCGGACATGGACATTGTTCCGGGCAAAGTCACCCTCATTCCCACAGGCCTCAAGGCCTGCATGGAAGCAGACGAATACCTGGGCATCTACATCCGCTCCAGCATGGCCATCAAACATGGCATTATCCTCATCAACAGCACCGGAATTATCGACTCCGACTACTACAATAACGAGGACAACGAAGGTCACATTATGGTGGCCGTATACAACACAGGAAAAGAACCGTTCCACGTGGCCAAAGGCGACCGGGTGGCCCAAGGGATTTTCCAGAAATACCTGAAGACCGACGGCGACCGGGCCGAAGGAAAACGGACCGGCGGCGTAGGCAGCACCGGAAAATAAAAAAAGGGGCAGTGAGGAAATGGGATTTCATTTCTCACTGCCCTTTTGGGATGTTGACTAAAAGTGGCTGAGGTGGCTGAAGTGACTGAGGGGAACGCCCTGTGGGCGAGGGGGTGGTGTGCCGCAGCAGAATTAAATGGCGGCACGAATATTAGATCCGGCGGCGAAGCCGCAGAATAAAACTTCGCGGCGCTTTCAAATTTGTGCGCCGCACCATCCCCTCGGGCGAAGCCCGTTCCCCCTGAGCCACCTCGCCGAAGGCGATTCCCCTCAGCCACTTCTCACAAGCATGGAGTTGCAACTTATACTTACCATAAAGGAGTAATCATCATGAGCATCGAAAAGGAAAAACTGATTCACCGCAAGCCCATTTACGACGGGCAGATCATCCATGTATTCAAAGACACCGTAGAACTGGCAGGCCGGGAAACCATCCGGGAAGTGGTGCTCCATCAGGGAGCCGCAGCTATTATTCCGGTGACCGACAAAGGTGAAGTGCTCTTCGTGAAACAGTACCGGTACCCCGTGGAAGAGGCACTTCTCGAAATTCCGGCGGGGAAAATGGACCCCGGCGAGACCCCGGAACAGTGCGCCGCCCGGGAATTGGAAGAAGAGACAGGGTACAGGGGAAAACTGACAAAACTGGGCTACGTCTACACCACCCCCGGCTTCTGCAACGAAACCATTCACCTTTACCTGGCCACGGACCTGGTCCACACGAAACAGCACCTGGACGAAGGAGAATTTTTGGACGTCCTCCCCATGCCCCTGAAAAAAGTATGGCAGATGATAGGGGAAGGAAAGATGTTCGACGCCAAGTCATTGGCTGCTTTTGCCATGGCCAAAGGAAAGATATAATAGACAGCTGGCAGGTGGATAAGAGGAAGGTGGTGGTAAATTAGGAATGAAAAATGAATGTACCGGCGCACAAGTCATATAGCTGCCTTATGAAATATGTTAGGAGCGAAGCTGCAGGTGGAAACCTGACGACTCTATTCCCAAAACATGAAATTGACTCTGCATTAGGGCCATTCCTTGGGAAGGGGCTCCCGCGGGGGGGAGTTGATGGAATCGTCCCAAAAGGCCTGACCAGCTCAAAGCTCCATGTGTTCTCACGTCGCCTGGCCAAACAATCGCTGCAGGCCTCGCCTATCCTTTCACACCCAACAGCAGCAGCCAACGCTGGGTGAAATAGAGATTTCCTTCCTTTTCAAAAGGAGCAAATCCGGTCTTTTGACCGCCCTGGAGTTCATTTTCCAGGGCTTTTTTAATTGCCCGGCGGCTCTCTTCCTTTGTTTTTGTCAGATTCAGCCAGGCGGAAAGGGATACTTCGATAGGGTTATGTTCTTCTGTTTTCAAAGTGAATCCATACTTTTCATAAAGCGCCAGAAATTCCGCAAGGCTCCTGTTTTTCACGTGGGACGGGTCCCGGAGAATTTCCAGGGCATCCTCTTTTTCCCGGAGCTCCTCCGATGCCGCTTCCATGTCGATGACCGCTAAGGTGCCTCCTTTTTTAAGAACCCTGGTCATTTCAGAAAAGGGCTTCTCCATTTCAGCAAAGTGGTGGAAAGCGAGCCTGGAAATGACCACGTCAAACGTTTCATCTTCAAAGGGCATGTCTTCCACGATACCGAGTTTGAAATCCATATTGGAGAGCCCCTTTTTTTTGGCAGCTTCTTTTCCCACATCCAGCATGGCTTCTGTGGCGTCCAGGCAGGTCACATGGGCCGCAAAGGGGGCAATGGACCGCCCATTGGCGCAGGTGCCGCTGGCAGCATCCAGGACATTTTCATTACCCCGAAGACGGAGGGACGTTACCGTATGGGCGAGATAGTCTTTTTTGGAAAAATTCATGGCTCCGGACTCAAAATTCTTCGCCTGGAGAGTGAAGGAAGCTCTGATTTTGTCTAATGTGTTCATAATGGGATATCTCCTTATGACTTAAAAGGGCAGTCTTGCCGGAAGTGGTGAAAAGTGAATGAGGGGTAATGCCCTGCGGGCAAGGTGGGGGGAAAAATTAGAAATGAGGAATGAATGTGGCGGCGCACAATTCATATAGCGCCGCGAATAATGCATTCAGCGGTTTTGCCGCAGATGGGTTCCAAATGACTCTGACCCCAAAACATGCAAATGCCTCAGCACGAGGCCTTTCCTCGAAAAGGGGCTCCTGGTGGGAGGGGTTCACGGGGTTCTCGGTCGCCTGGCGGCTCCCTGCGAACTCTGTTCGCTTGCCGCCGCACTGCGGTGGGGTTAGCTGCAGGGAACTGATGGATTCGGCCCGCAGGGCTTGTCCCATCTATTTTCTATCGTCTAACGGTCCAAAAGCTGTTCACTCGATTTATTCGATGTAAAACGATTTCGCCGCGAAGCGGCTGATCCGCTGTCAGCTGTAAGCGGATAGCCACTCTTTTCCTGTCTTTCTCATCTTATTCTATCCCCATATTCTCTCAAATAGCAATGTAGCATAAACCTTCCGGTCCGTAATAAATCTTTATGGTTTCCAACCGTATTGCCCCCTTTCCGCCATGGTACAATAATAGGGATAAAGGAAAGGAGGCGGCTCCATGGAATGGGCTGATGGAAAAAAGCGGTGCTTCTGGGCAAATCCGAAGAATCCGCTGTATGTAAAATATCACGATGAAGAATGGGGGTGCCGGTGCACGATGACCGGAAGCTCTTTGAAATGCTGCTGCTGGAGTCTTTCCAGGCCGGCCTCTCCTGGGAGTCCATCCTGAATAAGCGGGAGAACTTCCGCCGCGCCTTTGATGGCTTTGACCCGGTAAAGGTGGCCTCCTACGGGGAAGAGAAGATGGAATCCCTCCGGCAGGATGCGGGAATCATCCGGAATCGCCTCAAAATCCGATCCGCCGTGGGCAATGCGAAGGTATTCCTGGCCATCCGGAAGGAATGGAAGACCTTCGACAGCTACCTCTGGCACTGGACGGAAGGCAGGACTATCCGGGAAACAGGGCAGACCTCGTCTCCTCTGTCTGACGCCATTTCCAAAGACCTGAAGAAACGGGGCATGAAGTTCGTGGGCACCACCATCATCTATTCTTACCTCCAGGCGGTGGGGGTGATTGACTCCCATGAGGAGGGGTGTTTTAAGGAAAAGTGGCTAAAGGGTAACGCCTGATGGTGAAGTGACTCAGGGGGAACGCCTACGGCGAGGGGAAGGTGCGGTGCACAATTCATATAGCGCCGCAGATAATGTATTCGGCGGCGATGCCGCAGTATAAAAACTCCGCGGCGCTTCCAAATTTTGTGCGCCGCCACATTCCCCTTGGCCGCAGGCCATTACCCTTGAGTCACTTCGCCGTAGGCGTTACCCCTCCGCCACTTTACACTATCTGTTAATGCTATAATATACATATAACCTGCATTTCATCATTCATACATAAGGAGAGGAGCCCTATGAAGAAAATCGCTTTTTATGGAAAGGGAGGCATTGGCAAATCCACCACTGCTTCCAATGTGTCCGCTGCCCTGAGTCTCATAGGAAAGCGGGTGTGCCAGATCGGCTGTGATCCGAAGAATGATTCCACCCGCCTGCTCCTGGGCCATATCTGCAAGGAAACGGTGCTGGATCAGATCCGCACAAAGGATGCCTCTGAAATTAAAAAAGAGGACATCATCCATACCGGGTTTAACGGAATTACCTGCGTGGAAGCCGGGGGACCGGAGCCGGGGGTAGGCTGTGCCGGCCGGGGCATCATCGTGGCCCTGCAGCTTCTGGACCGCCTCCATGCGCTGCCGGAGTCGGACCTCATCCTATACGACGTACTGGGGGACGTGGTGTGCGGCGGTTTTGCCATGCCTATCCGGGAAGGGTATGCTGAAGAAATCTACGTGGTGTCCTCAGGGGAGCTCATGTCCCTTTACGCCGCCAATAATATTGCCAAGGGTATCCGCCGTTTCGCGTCTCGGGGTAAGGTGCGGCTGGCCGGTATCATCGGCAACAGCCGGAAGGTGCCGGGGGAGAAAGAGCTGCTCCTGGAATTTGCGGAAATGCTCCATACAAAGCTGGTGGCCTTTGTGCCGAGAGACAAAATCGTGAACCTCGCAGAAAATAACAGGCAGACCGTGCTCCAGTACGCACCGGACTCTGCCCAGGCCGATGTGTACCGGAAGCTGGCGGAGACGATTCTGACCAATGAGAATCTCACCATTCCTACGCCCGTTTCCTTTGATGATCTGGAAAAGCTGGTGAGCCGGTATGGCACTGAAAACTAAGTGGCTTTTTACAAAAAATAAATCCATGAGCTGTACTATGACCGCCGTATGGCGGGCGGTGGTGGGCTGCAAGGGCTGCGCCGTCATTTTCCATAGCCCCATGGGCTGCGTCCACGTGGCGGCGTCCATGGACCTGGGGAACCATTACCGCCTGTCCGCCGACGGAGAACGGGAAGTGGAGGAGACGGTACCCCTTGTTTCCTCGAACCTTCGGGAGAAGGATAGTATCTTCGGCGGTATCGACAGGCTCCATGAATGCATTACCTACACCATGAAGACCTACCACCCGGAGTGCCTGCTCATTGCCTCTTCCTGTACCGCCGGCGTCATCGGCGATGATGTGGATGAAGAGGCGGCTTCGGCGGAGACGGAATACGGTATTCCCGTCCTATCCATGCCCTTTGCGGGCTTCCTGGGCGGTGAGTATTCCGATGGCTACTACAAGACCGCCAAAGCCATTATGGACCGGTTCTTTGTGAAGAATGACCATGAGCCGGACTCCGTAGTCCTTCTGGGCGACCAGATGGGACCCCACGGCCAGTACGTGCGGGAAGTGACAAGGCTCCTTTCCCTTCTGGGACTCCACGTGGACTACCAGTTCCCGGGATACGTACCTTTCAAAGACTGGAAAAACGTGACGAAAGCTTCTTATTCTATTATGCTTGGCACCGCGGGACAGCCGGCAGGCATGGTGGACATGGCGAAGACCCTGGAAACGGAATTCGGCGTTGCCTGTGTGGGAGACGTGTACCCCACGGGCTTTGAGGCCACCTGCCGCTGGATCCGCAAAGTGGCGGAGACCACGGGCCGAAAAGATTTAGGGGATAAAGTGGTAGAAGAGGAAACGAAACGGCTCACCGCAGCGGTTTCCTCCTACCTTCCCATGACAAAAGGGAAAAAGGCGGCCATCGCCATCGGCCGGGGCGTCCGCTGGTACCATCCGAAGGAAACCCTGGCTTCTTTGCAGCGGCTGGCTTTGGATGTGAAGGGGATTCTCTTCTTCCCCAATCTCACGGAAGAGGACAAGGCGGCGTTCCGCACGGAAATCGCACCTTTTGGGAATATTCCCATTTATGAAGGATCGGATGATGACCTCCTGAAGGACTGCGACGTGCTCCTTACCACCAATGAAATGACCAATTCCCCCGTTCGGCAGCTGTTTATTCCCATGGTAGCGCTGGCGGGATTCGAAGGGGAACAGGTCTTCCTGCGGTCCCTGTACCGGCTCCTCTGCCGCCGGGGAAGAAAAGGAGGTATCGCCTATGTCAAAGCCTGAATTTGAGTCCTACTGTCATCACAACAACCGCTGCGGCCTCACGGGATCCTCCGCCTTCTTCGCATCCATTCCAAAGAGCTTCGTCATGATCAATGGACCCCTGTGGTGCTATTTCTATGCCATGAAGCATGTGGACGATGAAAATAAAAACGCAGCCACCATGTTTTACTGCACTCAGCCCAGTCCGGCGTCCCTGGTGTATGGCACGGAAAAAGACATCACCGATGGCCTTGCCTACGTGAAGACCGTGCCCGGGGTGGACCGGGTTTTCCTCATGAACAACTGCAGCATCGGCCTTATTGGGGACGACCTGAAGGGGATTGCAAAGAAATTCGGCGGTCCCTGGCCCGTATACACCATGGACAGCGGCGGCCTCAAGGGAAACTTTGAAAAGGGATTTGCCAATGCCTTCCTCCGGGTGGTGGAAGAAATGAAGCTCCTCCCTGTGAAGCAGGGCACTGTAAACGTACTGGGTCTCTCCGATGTATCCCTTAAAGGAAGGGAAGATGCTGAAGAAATCCGGCGGCTCCTTTCCATGGCCGGTATTTCCGTCATTTCCACTCCCGGCTGCGCGGAGGACTGGGACACCATCATAAAGGCGCCGGAGGCGGCGGTGAACCTGGTTGTCAGAGACGAGCTTGCCCTTCCGGCGGCGGAAGAAATGAAAAACCGCTTCGGCACCCCTTACCTCCAGGTGGGCCTGCCCTACGGCTACGAAGGCACCCTGCGGTGGGTACAGCAGGTGGTGGAAGGCTGCGGATTCGGAAATTCGAAGGCGGTGCGGGAAGAAGTGGACCGCATCCGGCCGGAGGTCATGAGGAGGGGCAGCTACCTGGCCTCCCTCTGGGGATCTTTATGGTTTGACAAAGTTCTGGTGGCAGCGCCACCATCAGAAGCCATCGGCATCGCCAATGCCCTCAGAAATGAATTTCTGGACACGGCGAACCTGATTATTCACCTCCAGATGCCTACGTCTTACCACACCGACGCCGCCGACGCCGTGAGGACCCTGCCCGCTGACGATGCTCTCGTCAAAGAGGACTACGAAAAGTGGGAAGGGGGACTCGTCCTTTCCTCCAGCGAAGAAACAGCCAGCCTGGAACGGATGAAAAAGCCCTTTGCCTCCGTCCACATCGCACGGCCATCCCACGATGAACTCATGATCACAGACCTCCCCCTCTGCGGCATCCGTGGAGCGGCGTACCTCTATGAAAGAGTGTGGAATGCGAAACTCAGGGAAATGAAATGAAGACCCTGACTAACACTGCCTTTTGAATGCACCAGACCTTTCTTTCTATGGTTTATTTTGTGCCTGTGTTCTTCTACGGATTTTTTGTAGAGGAATACAGGTATTTTTCATGCCTGCGTTATTAATACCTGCCATTTGGCGTCAGAGAAAATATATAATGCTATCTATGAATTCTTAGAAACTTTCATGCAATTACTTTAAAAAATTTACAGAAATAGTATAATTAGATGTGTACATTAGAAATTACATACCACAAATTATTTATAATTAATTACTGCTGATTGAATAAATGTATAGAGAAAATGGGAGAATGCTACTCTTCGTATTGAGTGGCTTCCGAATTACATAATAGGAGGAGCTATGGACTGCAAGATTATTTACATGACGAACCATGACAGGCGGTATGCGGCTATCCGCAAGGCCTGCGAATCCCTGCAGGATGAGGGGCGGATTTCTGACCTCTGCCTGCCGGTGATGATTGAGAAGACCAGTGACTGGGACCGTTCCTGGGAAAGAAAGATGAAGGGGGCTTCCCTGGTCATGGTGCATCTCATGAAGAATGGCCTGAAATCGGCTTTCTGGAAAGACTGCAAAGGCTTCCTGGACCGGGAAGGGATTCCGTACTTCGTAGATGCCGTAGATGGGGGTGCTGCAGAACACAGCGAGAGCATCACCGATGAGGACATGAAGGTTTTCCGGGAATACTGCCTCTACGGTGGCATGGAGAACTTCCGGAATCTCTGGCTCTATGCGAATTCTCTCTTTGATCCGTCCATCGAGAAGCCGGAGGGACCGAAGACCTATACCTGGGCCGGTATTTATGATCCCACGAAGGAAAGCCTTTTCACCACGGACCTGGGAGAGTTCATCGGACGGTGGCATGATGACCGGCCGGTGCTGGGACTCCTGTTTTACAGGGAGGAATGGATCTGGGGGGACCTGTCCTACCAGAATGCATTCATAGAAGAGGCAGAAAAGCAGGGGTACCATGTGCTTCCGGTCTTTGCCAACGGCGCTCCGGAAACGGCTCTTGGCATGCCTACCCTGTCGGAGGTCATTGAGACCTATTTCATGAAAGACGGGAAACCGGTGATCGATTCCCTCACCAGCACCATGAAGTTCGCCCTTACCGGCAGCGGCCAGGCATCTATTGATACCCTGAAGAAATTGGGAGTACCCCTTCTGGATGCCTATACCCTCCTGGTATCGGAAAAGGACTGGCGGGATAATGCGGAAGGCTTGAATTCCATTGAAACTTCTATTGCCGTGGCCATGCCTGAACTGGATGGTGCCATTCACGGTGTGCCCATTGCCGGGCGGGTCCGTAAGGAAGATGGAACCGTAGAATTCCACCCCATTCCGGAACGGATCTCCCGGATGGTTGGGAAGGCAGGCAAGTGGGCCCACCTTCATAAAATGGCGAACTCCGACAAGAAAGTGGCCATCATTTTCCACAATTACCCGGCGAAGAATTCCAATATCGGTTCCGCTTCCGGCCTGGATACCATGGAAAGTGCCATCCGCCTCATGAACCGCATGAAGAAGGAAGGCTATACCATCGATTTCATTCCGGAAAATACGGAAAAGTTCATCGAAATGATGACGTCCCATGCCACGAATGATATTTCCATGATGACCGAAAAGCAGGCAGAGGAATGCCAGAAGCTGCCGGCAAAGGAATATATCGATTTCTTCCATACCTTGGGACAGGATGCCCAGAAGCGGATGGAAGAGAGCTGGGGCAAGGCTCCGGGGGAAGTCATGATTTCGGATAAGGGAAATATCCTGGTCCCCGGCACCATGGATGGGAACCTGTTCCTTACGGTACAGCCATCCCGCCAGTATGGCATGGATCCTTCCAAGGCCTACCATGATCCCTATATCCCGCCGACCCACCAGTACCTGGCTTTCTATTACTGGCTCCGTAATGTATGGAAGGCGGATGCGGTGGTTCACATGGGTACCCATGGCAACCTGGAATGGCTGCCGGGCAAAGCGACGGGACTTGATGAAGAAAGTTACCCGGATATTGCGCTGGGAGATCTTCCCAACGTGTATCCTTACCATATGACCATCACCGGCGAGGGCATGATTGCCAAGCGCCGGGCTGCGGGCTGCCTCATCGGTTACATGCCTGCCCCGGTTTCCGATGCCGGTGCCTACGATGAAATGGAAGAACTGGAAAAGACCATGGATGAATACGCCCACCTGAAGGAAACGGGAAATGACGTATCGGACATGGAAAAGCCCATCATGGATCTCGTGAAGAAAGCGAAACTGGACAGCGACGTGCCGCGGAAAGAGGGCGTATCCTTCGATGATTACGTGGCAGAACTCCACAATTACATCGAAGAGCTGAAGGACAGCGAAGTCCATGTGGGACTCCATATCCTGGGCCAGCCCCTGGAGGGAGACCTTCTCACCGATGGCATTCTCCAGCTCCTGCGCCTTTCTAATGACAAGATTCCTTCCATTTACGACCTGTGGGCAGAAAAATATGGCACCGACCTGGACACCATCCAGACGAAGGCTTCGGAAATGGATGAAAAGGGAAACTGCACTTATGGCGAACTGATGGTACGGATCCGAAGGGAAACAAGGACAGTGATCCGTACCCTGCAGGATGGCGGATTTACGGAAGAATCCATTCATAAAGCCATGGCCCTTCCGGAAATGGAAGGAGCCGATGGGTGGAGAAAGAAGGCAGAGGACCTGCTCCACTTTGTGACGGAAGACATATATCCTCGGCTCTCCCGGGTAACCGAAGAAATGGATCACACCCTGGATTCCCTGGACGGACGGTATGTGGAACCGGGACCTTCCGGCTCCCCCAATGCCGGCGGCGTTTCTCTCCTGCCATCGGGTCGGAATTTCTACGGCGTGGATCCCAGAACCCTGCCGTCTCCTTCCGGCTGGCGGCTCGGCGTGAAGCTCGGGGACCGGATGATTGAGAAGTTCATTGCAGACCAGGGCAAGTATCCGGAAAATATCGGCATGGTTCTCTGGTCCGGCCCCAATATGCGGTCTTCCGGACAGGATATTGCTGAATTCCTCTATCTCCTGGGTATCCGTCCCGTATGGCAGAAGGGGAGCCTCCAGATCCGTGACCTGGAACCCATTCCCCTTTCTGAACTGAAGCGTCCGAGAATCGACGTGACCGGCCGTATCAGCGGCCTCTTCCGGGATACGCTGCCCCAGATTTCCGAACTCATGGATAAGGCCGTACTCCTGGCGGCTTCCCTGGATGAAAAGGATGAGGATAACTTCGTCAGGAAGCACGTGAAGGCCGATACGAAGCTCATGACCGATGAAGGGGTAGATGCAGACGATGCCTGGAGAAATGCGGCATTCCGCATCTTCGGTGATGCCCCCGGGACCTATGGCGCCGGCGTCAATACGGTGCTGGATTCCAAGAACTGGCAGAACGAGGACGACCTGGCCAGCGTCTACGTACGTTGGGGCGGCCATGTATTTGGCGGCGGAAACCGGGGCGTATTCAAGCCGGAGCTCTTCAAGAAGCGGCTGGCTTCCCTGGACCTCACCGTAAAGAATGAGGAAAACCATGAATCCAACATCCTTTCTTCCGATGACTACAACGCTTTCCACGGCGGCATGATTGCGGCAGTGAAGAGTCTTGGCGGCAAGACACCCCAGTCCTACGTAGGGGATTCCACCAACCGTTCTGCTGTCGGCGTGAAGACGGTACAGGAAGAAATGAAGCGGGTATTCCGTAGTGAATCCATGAACCCGAAATTTATCGAAGGCCTCATGAAACATGGCTACAAAGGGGCAACGGACCTGGCAAACCGCCTGTCCATCAGCTTCCAGTGGGATGCCACCAGCGGCGTCATGGATGACTACATGTATGAACAGTACGCAAAGAAGTATGCCCTGGATCCGAAGATGCAGCAGTGGATGAAGAAAGTGAATCCCTGGGCTCTCCAGAATATCGCAGAAACCCTGCTGGAGGCGGACCAGCGCAAGATGTGGAACGCCGATGATTCCATGAAGGAAGAACTGCAGCAGCTCTATCTGTCGGTGGAAGGGGAACTGGAAGATGACGGAGACGATGACGAATAACATGCCACCTATCCGCATGCTGGTGCTCACCCTCACCGGACGGTGCAACTTTGCCTGCCGGTACTGCTACGCGTCTGACGTGGACCAGGTGGATATGGATGAGGACACGGCGGTGAAAGCGGTGATGATGGCCGGACAATCGGGGGAGCGCTACCTCCTCCAGTTTTCCGGTGGGGAGCCGCTTCTCCGTTTTCCCCTCATCCGGAAGCTCGTGCACCTGGTAGAGGAACATCACTTCGATGCCCAGATGCAGATCCAGACGAACGGTTCTCTTCTCACAAGGGACATTGGCCGTTTCCTCTACGATCACAACGTGGGAATCGGTATTTCCTGTGACGGCAGGCCTTCCGTCATGGACAGGACCCGGAAAATGAAAGACGGCGGATCCTCATCCAAGGCGGCGGCCCAGGGCTTCCGAAACCTGGCGGAAGAGGGCATCGGCACCGGTATCACCTGCGTCGTCACCGACGACATGGTGGATGAACTGCCTGGAATCGCCGATATGGCCCAGTTCTACGGCAACGTACACCAGGTGGGCTTTGACATACTCCGGGAGCAGGGAAGGGGAAGTACCCTTCACGAGCCTTCGGCGGAAGCTATGACAAGGGCCCTGGAAAAGGTCTATCGGCGCATGGACATGCTGGAGAAAGTCACCGGCCGCCACATCCATTTCACCCAGGAAGACCGGGCGGAGAGGCTGGACAGGACGGGGAAATATGAATTTCCCCAGTGCTATGCCATGAATGGCGAAGCAGCTTTTGTGGACGTGCATGGATCCATCTATGCCTGTTCCTCCCTCATGGGACGGGACCGGTACCTGTTGGGCACCGTAGAAACCGGCAGGAACCCGGAAAAAGTACGGGAAGTGGGGGCCTTCATCAAGGCCGCCATGAGCCGCTGCCGGAGCTGCGAATACTTCCGCCTCTGCGGCGGAGGCTGTTTCTCCCGGTGGCTCGATAAAGATGGCCACGTGCGGCTGTCAGAAGCCGAATGCGCCATGAAAAAGTTTTTTATAAAGAAGTATTTAGAGAAGAAAGGTGGCTCAGGGGTAACGCCCTGCGGGCGTGGTGGCTGAGGTGGCTGTGGGGAAGGTGCGGCGCACAATTCATATAGCGCCGCGGATTATGAGACCCCCAACCTCCCCTCTTTAGAAGGGAGGGGGACCACGGAGTGGTGGCAAGGGAACTGGATTCGCAGGGAGCCGCAGGCGACTGAGAATCCAGTGACACGCTTCCCCTCGGGTGGAAGGGTGGTCGCGAAGCGGCTGGGTCTAACGGAGTAAACCGCAGGAGCGACTTCAGCGAGAAACCCCTCCGCCCTGCGGTCACCTCCCCCATAGATGGGGGAGGTTGGATATTAAAAATCTGCGGCGCTATATAATTTGTGCGCCGCACCTTCCCTCGGGCGAAGCCCGTTTCCCCTGAGCCACTTGAGCCACCTTGGCCGTAGGCCATTACCCTTTTACATCAGTCCATATTCACCATTTTTATATACATCAAGGAGGAGTTTATCTATTATGAAACGACAGGGAACATTCCCATTTACCGCCATCATTGGCCAGGACACCATGAAGAAAGCGCTGGTCCTGAACGTTGTGAACCCGAAGCTCGGGGGCGTACTGATCCAGGGTGAAAAAGGCACCGCCAAGTCCACCGCTGTCCGTGCGCTGGCGGATCTCCTGCCACCCCGTAAGTGCATCAAGGGCTGCCGGTTCCATGATGATCCCGATGACCGGGCTAACTGGTGCGATGAATGCCATGAAAAATATGACCATGAAGAACCGCCGGTAGAAATGCTGCCGATGAAAGTGGTGGAACTGCCGGTAAGCGCCACCGAAGACCGCGTCGTAGGTACACTGGATATCGAAGCTGCCATCCGGGAAGGTAAGCGTTCCTTTGAAACCGGTATTCTGGCCGATGCAAACAGAAACATCCTTTATGTGGATGAAATCAACCTGCTGGACGACCACGTGGTGGATGTGCTCCTGGACTCCGCTGCCATGGGCATCAATACGGTAGAACGGGAAGGCATTTCCTATTCCCATCCTGCCCGTTTCTCCCTGGTAGGTACCATGAACCCGGAAGAAGGGGATATCCGTCCACAGCTTCTTGACCGTTTCGCCCTTTCCGTCAAGGTTGTGGGGGAACAGGATCCGGAAAAGAGAGCGGAAATCATCAAGAGACGTCTTGCCTATGAAGCGGATCCGGAACCGTTCCTGGAACAATGGAAAGATGAACAGGCAAAAGAAGTCCGCCGCATCGAAAGAGCCATGAAGCTCCTGCCCCAGGTCACCGTATCCAACGACATTCTCCTTCTGGCAGCCAAGATTTCCATTACCCTCGGCGTCGATGGACACCGTGCCGATATTACACTGATCAAGACAGCAGAAACCATTGCTGCTGTAGCAGGCCATACGGAAGTCACAAAAGAAGATATCCGGGAAGCATCCAGACTGGCCCTGCCCCATCGTATGAGACGTCGTCCTTTTGAAGAACAGACCCTGGACTGGTCGGAAGTGGATAAGGTCATCGACGATGAAGCGTAACGTTTTTCCATTTGCCGCTGTCTGCGGAATGGAAAAAGCCAAAGAAGCCATCCTCCTCACTCTGGTGAATCCCTTTGCAGGGGGCCTTCTCCTTTCCGGGGAGAAAGGCACCGGTAAGTCTACCCTGGTACGAGCTGCCAGGGAACTGGTGGATGCACCGTGGGTCGAAATTCCGATCAGCATTACGGAAGACCGGCTCTTTGGTTCCATTGATACAGAAGAGGCAATCCGCAGCGGTCATAAAAAGCTCCTTCCCGGGCTCATTGACGAAGCGGACCAGGGAATTATCTACATTGACGACGTGAATCTCCTGCGGGACGATCTTCTTTCCGCAGTACTGAATATTCGGGAAGCCGGCGGCTACCGGCTGGAAAGAGATGGCCTCTCGGAACAGAGGGACACATCTTTTACGGTGCTGGCAGTCATGAATCCGGAAAGCGGCACTTTGTCCGCGTCTTCCCTTGACCGTTTCGGCCTGTTTGCTTCCACCGATGAAGATTTCGACGACGAGACGAGACTGGAAATCATCCGCCGGGTGCTGGATTATGAAAAAGACGGCATCGCTTTCCGCGCCAAGTGGCAGAAGGAAACGGATGAACTGAAAGAAAAAATCAGAAACGCCAGGGAAGCACTGAAAGCGGTGGAAGTGTCCCCTGCTATGATTCAGCTGGCCGCTGTGTATACCCTGAAAGCCCATGTAGCGGGGCACCGGGCAGATATTTACCTCATAGAGGCAGCCCGGGCAGAGGCAGCCCTGGAAGGCAGGAAATATGTACTGCCAAAGGACCTGGAAAAGGCAGCGGAATTTGTCCTTCCCCACAGGATGAGGAAGGCCGAAGACCAGCAGCCGGAAGAACCGCAGCCCCAGGAGCAGCAGCAGCCTCCGGAAAACCAGGAAGAAGAACAGCAGCAGCCGGAAGAAGATAAGAGCGATGAAAATGAATTCAATCATCCTCCGGAAGCCCAGCCGCCCCAGACAAATACGGAAGATTCGGAAGACAGCAGCCAGGACCTGAATCCGGAAAATTCGAAATTCTCCAACCCCAAAGGCTCCAGCCGGGAACGGATCGATGCAGCGGATCTGCACGTGAACCTGCCGCCCATGTGGATTGAACCGTCGAAGGACAGGAAGCCGAAGAAGGGCAGCGGCAAGAGAAGCCTTACCATGACGGACCTCATGCAGGGCCGCTATGTGCGGGCAGAAATTCCGAAATCCAAGACCAGCGACATTGCCTTCGATGCTACCCTTCGGGCCGCAGCGCCTTACCAGAAGGCAAGACCCTCCAATGGATGTGCTGTGGTGATCCGGAAAGATGACCTCCGCAGCAAGGTCCGCGAAAAGAGGACAGGCAATATTTTCCTCTTCGTCGTAGATGCCAGCGGTTCCATGGGTGCCCGGGAGAGAATGAAGACCGTAAAGGGTGTCATTTTCAAAATTCTCCTGGATGCCTACCAGAAGCGTGACCGCGTAGGCATGGTGGCATTCCGCAAGAACACGGCGGAAGTACTCCTCCCTGTGACCCGGTCTGTGGACTTCGCCCAGAAAAAACTGGCTACCATGCCCACCGGCGGCAAGACACCTCTTGCCAAGGGACTCCTGAAGGCGGAAGATGTTCTGGATATGCTCTACCGGCAGGATGCGAACCAGGATCCTGTCATGATTCTCATCACCGATGGAAGGGCTACAAGCCCCCTGAACAAGGGCACCAATCCGGTCACCGATGCCCTGGAAGAAGCCAAACGCATCGGACGGCGGAATATCCCGGTGGCTGTTATCGATACGGAGTCCGGATTCATTAAACTGGGTCTGGCAAAGAAACTGGCCAAAGCCATGGGAGCCTCCTACTTCCAGGTGGACAAGATTTCCGAAGACCAGCTTCTCCATATCTGGAGAACCGCGGCGAATATGTAAGGGAAAAGGGATGGGGCTTTGGCCGGAGCTATTTCCTTCGGTCAGGGCTCTGCCTGGCGGCAAGGCGAAAGCTCCGCTTGGGCTCAAGGAAGGAATATGTCTTGGGCCTGGAGGCCAAGGTGGCTGAAGGGGCTGAGGTGACTGAAGGGGAATGGCCTTCGGCCAGGTGGATTGGGTGCCGTGTCAAATGATATGGCGGCAGGAGTATTTAATCAGTGCTTCCTTAATTCTGCGGCGCTTCTGCATTTTGCGCGCCACCCATTCCCCTCAGCCGCTTCAGTCACCTTATTTACCCTTGGACCCTGCTTCTCGATTTAGAAAGGATTTTGCAACTATGAGACAATGTATGGATGAAGAAAACCTGCACCGCAGGCTGAAGAAAATCGTTGGCCAGGTACAGGCCATTGACCGTATGATTGATGAGGATATTCCCTGTGAGGATATCCTGACCCAGGTCAATGCGGCCAAATCCGCTCTTCACAAGGTGGGCCAGATTATCCTGGAAGGACACCTGCAGCACTGCGTGCGGGATGGGATCGAGCATGGAAATGCGGATGAGACCATCGCTAAATTTGCCAAGGCCGTAGAGCGCTTTTCAAACATTGTCTGATTATGAGGAAATGGCTCCGGCTGCAGGCCGCTGCCCAGCGAAGTCTATACCACCATCAGCCCCATATATCCCCGTGGGCATACACCCTATAAACCGGGGTGAAGCTTTTACTTCGGCCGTTGTCCATAGCCTTATCCTTTTGAGGTTCCTATGATCCGATTTTTCCTTTTTCTATTCTTCATCCTGTGCACCGTCCTGACCCCGGCCTATGGCATGGAGGGGATGGCGAAGCTGGATGCCGTGTATCCCTATACCCTTTCTCCGACGGAAAAAGCGGAGGTCCATCCCGGGAGCACCCAGATGCTCTACGTGTCCCTGGAGGAAGCCAACGTGCCGGCGGAGCGGAGGGTTTCTGTCCATATTTCCCTTCCGGAAGGGTATAAGGCCCTTCCCGGGGACCATTGGGAGGTTTCTGACAATGGCCGTGAGGTGGCCATGGATTGGACTCTTCCTGCCGATTTTGGGCAGCTTTTTGAGGCTGTCCCCATCCTGTCGGACAGTTCCGTCACTTCTTCTGCAGAAGAAGTGGCGGTCACGGTGGATGGGGATGGCCTTCATTTGTCCCAAATCATCCCTTTTACGGTAGGGGAACCGGTGGCGGCGAAGAAAGAGGGAAAAAAGACCCATGAGTCCTGGTATATCCAGGGCAGTGCCCTCCCGGTGGATGAGTCGGGGGAATCCGACGGCCGACAGGCAAAGGACACCATCGTAGTCCCTGATGTGACTCTGGAAAATATAAAGACCCGCCTCACCGGTGGCAAAAGCACGGACTGGATCGGTATTCTTTCCCGGCCGGTGGCCTATATGCTGCTGGATCTTCGAAATCCTATGGGCGATGAAAAGCCGGTCCATGGGATGGCCCAGCTGGTGGACCGGGGAACGGGGGAAGTGAAGAAGGGGCTCATTTCCATTTCTGAAGGCGGCGCGGTGAGCGAAGAAAGTCCGGAGAGAACGGATATTTCTTTCTCCCTCACCGGCAGCAAGCTGCAGACCGTGGTTTTCCCTCTCTATGCGGACCCATTTTCCATAAACGAAGGAGACTATAATCTGCGGATTACCCTCAATGACGGCGGATCGGACCGGATTATGGAAATTCCTTTGACCGTAGTAAAGAGAAGAAGCATCGGCTTCCTGACGCTTGGTTTTTCCATGGCCTGTCTCCTGGCGGTGCTTCTGTCTCTGGGACGGCTCAAAAAATGCATCCTTCATATCGGGGCCCGGGGCGATATTACCACCGCCCTGTTCGGGGCTCTGGCTTTTGGGTGCGTTGTGGTGCCGGTGACTCTTTTAGGTGATTTCCTCCATGTTCTTCTGGGACCATTTTCGGGACTGGTGACAGGACTCTTGAGCGGCGTGGTGCAGTACCTGCTCCTCATGGCACTCCTCATGCTCTTCCGAAAGCCCGGCGTGGCGGCCCTCTTTTACCTCATCCGCTGGCTCCTGTCGGCCATCCTTTTTGGCCGAGTGACACCGGTGGGCATCCTGCTCTGCGCAGCGTCCATGGTGGTCATAGAAGGGGTGCTCTATATTTCCGGTTTTTACAGGAAACAGGAAATATCCCGGAATTACGGCATTTTCATTTCCTTCCTCCTGGGACTCTGCGATGCAGGACTCACTTTTGTCAATATGCAGCAGCTCATGCTGTTTTACCGCATGTACTATGCGGACTGGTTTATCGGACTTTATATGGTGATTAATGGCCTTCTCTACAGCAGCCTTGGCAGCTTCCTGGGCTGGAAAACGGGAAGGCGGCTGAAGCAGGTGATGGGATCATGATACTTTCGGTAGAAGATTTCTCCTGCCGCTATGGGACAAGGGAGAAAGATACCCTGTCCCATGTGTCCCTTTCTGTGGATGAAGGGGAAATGGTCCTCATTGCCGGCCGTTCGGGCTGCGGAAAATCAACGCTCATCAAGGCCATTACAGGACTTCTGGAGGATGTTTCCTGCTCGGGACGCATCGTTCTCTGTGGCAGGGATACAGCATCCATGACAGCGGAGGATATCGGTCTCTATGCGGGGACGGTGTATCAGACCCCGGATGACCAGCTCTTCGCCATGACCATAGGCGATGAAGTGGCTTTTGCCCTGGAAAATCGGGGAGAAGAGGAAGCGGTAATCCGGCGGGAAGTGGCACTGGCCCTTTCCAAGGTAGGTCTTGGAGGAATGGAGGCGAGAAGTATCCATGCCCTGTCCGGCGGCCAGCGGCAGCGGCTGGTGCTGGCATCCATTCTCGTCACCCATCCGAAGCTGCTCATCCTTGATGAACCGGTAAGCCAGATGAATCCCCGGGGTGTGAAGGATTTTCTCGATCTTTTGTGCTCCCTGAACCGGTCGGAACACATGACCATCCTCATGGTGGAACACCGGGTGAATGAGCTGGCATCCCGTTTTCCCCGGCTCTGCGTCATGAGTGAAGGTCATTTCATTTACGACGGTCCCACGGAGGAGGCCTGGAATCGTATCGACAATACCGAAGTCTACGGCCTTCGGGAACCGGAAACTGTGAAACTTTCCCGGCTCCTCCATATCCATCCGGTGACGGACAATATGGAGAAACTGGTGGAAGCAGTGAAGAAAGAGAGGATTCCCTTTGCTTCCCATGTGGACATTCCTTCCCCTTCTCATGGGGGAGAGGTGGTCATGGAAGGCCGAAATATCCATTTTACCTATCCCGGCGCTTCGGAAGAGACCCTCCATGGCCTGTCTTTTTCCATCCGCAAAGGATCCATCAATGGACTCATGGGATTCAACGGCGCCGGAAAGTCCACACTCCTCAATATCCTGGCGGGCCTGGAGGAGCCTACGGAAGGGGATATTCTCATCCATGGGGAAAAGGCGTCCCGGGAGCGGCACCATGTGGGCTTCATGCGGCAGGAAGCGGATCTCATGCTTCTCACTGATTCGGTGGAAGAGGAGCTCACATGGAATAACCGGGATATAACGGAAGAGGAACTGGATACCCTCCTTCACAAGCTCCATGTGGCCCATTACCGCCACGATTTTCCCCTGGCCCTGTCCAAGGGACAGCGGCTTCGGGTGGTTTTTGGCGCCATGCTGGCAAGAAGGGATAATGATATCCTTCTCCTCGATGAACCTACCACCGGCCAGGACCAGAAGAGTCTCATGGATATCCGGGAAATGCTCCGCTATGCGGCCTCCATGGGACGCACCATTTTCATCTGTACCCATGATATGGAACTGGCGGCGGATCTGGCAGAAGAAATATTTGTGCTGAAGGGAGGGCGGTTTATCGCCCGCGGCAGTCCCCATACGATTTTCAGCGACCGGAAACTCATGGAGTCCGGGGGACTTGCCCTTCCGCCGATGATGGAATTTTCAGAGAAAATGGGGATAGAACCCTGCGTTACAATAGGGGAGGTGATGGACCATGTCATACCGGCAGACCTTCGAAGGAAGTGACCGGCCGTCCTGCCTTTCCAGGCTTGATGGGCGGACAAAGCTTTCCATTCTTTTCCTTTACGCCATCATGATGGTGCTGGTGGATAATGGGAGAACCCTGTTTATCCTGTTCACGTTGACCCTGGTTCTTCATTTCCTGGCAAAAACACCTCTTTATAAATGGAAAATTCTCGCGGTCTTTATCCTCCTGGGACTCTGGGGATCCATATCGAGCCAGGCCCTTTTCTTTGCCCAAAACCCGAGAACGCCCCTCCTCATGCTTATATCGCCGTCGTTTCCAGTCCTTGGGCTGCTGACAAAGGGGCTGTATATTTATAAGGAAGGCATTATTTACGGTGCAGTGCAGGGTATGCGTACGGTATCCATGATTTCCCTGGGGCTCCTGGTCTGCTGGACCAGTGATCCCCGGAGCCTTTTGAAAGCCCTGACCTCCTGGCACCTGTCCCCCCAGACATCGTTCATGCTGGTTACGGCCATCCGTTTCTTTCCCATCCTTGCTTCCGAAGCGGGGGAAGTAATGACCGCTCTCCAGCTCCGGAGCGGTACACTGAAAGGCAGGCATCAGGTGCTGAGGCACATTCCCTACATGGTGAAGCCCCTTTTGGCCCGCTGCCTCCGGCGGGCGGGCACATTGTCCCTTTCCGTCACCAGCCGGGGCCTGTTCCTGGCAAAAGGGAAAAAAGGCACCCCCTGGCGGCGGAGAGAAAAATGGGCCTGCGCCCTGTGCCTCGTTTTCACCCTTTTCTGCGGCGCCGGTAAGATCCTCTATGCCCTGTCCCTGAAGGGCTTCTATTATGGCGCATTCCGCATAATCTATGACTGGACGAAACTGTACCTATGAAAAAATGTAAAACATTTCTGATTTTTGCCCTCCTATTCCTTACCTGGGCTGCCCTGTTCTGGCTCACCGGCAGTAAAACGCCCTGGCAGGTTTTTACTACCCATGACAGGGAGGCAGGCACGGTGGTGCCTTTGGGAGAAATGGCGGGACGGAATTATGACCGCATGGGCTTTGACGGCGGGGAAATCCTTTCCGTGAAATCCGATGGTGGCTGGCTTGTGGGCACTGCGAACGGAGAACTGCTGCACCTTTCAAAGGATGGAAAGGAACTGTGGAGCCATTCCGTAGGGAGCGGCCTCATCCGTTCCATCGCCGTGAGTAAGGATGAAAAGACCGTCTACGCCGGCGAGAAGAGCCCTGATGGATACCTGTACGCCCTGGATGTGAAGACAGGAGACCTGCGGTGGAAATACAGGGGCTATGATGTCATCGGAGGGGAGCCGGATATCCGGGCGGATCCGCAGCCTATTCACGTGGCCACGGACCGGGCAGGTAATGTGTATGCCGTCTTTTACCGGTTCACCGTTTCTCCTTCCGGCGTGCGGCGCTATGTGAGCCGCATCGTATCCTTTACTGCCAGCGGTGACGTGCGCTGGAAGTACCCGGAAGATGGCAATATGGATGCCTGGGTGAACTGGGGGGATGATTCCGAAGCAGCCCACCGGTTTGCCTTTGGAACGGCAAATTATGATAAATCCAAAACAGAAAAATTGGAGTATAATAAGAATATATATGTGTTAGATGACAGGAATGGCACTCTTATCCATACGGAGACGATTCCCACGGCAGACCATTTCCAGACGGTAGCCATGAGAAATGGCCCCTCTTTTTCGGAAGACGGGAAAGTCCTCACCGCCATGACGAGCGATGGACGGGGATTTCTGTATGACAGTGACGGAAATCTCCTGTGGCAGAGAACCGTGGCGGAAGCAAAGAATATCAACGGCAGCTGGTTCTTTGCCGCCGGTCGTGACGCCATGGTGGTGCCGGAGGGCGTCCTTTTTGCCACCATCAATACCTTTGGACGGGATAACTGGCAGATACCCGCTCCCGTCATCCATCCCGCCAGCAACAGTCTTTATCTTTTTGGCCTGGACGGCCGGTTCCTCTTTCAGTACCGGGCGCCCGGCGAAATAGAAGGGGTCAGCACCGCAAAGGGCCTGGCAGCCCTGGCAGTGGGGAGAAACGTGAGAAATCACGACTACCATGCCCACGGTGCCGCCATTGTCAGCCTTTCCGACGGGAAAGAACTCCATTACTACCATACCGCCGGTCCCCTCCAGGCCATTGCCATTTCATCCGATGGAAAACAGGCGGCGGGGATCGAAGTACCTGCCGTGACACCGGAAGGAAACCTATTGGGTGACTATCGGCTGCATATATGGGATGTGGAGTAATGAAAGTGGCTAAAGGGTAACGCCTTCGGCGAGGTGGCTCAAGGGGAATGGCCTTCGGCCAAAGGAGGTGTGTGCCGCATCAATTCATATAGCGGCACAAATTTTGTACTCAGCGGCGGAGCCGCAAAATGTATCATCTGCGGCGCTATATGAATTGTGCGCCGCACCTTCCCCTCGCCGCAGGCGTTCCCCCTGAGCCACCTTGCCTGCAGGGCATTAACCCTCAGCCACTTTTCCGGCCTTCAACCACTTCTTCCTGCCATATTCTTTTATATCCTGGGATAGAGAGGAACTATTATGATTACACGATTTATGCGATACTACCGGCCTTATATTAAAATCCTCATATGGGTCATCATCGGCACCTTTGCCATGGCGGGACTGGACCTGATCTTTCCTATCGTTGTCCGGAACCTGATCAACCAGGTACTGCCGGCGAAGGACATGCAGCGGCTCTTCATCGGGTCCGCCGTTCTTCTGGTGCTCTACATCATCAACTTTATTATCCAGTTCCTGGTGCAGTACTACGGCCATGTCATGAGCGCTTCCATAGAGCACGACATGCGGCGGGACCTGTTTTCCCATATCGAAAAGCTCTCTTTCCACTATTTCGATAATGAAAAAACGGGGCAGCTCCTTTCCCGCATTACCAGCGATATCACAGAAATCAGTGAACTCTCTTTCCGGGGACCAAACGATGTACTCCTCTGCGGCGTGATTATGGCGGGCACCCTGGTGGTCATGCTCTTCATGAACTGGAAACTGGCTCTTCTCATCGGCGCCCTGCTCGTAGCGAAAGCCATTCACACGGTGAAGATCAACCGGAAAATGAAGGGGGCTTTCCGGAAGAACCGCCGGGTGGCGGGGGAAGTGGCAGCCCGGGCGGAAGAAAGCCTTTCCGGTATCCGCCTCGTGAAAGCCTTCGCCCAGGAAGCCTTCGAACTGAAACGGTTTGAAGAAAAGAGCGTAGATCTTCGGAATACGAAATTTGATTCCTATCGGCTGGTGGGCTATTTTTCCGGCAGTATCAATTTCTTCACCAACTTCATTAACGTGGTGGTTATTCTGGCCGGTGGCTGGATGATTACCCGGGGCGAACTGATGCTGTCCGATTTCGTAGCTTTCCTCCTCTATGTGAATATCTTCATGCGTCCTGTTTTCCGGCTCACGATTCTGGCGGAAGTGTACCAGCGGGGCATGGCAGGCTTCCATCGGTTCGAAGAAATCATGCATACCGAACCCTCTATCAAGGACCCGCCCCATCCCATTACCCTGGCTCATGTGAGGGGAGATATCGATTTCCATGACCTTTCCTTCGGCTATGATCCGGACAGGCTCATCCTCCATCACCTGAATTTCGATATTCCTGCCGGTAAGACTGTGGCTTTCGTCGGAGAAACGGGGGCCGGCAAGAGTACCCTGGTCAGCCTGCTTCTCCGGTTCTATGAATCCACAGAAGGTTCTATTACCCTGGATGGCCATAACCTCAATGAATTTGCCCAGCAGGACCTGCGCCGCAAAATCGGCATCGTCCAGCAGGACGTATTCCTCTTCGGTGACAGCATTGCCGAAAATATCGCCTACGGCAAAGAGGGCGCCACTATGGATGAAATCCGGCGGGCAGCGAAACTGGCTGCTGCCGATGATTTTATCAACTCCCTCCCCAATGGCTATGAAACGAAGGTAGGGGAGAGGGGTGTCAAACTCTCCGGCGGCCAGAAGCAGAGAATCGCCATTGCCCGGGTCTTCCTGAAGAACCCGCCGGTGGTTATCTTTGATGAAGCCACTTCTGCCCTGGATACACAGACCGAAAAAATGGTGCAGTCCACCCTGGATGACCTGGCAAAGGACAGGACCACCATCATCATCGCCCACCGCCTCTCCACAGTACGGAATGCGGACTGCATCTACGTCCTGGACCATGGCCGTCTCATAGAGTCCGGCAATCACGATGCCCTCATGGCAAAGAAGGGCAAGTACTACGAACTCTACGAAGCCCAGAAGAAAAAGCCCGTGACTGTGGCTGAGTGAAAGGTGGCTGAGAACCGTGCGAATGTGTGGGGGCTTCCAGGGAAAGATGGTTTGCCTGCGGCGTTTCCATCAATCCATCCTGCGGCTTTGCCGCGGCCCTTCTCCAAGGGCCTGCATGATTGGGAAAGAATTGAGAATTGAGTGAAGAGAATTGAGGTCCAGCGGCTCCGCCGCATCCATCCTGCACCTTTGGTGCGCCCCTTCTCTAAGGGGCTGCATGATTGGGGATAGAGTTGAGATTTGAGTCCCAGCGGCTTTGCCGCCATTGGAAGAATCAGCCGCTGAAGGCGGCGTTATATACGGTCTCCCCTTCCTTTTAAGCGCAGCGCCCCACCCGGTTGGCCAGCGCAGCGCCGCCAACCCACCACCTGGTCGGGCGCAGCCCGACCCACAACCCTTAAGAACCCTCCGCTCCTTTGGGCTCGACGGCTCCCCGGCATTTTTCCTCAGCCACTTCAGTCACCTGAGTCACTTCAGCCACCTTTCCATTCCCATCAATCCATCCTGCGGCTTTGCCGCGGCCCTTCTCCCAGGGCCTCCATGCTTATGGGATATCTCACAAAGAACGTTACCCCTTTTATGAGGTTTCCGGTAAGCAAGTGTCCCCTTAGAGAAGGGGGCAGCCCAAAGGGCGGGGGATGGATCCGCCTTGCAGAGGCGGAATCAGTGAAGCAGGCTGAAGTCAGCTGTTGGGCGCTGCAGTCTGGCCTGTTTTCCTGGAAGCTGGCCGTTAGCAGCTGGAAGCCCCTGCACCTTCGTACGCCGCTCAGTCGTACATGGGGTGCAGCCCAACCCACCTTATGCCCCCGCTTCAACGAGCGAAGCGATGTTGAAGCTACAACCCCACGGGGAAAGCGACTCACTGTATTCTCAGTCGCCTGCGGCTCCTTATGAATGCAGTTCGCTGCGCACCGGTTGGCGAGCGCAGCGATGCCAACCTACCACCCTTAGCCCCATTCACCGATATAGGTATACATAAAAAAAGACCCATGAGATTCACTCTCATGAGTCTTTTTTTCATTCCATCACTTATCCTTTGCCAGCAGGTCTTCCAGGTATGCCCGGAACTGGGGACCCAGATCCGGACGGCGGAGGGCGAATTCCACGGTGGCCTTCAGGTAGCCCAGCTTGTTGCCGGTGTCGTACCGTTTTCCGGTGAAGTTATAGGCATATACGTTTCCGTTGTGCGCCATGACCCGGAGGGCATCGGTGAGCTGGATTTCTCCGCCTTTGCCGGGCTTTGTCTGTTCCAGCACCTCGAAGACGTCAGGAGTAATGACGTAGCGGCCCAGGGCGGCAAACCGGCTGGGAGCCTCTTCGATGGATGGCTTTTCAATCATGTCCTTTACCTTGAGCAGGTTCGGGTCATCGGTCTTGATACCGTCTACGATGCCATAGGAAGAGACCTGGTCCTTTCGCACAATCTGGCAGCCGATGACGGTGCTGCCGGTCTTTTCATACTGGTCCATAAGCTGCCGGAGCGCCGGTTCCCCGTTGGCGTTGTATACTACGTCATCCCCCAGGATGACGCCGAAAGGTTCGCCGTCGATGAAATCTTTGGCACAGAGGATCGCATCTCCCAGGCCCCGCATGTACTGCTGCCGGGTGTAGTGAATTTTTACGGAAGCCACCTGCCGCACTTCCCGGAGAAGGTCCATCTTGCCCGATTCATAGAGATGCTGCTCCAGTTCCGGGGAAGAATCGAAGTGGTCCTCGATGGCCCGCTTCGCATGGCCGGAAATGATGAGAATCTGTTCAATGCCGCTGGCTTTGATTTCCTCTACAATGTACTGGATGGTAGGCTTGTCGACGATAGGAAGCATTTCCTTCGGCATGGCCTTTGTTTCCGGAAGGAAACGGGTGCCAAAGCCCGCAGCCGGAATGACTGCTTTTCTGATACGTTTCATGTTAGACTCCTTGAGAATATGTGTGAATGGATTGATTGCAATTGAGATAATATTGGTTAAGTGCATAGTGGCTGAGGGGGAATGCCCTGCGGGCAAAGTGGCTCAAGGGGAATGGCCTTCGGCCAAGGGGGTGGTGTGCCGCATCAAATTATCAAGCGGCACGAATTTTATATTAGCCGCGTCGCTGCCAGGTATAAAAATTTCGCGGCGCTAAATGATTTGTGCGCCGCACCTTCCCCTCGGGCGCAGCCCGTTACCCCTGAGCCGTCCGAATACCAAAAGGAAGGCGCCTTAGTGTGCAGTATAGGCGCCAACTTATTCGGACTCGGAGGTCCTATACAGGACACTCCGCCTCGCCGGCAGGCGTTCCCCTTCAGCCACTTTCCACCCAGCATCAGGTATTTACTTACTCAGCAACTTATTTCTTATATCCATAGGGATGACTCTTATGCCACTTCCAAGCAGAGGCGATGATTTCTTCCGTATTGGAATGGGTGGGGTGCCAGCCCAGCACATCCCTGCACTTTTTAGACGATGCGATGAGGATGGCCGGGTCCCCGGGGCGCCTTGCCTCTTCGGTGACTTTGAAATCGATGCCCGTCACCTTCTTTGCCGTTTCGATGATTTCCCGGACGCTGAATCCCTTTTCACTGCCCAGGTTGAAGTAATTGCTTTCACTACCCTGGAGGAGGTATTTCATGGCCAGCACATGGGCATCGGCCAGGTCCAGTACGTGGATGTAGTCCCGGATACAGGTGCCGTCGGGGGTGGGGTAATCGGTACCGTAAATGGCAATGTGGTCCCGGACGCCCTGGGCGGTTTTCAGGATGAGCGGAATCAGGTGGGATTCCGGATTGTGGTCCTCGCCGATGGAGCCGTCAAGAGCAGCGCCGGCGGCGTTGAAGTACCGGAGAGCCACATACCGGAGTCCGTAGGCATTGGTAAAGTCCCGCATCATATTTTCGATGACCAGTTTTGTCCGTCCATAAACGTTGGTGGGGTTATGGGGGAAATCCTCTTCAATCGGCGTCTTTTCCGGTTCCCCGTACACAGCGGCGGTGGAAGAAAAGACGATTTTATTGACACCCGCCTTCTTCATGCCCAGAAGCAGGTGCAGCGTCCCTTCCACATTGTTCGTGTAATACTTGGCAGGATCCACCATGGATTCTCCCACAAGAGAAAAAGCGGCAAAATGGATGACACCGGAAATATCATATTTTTTCAGTGTCTGTGCCACGAAATCCACATCGTGGATATCCCCCTTCACCAGGGTGACCCCTTCCGGTACGGACTCTGCGTGACCTGTAGCCAGGTTATCAAATACAACGGGAGTAAAATCTCCGGCCGCTGCCAGGGCTCTCACTGTATGGGAGCCGATATATCCGGCACCGCCGGTAACAAGAATGTTCATAGTATGCCCTCCTCTGAGCGTTTAATACATATGGTTATAGTATAGCATAAAAAGAAGGTCAGCGGCCTTTGGGCAAGGCTGTGACTTCGTCAGGCCGCAGCCCTTTTTTTACCATTTAGTGTATAATAATCATAAAGTTCTAATACAAGGAGTGATACCTCATGGCATCCTATGATTTTGACCGGATGGCGAAAAAGGCGGGCGTGGAAGGAAGTTTCCATGCCAGAAACGACGATATCCTCACGGAGGAAGAGGGAAAGAAACGGTGGCTTACCATGACCTTCCGCTTTTCCATTACCGATAATTACCTTTCCGGGAACGGGGGCCCCTATGATTATGTGTTTGATTTTCCCCATGGTCACTTCGAGAGAACGGAGTGGAAGAACGGAATCCCGGAGGTCAGGGAAGGAGATATTCCCAAGGGAGCCATGACGGCCTTTGCTGAATCTATGGGCTTCCTCTTTACCCTGCCCCAGAAGCAGTCTGTCACGAATACGAAGTCCCTGGAAGTCAATACGGACGCCTATGAAAAGGAAAAGTACGGTCCCATCAAGCGGCTCACCCGCTGTGAACTCCGGGCAGGGGACCGCTTCTTCCGCTGGGTGGCGGAGAAGGATAAAGATACGCCATTTCCGGAGCTCTACGAGGCTTTCAAGCGGCTGCGGGAGTCTGTTGACCGTGGATGAGTGGAAGTCCTCGGTCTTTGAGAGGTTCGTAAGGGTTGTGGCTTTCACATCGCTTCGCTTGTGAAAGCGGGTTGTGGGTTGGCATCGCTGCGCTTGCCAACCGGGTAGGGCGCTGCACTTAAAAGGAAGGGAAACCTTATATAACGCTGCCAGTGGCTGCGAAGCCGCTAATCCACCTCATGCCCCCGGTGCGAAGCACCTACCACTCCACGGGAAAAGCGACTCACGATGATTTGCGCGTCGCTGACGCTCCTTCAAATCATGTTCACCCACCACCTTTAGCCCCACATACACATGCATATGGATTACATACATTTCATCCCAAAGGAGTCATCATGGACGATATTATTGACTTTTTTCAATCCTGGACCATGGCGGGTATTGCTGCCCGGCTCTTTCTGGCTACCCTGGCAGGGGTCATAATCGGTATGGACAGGGAATACAAGAACAAAGGCGCCGGCATCAAGACTCATGCCCTGGTCTGCATCGGTGCGGCTATGGCCATGATTGTGAATGAATTTATACTCCGCTCCTTTCCCACATCCAATACGGACCTGGCCCGCATTGGGGCCCAGGTGGTGAGCGGCATCGGTTTCCTTGGTGTGGGCACCATTATTGTCACCGGCCGGAATGAAGTGAAGGGACTCACTACGGCAGCAGGGCTCTGGGTGTGTGCTGGTATCGGACTGGCGGCGGGGATCGGATTTATCAAAGGAACCATTCTGGCCCTGCTGTTCGTCATATTCATCCTTCGAATCCTGGAGCCCGTAGATAAACGGCTCCGTGCAAGGGCCAGGGATATGGATCTCTACGTGGAATTTGAAAATATGGAGGCCATCCGTTCCTTCCTGACCGGCCTTAGGGCAAAGGGAATCAAAGTTACCAATTTCAGCATTTATCACCAGCGCCGGGCTCTTTTCTCGACCACCGCCACAATGACCGTAAAAATGGAGCATCACGGGGATCATGAAATATGGCTCCACGAGTTCAGTGAGATACCCGGAGTGCTGTACGTGGAAGAAATATAGATCCTGTGGGATGGCTGGGTATATATCAAACGGATGGATGGGGCATAAAGGTGGTGGGTTGTGGCTTCAACACCGCTTCGCGTGTTGAAGCGGGTTGGAGCGCTGCGATTAAAAGGAAACGAGACCTTATATAACGCGGCTTTGCCGCTGATTCACCTTATGCCCCCGGCGCGAAGCGCCTACCACCTGGTGAATGAGCGAAGCGCAGTTCACCTGCCACCTTTAGCCCCATACATACGTATGGGACTGTATGCAAAAAAATCCTTGACAAACGGCTCATCCGGGACTATAGTAAACACATAAATGCGATGACGGAGACATGATGTGTCCGGTCCATTGTTTCAGAGAGTCTGCGGTCGGTGTGAGCAGATACGATGGTGGGCAGGTTACCGCTTCCGAGCAGGGGAATTGAAATTCTCCCGGACCGCTCCCGTTAGAGGCCTATGAGTGAAGCAATGCTTCAATTTGGGTGGAACCACGGAAATGAACTTTCGTCCCTTAGCGGGATGGAAGTTTTTTTATTTCTCCGAAACCTGTACTCCATCATGGAGGGCTGTTCCCAGCGGCTAAGGGGAGAATACAGAAAGGAAGAGTTTCATGATTACAATCAAGCTGAAAGACGGCAAGGAAAAACAGTTCGAAAGCGCTGTATCTCTGGCTGATGCAGCCAAGGCTATTTCCAACAGCCTCGGCAGGGATGCCCTGGTGGCAAAGGTGAACGGCGAGCTCACCGACCTTCGTGACCCCATCGTAGACGGCAGCGAAGTCGAATTTTTCACAAAGGAAGATAAGGAAGGCCTCTTCACACTGCGCCACACCGCTTCCCATGTCATGGCACAGGCCATCCAGCACCTGTTCCCGGGCACCAAGTTCGCCATTGGCCCCGCTATTGATGACGGCTTCTACTATGACCTGGATTCTGACCATGTATTCAGCCAGGAAGATTTCCCGGCCATTGAAAAGGAAATGGCAAAGATTGCCAAGGAAAATATTCCTCTCGTGAAGAAAGTGGTCAGCCGCGCAGAAGCGCTGAAGTTCTTCCAGGACAAGGGCCAGGACTACAAAGTCATGCTCATCAATGACCTTCCGGAAGACGCACAGATTTCCCTCTACGAACAGGGCGATTTCACAGATCTCTGCGCCGGTCCCCATCTCCGCTCCACCGGCAAGGTAAAGGTATTCAAGATCATGACTGTTGCCGGCGCTTACTGGCGCGGTGATTCCAAGAATAAGATGCTCCAGCGTATCTATGCTACCGCCTTCTTCAAGAAGGAAGACCTGGACCATTTCCTCTATGTCCGTGCAGAAGCAGAAAAGCGGGATCACAGAAAACTGGGCAAACAGCTGGATCTCTTCTCCTTCCATGAAGAAGGACCGGGATTCCCCTTCTTCCATCCGAAGGGCATGGTTCTCCGGAACAAGCTCATGGACTATGAACGGGAACTGTTCAAGGAATTCGGCTATGTAGAAATCATGACCCCGATTATCCTGTCCAAGAAACTCTGGATCCAGTCCGGCCATTGGGATCATTACAAAGAAAACATGTACTTCACCAAGATCGACGATGAAGACTATGCTATTAAACCGATGAACTGCCCCGGCGGAATCCTTTATTTCAAGACCCAGCAGCGTTCCTACAGAGACCTGCCCATGCGTGTCGGTGAATTCGGTATCGTTCACCGCCACGAACTGAAGGGCGCTCTCCACGGACTGTTCCGTGTACGCTGCTTCACCCAGGATGATGCTCACATTTTCATGACCCAGGACCAGATGAAGGACGAAGTCATCAAGTGCATGGCCATGTACAAGAAGATGTACGGCGTATTCGGTCTGGAATACCATGTAGAACTGTCTACCCGTCCGGAAAACTCCATGGGCAGTGATGAACTGTGGGAAATTTCCACCAACGCTCTCCGGGATGCCATCGAAAAGACCGGCGTTCCTTACCAGATCAACGAAGGGGACGGCGCCTTCTATGGGCCGAAACTGGACTTCCACGTACAGGACTCCCTGGGCCGTACCTGGCAGTGCGGCACCATCCAGATGGATATGCAGCTGCCGGAACGGTTTGATGTAAACTACATCGGCGAAGATGGTGAAAAACACAGAGCCGTCATGCTCCACAGAGCTGGCTACGGCTCCCTGGAACGTTTCATCGGCATCCTCATCGAACACTTCGCCGGCGCATTCCCCACATGGATTGCCCCGGTACAGGTCAAGGTCATTCCGGTTACCGAAAAGAACATGGACTACGCAAAGACCGTAGCTGCTGCCCTCTCCGATTCCGATATTCGGGTGGAAGTGGAAGAAGCCAATGAAACCCTGGGATACAAGATCCGCAAGGCACAGATGGAAAAGGTTCCGTACATGCTCATCGTAGGGGACAAGGAAATGAAGACCCACACCGTGGCTATCAGAAGCCGCAAGAATGGGGACGAAGGTTCCAGCCCGCTGGCCATGTTCGTAGCAAACCTGATTCGTGAAATCAAGAGCAGAGAATACTGATATGGCAAGAGAATTTCAGAGCGCCGACGTGGCAAGAGCTGCCGTACGGATGGCACTGTCAGAAACCAGGGCCGATGAGAATGCTCTCCGGGAACAGCTCATGGCCCAGGGAATCCGGTCCGTAGCCGTTAACTTCGGCGGCAAATTCACCGATATTTTACCGAAGATTTTTGAATCTGCCATCGTGGCAGCCCAGCGGCAGCATGTGATTTCCGACACCCATGTAGGGGACGGATCCGTGCTGGGCGCTATGGAATCCGCTGTGGAACAGGTAAAGCTCATGGCCATCGGCATGAACGTCGGTGGCAAGATCGGTATTGCCCGGTGGAAAGAACACCTCTGCGTGGCTATTTTCGTGGGAGTGGGGGTTCTCCACTTCAACGAAGTCACCATCGGTATGGCCCACAGGGTTTTAAGAAATGACTTGACAGATTAATGCCCATAGTGTATTATATCTAGCGTAATTGATTGCAAGCAGAAGTCATCCGCTTCTCACCTTACAAGGCGCAGGCTACTAAGGTTTCATACGTATGAACTCGGAGCGGACGGTGTATGCCGTCCGCTTTTTACTTGCAATGATTTCTTTTTCGGAGGTGAAAAGAATAAGTAAAGAACTTAGTATCAACGAACAGATCCGGGCTCGTGAAGTCCGCGTCGTCAGCGATACAAACGAACAGTTGGGGATCATGACTCTTCATGAAGCCATCCGCATTGCGGAAGATAAGGGACTTGATCTCGTGGAAGTGGCTCCGAATGGCCGCCCGCCGGTATGCCGCATTATGAATTACGGCAAGTACCGTTATGAACAGCAGAAACGTGATAAGGAAGCAAAGAAGAAACAGAAGGTATTCCAGATCAAGGAAGTCAAACTCCGTCCGAATATCGAAGACCACGACTTCTTTGTGAAACTGAAAAATGCCCAGCGCTTCCTGGGAGACGGAAACAAGGTCAAGGTGACCATCATGTTCCGTGGACGGGAAATGACCCATCCCGAACTGGGACAGGAAGTACTCGACCGCTTTGCAAAAGAGCTCGGTGACTCCATTGTTCGCGAAAAGCCACCGAAATTAGAAGGCCGCAATATGACCATGGTCATTGGCCCAAAAGCATGAAAAAGGAGATATGATTATGCCGAAAATGAAAACCCGCCGTGCTGCGGCAAAACGTTTTACCAAAACAGGAACCGGAGAATTCAAGAGAAACAAGGCTTTCAAGAGCCACATCCTTGAAAAGAAGACCCAGAAGAGAAAGAGAAACTTCAGAAAAGCAGCACTGGTTTCCAAATCTGATTACAAACGCGTAGCAAGACTGCTTCCAAACGGCTGATAAGGAGGATTACATAGAATGGCAAGAATTAAAACAGGCGTAACCGCCCATGCAAGACATAAGAAAATTCTGAAACTGGCTAAAGGCTACAGAGGTGCCCGCCATACCCAGTACAGAAAAGCAAATGAACTGGTCATGAAGGCTCTCTACTATGCAAGAAGAGACCGCCGCTCCAAGAAGAGAGAATTCCGTAAACTCTGGATCGTCCGCATCAACGCAGCAGCTCGCCAGAACGGCCTGAGCTACAGCAGACTCATCGCTGGCCTCACCAAGGCAGGCATCGAAGTCAACCGCAAGATGCTCTCCGAACTGGCTATCAGCGATCCTGCAGGCTTCACCAAGATCTGCGAAGCAGCAAAGAACGCTTAATTGTTGCAATAAAAAACGTCCCAAGAGGGACGTTTTTTATTGCCCGAAGTTGGTTAAAGGGAGTAAAGTCAGTGGCTCGTTACCAATGTAAAAGTGGCGATGCACAAAAGGGGAGCATCACCTTATGATACATGATTGCTTCTCCGCTGTCATTTTTAGTAACTTTACACATGTTTCGGAATTTCGAGTGGCAGCAAGGGAACGGGAATCGCAGGCGACTAAGAAATCATTGGCACACTTTTCCTGAGAAGTCGGACAGGGACTGCTAAGGGGGGCTGGGGTTAGTTGTCAGGAACCGATTTGTTTGGCCGCAAAAGGCTGAAGAGCCTTCCTGGTAGAAAAGGCCACATCCGGTTTCATATGTGCTCATAGCCACACGTTATTGGGGTTCGAAAATTTCTTTCAATCATGCCTTACCAGTAGCTCGATTCCTTCTCTTTTGTAGGTGGTATAGATTTTTTTAATAAACTGGTGTTTCAGCACCGACTCGTCCACAATGTTTCGAATCCGGAGAACAACTTTGAATGAGATGCCGTAGTCACCCAGGGCATCGTAGCGGACTTTGGGTTCGAATCCGGTGACACCGTACTCGCTGTGGTCCAGAATATACCGGGCCACTTTCAGGGTGACCTCTTCTACATGCTCCAGATCATTGCCGTAGGTAATGGTGAGAGGAATGAAAATAGTGCATTCCGCAAGGGGCTGCTCGTAGTTCGTTAGCGTGGCGGTGGCGATGCTCTTATTCGGCACGATTACCATATTTCCTGTGGACGTACGGATGGTGGTGTTACGCCAGTTCATGTCTACCACCCGGCCGGCTTCCCCGCCGGCAAGTCGGATGTAGTCTCCCATGTGGACCTGTTTCGATACCAGGGTAGTAATGCCGGAGAAAAGGTTTGCCAGCGTATCCTGGAGAGCCAGGGCTGAAGCCAAGCCGCCGGCGCCCAGGGCTGTGAGGAGTGGGGAAATAGAAATACCGTAGGATGAAAGAATGAAAAGAATCCCCATTACATAGACACCGAGATCCACCACCGTAGTCAGGATGGAAGTGGTGGCCTGCTTATCTCCACTCTTTGCGAGCTTGTCTTTCAGAAAAGAAGAAACGGTGTGGGCGCAGAAAAATGTGACCGTAATGATGACCACACTATGGTAATGGTATGACAGCATTTCCTGCACAAAGGGAGGCAGGTTCAGGATGTCTCTCGTCATCTGTATACCCATGAGTATGCCTAGAAGGGTAGGCATGAAACGAAAAATACTGCGCCAGCTGTCCCGGGGTACCTTTGTCACCCGGCAGAGCACTTCGATGAGCAGTCGGAAAACGTAAATTCTCAAAGTAACTTCCAGTCGCCTGAAACTGGCGATAAGTTCGAGAAATTTGCTGGAAGTTAGTTTGAGAAATTGTAAAAATCGCCTTAATTTTCGTTGTTAATTGTGAATTTTAGAGCAATA
>ERZ791746.389-NODE-389-length-40819-cov-14.425498_pt1 | contig 40819 bp, 27 predicted proteins | sample MGYA00510038_ERZ791746 | MGnify/ENA primary metagenome ERZ791746 (study PRJEB30046, sample SAMN00792018) | human gut metagenome | study: EMG produced TPA metagenomics assembly of the A metagenome-wide association study of gut microbiota in type 2...
GGGTTCAAACTACACTTTTAATTGTGTCCTTGACAAGGGGGCCAGTTCATGTGGCGGCGCACAAATTATATAGCGCCGCGAGTTTTGTAATCAGCGGCAAAGCCGCAAAATATATAATCTGCGGCGCTTCCAAATTTTGTGCGCCGCGCCACCCCCTCGGGCGAAGCCCGTTCCCCTTTAGTCACTTCAGCCACTTTAGCCACTTTGACCGTACCCGCATTTAAACCAAAAGAACTCTAACCATCAACAACTCGCAATACTGAAATATTCCATGTTCCTATGAATATGTTTATGCACACTAAGCGAGCACCTTAAAGCCCGGCCGAAGGACATTCATCTCCAAGGGGGAACGCTTTTGATGGATAGCGTCACTTTGCTGGAGACGTCAGACGGTCAGACTTCTGATGCCAGACTCCTTATGCCGCTTCGCGGCTATCCATCCCCCGGCCTTTGGCCGTCCCCCTTCTCTAAGGGGGAACGCTTTGGTGGTTAGCGTCACTCTGCTGGAGGCGCCAGACGGTCAGACTTCTGATATCAGACTTCTTAAGCCGCTTCGCGGCTATCCATCCCCCGGCCTTTGGCCGTCCCCCTTCTCCAAGGGGGAACGCTTTTGATGGATAGTATCACGTTGCAAGAGACGTCAGACGGTCAGACTTCTGATATCAGACTTCTTAAGCCGCTTCGCGGCTATCCATCCCCCGGCCTTTGGCCGTCCCCCTTCTCCAAGGGGGAACGCTTTGGTGGTTAGCGTCACTAGCATGGGACTGTCAGCTTCCAGCAGCCAGCTTTCAGGAAAGAGGACCAGCCTGCGTCGCTTCCCGCCATATTTTTGTCAGCCATTCATGCCGCAGGCGGTAGAGCTTTCCTGGCTGCTAGAAGCTAGAAGCTAACAGCCCCGACGGAAATGACTCTATCCGTCAAATTCCTACAGTAAAAAAGCACCGCCGGAGCGGTGCCTTTTTTATTGTTCTTATCCCTTATGGTGTTCAATGGCTGCTTTCACCAGTCCTACGAAGAGGGGATGGGGACGGTTCGGGCGGCTCTTGAATTCCGGATGGGCCTGGGTGGCTTCGAAGTAGGGGTGGTCCTTCAGTTCGATGGTTTCTACGAGGCGGCCGTCGGGGCTGGTGCCGCAGATGGAGAGGCCTGCTTTTTCCAGTTCCGGACGGAGGGCGTTGGATACTTCGTATCTATGGCGATGCCGTTCGTATACGATTTCCTGTCCGCCATAGAGCTCCCGGGCTTTGGAGCCTTCTGCCAGTTTGCAGGGGTAAATGCCGAGGCGCATGGTGCCGCCTTTTTCGGTGACATCTTCCTGGTCAGGCATGAGGTCGATTACGGGGTACGGTGTTTCTTCATCAAATTCTGTGGAGTTTGCGTCTTTCATGCCGCATACGTCACGGGCAAATTCGATGACCGCACACTGCATGCCCAGGCAAAGTCCCAGGAAGGGGATGCCGTTGGTCCGGGCATAGCGGATGGTGTCGATCTTGCCTTCCACGCCCCGGTAGCCGAAGCCTCCCGGTACGACGATGCCGTCGATGCCTTTGAAGACTTCCCGGAGGTCCGGTTTTTCTTCTTCCAGGACTTCCGAATTGATCCAGTGGATTTTTACCTTTGTGCCAAAGGCGTAGCCCGCATGGGACAGGGCTTCTACGACGGAGAGGTAAGCATCGTGGAGTTCTACGTACTTGCCTACCAGGGCGATGTCCACTTCCTTGTCAGCAGACAGGATACGGTTCACCATGGCTTTCCAGTCCTTCATGTCGCAGGGGCTGTCGTCGAGGCCCAGTTTTTCCAGGGCGATACGGTCGAGGCCTTCTTCCTGGAGGAGGAGGGGTACTTCGTAAATGCTTCTGGCGGTGAGGTTATTGATGACTGCTTCCGGTTCCACATCGCAGAAAAGGGCAATTTTTCTCTTCATGTCATCCGGCAGGGCTTTCACCGTACGGCATACGATGATATCCGGCTGGATACCGATGGAACGGAGTTCCTTGACGGAGTGCTGGGTGGGTTTGGATTTCAGTTCGTCCGCCGCTTCGATGTAGGGCACCAGGGTGACGTGGATATAGAGTACGTCATTCCGGTTCGGTACGTCCTTCTTCACCTGGCGGATGGCTTCCAGGAAGGGCAGGGATTCGATATCCCCTACGGTGCCGCCGATTTCGGTGATCACGATGTCCGCATTGTCGTTGCGGCCTACCCGGAGGACCCGGTCCTTGATTTCATTGGTAATATGGGGGATGACCTGGATGGTGGAGCCCAGGTATTCGCCCTTTCTTTCCTTATTGATGACGGACTGGTAAATCTTGCCGGTGGTCACGTTGGAAGCCTTGGACAGGTTTTCATCGATGAACCGTTCATAATGGCCAAGGTCCAGATCCGTTTCCGCGCCGTCGTCGGTGACGAAAACTTCACCGTGCTGGTAAGGACTCATGGTGCCGGGGTCGATATTAATGTACGGGTCAAATTTCTGGATGGTGACTTTGTATCCCCTGTTCTTCAGAAGTCTTCCGAGGGATGCGGCTGTGATGCCCTTGCCCAGGGAAGAAACAACGCCGCCGGTTACGAAGATGTATTTAGTCATGGGACCTCCTTATGAAATGGATGATGAAAGATGACAGAAGAAACTCTCTAATATACAGTGTAAAGATAGTGAGGAGTTAGGAGTGAGGAGTGAGGAGTGGTGGTATGCCGCATCCATTCATAGAGCGGCATGGATTTTTATAATAACTTCCTGTTTCTGATAAAACGCAAGCCACTTCACGCAGTCATTCTATAAAATCAGTAACTTGCGGCGCTATATAAATAGTGCGCCGCACCTTCACTCCTCACTCCTTCCTCCTGACTCCTCACTAATTGATTGTGTGATATTTCCATACCGCCGGAGCAGCTGGTTTCACATGTGTTCCGGTGCGGAGATACCGAGGATGGTGAGGGCATGGACCAGGATGTACTGTACTGCCGTAATGAGGCCCAGCCGCGCCTGGGTGAGGTTGTCCCCCACGCCGAGGATCCGGCATTCCCTGTAGAAATGGTGGAACAGGGCTGCCAGTTCATAGGCATATTTCGCAATGCGCTGGGGTGCCCTTTCCGCAGCAGCTCCGGCTACGAGCTGGTGGTAGTTTTCCATCTTCTTGATGAGGTCCAGTTCGCATTCTTCTTTCAGGGCTGTGAAATCGGTATGTTCAAACTTTCCATCCCATGCTACGCCGGCTTCCTTTGCCTGGCGGAACAGGCTGTGGATACGGGCATTGGCATACTGGATGTAGTATACAGGATTTTCATTGGAATGTTTCTTTGCCAGGTCGATATCGAAGTCCATCTGGGAATCCAGGGTCCTGGCGCAGAAGAAGTAACGGGCTGCATCGGTGCCTACTTCGTCCATGAGCTCCCGGAGTGTCACGGCCTGGCCGGTACGCTTGGACATCTTCACCGGCTGTCCGTCCCGGAGGAGGGTCACCATCTGGAGAAGCATGACTTCGAAGTCATCGGGGTTGTAGCCCAGGAATTTCATGGCTGTCTTCAGGCGGATAATGTATCCGTGGTGGTCGGCGCCCCAGATATCGATGAGCTTGTTGTAGCCTCGGCGGATCTTATTGCCCACGTAGGCAATATCGGAACAGAAGTAGGTGGGCACGCCGTTGGTCCGGATCACTACCCGGTCCTTGTCGTCCCCGTTCTTCGTGGTCCGTAGCCACAGGGCGCCATCCTTTTCGTACAGGTTATCTTCGTCCTTCAGCACCTTAAGGGCTGCCTTTGCCTGGTCGGGGTACAGGGATTTTTCAGAGAACCAGTTGTCAAAGTCCACGTTGAAGTCGTGGAGGTCCTTCTTCAGGGCTGCCAGCTTTTCTTTGAGTCCCAGTTCCTTGAAAATGGAAAGCCGTTCCTTTTCATCCATGTCCAGGTATTTCTTGCCGTCCCTTTCCAGGATGTGCCGGGCGGTGTCGATGATGTCCTGGCCATGGTAGCCGTCTTCCGGAATTTCTGCATCGATACCATTGAGCTGGAGATACCGGGCATTGATGGATTCTGCCAGGTGGTCGATCTGGTTGCCCGCATCGTTCACGTAGTATTCGGAATAAACGTCATATCCCGCTGCCCGGAGCAGGTTTACCAGGGCAGAACCGTAGGCCGCCCCCCGGGCGTGGCCGATGTGGAGGGGCCCCGTGGGGTTGGCGGATACGTATTCCACCAGGAACCGGTCTTTCTTATCCTTCGGAAGGTCTCCGTAGGAAGGACCGGCGGCCAGGATATTCTTCAGTTCCTGGTACACCGTGTCGCGGGCCAGGAAGAAATTGATAAATCCGGCGCCTGCAATATCCATGCGGGTCACCAGGGGGGTATCGATATGTTTCACCACGGCCGCTGCAATCTGCCGGGGTGCTTTATGGGCCGTCCTTGCCCACTGCATGGCGGCATTGGTGGAATAGTCGCCGAATTCTTTTTCCTTCGGCACTTCCAGCCGCTGTACAGGAGCGTAGTCGCCTTCCGGCAGTTCGCCGGCTGCAACGGCTGCGTCCTTTGCTTTTTCAATGATTTCTTTCAGTTCTTCTCTGACTTCCATGAATACTCCGGATCCTCCCGCACATCTACAATAATTTCATTCAAATGGGTAAAGAGACCTTCCAGTTCCACATCGTAGGACAGGCGCATGCGCCCCTTCCCGGCGGTGATGGAATTCTCGATTTCCCTGGTCATCACAATGACCTTCAGGGTGCCCATGGGGGTCTCATAGTTCGATACGGACCGCTCCCCCATCCGATATTCCTGGTTCTGCAGGAATTTGCCTTCCCGGATCAGGTTCACATGGTCTCCGTACATGCGAAGGGTGGTGGTGGTGCCTTCCATGCCGGCCAGCTTCGTTTCCCGGTAGGTGACGTACTTCATATCCCCCTCTTCTCCGTAGAGTCCCGGAGTTTCCAGGGAAATTTTCTCATCCTTCCCGTTCTCGTCCCGCTGCAGCGAGGTCACATTGATAATGACATGTTTTTCCAACCCATCGCCTCCCCGCTTTCTTAATTACTTCTCTCATTATATCATAGAAATTCCCCAGTCTTTTGAGGAAATCCATGAAAATACAATACTGTTAATTATAGCACGGAAAAGAAGGAAGGGGCAAGGAAATAGTGGGATAGTATGATGACAGCATGCTGATGGATAGAGTCACCGGCATGGGGCAGCTAGCTGCTAGCTGTTAGCTGCCAGGAAAGATGATCCGCCTGCGGCGCTTTTGCATGATGACGGTCAGAGCCACTTGCACGGAGCTCCCGACTTTCGATATTTCCAACATGATCCCATGCCGTAGGCTAGATAGCTTTGCCGCAGAATTTAAACTTGTCTCCCCTCTCCGGGGTAGCAGCGAACATGAGTTGCACCAGCGAACACAATTTGAAGGAGTGTAGCGACGCGCAAATTGTCATGAATCGGTGACAGCTGTAGCGGAGGAGCGAAGCAACGCTCAAATCATCGTGAGTCGCTGATAGCCGCGCTGCAGGGAGCCGCGACGACTGAGAATCCAGTGAATCCAGTGACACGCTTTTCCTTGGATGTCAACATTCTAAGTGACAACACAGCTTAGAATTGCTACAGCTATGATGAGTCGAGAAATCTCCCGGATATTCGGAAATGCGGATCTTTTCAACCGTTGTCAGCGTTGTATGACCATTAGAGGCATTTTTCTGAGAGATCTCTCGACTCTCTCTCACATTCGATTTTTATGTTTTTTTGTCATTACGATGTTTACCACCGCTCGAGATGACGAGAATGTGCAGAGGCAGCAATTTAGCAAACTGCTATAAAAGGGGGGAACTTGCTTATGGATAGTCCCAAAAGATAAAAGCCCAGAAAGTGTGAGCTAACCCCTATTACGCAGACCTGCGGCGAAGCTTTAAAATACAAAATTCGCGGCGCTCCCAAATTTTGATGCGCCGCACCACCACTCCTAACTCCTAACTCCTCATTCCTAATTAACGACCGCAAACGCTTTCACCGGAATAGCCCATATCATTCCTGTTACCCATAAAAAAGAGCCACCTTTTTCAGATGGCTCTCTTTATTTATTTTTACTACATATACAGTATGCACTTACTTGGCCTTCGATGCCAGTCTCCGGGCTTTGTAGGCTTTCAGCTTGGCATCCCGGATGGAGAGGTGGTTGAAGTACTTCTTCGTCTCCGCCACGATGACGCCGGACAGGCCCAGGAGGGCAATGAGGTTCGGGATAGCCATGAGGCCGTTCACGATATCCGCCAGGGCCCAGATGGCTTCCAGTTTGAGGAAAACCGCAGAAGCCAGGACAATAATATAGCCGATACGGTAAATGGGAATGGTCTTTGTCCCGAAGAGGTATTCCCAGCACCGTTCACCGTAATAGTTCCAGCCGATGATGGTGGTGAAAGCAAAGAGGGTAAGGGAAATGGTGAGAATGAAGGGTGCCAGGCTTCCATAGCTGGTGGCGAAGGCAGCCTGTGTCATTTCCGCACCGTTTGTGGTGCCCGTCCATACACCGGATACGATGATGGTGAGACCGGTGAGTGTGCAGATGATGATGGTATCGATGAAGGTACCGGTCATGGAAATCAGTCCCTGTTCTGCAGGCCACTTGGTCTTTGCTGCGGCCGCTACGATTGGTGCAGACCCCAGGCCGGATTCATTGGAATAGAGGCCCCGGGCGATACCGCTCCGGATGGTAAGCATGAGCCCGGCTCCTGCAAATCCGCCGGCTGCAGCGGTGCCGTTGAAAGCACCGGTGATGACTTCAGAAATGGCATGGGGCAGTTCCGATGCATTCATGCCCAGGAAAATGACGGTTACCACGAAGTAGATCACTGCCATGGCCGGCACGATTTTGGAAGCGGTCTTGGAAATGGACTGGAGTCCGCCGAAGGTAATGATGGCCACGAGGATGGTGATGATGGCACAGGTAATGTAGGTGGATACACCAAAGCCCGCATTGATGGAAGCGGTGATGGCGTTCATCTGGGTGGTGGTGCCGCTGCCCAGCATGGCGGTCATAATGCCGAAGAGGGCAAAGGCAATGGCCAGGGGTTTCCATTTCTTGCCGAGTCCCATTTCAATGTAGTACATAGGACCGCCGGCAATGTTTCCGTCGGCATCCACCTGCCGGAATTTCACGGCCAGGCAGCCTTCGGAAAACTTGGTGGCCATGCCGAAGAATGCGGCCAGCCACATCCAGAACAGGGCGCCCGGGCCGCCAAGCTTGATGGCCGTGGCCACGCCGACGATGTTGCCAGTGCCTACAGTCGCCGCCAGGGCGGTGCAGAGGGCTTTGAAGGAATCAATGTCCCCGTCCCCCTTATTCCGGGCGAAGAATATGAGCTTCAATGCCCGTGGAAGCTTCATGACCTGCAGGAATCCCAGCCGGCAGGACAGGAATACGCCGGTCCCCACCAGCAGGATCAGGAGCCATGGGCCCCACACGATACTGTCGATTCTGTTCAATACATCTACTAACATATACATTCCTCCCATCTTCCCGGATCTTTTACTTCTCCAAAAGATCCTCTACCAGGTGGTTTCGGAAAGACAGCCATGGTCCTGGCTGCCAGGGAATCACTGATGCAGCTGCCAGGGAAGCACTGATTAAATCGTTATCAGATTTCATTCTTGGAATTTTATGCAATGCGAGGAATAACTCGACGCGAATAGCGAGCTATTTAAGGAGAGTTATGACGAAGCAGTGCATAAAATTCCTTATGAAATCTGACTCTGCGAATTAATCAGCGCTTCCCTAGATTTCCAGCCATCAGCCATTCCCTGGAACCGGGACAGGAAAGACGTCCTTCCTTTACCCACCAAAAAACCGCCGGCTCAGGAAAACAAAACAGAGCCGGCGGTCATTGATTTCAATCACCGCTCGGCTCTGTCCTTTTGCCTGAGAGATTACAGCCGGGGAAATCCCCTGCCTGTGCACCTTCGGCGCCCGGGAACGGCCCGGGGCTCTCCAGAGTTCTGTCCGCATGCAGTTTCGTGTCCTTTCGAACGCCTGATAGTGTTACTCCTTCGGCAGGCCCATGTTACCGGCCTTTTTCCGCATGCATCATCCACTTATGAAGTTAAGGCTATTATAAACTAACCTTTTGAAAGAAACAATCCCTCTTTTTGATTAGTTTATGATAAAAAGTGTATACTCATTAATCTTTTTCCGTAGCATTCACGGTAACTGCCACAGCGGCATCGCCGGTAATATTGAGGCAGGTACGGAACATATCGAGCACCCTGTCGATGCCCGCTACCAGGGCCAGCCCTTCCATAGGAAGACCGACGGACTGGAGCACCATGGCCAGCATGATAAGGCCTGCGCCGGGGACGCCGGCGGTGCCGATGGATGCCAGGGTACCGGTGAGCACGATCATCATCATCTGGTGGGCCGTGAGGTCGATACCGAAGACATTAGCAATGAACAGGGAGCAGATGCCCATGTACAGGGCGGTGCCATCCATATTGATGGTGGCGCCCAGGGGCAGTACGAAGGAAGCAATATCCCGCTTCACTCCCAGTTTGGACTGTACGTTCTGCATGTTTACCGGAAGGGTACCGGCGGAGCTGCAGGTGGTAAAGGCGATGGCCATGGCTTCCGACATGCCCCGGAAGAAGGTGATGGGACTCATGTGGGCGGATACGCCGGCCAGGGAAGAATAGACACAGACCGCATGGATTACGCTGCCGACGGCCATGCAGACGATGACCGAAAGAAGGGGCAGGAGCACCTTCGGACCATTCTGGACCACCACCGGAAGGAGGAGGCAGAACACGCCGACAGGGGCCGTCTTCATGACCATGCCGATGATCTTGTAGCAGACTTCGGCACAGGAATCAAAGAAGGAAATCTGGATTTCCGCCCGCTTCCCGCCGACCGCAATGATGCCGGCGCCCCAGAACAGGGCAAAGATGATAACCGGCAGGATGTCCGCCTTCGCCATGGAAGCAATGGGATTCGAAGGAACCATATTCACAAAGACCTGCATAATGCTGGGCGCTTCTTTGACCTTCGGCGCCGCCGCATCCATGGGCAGGGCCATGCCGATACCGGGATGGATGAAGCCGGCCACCGCAAAGCCGATGATAATGGCAATGGCCGTGGTCACCATGTAGAGGCACAGGGTCTTAATCCCGATGCGTCCCAGTTTCTTCATATCCCCCATGGAGGTCATGCCTACCACCAGGGAACAGAAGACGACGGGGACAATCATCATTTTGATGAGGTTAATAAAGATGGAGCCGATAGGGGCGATCCACATTTTTACCGGAGCCGCCGCCCCGTCTCCCAGGATCAGTCCTACAACAACGGACAGAACCAGGGAAAGAAAAATTTGTACAGACAGATTCATATCTTGCCCTCCCTTGAAATACACCTGAGTGCTTATTTTATTATAGTATATTCATATTAAATAACCAATAGATTTGTTAAAGTATCCATGCAATTCTATATATATCAAAATCAAATAATCAATAAATTATGGTATGCATAACATCTGAATTATAATTCATAGGAATGGTTTATTTTGGTTATCAATAGATGAAGCTGCCGCTTCGCGGCAAAAAGAAAGAGTTGAGAGTTGAGTGAAGAGAGTTGAGGTTCTGGTCCTGAGGCCCGGGGATAGCGGTTTGGGATGATTACGGTTAGAATCACTCCCATGGGGCTTTTAGATGCTGGCTTCCAGCTTTCAGGAAGGCTCGACTGCCTGCGGCGCATGGGTCAACGTCCGTGCGAAGGGGCGGTGCCTTGAGCCTTCAGCCTTGGGCCTTGAGCAGATCAGCCGCTTCGCGGCAAATGGAAAGAATTGAGAGTTGAGGCTCAGCGGCTTCGCCGCGGATTGGCATGCTTATGGATAGGGTCACCAGCATGGGGCTGTTAGCTTCTAGCTTCTAGCAGCTAGGAAAGATGGCCAGCCTACGGCGCTTGTCCATCAGGTATATCTCTGTTCATGCCGTAGGCTATTGATCTTTCCTAGAAACTAATAGCTAGTAGCTAGAAGCCCCCGCACAAATGACTCTATCCATACGCCGGAAAAACTGTAATTTATATAAAATCCGCGGCGCTCTATAATTTGTGCGCCGCACATTCATTCCTCATTCCTCACTCCTAACTCCTCATTAATAGCCGCAAGCTTATCACCCATATGGGTACTATATTTTCCCCACTCAAAAACGGCATCCCGGAGGATGCCGTTTCAGGTAAGGGGAATCAGATTCTTGCAGAATCGTCAGCAGCTTCTGCAGCTACTGCTTTTTTTTCTGCTTTTTCCTTCTGAATTACTTTCTGGAAGGAGAAGACTTCTTCTTTAATAACCGGAGAAAGAACGAGGATGGAAATCAGGTTCGGGATAGCCATGAGGGCGTTCGCAATATCGGAGAGGTTCCATACCAGGTCCAGGGTCTGGGTAGCGCCTACGAAGACCACCAGGGAGAAGACTACCCGGTAAATGATATTGTACTTATGGGTGCCCCACAGGTATTCCCAGGCCTTTTCACCGTTGTATTCCCAGCCGAGGATGGTGGAATAGGCGAAGAGGATGATGCCGATGGAAACGATGTAGGTGCCAAGGGTTCCCAGGTGGGTGGAGAAGGCTGCCATGGTGAGGCCTACGCCGGTCAAAGGCTTGCCGTCAGCACCCATGGTGCCGAGAACGCCGGAAGAAGCGATGGTGAGACCGGTGATGGAGCATACGATAATGGTATCAATGAATGTACCGGTCATGGAAATGTAACCCTGACGGGCCGGACGGTCCGTGGTGGAAGCGGCTGCAGAAATGGCTGCAGAACCGAGGCCTGCTTCGTTGGAGAAGCAGCCGCGGGCTACGCCGAAGCGGACTGCATTCATAACGGAAACGGTGATGGTACCTACCACGCCGCCTTCTACAGCGGAGGGATCAAAGGCCATCATAATAATGAGGTACAGGCCGTGAGGAATGTTTTCGTAGTTAATCGCAATGCAGGCCAGGCCGGCGAGGATATAGAAAGCAGCCATGCCCGGAACGACAACGGAAGAAACTTTGGAAATAGAGGTAATGCCGCCTACGATGACTGCCAGGGTCATAACGGTGAGCACGGCGCCTACCACGGTGTTCGATACGCCGAATGTGGTATTGATGGCGGTGCTGATGGAGTTCGCCTGGGTCATATTGCCGATACCGAAGGAGGCAATGACAGCGAAGAAAGCGAAGAGTGTGCCCATGACGACGCCGGCTTTATGGTTCTTGAAGCCGTTCTTCATGGTGAACATGGGGCCGCCCTTCATTTCGCCCTTGGCGTTTACTTCACGATACTTGAAGCCCAGCATGCATTCGGAGAATTTCGTGGACAGTCCGAAGCAGGCGGACAGCCACATCCATACCAGGGCACCGGGACCGCCGGCAAACATGGCCGTAGCCACGCCTACGATATTACCGGTACCGATGGTAGCTGCCAGGGCCGTCATGAGGGCCGAGAACGGAGATACGTCGCCGCTTCCTTTGGAAGTGGTCCGGGAATCGTGGCAGAAGACGCTCTTCAGTGCGTAAGGCAGGTTCCGCCAGGTCAGAAAATGAAGGCTCACGGTCATATAAATGCCCGTGCCTACGAGAAGGCAAAGCATGACAGGTCCCCATACGAACCCGTCAATGGTACCTACAAGTTGATTGATTGCCGCCATGTCCATAATCATGTCCCCCTTGTTTCCCGTAATTGTTCTTATAAACAAAAAACCGCCGCACTCAGCCTTAATAGGACTGATGCTGGCGTTTACTTGTAACAGAAAACACGGGAGTTACCCATGTGCCAGCCCTGTCCTTTTGCCTGAGAGATTCGAGATTTCTACGGGTGAAATCCCTTTACACCTTCGGCTCCCAATTGAATGGGACTCTCCAGAGTTGTGTCCGTATGCAGTTTCGTGTTCTCCTGAACGCCTGATAGTGTTACTCCTTCGGCAGACAGCCCTTTGACTGTCATTTTTCAGCATACATCATCCACCGGTATGGTATGGTTTCCCATACGTTTCTCCATCACTTCCGATTTGTCTGAATTCCCTCGGAAAGGTGATTTAACCAAATTATACACTGTCGTCAGAAAAATGCAATATTTCCATTTATATCTGTTTTTCATGGGTTTCCTCGTTTTTTATCCATTTTACGCATAGATGGGAGGAATCAGCCGCTTCGCGGCTAAGATTTGAGAGTTGAGAGTTGAGATTTGAGGTCCCGCGGCTGCGCCGCAGATCTGCCTGTTCGTGTGTAGAGTCATCAGCACAGAGCTGTTAGCTTTTAGCTACTAGTGCCTTGTCTCAGTCACATTTGTGCTAATGATAGCTTAATTATATGATAACTTAGTAATAGATTCGCAAGTGGAAGCTCCCCCATAACGTCATTTCGAGCGGTGGTAGCATGCAAAATGATTGTACAGGTAAAAATCGCTACAGCTACGATGAGTCGAGAAATCTTTCTTGCTTTCGGGAATACAGGGCTTTTTTTACCGTGCTTAGCGTTGTAAGACCGTCAGAGGCATCTATCTGGGAGATCTCTCGACTCTATCTCACATTCTATTTTTATATATTATATCATCACGGCGCTTACCACCGCTCGAGATGACGAGTTAGATTCAGAGTCTGCAGTATTTAAAATCGGTATACAACAGTACTGATTCTTCTTTCTCCAACATTAACCATTATCCCAAATGTGATTGAGATGCATCACTAGAAGCTAACAGCCCCATGCCGGTGACTTTATCCATCAGCATGCAAATCCGCCGCAAAGCGGCTTAAGGAGTCTGACATTTGAAGTCTGACCGTCTGACGTTTCCAGCAGAGTGATGCTATCCATAAAAAGCGTTCCCCCTTGGAGAAGGGGGACGGCCAAAGGCCGGGGGATGGATAGCCGCGAAGCGGCGGAACCTCAATTCTCTTACCTCAAATCTCAATTCTTCCTTTTTGCCGCAGGCTATCCAGCTCAAGGCCCAAGGCTAAATGCTCAAAGCTCGTGACTCTATCCATACGCCAGAAAAACTGTAATTTATATAAAATTCGCGGCGCTATATAATTTGTGCGCCGCACCATCACTCCTCATTCCTAACTCCTCATTCCTAACTAAAGCCCAAAACTTTTGTGATCAAAATGGGACTCCCTATACAATTCGCCCCCCTTACATAGTTTTTACGTTTCTGCTACAATAGGTTAAATAAAAGATAAACGGTTTTATTATATATATCTTCTATGAGGTCAGACATATGGATGAATACAAAACCCAGCGCCTGGCGGAAGCGGTGATCCGTGAAAATCCGAGCCGCCGGATCCTTGATTTTTCCATGGACGGAGAAAAATACTGGATCAAGCGAAAACTGGGGAACGGACGGAACCAGCTGGTCAAATATTCGGTGGAAAAAGAATTTTATTATGAAATCGCCCGGATTACCATTGCCGGGGAGAAACACCCGGAGCTGGTGCCGAAAATTGTGCTGCTGGAGCCTTCCTACATGGTCACCCTGGATGGCGGCCCTACGTTGAAGAATATTCTCACCTCCAAGCGGAGCGAAGAAGAAAAAGAGGATATCCTGGAGCAGACCGGCGCTGCCCTGGCTGCCCTCCACAGGGACGGCATCATCCACGGCCGCCCGGCGCTTCGGGATATCACCTGCCGGGACGGGAAACTTACATTTCTGGACTGGGAAAACCGGCTGTACGTAAAGTCACCGGAAGAACAGAGAGCCGTAGATTTCCTGCTTCTCCTCCAGGGGATTTACCGGGAAAATTTTGATGAGGAAAAGGGGCGCATCGAAGCCCTGGAACGGGGATATTTCGAGAATGGCGGCAAAGAAACCATAGAAGAAGCCCGCCGGTTCCTCTCCCGCCACCGCATCATCGGTTCCATGACCCATTTCCTCTCCCCCTTTCGGATGAAGGATATCGAGTCTGTGAGAAAACTGTATGACCACTTTGCCTGAAAAAAGACTGCTTTCGCAGTCTTTTTTTAGTTAGGAGGGAGGAGTGAGGAGTGAGGAGTGAGGAGTGAAGGTGGCGGCGCACAAAGTTTAAAAGCGCCGCAATTTTAGAATTTATCTTCTTGGCGTACAATGAGGGTATTTTGACTATTGGTTATATACGAAAGCTGGATATCAGACATTAAAATACTTTCTTAATGTACTTTTCACCGTCTTGCTTACGTTTATATACGTTTAGGAAAACAGATAGTAAATGGAATTTGGAGGTTATTCGGTAAATTGTATTTTAGTAGTTTGTGAGATTATATAAGAATTTGCGGCGCTATATGAATTATGCGCCGCTACCACCACTCCTCCCTCCTCCCTCCTCACTCCTAACTCCTCACTACTTTCTTCTCTCTCCTCACTTCCCTGCATCTTGCCTTGCCAAAGTCCCCTCTTGCCCGAAGTCCGGTATCCTTTTATACTTAGAGTGAAGTATTATGTAGGAGAGGATACCATGCTGTTCTTAGAGCAGGAAAAGGAAAAGCTCACAGACTGGTGGGCGGACATTTCACTGAAGGAAATTTTCATCTATTTCCTCAGCGCCTTTGTGCTGCTCGCACTGGTTACCGGCTGGTATGATTTTCTCGGGGTCTCCGGGCTTTTTAAATGGTACCGTTTCGGCCGGAACATGGGAGAATGTTTCCTCCTTCTTTTCTTTACCCAGCTCATGACAAGGAAAAGCCTGCTCCACCCTTTCTGGCGGATTGGGTACATTCCTTTCTTTTCATGGATTCTCATCTTTCCTTATGTCCTGATTCATGCGCTGAACGGTATGAAGGATCCCACCTTCAATCACCTGAGCCCCTATTTTCTCACTTCCATCGGTTCCCTGCTCCTCATCTTCTTTATTATGAACGTGATCTGCCGGGTTTATGTGGGAAGAAAACTGGCCACCCTCATCTGCCTTTGTGTGGTCTGCTTCTTCTCCTTCACCGCTTTTGTCTTTATTACGCACTATGAATTTCTGGGCATCATGATGAGCGCCCGGGAAATCTTCTTCGCCCTCATGGATCCTATGAAATGGTTTCACCGGATCCTGCTCCACCACATCGGTGTCCCCCGGCTTCTTGCCATGGCGGCGGGCCAGGTACTTTTCGTGGTGCTCTATGCCAAATGGATTTACAACAGTGCTTACCATCTGGATCCGAAATGGATCCGGGTGTCCGGAAAATCCTATTCCCTGGTTCACCGGATTCTCCAGTTCCTCGTATTTTTCGGCTGTCTCTGGCTCCTCATCCGCTGGATCACCGAATGTTTCCCGCTCCATGATTATGAAATGGCCCGGCATTATAAGGAATATATCGAATTCATACAGAATTCCAAATTTTAAGGAACCGGGAAAAAGGCGGGCTGCTGCCCGCCTTTTGAATTGGACGGGAAATTGGCCATACAGCCGGGGCCTTGTGCCGGCCAGCCTGCGGCGGATTGGCATGCTGATGGATAGAGGCACCAGCACGGGGCTTCTAGCTGTTAGCTTCTAGCAGCCAGGAAAGCTGGCCAGCCTGCGGCGCTTATCCATCAGGTATATCCAACTGTTTTCCATGTCGTAGGCTATTGATCTTTCCTGGCAGCTAACAGCTAAGAGCTAGAAGCCCCCGCACAAACGCCTCTATCCGTCAGCATCCCCCCGCGGCAAAGCCGCTGAACCTCAACTCTCAATTCTCAAATCTCAATTCTTTATTTATCCATAAGAAGGTCCTATCCATGTCAATATCCAATTCTTCCCTTTCCATCCGGGACAAGATGAAACTCATCCTGGACACCGGCCAGCTTATGATGGAAAGCGGTGCCGGCAGCAAGCGCATCGTCCGGGACATGCTCCGGGCTGCTGCGTGCCTTGGCATTTACTGGGAGGACGTGCAGATCCATATTACCTACTCCACCATCATGATCAACGTGGACGATGGGAAAAAGACCCATACCATGTTCCGCAAGTGCTACCGCCACGGCGTGAATATGACCACCATCCTCCAGACCAGCGAAGCCAGCTGGGAAGCACTGTACAAGAATGATTCCTATGATACATTCAGGCAGCACCTGGACTATATCCGTCACAATTTCGGAAACCGCATTTATCCGGAGTGGATGGTAATCCTTGCCATCGGCCTCGCTTCCGCTTCTTTCTGCCTCATTTTCGGCGGCCACGCCGTGGAGGCCCTCTATACCCTGCTGGCCGCCATATTGGGGGCACTTGTAAAATTTGTCTGCACAAAGCTGGAAATCAACGGGTACATCACTATTGCGGCCTCCGCTTTTTCCGCTACCCTCATGGCTTACCTCACCATGTACCTGCCGGGGGCCATTAACCCCTTCCTTCCCATCGTGGCCTGTGCCCTGACTCTCATACCGGGGGTCCCCCTGATTAACAGTGTGGACGATTTCCTGAATAACTACCTCACCTCCGGCATGACCCGGCTCACCCATACCATCCTCATCATGCTGGCCATGACCTTTGGCATCGCCGGAGCCGTAGGCATCACTGACGTTCCCAGTTTCACCGCCGTCCCTATCGCCCCGGAATCCCTGTACATGGCCCAGGCCCTGGCGGCAGCCATGGCGGCTTTCGGATTTTCGGTCATGTTCAATGTGCCGAAGCGGTATATTATCGCCGCCTGCCTTGGCGCCATACTGACTGTGGATACCAGGGATATTCTCATGGTGAAATTCAATATGGGCATGGCCAGTGCTTCCTTCTTCGGTGCAGCGGTGCTCTCCATTTTCTATTTCTCCGCCTCCCGCTTCTTCCATGCCCCGGTTTTCGTGGTCACCATTCCTGCCATTATCCCCCTGATTCCCGGGGTACTGCTGTACCGCTTCCTCTTTGCCATCATCGATATCAGCCATGCCAGTATGGATGAGCTCCTCACGGCCTTCCAGACCGGCGTAGAGGCCATGCTCATCCTCCTGGGTATTTCCCTGGGCGCCACGCTCCCCGATGCCATCGCCCACCAGTATATCGAACGGTCCCGGAGAAAGAATCTCCAGCGCCTCCTGGAGCGGCGGGGCGAAGATAAGGCAGATGCCAAAGACGCAGCGGACCTGGACCGGGCCAGCACGAGGGGGTAAATGATAGAATTGAGATTTGAGTTTTGAGAATTGAGGTTCCGCGGCAAAGCCGCAGATTGGCATGATGATGGATAGAGGCACTGGCATGGAGCTGCCAGCTTTTAGCTTCTAGCAGCCAGGACGTCAGACATCCAGACGGCAGACTTCAGACAGGTTCCGCGGCTTTTGCCGCATCCACCCAACAATCCATCCTGCACCTTTGGTGCGGCCCTTCTCCAAGGGCCTGCATGCTGGGGTATTATCAGACACTCATGTTTGTACCTTTATGAAAATAACCGCCAACACCTGCCCTGTGAGGAAAGATAGGTATGTTTCATGCAGGAAATCTTTAGCTTTCATAATTTCTTTCAATACATACCGGTGGTGCCACTTTAACGAACACCCTCCGTCGCCTTCGGTGCCAGCTCCCCCCCATAGATGGAGGAGGTCGGATTATTATATAAATTGCGGCGCTATATGAATTGTGCGCCGCCTCCACCACTCCTCACTCCTCATTCCTGATTATGTACGATAACTCTATGCGCCACTTCTTCCTGTATTCCCGTCCACAAGAAAGATTTCTCCACTCATCGAAGCTGTAGCGATTCTTAACGGCAGCAGAGTCATTTGGCATGCTGCCACCGGTCGAAATGACGGGAGATCGGATAATCAAAAAGCGGCGCAGTACGATTTGTGCGCCGCCTCCACCACTTCTCACTCCTAACTTTTATATCTTTCAGCCTTTCTCTCGATTTATCCGTTTCATACGCAAAAAAATCCCCTATCCTGCCGGAATTCAGAGGAGCAGGATAGGGGTTGTTTCTCACTTCCGAAGAAGTGAGGGGGGACAACGATATGGAGGTGAACCTTCAAGGTTCATCATGTCCCTGTGGGAAAGGGTGTCTCAGATATGAGCTTTGACCCCTTCTTCTTTGGCAGCCAGTGCTGCCTTTTCTGCTTTTTCCTTAGCAAGGACGCCCTGGAAACGGACGACTTCTTCCTTGATTACAGGAGAGAGCACCAGCAGGGAAACGAGGTTTGGAATTGCCATGAGTGCATTGGCAATATCGGAAAGGTTCCACACCAGATCCAGGGTCTGGGTAGCGCCTACATAAACAACCAGGGAGAATACAACTCTGTAAACCATATTGTACTTATGGGTGCCGAAGAGGTATTCCCAAGCTTTTTCACCGTGATATTCCCAACCGAGGATGGTGGAGAAGGCGAAGAGGATAATACCGATGGCTACGATATAAGTACCAATGATACCGATGTTGGAAGAGAAGGCAGCCATGGTGAGGGCGATGCCTTTCAGAGGTGTGCCGGCAGCATCGGTGGTGCCAAGGACACCGGAGGAAGCGATGGTGAGACCGGTGATGGTGCAGACAACGATGGTATCCCAGAAGGTACCGGTCATATTGATATAGCCCTGACGGACCGGATCATCGGTGGTAGCAGCGGCAGCGGTGATAGCTGCAGAGCCGAGGCCTGCTTCATTGGAGAAGCAGCCACGGGCAACGCCGTAACGCATGGAGTTCATGACGGAAACTGTGATGGTGCCAAGTACGCCGCCGCCAACAGCCTGCGGGTCGAAGGCCATCATGAAAATCAGGTACAGGCCATGAGGAATGTTCTGGATGTTAAGAAGAATGCAGATAACGCCTGCGATGATATAGAACACAGCCATGCCAGGAACTACGACAGAGGAAACTTTGGAAATTGTCTTGATACCACCAACGATGATGATCAGGGACAGGATGGTAAGAATGACGCCGCAGACTTCAAGAGGTACACCGAAGACGGTCTGTACGGCTCCGGAAATGGAGTTTGCCTGGGTCATGTTGCCGATACCGAAGGAAGCGATGACAGCGAACAGTGCGAAGAGGAAGCCCAGTGTACGGCCGGCAGTTTTGTTTTTGAAGCCGTTCTTCATGGTGAACATGGGGCCGCCCTTCATTTCACCCTTTGCATTCACTTCACGGTATTTAATAGCCAGCATGCATTCGGAGAATTTTGTGGTGAGACCGAAGCATGCGGAAATCCACATCCATACCAGGGCGCCGGGGCCGCCGGAGAACATTGCCGTAGCAACACCGACGATATTGCCGGTACCGATGGTAGCAGCGAGAGCTGTCATCAGTGCGGAGAATGGAGAAACATCGCCCTTGCCTCTCTTGGTGGTGCGGGCTTCTTTAGAAAGAACGCTGTGGATTGCATAAGGCAGGTTCCGCCAGGTCTGGAATTTCAATAAACAGGTGAGGTACACACCGGTACCGACGAGGAGCACCAGCATTACCGGGCCCCAGACTATGCCGTCAATTGTATTGACTAGCGAGTTGATTGCAGCCATGTCCATAATAATATCCCCCTTACTCTTGACCCGTATTTTTTCTGAGAATAAAAACAACCGCCGTTCTCAGGCCCTTTGGTGAAGGTTTCTGAGGCTGGCGGTTGTATGTATGTATGCATCCATGCATGCAGAGGGGGTTACCCTGTTGCCAGCCCTGTCCTTTTGCCTGAGAGATTCGGGATTTACGGGTGAAATCCCTTTACACCTTCGGCGCCCAATTGAATGGGACTCTCCAGAGTTGTGTCCGTACACAGTTTCGTGTTCTTCTGAACGCCTGATAGTATTACTCCTTCGGCAGGCAGCCTTTCCGCTGCCATTTTTCAGTGTACATCATCCACCGTATTTTGCTTTTTTGGTTCCCTTCGGGAAACAGATCTGAATTCCTCCTCCAGGGACCTGCCGTGCAATGCGGCATATATTCACAGGCTTTCGCCTGATCCTATACATACATGTTATTATGAACATCCATTTTTAAAGATTAGGGCCTCCGCTCCGGGAGCTGTTTTCTGGGGACAGCCCCCGGAGCCCGGCACTCTCCGATAAGATAGTTTAGGAGGGCTTTCTCACCGGAGTGCCCTTTGCCGGATGGGGTGTCATATTAATCCCGGCGGAAGGAAAATGGGAAAACCTTTCCGACAGGAAATAATATGTAAATATATTGACCTGACAGAGACTCCATCAGTCTTCCGCATCAGCGGAGACTTCCGTCTTCACGGCCTTGCTGGGATCCTGGTCTACGTATTCTTCGTAGTCCTTGCCTGTCTTCAGGTGGTCGAAATACTTGGCAGTTTCTCTTACCACCACACCGGACAGAGCCAGCAGGGCAATCAGGTTTGGAATAGCCATGAGTCCATTGACGATATCCGCCAGAACCCAGATGGCTTCGAGTTTCAGGAATGCGCCACTTGCGACGAGAACGATGAAAATCAAACGGTAAGGAAGAATTCCTTTTGTGCCGACCAGGTAAGTCATGCACCGTTCACCGTAGTAGTTCCATCCGAGGATGGTGGTGAATGCGAAGAGTACCAGGCCAATCATGAGCATGTATCCACCGAAAGCGGGGAATGCATCTTTGAAAGCTGCGTTCGTAAGAGCAGCACCGTTCAATCCATTGAGCCATTCGCCGGAAACGACGATGGTGAGGCCCGTCAGTGTGCAGATGATAATGGTATCGATGAAGGTACCGGTCATGGAAATCAGACCCTGTTCAGCAGGCCATTTTGTTTTGGCAGCGGCTGCTACGATAGGAGCGGAACCGAGGCCGGACTCATTGGAGAATACGCCTCTGGCGATACCACTTCTCATAGCCAGGATCATGGTGGAACCAAGGAATCCGCCGGCTGCTGCGGTGCCTGTGAATGCATTGGAAATGATGGTTTCAATAGCTGCAGGAATCTGGTCTGCGAAGAAAATCAGGACACCAACGGTAGAAACGAAGTAAATCACTGCCATGGCCGGAACGATTTTCGAAGCGGCTGCGGCGATGGACTGGAGCCCGCCCAGTGTAATGGCTGCTACAAGAACAGTCAGGATAATGGCGGTCCAAATGGGATCCAGTCCGATGGTCATCTTTGTGATATCCACAATGGAGTTCACCTGGGCAAAGGTACCGATACCGAAGTAGGCAACCAGGACACCGAAGATGGCGAAGAGGGTACCCAGCCATTTGTACTTTTCTCCCATGCCGTTCTTGATGTAGAACATGGGGCCGCCGGCGATTTCGCCTTTGTCGTCCACTTCACGATACTTGACAGCCAGGAGACCTTCTGCATACTTGGTAGCCATTCCGAAGAATGCGGCAAGCCACATCCAGAAAATAGCGCCCGGGCCGCCGGCTGCAATGGCTGTAGCCACACCGACGATATTGCCGGTGCCGACGGTAGCAGAAAGTGCGGTACAAAGAGCTTTGAATGAATCGATATCACCGCTGCCAGCATTCTGTGCCTTGAAGATGAGCTTCAGCGCCTTCGGCAGTTTGAATACCTGCAGGAGCTTCAGCCGCACCGTGAGGAGAATGCCTGTCCCTACAAGAAGGACCAGAAGCGGTGGTCCCCAGATAAAGCTATCCAGTGAATTCAGCAAAGCCATGTAATCAAATTCCATTTTTAACAACGCCCTCCGTAATAAAGTATTTGTCACAAAAAAGCCGGCATCCAAAATAATTAACTCTGGAAGCCGGCATTGTCTACCTTAAACGGACACATAAGTGTGACGTTGCTTTCTCTGTCCTTTTGCCTGAGAGATTGGGATGTTACCATCCTTACACCTTCGGCGCTCTTTAATCGAGACTCTCCAGAGTGCGTCCACATACGGTACTATCTTTTTGAGATACCTGAGAGTGTTACTCCTTCGGTAAGCCTTTCGGCTTTCTCCCATATGTTTCATCCGCCTGTATGAATTTGATGTTTGCATTATAGGTCCACGAAATTGATTTTGCAAGGGGGGGATTGCAGGTTTAATTATTTTCTAATTATTCGAACGATGGTGGTCCTGCATCACTGGGTGAGAAAGATTTGAGAATTGAGTGAAGAGAATTGAGGTTCCGCGGCTTCGCCGCATCCATCCTGCGCCTTTGGCGCGGCCCTTCTCCAAGGGCCTGCATGCTAAGAGTAGAGTCTTGAGATTTGTATAAAGGATTGAATCCACGGCTTCGCCAGAATATAGATGCGGCGAAGCCGCTTGACCTCAATTCTCAAACCTCAATTCTCAATTCTTCCAATAAAAGGCGGCGCTCCATAATTTGTGCGCCGCACTACCACTCCTCACTCCTAACTTCTCACTTCTCACTTATCCAAGTGCTACATCCAGGGTCATCATGACCATGAACCCCAGGGCAAAGGAGATGACACCGATATCCGAATGCTCTCCTTCCGACATTTCCGGGATCAGTTCTTCCACCACCACGTACATCATGGCTCCTGCCGCAAAGGACAGGAGGTACGGCATGAGGGGCACAATGAATGAAGTCAGAAGTATAGTAATAAAACCTCCAATCGGCTCCACCGCTCCCGACAGGACACCGCCGGCAAAGGCCTTCATTTTCCCCATGCCCGCTCCCCGAAGGGGCATGGAAATAATGGCGCCTTCCGGAAAATTCTGGATGGCAATGCCCAGGGACAGGGCCATGGCCGCTGCAAAGGTAATGCCTTCATGGCCGGAAAGGAAACCTGCCAGCACCACCCCCACCGCCATACCTTCCGGTATGTTGTGAAGGGTCACCGCCAGTACCAGCATGGTGGTCCTGGCCAGATGGCTCCTTGGCCCTTCGGCCTCATCGGCCCCCATATGGAGATGGGGAATCACGTGGTCCAGAAGGAGCAGGAAGGCCATGCCAAAGCCGAAGCCGATGACCGAAGGGATAAAGGCGAGACGCCCCATAGAAGAGGACTCCTCCAGCGCCGGAATCAGAAGACTCCAAATGGAGGCGGCCACCATGACGCCGGAAGCAAATCCCGTGAGCCCCCGCTGCACGCCCCGATGCATCTCTCCCCTCATGAAAAATACGCAGGCCGCCCCCAAGGAGGTGCCCAGGAAGGGGATAAAAAGTCCCCAGAAAATATCCATATTCATAGTAATCTCCTTGTACGAAATTTATCGATATTCTTTATCTTAATTAAACGATAATCAAGAAGATTTGTCAATACGGAGATGAAGCTGTGAAGAATGATAGCCCAACCGTTGGAAAATCTTTACATCTGCCAGTGAGGAGTGAGGGGTTAGGAGTGAGGAGTGGCGGTGCGCCGCATCATAAATTGGAAGCGGCGCACCGTTTGTACTCCACAGCAGAGCTGATGACCTGATCTGATGTCCCGAACCTGAACAGGCCGATTCTTCGGTAAGCGGTAAGCTGACAGCTGTCAGGAAAGATTTGAGAGTTGAGAGTTGAGAGTTGAGGTCACGCGGCTACGCCGCAGGTTGGTATGATGGTGAATAGCGTTATTCGCGCGGAGCTTCTAACTGCCAGCTCCTGGCTTCCGGGAAAGCTTCACAGCCTGCGGCCCGAATAACTGACGGAAATATCAGGTGGAAGGCGCCGCGGGCAGATCAGCTCTTCTAGCAGCTAGCCGCTAGAAGCTAACAGCCCCATGCCAGTGACTCTGCACGCCAGCATGCCAATCCGCCGCGAAGCGGCTGACTCACTAACCCACTATCCCACTATCCCACTAATTCACTAACTCACTATTTTACTCACACCCTGTGAATAACTATGGTTACATTCCTTGTGATTAACTTTTCCGATTCCATGGGCCCTTTTCCATTCACAGTCTGTGAATATTCACAACTATTCACAGAGTTTTGCACAAACTGTTCATAACTTATTATGCCCATGATTGTGATGAAAGTTACACAGACTACCACTGGTGAGATTGAGATCGAGATCGAGGTCGAGATCAAGGGGCACAGCCTGCGGCAAAAATTAAAGATTTGAGAGTTGAGGTGGAGCGGCTTCACCGCAAATACACACTCTCCGTCCACCGGGAGATCCCGCCTCTTCGAGGCGGATCTATCCCCTGCCCTTTGGGCCGCCGCCGTTTGGCTTAAAAGGAAGGCGCCTTAATGGGCAGGCCAGGCGCCTTATGTATGCCAAACTTGGAAGTCCTATGCAGGACTTCCATCTCCAAGGGGGCACGAGCTTAAGATTTTTCTCATAAAAGTAAACGGTTCCGAAATGAAAATAATCCCCAGAATGCAGGCCCTTGGAGAAGGGCCGCGCCAAAGGCGCAGGATGGATGCGGCGCAGCCGCTGTTCACCCAGCTACCAGACACCAGTCACTAGCTACTTTTTCCAGCGAAGACGACCCGCTTCCATTCTTTCTTTTACTCTAAATCTGGGTCAAACTCCCTTATGTGTTCGTTAATCACTGCGGCGATCCGCTTTTTGGCTTCCACGTCTCCGTGGAGGCCGTCCAGGGCGAGATCCGGGGGCATTACATTTTCATAGGGAAAGGCAGCGGCCGTATCGATATGGGGCTGGGTCCGAATAAATTCATTGACTTTCCGGAATTCGTCCTCCCAGTTTTCCGCTGTGGGCTCCTGGAAAACCTTTTCGATGCTGGCCGGGTTGATAGGCGGCAGGGTAAGGAGAATGGGAACAATCCCATTTTCCCGGCACTTCTCCTGGATAGTCTTCAGGTCTTCGATCACCGACTCTGCGGGAACGCCGCCCCGGAGGCTGTTGCTGCCTCCCATGATGAGGAGGTATTTCAGATGGAACGGGAGCACATCCCTGTCAAACCGCTCCACCATGTCGTGGCTTGTATTGCCGGAGTCACCGAGGTTGATGGTTTTGAAATCAAGGTAATGGCCATAGCTGTATTCCAGGTCATTGGGACCATAGGACATGCGTCCCCCGCCATGGGTAATGCTGTCGCCGTAGAGACCGATGGTATAGCCGGTGGTTGAAAATTCACGCTTCTGGGGCAGGCTCCATTCTCCCACCGGATTTCCCTTCTCGTCCTTTCCCCGAACCCGCCAGTACCATGTCCCAAACCGGGGCACATCATCGTAGTAATCGGTATACCGGAAGTCACCGCCGCCGATATGGTACTTCGAATGGGCCGTACCTTCCGTATTTTCTGGGTACGCCGCGAGTACTTCGATTTCATAGGTGTCAGCGCCGGGAAGGGCGGTATAGGTATACACAGGATACAGAAGGGCCCCTCCCCTTTCCCCGCTCCGGTCCGGCCGGGGAAGGGGCGCTTCCCGGTGAATAATCTCTGCTGCAGGGGCCAGGGGCTTTGGCGCTGTCATGGGACCTATGGGATTTCCGTCAAAATCGCAGGGCTCTTCCTGCCAGTACAATCCTTCCGGGTCCGACAGCCGGCCCTCCCTGCGAAGGAGAACATCGGCGGCATAGGCCGTCTCATCCAGGACTTTCTCCATTTGTCCGTTATGGTCATGGGAAATCCGGAGTTCATACTTCACCGCATCGTAGTCGGTGGGCCAGGAAAGGTGGAGAAGATCTGCCGCCATGGATGGAAAAGACAGCCCCCATGCACAGAGAGCGGCCAGAAAAAGGATTTTATGATTCATAAAGCCTCCATTGTTTCACGTGAAACATTGTGGATAACCAGGAACGAGTTTGGATAGGACGCGATGCTAACGGGTCGAGGCACAAGCCTTGAGCCTTGTGCCTTGTGCCTTGCGCCGGACAGCCGCTGCGCGGCAGATTTACCTACTTACGGATAGAGTCACCGGCATGGGGCTTCCAGCTTCTAGGGAAGCACTGATTAAATCGTTGTCAGATTCCATTCTTGGATTTTTATGCAATGCGAGGAATAACTCGACGCGAATAGCGAGCTATTTAAGGCAGCAGTCCTGCATAGGACTGCTGAGCCAAGGTAAGTTGGCGCTTTCTCTGCACATAAAAGCGCCTTCCTTTTATCCTTGGCCGAGTTATGACGAAGCAGTGCATAAAAATCCTTATGAAATCTGACTCTGCGAATTAATCAGCGCTTCCCTAGCTATTAGCTCCCAGGAAAGCTCGGCAGCCTACGGCGTAGGTACCTGGTGGAAATATTCGGTGAAAAGCGCTGCAGGCTGGTCAGTTTTCCTGATAGCTAGCCGCTAGAAGCCTCCGTGGTAATGACGCTGTTTATCAACATGCTTACCGACAGCGTCACTTTTTGATAAACTCCCCAATGTGCCGGTTGATTTCTCCGGCAATCATCTGCTTCGCATTCCAGTCGCCGTGGATGCCGTCCATGGCCAGTTCACTGGGCATGACGGGATAGTCCGCAAAGGGGGCCGCCGTATCGATGTGGGGCTGGCTTTTGATATAGTCATTCACGATTTTCACGGACTCCTGCCAGCCGCTGTAGGTGACATCACCGTAGTATTTCTGGATATTTTCCGGGTTAATGGGAACGATGGTGAGAAGAATGGGGGTAATGTGGTGTTCTATGCATTTCTTCCGGATGGCTTCCAGGTGGCCGATAACCTTGTTCGGATCGGCCCCCATGCGGAGATCATTGATACCGCCCATGATGAGAAGATATTTCACATGGAACGGCAGCACATCATGGTCAAAGCGGTCTTCCATCATTTCCGTGGTGTCCCCGCTCCTCCCCATATTGACGGCAGGAAAATCGAGATAGGTCACATAGCTGTAGGCCATATCCGCAGGACTGTGGTACAGGTGGCCGCCGCCCTGGGTGATGCTGTCTCCGTAGATGCCTACATCAAAATGCTCTTCCGGGTTCGTCCTCACCTTTTCCGGCATGCTCCAGATGCCAACGGCGTTTCCGTTTTCATCGAGTCCCCGGACCCGCCAGTAAAAGGTACCGATACGGGGGTTGTCGTCGTACACATTGGAAAGGCTGGTGATTTTGGAGAAAACCCGGTATTTCGAGGGAGCCGTACCTTCCGTATTTTCCGGATAGGCGCTTGTCACTTCCACTTCATACTTCGCAGCTCCCGGATTTCCTGCATAGGAATAAACGGGATAGAGAAGGGTGGATCCATTGCCCGGCCGGTACACATTGGGGTACGGCGCATACCGGGAAACGGGCTTCATGGTGCTCCTCACTTCCATGGGGGAAGAAAAGGGACCCATGCCTTCCCAGTTCGCATCGATAGGCCGTACCCGCCAGTACAAAGGCTCCGTGCCATCGGGAAACTGGGAAAGGTCCACCAGCACCTTATTGGAATAAATCCGCTGGTTATCGTAAAGATGGTCTTCCAGGGGCTGGTTTCGGTCCAGGTCCGACGGAAGGCCCCGGAAAATCTCCACTTCATACCGCACAGATTCCGGATCATCCTGCCAGGTAAGCAGGACCAGCTTTTCCTTACTTTCTTCCCGGACCGTGGGAGAATCGGTGGGACCATCGGCCTTCCCCGCTGCCAATGCACTGTTTTCATAGGACGATGGAGCAGGAGATGCTGTTTCTGCCTGCCCGGCGGCAGGAATGGACAGCAGGATACAAAAGGCAGCCAGCGCTGCGGCATACACAGATTTCATAAAGTTCTATCAATTCTTCTTTCTATAGGATTTTTATAATCTATAAACGGACTCTTATTTCTTTTCCGCTTCCTTCAATTCTTCCTGCAGGTACCGGAGAGCCGTCTTTGCATCTTCACTGCCAAAGGCCGCTGCCTTTTCCAGCCATTCCAGGGCAGCCTCCGTACTCTTTTCCGTACCGTATCCGTACTGGTAGCAGGCCGCCAGCCAGCCCATGGCTTCCGGGAAATTCCGGTCCGCCGCCTTTTGGAAGAGGGCAAAGGCCTTTTTATCATTCCCTTCCTCATGATAAATGGCGCCAAGCTGGGTGGTGGAAGAATCCATGCCCAGGTCCGATGCCTTCTGATAATACTCTTTGGCCAGGCGGCGATCCTTCTTTGTACCATTGCCGTAGTAATAGCAGTTTCCCACATTTCCCATGGCCACCGGATCTCCTGCGTCCGCCGCCTTCCTGGTCATACGGAATCCCTCTTTCTTATCCCTGTCATTGCCATCATAAAGATAGAGGAGTCCCAGGGCCGTGCCAGCCCGGAGGTGGCCTTTGGCAAAGGCCTTACGGAACAGGGAAACCGCCTCTTTCTTATCCTGTGGCACGCCGACACCGGTGTAGTAGAAATAGGCCAGCCGGTTCATGGCGTCCGGGTATCCTGCTTCCAATGCCTTACGATAGCAGTCAATGGCCTTCCGGTTATCCGCTTTCTTCTGTACCAGGGGCGGATTATCCTTTACATGGCTGTCGTGGAACTGGCCCAGGTCATTCCAGGCTTTCCAGTAATTTTTCAGTGCCGCCTCTTCCAGCAGGTGGAAGGCCCGGTCCACTTCTTCTTCGCTCTGGGCATTCACCATTTCATAGCAGCCAAGGGCTTCCATGGCATAGAGAGAGCCATCTTTCTCTGCCAGGGAAATCCATTCCTCCCTCCGGTCCGTAATCTCATGGTACTCCTCATGGGAGAGTTCATTGAAATGGAGCAGGCAGAACAGGCCGCAGAGGCCATCTCCCAGGCGGGCCCCCTTAAGAGCCCACCCTATAGCCTTCTTCGGGCTCCAGGGAGCGCATCCCATGTAGTACTGGTGGAAGAGAGCCATAAAGTACATGGCTCGGCTATTTCCTTCGGATGCCATCTTTTCAAAAAGAGGATAGGCCTCTTTCATTTTATATTCCTGAAACAATGTTTCCGCATTTTCCATATCGGTCATAGTATTCCCTCATTTCTAAAGAACAGACTCTGCTCCTATTATAGCAGAAGTGGAGGTGGCTAGTAGCTGACGGTTTGGCATGATGATGGGCAGAGTCACCAGCATGGGGCTTCTAGCTCCTAGCTTCTAGTTTCCAGGAAAGCTCTATAGCCTACGGCACGAATGACTGACGGTAATATGGGGCGGAAGCGCCGCAGGCTGGCCAGCTTTCCTAGCTGCTAACAGCTAGAAGCTAGAAGCCTCCGCGCGAATGACTCTACCCACAAGCACGCAAAACCGTCGGTTCCTCACTTGTCGTATAATAACGGTAACGATATTCTTCACAAGGAGGCAATCATGAACCTGCAGTCCGTCCATTACTTTATCATGCTGGCCAGGGAGCGGAACTTTACCCGGGCCGCGGGGAAGCTGCATATCACCCAGCAGACCCTGTCCGCCAATATGGCTGCCCTGGAGCGGGAACTGGGGACAGTCCTCATCATTCGACACAGCCCCCTGGAGCTCACCAGCAGCGGCAAAGCCTTCTACCAGTACGCCCTCCGGTTTGCGGAGGAAGAGGAGGCCATGAAGCGGTCTCTTGCCGATATTACAGAAGGAAAAGCCGGGGAGCTCCGGATCGGCATCGGCTTTCTCAGGGGCAAGACCCTCCTGCCTCCCCTGGTGGACCGGTTCCGGAAGCAGTACCCGAAGGTCACCTTCCGGCTCTATGAAACCACAAACCGGGATATGCGGAAAAGACTGATGGAAGGGGAACTGGATCTCGCCATTGCCCACTACCGCATGAAGCCCGCCGGCATCCATGTGGAACCGGTGTATCGGGAGCGGATTGCCCTGCTGGTGCAGAAGGACCTGCTCCGCCAGTGCAGTGGCGGCAAAGAAGAGGACATTTACCAGTCTCTTCTTGCTGACAGGAAGCATCTCATGAAACGTCTGGAAACCTGTCCTTTCCTCAGCGCCAGCGGCAATAACATTGCGGGCTACGTGGAATCCCGATATCTGGAAGAAGCGGAAAAGAAGCCCTTCGTCCGCCTCATCTCCAACAGTATGGAGACCCTCCTCCACCTCTGCCACCGGGGCCTGGGCGCCCTGTTTACGCCGGAAAACCTGGCCCGCTCCGTGCTCACAGACAAAGAGATGGAGGATCTCTATACCATTCCCCTGCCGGAGACGGAATATACCATTTCCATCGGATATAAAGAAAAAAGCCCTCCCTGGAGTATCCGGGACGACTTCATAGAAATGGCGAAAGAGGAATGGGGAAAAAGAAAGAGTTGAGAGTTGAGGAAAGAGAGTTGAGGTAACGGTTTGGTATGCTGATGGTCAAGGTCATTTGTGCGGGAGCTTCTAGCTTCTAGCAGCCAGCTGTCAGGAAAGATGGCCAGCCTGCGGCGAAAAAGATAGAGTTGAGATTTGAGAGTTGAGAGTTGAGGTTCAGCGGCTTAGCCGCTGATGATCCAGCCACTAGCTACCAGCCACTTTTCATGCTATATATAGTCTGTTCAGCTCAAGGCACAAGGCTAAAGGCTAAAGGCTCGTGACTCTATCCGTAAGCTCGCAAAAGGCCAAATTTAAAATGGCGGCGCTCTACGAATTGCGCGCCGCCACCTTCACTCCTCACTCCTAACTCCTCACTCCTAACTATAATACCAATCTTTTTTCGCTCAGAATATCTGAAAACACCTCATATCTCATATATTCCCTGTTTCTGCAGTTCTTCTTCCGCCTCAGGGAGTCCGGCGTCGGCAGCTGCTTTCAGGTGGTCGATGCCCTTTTCCCTGTCCGGCTCCGTACCTTTACCGTAAAGGTACATCATGCCCGCCATATAGAGGGCCCGGGCATTCCCTTTGGCCCCTGCCGCTTCTATATAGGCCAGTGCTTCTGCCGGCTTTTCTTCAGACAGGTACAGAAGTCCCAGGGAGAAGAAACCGTCTTCACAGCCATTGGAAATGGCATCCTTCAGGAGGATTTCCGCCCGTTTCATATCCTTCAGCACACCGATGCCCTTCTGGTAAAAGAAAGAAAGTTCCGCCATGGCGTCCCCGTTTCCCAGGGACGCCGCTTTTTCGTACCATTCCATGGCTTCCTGGGGATCCGGTTTCACATCCACTTCCTCCGATGCGGTGCCTTCGTAGATATTGCCAAGGAGAAGGGCCGCTTCGTCGCTGCCATGGGTATAGGCCTTTTCCAGCCAGTCTATGGCTTTATCCAGCCCCTCTTTGTCTTCCGCCCTGTCCAACGCCAGGAGCCCCAGCTGGTATTCACTTTCACTGTCCTTGAATTCCGCTGCCTTTTTGAAGCAGGCCTCCGCTTTTGCTTCGTCAGGGGCTGTGGCATAGCCATCCAGGTAAGCCATGCCCAGGTCATAGAGGGCTTTCCAGTATTCGTAGAAGGCTCCTTTAGCCAGCCATTTCAATCCTTCCTCGAAATTCAGGATGACCCCGTTTCCCAGGTACGACAGGCCGGCCTCATCCATGGCCAGCACGTCCCCTCCGGCCGCCAGCCGGAGGACCTTTGCGAAATCTTCATTCATCGTATCCCACATGGCCTTCCCCGTTTCCCCCTGGAACAGGGCAAGGCTGCAGAGGGGATCTCCCATTTTCTTTCCTTCCATGAACCGGCTCTGTCCTTTTTCTTCGTCTGCCCGGTGGTGGCCATAACCTTCCCGGTCAATGAGGCCCAAAAGGTACAGGGACCGGCCATTTTTTTCTGTCTCCAGCACTTTATAGGCATCATCGATTTTTCCCTGTAAAAACAGTCTTTCTCCGTCTGTCATAGGTTCTCCTTGTATAAATATAGAATTAAGAGTTGAGAGTTGTGATTTGAGGTCCAGCGGCTCCGCCGCAGTATGGCATGCTGATGGTAAGAGTCATCAGCATGGGGCTGCTAGCTTCTAGCTGTTAGCAGCTAGGGAAGCACTGATTAAATCGTTGTCGGATTTCATTCTTGGATTTTTATGCAATGCGAGGAATAACTCGACGCGAATAGCGAGCTATTTAAGGAGAGTTATGACGAAGCAGTGCATAAAGATCCTTATGAAATCTGACTCTGCGAATTAATCAGCGCTTCCCTAGGAAAGCTGGTCAGCCTACGGCATGCATGAATGGGCAGAAACATTAGGTGGGAAGCGCCGCAGGCGAATCAGTTTTCCTAACAGCTAGTTGCTAAAAGCCAGCAGCTCCGTGAAAGTGACTCTACCCCTCAGCCACTTTCTCCACTAATCCCGATAAAAATGTTCCTTCAACATGTCCACCGCCGGCTGGACGCCCTTTTCTGCGGACCGGCGGAACAGTTCCTCCGCCCTCCGAAGGTTTCTGGGTACCACGGTTCCATGGAGGTAGAAACAGGCAAGGTAAAACTCTCCATTCCCGTTTCCCAGGCCCTCTGCCTTTACAAAGGCATCATAGGCCCTTTGGGCATCCTTTTCCTCCAGGTAATGGCATCCTATGCGGGTATAGCTTTCGCCGTCCCCCTCTTCCGCCGCTTCCCGAAGGAGAGAAAGTCCTTCCTCCTCATCCGGCAGGATGCCCTTTCCTTCCAGGTAGCAGCTGCCCAGTTCCCGCACCGCATCCAGGCATCCTTCACTGGCGGACTGCTTCAGGTAGGCAATGCCCTTTTCCCGGTTTTCTTCCCCCAGAAGACCATTGACATACATGGTCCCCATCATGGCTCCCGCCATGGCATCTCCCTGGTCCCAGGCTGCCTGGTACAGGGAAAAGGCCTTTTCCGGATTTTTCGGCGTTCCTTCTCCCATAAGGTAACACATGGCCAGCACGATGATGCCATCCCGGTCGCCCCGGTCTACTCCCATTTTCAGATAGCGGAAAGCCTTTTCCTTGTCATAGTGGACCTGGCCCTTCTCATCGGTCCTGCCTTCCCGGGCATAAATCTGCCACAGGGTGCCGCAGGCTTCCATATTTCCATGGTCTGCGGCCCGCTCAAAGAGAGTAATCGCCCTTTCTTCATTCCGTTCCACGCCCCGGCCCAGCCAGTAACAGTTTCCCAGTTCGTACTCGGTGCCTGAAAAACCAAGGGCCGCCCCCTTCAGGAACCAGAGGTATGCTTTATGATCATCGTAGAGGGGAGAAGATTCATCAACCAGGAGCCATCCCGCCTGGAGCATGGACGACGCATCGCCCAGGTCCCCCGCCTTTTCATACCAGGAAAGGGCCTTCGCCAGATCCTTCTTCCGATGGAATCCCATTTCATAAATGAGCCCCAGTTCCTGCATGGCCAGGGTGGATCCCTCTTTTGCCAGGTTTCGAAGTTTCTTCATGAAATTTTCAAATTCCCGGCTCTCCATATCCGTATCCTGCATGTACAGGAAAAACAGGGAAAGCGGACACTTCAGGGCCGTCCCTTTAGAAAGCCACTCATCGGACAGGGCATCGTTCTCCGGGGTTCCCATGCCCCGGCCATAGATATGGACCAGCATGGAAGAGGCAATGCCTCTCTCCCTGTCATCATAGGGACCTTCTGCAATGCGCTGGTACATGGCCCGGCATTCCAGATACTTCCCGGCATTATACAGTTTCTGTGCTTCTTCAATGGTATCTTTCATAAAAAACCTCGCTTGTGAACTTATGATCTTTACCTTTGGTTCAATCATATAATTCATGGGAAGCGAGGTCAAGGTATGTAACTGTATGGAATTGCTTGCTCAATCCATTGGAAATGAGTGCCTGTGAGTGAGGAGTGAGGAGGGAGGAGTTAGGAGTGAAGGAGCGGCGCACAAATTGAATGGCGCCGCTATTTTTTAATGGATTCCTACCAGCCCGTCATATTAAGGTTTGTCTAGGTGTTTGGGTCTGTGGTTGGCGAGCACCCCCAAACGGGGTGAATGGGGCTAAAGGTTGTGGGTGAACATTGCTTCGCTCGTTCACCGGGTTGTAGGTGCTTCGCACCGGGGGCATAAAGTGGATTCGCCTGTGGCACTTCCAACGGCCAACCTCCGTCAACTCCGATTCACTACAAACACCGTCTGTTTACCACTCCACCGGAGTGAGGGATTCTGTTGGGAGCGCCGCAGGCCGTCCTACCTTACGCCCCCGCTGCGCCAAGGCGTCAGCTTTGGCATGCAGCCACAACCCGGTTGGCAAGCGCAGCGATGCCAACCCACAACCATTACGAACCATTCACCCCATTGGGGCCATACACCGACCTCACCGGAAAGCTTGATATACTAAAATATCCCAATACATCCTCAAAATCCAAACTTCAAATCCAGTCTTTTTGTTTCACGTGAAACATTTGGCCATTCATAAGAACGATGGAAAATAGGACCATCAGGATCCCCAGGGCCTGGGCCCAGGACAGGGATTCGTGAAAAAAGAACGTACCCAGAATGGCAGCCACCACCGTTTCCGCTGAAGCGATGACCGGGACCCGGCTGTTTTCCCTGATTTTCTGCAGACCCCGGTAATAGAGGATATAGGCAATGGCCGTAGGTATCAAAGCATAGAGAAAGCCCGCCAGAAGCACCGCCCCATTCCAGGGTTCATACAGGAAGGAATGGGAAAAGAGAAGAAGAAACAGGGCCGCAAAGAAATAACTGTAAAGGCTCATAGTAAAGACATCGGCCTTTTCTCCTGCCAGCTTTCCGAATATGGAAGTCATACCGTAGGAAATACCGGAAAGAAGGCCACAGAGAATGCCCGGGACCGAAAGGTTTCCAAAAGAAAGGCAGCCACCGGTGACAGTGAAGAAACAGCCGGCCATACATACACAGAGAGCCGTCCATTTGCGGGAAGAAAATCGCTCTTTAAATACCAGGTGGGACAGGGTCATGGTACAGAGGGGAGCCACATTCAGAAGGACCGCACTCAGGGTCATACCGATATCCACAATGGCTTCATTATAGAAAACATTGTACAGCCCCTGGCACACCAGCCCCAGAAGAGCAGACCAGAGAAGCCCCTTCTTTGAAATCCGCAGGGCCCTCCATCCGCCATGGAACAGGGTCATACCGAAAAGAATCAAAAAAGCAAAGGCCATGCGGAGAAAGGCGGTGAGGGCAGAGGAAGACCCCAGCCGGTCCATCCAAAGAACGAAGACACCGATGGAACCCCACAGCATACTTCCTATGAGTACTTCTACTATCCCCTGCCGGTCTGACTGATTCATGGTTTTCCTCCTTATCCATGATTTATCGTTATTATCTCTCATCTTTTGATAAAAAGATAAGGAGACTCTATAATAGGGTTAGTAGAAATCGTACTATGTCTTTACTGGAAGGAACTGCCATGGACCAATACAAGCTGAAAGCGCTCCTCTGCGCCATCGAAACAGGAAGTCTGAACAGGGCAGCGGAAAAGCTGCATTGCACCCAGTCCGGCCTGTCCCAGCTCATGAACGGCGTAGAGCAGGAACTGGGATTTAAAATACTGGAACGAACCCACCGGGGCATTGGCCTCACAAAGGAGGGACAGGAGCTCTATCCTTTCCTTCTGGACATGGAAGGGAGCTATAGCCTTTTGGAGGAAAAGACCCGGCGCATCCGGGAAGGGCGAAAGAGGCCCCTTCGTATCGGCGCCTTTTCCAGCATGGCCAACCTCTGGCTTCCGTCAATACTGAAGGAATATAAAGGCCGCCATGAATCCCTTCTTTTCGATATCCGTGTCGGTACGGATATCATTCACCAGTGGCTGACGGAAGGAAAAATCGATATTGCCTTTGGCGATGACCGCAGGTGCCGGGGATTTTCCTTCATTCCCCTGCAAAAAGACCGGTATGAGGCGGTGCTTCCGCCCTCTTTCCTCCATACCGGACAGAAGGAAATCACCAGGGACGAGCTCATAGCCTATCCCCTCCTCATGGCTCCCATGAATGACCTCACCTATTATCTGGATATTCCTCCACGAAAGGACATATCCGTCACCTGTGACGATGACTATACCCTCCTTTCCATGGTGAAAGCAGGCCTGGGCGCCACCGCCATGCCCCGTCTCAGCCTTTCCCGTCTGCCGGAGGGGGTCTTGTGCCTTCCCCTGGTTCCTGAGGTCCACCGGACCCTGGGTATAGCGCTGCCCCTCCATCCCACAAAGGAAGCGGAGGACCTGGCGTCTTTTGCCTGTTCATGGGTAAAGACAGGGATCGGCCTTAATGCATGGCATTGAGCTGGCCAAAAGGCATGCTGGCGGATAGAGTCATTCGAGTGGGGCTTCTAGCTGCTAGCTCCTGGCTGTTAGGAAAGATGATTCGCCTGCGGCGCTTCTCATCCGATATTTCAGTCCAATCATTCGTACCGTTGGCTGATGAGCTTTCCTAAAAGCTAGCAGCTAATAGCTGGAAGCTCCGCCCAAATGACTCTATCCGCCAGCACAAAAAAGCACGGAGAAAAGGGATTTTTCCCTTTCTCCGTGCTTTTGATTTTAAAAGTTACTGGTTTGCCGGGAGGAAGTATACCGGATCCACGGCGTCCCCGTTGATGCGCACTTCATAGTGGCAGTGGGGGCCTGTGCTGTTTCCCGTGCTTCCTGCCAGGGCAATTACCGTGCCCTGGTCCACCTCTTGTCCCACGGACACCAGGAGGGCAGAATTGTGGCCGTACCGGGTGGTTATACCGCCGTCATGCTTGATTTCCACCAGGTTGCCGTAGCCCGCTACCCAGCCTGCCTGGGTCACCACGCCGGAAGCGGTGGCTTCCACGGGAGTACCGTAGTCCACGGCAATATCGATGCCTTCATGGTAGGTGGAACCGATACCGCCGGGGCTGTTCCGGAAGCCGTAGGAACTGGAGACAGTTCCGGACACAGGCCAGATATCAGGGGTGGTGGATGAAGTATGAAGCAGGGGTGCTGCGGAACCGTAGGTCTGGTTCAGGAGTTTTTCCCGGAGGACAATCATGGTCTTGATCTGGCTGTCCAGCCGCTGGTCCAGTTTCCGCATGCGGCTCAAAAGCTGTCCGGGCGTGGAAATATCGCCGTCATCGGAAGAGACATTTTCGTGCTCCGAAGCCTTCACATCCCTGGCCTTGTCCGGCACCGTGGATGCGCCGCCTTGTCCGCCTTCACCGGAGGTGGAAATATTCTGTCCCGCACCGTTATTATTGGCTTTGATCATATCCTGGAGCTGGCCGGACATTTTCTCGATGGTCTTCGTCTTGTCCGCCAGGGCATCCATCTTCTCTTCCGCCATTTTGAGCTGGTTTTTATAAAGCTCATTTTCATTTCTGAGGGTATTCATGGAAGCGGCGGAATACACGGCCGTACCAAGGCTCAGGACAAATACAACGGCCCCTGCAATGGCGCCGATTTTCAGTTTTCTGATTTCTTTATCGGTAAAGGAGAATGTCACTTCTCCTGTTTTTTCATTCGTTGTCTTCTTCATTCAGAACCTGCTTCTATACGATGGGGCTCTCCATGGATGGAAAGTCCCTGAAATATCCCCCTATTCTTAATCAAATTCTATTCTTTAAAACCTGCCCTCTCCCAAAGGCTTTTATTTCTTTGCGGTGTCGATTTTCTGGCCTGCCGGAACGCCCTGGGCCTGTCCCTGGGGCATTCCTTCATTGGCAATATCCGGCATCAGTGTATCCAAAGCCATATTGATGCTTTCTGCTTCTTCCGAAGACAGGGCTTCTTTGCACTGGCCCTTCACGATCTGTTTTGCATAGATCCGGGACGTATCATGGCCGGCCAGGGAAGACAGGATAAAGCCGTTATTTTTCCCATCCAGTAATGTGAGGGAAAAGGATAGCTTGTCTCCCGTATCATCAAAGGCATCGTACCGCACCAGCCCCACCTTCTGGAAGGACTGGAGCTGCATGGTAGCCAGGAGTTCCTGCTGGTGGAGCATATTTTCCGAAGAAGCCACCATTTCCCGAAGTTCCCTGACTTCCGTGGACAGCTTCAGTTCGATGGAACCGCCGTCTTCCCCATTCATGAAGTACTTGTATTTTTTGGACAGCCGGTTCACCTTGGCCCTCAGCAGGAAGTACTGGAGAACCATGAAAAGGAAAAGGATAACAACAATGCCGATGCCGGCATAAATGACTGTATTGGGATTGATCATAATCGTACTTTACACTCCACCTGTATTATTTCCCCTGCGAATCAAGCAGCTCTGCGATTCGCTGGAATTCTTCATCATTTTTAAAGGAAATGGAAATGGTCCCTTTGTGGGCATTCTTTCCTTTTCCCACCCGGATACGGACCTTCGTCCCCACGGAAAGGCCCATCTTTTCCTCGATGGCCTTCAGATATTCGGAAACGGGATCCTTCTTTTCTACTTTCTTTGGCTTACCGGCCCGCACCAGCTCTTCCACCCGTCGGGCAGAAAGGCCTTCCGATACGATACGGCGGGCGAGACTCACCTTTTCCGCATCACTGCCAAGGGAAAGGAGAGGCCTTGCCTGGCCGGCTGTAAGCTTTCCGGCAGACAGGAGATTTCGTACTTCCTCCGGCAGTTCCAGGAGACGAATCATGTTGGCTATATAGGGACGGCTCCTTCCCACTTTTTCGGATACCTCTTCCTGGGTGAGGCCATAGGTATCCATGAGCTTCCGGTAAGCCATGCCTTCTTCCACAGGATTCAGGTCTTTCCGCTGCAGGTTTTCCACCAGCGCCATTTCTGCCATGCCCCGGTCATCATAATCAAGGACAATGGCGGGAATGGTGGCAAGGCCCGCCATCTTAGCCGCCCGCCAGCGCCGCTCCCCGGTGATGAGTTCATAGGAAGAATGCCCTTTATCCCGTACCGCCACCGGCTGGATGAGGCCATCCTTTTTGATGGACGCCGAAAGGGAAGCCAGTGATTCTTCATCGAAATCCTGACGGGGCTGCCAGGGATTGGGAACGATGCGGTCCACCGAAAGGTTCAGGACCTTTCCCGTATCCTGGTAGTCATCGCCCAGGAGCTCTCCCAGCCCCCGTCCCAATTTTTTCTTATTCACGCTTCAAAACCTCCCGACACAGTTTCTTATAGGCCTCGGCCCCTTTTGATTTTGGGGCATAGGTCAGAATGGGCTCCCCGAAGCTCGGTGCTTCCGACAGCTTGACGGTCCGGGGTATCACAGTACGGAACACTTTGGAACCGAAGTACTTCTTCACTTCTTCCGCCACCTGTAGGGACAGGTTCGTCCGTCCGTCAAACATGGTGAGAAGGATGCCCAGGATATGGAGCCGGGGATTCATGCGGCGGGATACCACCTGCACCGTCTTCACCAGCTGGGACAGTCCTTCCAGGGCATAAAATTCCGCCTGGATAGGAATGATAATGGAATCCGAGGCTACCAGGGCATTCAGCGTCATGAGTCCCAGGGACGGAGGACAGTCAATAAGTATATACTCATATTCCTCCCGGAGAGGTTCTATTTTCTTCTTCAGCAGGGACTCCCGTTCCGGAAGGGGAGCAATCTCGATTTCCGCCCCCGCCAGGTCGATGGAAGCCGGAAGGAGATGGAGCTTTTTGACCGCCGTCTTTACGATGGCATGGTCCACGGGCTCATCATCCAGCAGTACATCGTACAGGCTCTTTTCGAAATCCACGGATTTACTGAGGCCGCTGGTGGAATTGCCCTGTGAATCTTCATCGATGAGGAGTGTCTTGTGCCCCTTATCCGCCAGGCAGGCAGCCAGGTTCACGGCGGTGGTGGTCTTGCCTACGCCGCCCTTCTGGTTGATGATGCTGATGATCGTTCCCATGGTCTCTTCCTTTCATAGATAATCCATTTTATTATACCATAATTGCATGGGAAAAATGGGAGGAAAATAGGCTATTTCGGACAGCATGCTGATGGGGTTAGTGGGTTAGTATGCTTGCGTGTAGAGTCACCGGCATGGAGCTTCCAGCTGCCAGCTCCTGGCCGCCAGGAAAACTGATCCGCCTGCAGCGCTTCCCACCTAGAATTTCCAGTAATACCAACATGCCGTAGGCTGTACAGCTTTCCTGGCAGCTAGCAGCCAGAAGCTGGAAGCCCCCGCACCTATGTGACCCTCCCCCTCAGTATGCCATCCATTTTTCCAATAAAAAAACCGGGACACGCCCGGTTCTTTTACTGGATGACAGGGATTATTCGATATCAACGGTATCCGGTCTGCCTGCATCATCGAGGCCCAGATAAGCCACTTCTCTTACGTGGCCATCATAGGTCAGGGTTACATGATAGTGGAAGGTCTTGCCGTCGAAAATTTCATCGCCAAGACGAATTGCCGTGGTATAGCTGTCCGGACGATATTCCCTTACTGTGTCGCCAACAACCGGGAACTGAAGGAATACATATTCCTCTCCCTGATAGCTTACGCCACCGTAAACACGCTTCAGATCTGCTACAGCGTATTTATCAACGCCGCAGACAACAACACTTTTTTCTGTTACTTCTGCCATGTTTATCACCTCTACGACCAATTTATAGCAATCCCATATTGCTATTTCCGTATATAGTTTACCACTTTTTCATGGTAAACAGAAGATAATGGATAAAATATATTATTTTTGTGTTGTTACGCTAATGGATAGATCCACTTGCATGAAACAGGATAGTTGGAAAGAGTTGAGAGTTGAGTTCCCGCGGCTGCGCCGCAAGTTTGCATGCTGATGGATAGAGTTACCTGCATGGGGCTTTTAGCTTCTAGCTATTAGCAGCCAGGAAAACTCAGCAGCCTACGGCATGAAGAACTGTTGCATACCCGATGGGAAGCGCCGCAGGCTGGTCAGTTTTCCTAAAAGCTAACAGCTAGAAGCTAAAAGCCCTGTGCCCAATGGCTCCAACCGTAAGCATACTCTCTGAGAAATTTAAAAAGCCGGGGACCGTGTTTTCCACAGTTCCCCAGCTTCTTTTTACAGGGAAGTCAGTTCTTTTTCACAGTCCGAAACCGATTCCTGATGATGGCCATGGTGTTTCCCATCGCACACACAGTGCAGCTTATTCCGGAAGATTTCTCCCATAATGGAGTACACTTCCTTCAGCACCACCGGATTCAGGGAATAAAAGATATTCTTTCCATCCCGCCGGTCCAGGATAAGTCCTGATTCCACAAGAACCTTCATATCATGGGACAGGGTGGGCTGGGTAATGGCAAAGGCCTCCTGGATCTTGCATGCGCACTGTTCATGACAGGAAAGCATGTCTACAATCTTCAGTCGTTTGGGATCAGAAATGGCTTTTAAAATTTTTGCAGTATCAATATAAATTTTTTCCATAGTGATATAAACTCCCAACAAATAGATAGAATTATTTCTATAGAGAGAGTAACAGACATGAGGCAATTTGTCAAATTTACGTCAACATACAAAATAGAGTTTATGAACCACAAGTGATATTGTCTCAAGTAACCACAAATGAAAATGTCCCA
>ERZ791746.396-NODE-396-length-40274-cov-11.386509_pt1 | contig 40274 bp, 34 predicted proteins | sample MGYA00510038_ERZ791746 | MGnify/ENA primary metagenome ERZ791746 (study PRJEB30046, sample SAMN00792018) | human gut metagenome | study: EMG produced TPA metagenomics assembly of the A metagenome-wide association study of gut microbiota in type 2...
GGGTCATGGACTTGCACCACGGCTATACTATGTACGCCGAACTGGCGCACCTCGACCTCGATCTCGTTCTCGATCTCATCATCACTGCCCCACCTGTTCGATTTCTCCCTGGGAGAGGTGGATGAATTCACCGGTGCCTTTTTCGTAGCCCACTTCTTCTGCGATGTGCATGGTCCGTTCGTGGCAGGTGAAGAGGAAGATCTGCTGGGTCTTGCCCAGGTCCATGAGGAACCGGAGAGTTTCCCGCTGCCGCTTTTCGTCGAACCGGACGAAAATATCGTCCAGCACGATGGGGAGCGGTTCGATCTGGCTGCCGAAGGACAGGGCCATGGCGAGCCGGATGGCCAGGTATACCTGGTCTCCGGTGCCGGAGGACCAGATCTTTTCGCTCTTCAGCCGATGCATGTCGTCTTCGATTTCTATGTCCTTCCCGTTTTCGGAAATGGTGAGGGAGTACTTGCCCATGGTCATTTCCTTCAGGAATTCATTGGCCTTTTCCACGATTTCCGGCTGTTTCCCGGATTCGTAAATTGCCTGGGCCCGGTTCATCACTTCTTCGGTGTACATGAGGGTGAGCCATTCCTGGAGGGACGCATGGATTTCGGCCTGGATTTTTTCCTTGTTCTGCAGGGCCTTTGTGATGGAATCGTCCCCGGCGAGGCGGAAGATTTCATTTTCCACGGCCCCCTGGCTCCGCTGCATTTCTGCGAGCTGGGAGGACTCCTCTTCCACCTGCTTTGTGAGCTTCTTGTGCTCCTCCATCCAGTCGTCGTACTGACCGGTTTCCAGGGAATGCCAGAGGGACTGGAATTCTTCTTCGCTGCCGGCGTACATACGCAGGTCCTGGCGGATCCGTTCCCAGTCCTTCCGGATCTGGTCATGGTGTTCGTGGGCATTGACTTTTTCTGCGAATTCTTCGGCGTTCTTCGCATGGACCAGGTTCAGGAGGGTATCCATTTCCCGCTGGCACGATGCCCAGCGGTCGTCCAGTTTTTCCATTTCCTTTTCGTAGGCCCCGTGCTGCTTGTTCTTTTCCTGCAGCGCTTCCCATTCCATACTCCGCTTCTGGTTTTCCTCGTAAATGGCGGCAATGCTGTCCGGATTCACGGGGTAATTGAGGCCGGTGGCGGAAATGACGGAGGCTGCGCGGCGGGAGAACATATCCAGCCTTGCATCCACCTGCTCCAGCCGGAGGTCCAGGATTTTTCCCTTCCCCTCGGCGGAATAGATCTTCTGCCACTGCTCCTGGAGGGCCGACAGGTTTTCGGCGCCCACCTTCGGCAGCTGGCTTTTTTCCAGCCAGTGGGTCCAGGATTTCTCGGCTTCCTCTTTCTTCGTCTTCAGCAGTTTTCCTTCTTCTTCCCACTTCTTGTGCTGTTCCTGCTGTTTCCGGACGGTTTCCTTTTTCCAGGCAATGGCCTGGCGCTGGGCCTGGTCTTTGTAGAAATCGGACCGCTTTTCCTGCATCAGGTTATGGAAGGCCTGGAGTTCTTCCACCGTCTTCGGTGCCTGTCCCGGGAATTTTTCTTCAATGGCCTTCCGTTTTTCTTCCAGCTGCCGGTTCTGTTCCGTCAGTTTTTCCAGGTTTCTTCCCTTTTCATGGACCACATGGTTGTGGACGAGGTAGAAAATGACCGCCACCACCAGGGCGCCGCCAGCGCCATAGGCCGCCATGGTTCCCGCCCGGGCGGTATAGAAGGCAGCCATGCCGCCGCCGGCACAAATGAGGGATACCAGGGACAGCCAGAACCAGGGGGTGAATTTCTTGTCCTCTTCCCCATTCAGCTTTTCCATTTCCTTCTGGATATCCGACTGGTCATGGAGGATATTTTCCAGGGACGATGCCATGGTCTCTATGCCCTGCCAGTCGGACTCGGACTGCACGCTGCCCGCTTTCTTCAGTTCCTCGGAGATGTCTTCCACCTCCGGCTCCCGCTGCTCCCAGAAATGGAGTTCGTTATTCCGGACGCCGAGGCTCTTGGAGAGCCGCCGCCCTTCTTCCCAGTCCACGTTGGCGCAGGGTTCGTCGATTTTCAGGGGATGGTCCCAGAAAGGCAGGGCGTAGCCCAGGTTCACGTAGTCGATGCGCCAGTTTTCCTTTTCCTGTTCCAGAGCTTCCGCATCGGCTATGGTCTGCCTCCACTGGCCCAGGTCCACGTAGAGTTTTTCCAGTTCTCCCACGGCCCCGAGCCAGGGAATGACCTGTTCTTTTTTGACGGGCTTGTATTCATCCAGCTTCGCCTGGAGGGATTCTTTCTGGTCATGGAGCACGTTCATCCGGTTCATGAGCTGGTTCCACTGTTCCTTGCCGTTGGCGGGGAACATGGTCACCTGCTCCGACAAGTCCAGCTGCCGCTTCACATCCACAGCCCGCTGGTAATAGTCCCAGGCTCCCAGCCGCTGTTCCAGGCGCTTGTTCTGCTCCTTGTCCTTTTCCAGCTTCTCTTCCAGTTCGCTGACCTTCTTTTTCAGCTCTTCCTGCTTGTGCTGGAGGTCGGAAAATTCCTTTTCCTGGGTAGACAGGGAGTCCAATGTCTTATTGGCTTCTTCCAGGTCCGCCATGAGCTGGTTGATTTTCCGCTTGCCCTGGGTGGAAGCGGAGAAGAGCTTCCCCTTGGAGTCCTGGATCTTTGCCTTCACGTTGGCCAGCTTGTCGCCCCCCTGGAGCATGAAGAAACGGCTCCGTACGGTGTCGTTGGCCAGGAAGGAAGCGCCCTGGAGGTCTTCCAGTCCCACGGCAAAGATCTTCTCGTACATGTAGCGGTTCAGGCCATGCCACCAGATGGCCGGCAGTTCCTCTTCCACCTTCACGTGGTTCTCGTTTTCGAACCATTTTTCCTTTTCGTCCCGGTGGACCCGATAGAATTTGCCGTCGGAACGGACAAATCCCATATTTCCTTTCCGTCCCTGCCATTTTCCCCGGCCATATCCGAAGAGCATATCCCGGATAAAGCGGAGCATGGTGGTCTTGCCGCTCTCATTTTCCCCCATCACCACGTTCAGGGATGTCTGGGAGGGCTGCCAGGAGGCATGATGGTAGATGCCATACTCCTCCAGTTCCAGATCAGTGATTTTCATGATCTTCCTCCTCTTCTGTCAGCATTTCCGCTCCCAGAAGTTCTGATTTTTGGAATGCCTTCAGCAGGTCCTCGTCGGACACGGCATCCAGCAGTTTCCTGTATTTCGCAAACTCCGGCTGGTCCTCAGCCATCTTCCGGAGTTCCTCTTTTCTCTTTTCCTCGTCCTGTCCGTTGATTTCATCAAAGGCCTTCAGGAAGTTGCCCGTCACGTCCGGAAGTTCCCGGCGCTCCTTCAGGTTCACTGCCGTCCGGGTCCGGTCTTCGGCTGCGGTGAAGCAGGCAAAGAGGAACCGGAACTGTTCCTTGTCATTCAGGGTCTGGAGAATGAAATCCCGGCCTTCCTCGGTGGCAAGAGCCTGGTGCAAAGGACCGGCGCCGGTGAAAATGAGGCGGATCATATTCGGCCGCCCCGTGAGCTCCTTCAGCCCCGCCCGCCGTTTCGTGATGGCCTGGATGAGGTCATCCACCTGGGAAAAGGGAGAAATGTCCACGGTCATATCCATCCAGCGGATGATGTCGGTTTCAATGAACTTCAGCGTCACCGTGCCGTAGGCTCCCACGTCCACCAGATAGCAGCCCCGGATGCCGGTCTCATTCACATTGAGACCCTGGGTATTGCCGGGATACACGATGTAGGGAGAGGTGGACAGGGTCTTTCTCGTATGCACATGGCCAAGGGCCCAGTAATCCATGCCGGAGGCCTTCAGCTCATCCACCGTGCAGGGGGCATAGGGGCTCCCTGCCACACCGGCGTCGGTATGGAGCATGCCGATGGCAAAGACGTCGTCCTTATCCCTATGGAAAGAAGCCGCCAGGTCCTCCTTCACGTGTCTTGTCTTATAGGAAATCCCGTACACCGTGGCCGCCTTTTCCCCATCCTTCATGAGGGGGAAAGATTCCACATGGTCCGATGAGAAAATATGGACCGTCTCCGGCAGGGGGATATCAGCCCGCCAGGCTTCTCCGGGATCATGATTCCCGTGGACCATAAAAATCTGTATGCCTCCCTGGGCAGCGCGGTACAGTTCCCGGGCAAAGGCCATCTGGGCCGACAGGCTGTGATGGTCGCTGTTATAGACATCACCGGAAATCAGGATGGCGTCCACCCGGTTTTCCAGTGCAGCATCAACTACTTTTTCAAAGGCCTTGAATGTGGCCTTTCCTATCTGTTCATTCCAGGGGCCGGCAGATCCCAAACGGACATCGCGGAACGGTTCTCCCAGATGAAGATCAGCGCAATGGATAAAAGAAAAATGTTTACCCATAATTCCTCCTCTATGTAATCAGTCGTTTCCTTATATTTTAACACAGTTGGAAAGGTGTGAAAACGGAATGGGAGATGAGCCGCTTCGCGGCAGAGATTTGGGAGTTGGGAATTGAAGTCCCGCGGCTTCGCCGCAGATAGCGTATGGCTGGGGGTACGTGCGAACGGATGGGGGCTTTTAGCTATTAGCCTCTGGCGGCCAGAAAAGCTGGCCAGGACCTGCAGGCCAGAACCGGTTCGCAGAACCTGCTTCTACGAGGCGGATCCATCCCCCGCCCTGCGGGCTGCCGCCGTTTGGCCTATAAGGAAGGCGCTTTTATGGGCAGGCTAAGCGCCTTTTGTATTCAGGCCAAACTTGGAGGTCCTCTGTGGGCATCCTGCAGAGGATGCCCAAGCCGGGCTCATCAGCGAGCATAGCCTGCACATTAAGCGAGCACCTTAGAGCCCGGCCGAAGCACTTCCATCTCTAAGGGGGCACGGGTTGACGGTTACCCTCACAAGTGTAAGAGTCTCCATGTTAGACAGTTCCCCGCATGCAGCCCCTTAGAGAAGGGGCGCAGCAAAGCTGCAGGATGGATTGATGGATAAGGCGGCGAAGCCGCTGTCCAGCTCAAGGCTCAAGGCCCCATATGTCTGCTCGCAAACCGAGCCACATAAAAGGAGCCGGGAAAGGCATTTCACCTTTTCCGGCTCCCTTATATTTCCATGCCCTACATGGCATCGTAGATTTCTGCTACTGCGTCGTATTCCTCATCGGTCGGTGGGACGTAGAGGGGTTCTCCCTGTTCATCCGTATCAATCCGGGCGAGGATGATGTCCGGTTCCTCCGTGGAATCCTTCGATTCCGGAATGGAGACGAGCACCGCAAATTCTTTCCCGCCGAAGGGAATGACCGTATCCTGGACGTAGTCCTTTTCACTGCCGTCAGGTCCGGTGATGGTAATCACAACAGGTTCTTCTTTTTTCTCTGTCATAGGGTTGTTCCTTTATTTTGAAAGGAGAGATGCTGGAGATATCCCTCCAGAATGACCACGGCCGCCATCTTGTCGATGACCTTTTTCCTCTTTTTCCGGCTCACGTCGGCGGCGATGAGCTGCTTCTGGGCGATGACGGTGGTGAGCCGTTCATCCCAGAAATGGTAGGGAATGTCAGGAAACGCCGCTGCCAGTTCTTTGGCGAATTCTTCGGTCCTTTCCGCCCGGACGCCTTTGGTGCCGTTCATGTTGAGGGGCATGCCGATGACAAACTCCTCCACCTGGTACTGGTCTGTGAGCTGCCGGAGCCGTTTGAAATCCGCTTCTCTGGTGGTATGGCGGATGGTTTCCACGCCCTGGGCGGTCCAACCGAAGAGGTCGCTCACGGCGACCCCAATGGTGACGCTGCCCACGTCAAGACTCATGATACGCATATCAGAGTCCCTTGTGCTTTACGTAGAACCGCACCAGTTCTTCCACCAGTTCATCCCTTTCGATGCCGGAAATCAGTCTTCTCGCATCGTGGCGGCTGGTAATGTATGTCGGCTCCCCGGAAACAAGATATCCCACTAACTGAACGGTAGGATTATGGCCTGCTTCTTTCAAAGCCGAATAGACCTCCTTGAGGATCATGGCTGCCTGTCTGTTTTCCCCTTCATCCGCGTTGGTATTAAATAATATTGTTTCATCAGAGACTGACATATGTATCCCTCCTCAATCAAGCATTTCAGAAATTGCCTTGATGCCCTCCGCAATGGCTGCGTCCAGCTTAGACGTATCCCTGCCGCCGGCCTGGGCCACGGCCGGCTTGCCGCCGCCACCGCCGCCGCAGATCTTTGCTGCCCGGGAAACGACTTTGCCCATGTGGACACCGGCTTTGACGGCTTCCGGCTGGGCCATGCCCACCAGGTTCACCTTGTCACCGGATACGGTGCCCAGGATGAAGGCGCCCCCTTTGAGCTTCGTCTTCACCACGTCCGCTGCCTTGCGGAGTTCATCCATATTGCCTGCATGGACAATGGCGCCAAAGAAGGGAACCCCCTTCTTTTCCTGCACATCCTTCATGAGGCTGCCCAGTTCGTCCTTCGTCTGCTGCTGTTTCAGTTTTTCCAGTTCGTGCTGCAGTTCTTTTTCGGAAGCCAGGGCCTTTTCGATCTTTTCCGGAACCTGTTCCGGCTTGCCTTTCAGGAGGCCTGCTGCCTCTGCCAGGAGCTGGCGGTCCTTCTTCATCATTTCATAGGCTGCCTTGCCTGTAACCGCTTCGATACGGCGGATTCCGGAACCGATACCGCCTTCGCTGATGAGGCGGAAGGAGCCCAGTTCACCGGTATTTCTTACATGGCTGCCGCCGCAGAGTTCCTTGCTGAATCCCGGAATGGTCACAACCCGTACAATGTCGCCGTATTTTTCGCCGAACAGGGCCATGGCACCGGATTTCTTCGCTTCTTCCAGGGGCATTTCCGTAATATTTACATCGGTGGCTTTAATGATTTCGTCATTCACGATCTGTTCCACGTCTGCCATCTGTTTCGGGCTGAGCGGTTCAGGCCAGGTGAAATCGAAACGGAGTTTGTCCGGAAGCACCAGGGAGCCGGCCTGGTTGACCTGGTCACCCAGTACCCTGCGCAGTGCTGCCTGGAGCATATGGGTGCCTGTATGGTTTCTTGCCAGGTCTTCCCGGCGGGTGCGGTCCACGGAAACCTTGACGGTCTCCCCTTCCCGGATGACCCCTTCCTTAACGGTACCGATGACGTAGATAATGCCGTCAGGAAGCTTCTTCGTGTCTTCCACGGCAATCATGCCTTCTTCGCCGGTAATGGTACCGGTGTCACCGATCTGGCCGCCTCCTTCTGCGTGGAAGGGGTTGTTTTCAAGAATCACGGTCACTTCGGTGCCGTCAGCGGCTTCTGTGATTTCCTTGCCATCCTTGCCGAGGAGGAGGAGCTTTGTTTCTCCATCTTTATCTTCGGTGGTAAGGGTGGAAGCATCGAGTTTCGTGGTATCCGGAGTAGCGACTTTCGCGGAAACCTTGGCCCTTGCTGCCCGGGCTCTTTCCTTCTGTTCCGCCATAGCTGCTTCGAAGCCTTCCTTGTCGATGGTCATGCCCTGTTCCTTGGCGATTTCATCGGTCAGTTCCCAGGGGAAGCCGTAGGTATCATAGAGTTTAAATACTTTATCACCGGAAAGGACGGTGTTCTGTTTCTTTTTGCTGTCTTCCAGCATTTCGGACAGGAGGTCCGTGCCTGCATTCAGGGTAGCATGGAACCGTTCTTCTTCGACGCCTGCCACTTTCTTGATGAAGGCCTGTTTATCCACCAGTTCCGGATAAGCCGGTTTCATCATGTTGATAACAACGTCGATCATCTGTCCCATGAAAGCATTTTCGATGCCCAGGAGCTTGCCGAAACGGACAGCCCGGCGGAGAATGCGGCGGAGCACGTAGCCCCGGCCCTCGTTGGACGGGAGGATGCCATCGGCAATCATATTCGTAATAGCCCGGGCGTGGTCGGAAATGACCTTCAGTGCCACATCGCCCTGGGCGCTCCTGCCATAGGGTACGCCGGAGAGGGCAGCGGCTTCTTCAATAATCGGGAAGAACAGGTCCGTTTCAAAGTTGTTCTTCTTGTGCTGCAGTACCGCTGCCAGACGTTCCAGGCCGGCGCCGGTATCGATGTTCTTCTTGGCCAGCGGCAGGTAGGAGCCATCTTTCTGGCGGTCGTACTGGGAAAATACGAGGTTCCAGATTTCCAGGAACCGGTCTCCGTCGCCGCCCATCTGGTTTTCCGGGTCCGTGCCGAATTCTTCGCCCTGGTCGTAGAAAATTTCAGAGTCCGGTCCGCAGGGGCCTTCGCCGATTTCCCAGAAATTATCGCTCAGCGGATAAATATGGTTTTCCGGGAGTCCGATCATCTTGTGCCAGTAATCGTGGGCTTCGGTATCGTCGGGATAAATGGTGACGTAGAGGCGGGATTGATCCAGCTTGATCACTTCCGTCAGGAATTCCCAGGCCCAGGTAATGGCTTCTTTCTTGAAATAGTCGCCGAAGGAAAAGTTCCCCAGCATTTCGAAGAAAGTGTGGTGCCGGGCGGTGTGCCCTACGTTTTCAATATCACCGGTACGAATGCATTTCTGGCTGGTGGTGACCCTGTGACGGGGTGGTTCCACCTTGCCTGTAAAGTACGGCTTCAGCGGTGCCATGCCGGCGCCGATGAGCAGCAGACTGGGGTCATCCTTAGGAATCAGAGAAAAACTCTTCAGTCGCAGATGGCCTTTCTGATTTTCAAAAAATGAAAGATAAGACTCACGAATATCGTTGCCCTTCATGATTAACCCCCTTAAACTAGTTGTGTTCTTCATTATATATGACTTGCACCGAGCATGCAAGGAAAATTAGAAAATGTGATTGGATTCGACGTGCGGTTAAGGGTCGTGCGAACGGTTGGGAGCGTCTAGCTTCTAGCTGTTAGCTTTTAGGATAACTGGACAGCCTGCGGCATGACAGACTTCCGACTAAACGATTGGAGTGCCGCAGGCTGTAGAGTTTTCCCAGGAGCTAATAGCTAGAAGCTAGAAGCCCCTGCCGCGGTGACTCCAACCGCCCTCGCATTAAAAGCTCATCTCGGCTGGCCGATTTCCTTTTCCAGCCGGATCACCGCCAGCTGCTTGCCGAGATCCTTGTATTTCTGTTCATCGTAGTCAGCATAGTAGATATGCTCCGAAAGGTCCCCTTCCACGATGACGTTTCCCACGGGATCGATGAAACGGGAATGGCCTCCCAGCTGCACGCCATGGTAGGTGCCCGCCATGTTCACGGCGCAGATGCACATGCCGTTCTCAATGGCCCTGGCCCTGGTGAGCACGTCCCACTGGGCCAGATGGACCTTCGGCCAGGATGCCGGTGCCAGTACGAGGGTGGTGCCGGCTTTCGCCATTTTTCTCCACATCTTGGGAAAATAAAATTCATAGCACACCGCCATGCCCGTCTTCACCCCATGGATGGAGGTGGTCATAAGGTGCTCTCCCGGCACCATGAGTTCCGCTTCCAGATACCCGTAGAAAAGGTGGCGCTTGCTGTAGTGGGCCTGGATATGGCCATTGGGGGCGAAGATGATTCCCATATTTTTCACGATGCCATCCTTTTCAATGGGAAGGGTCCCCGCAGCCAGGGTAATATGGTGGAACGAAGCAAAGGAAGAAAGCCTGTCCAAAAGGCCATCGTTCATCCGGGTCACCCGGTTTTTGAAATCATGAAAATTATAGCCGATGGTCCAGAGTTCAGGCATCACCAGCACATCCGCCCGGGACGCCGCCTCCTCCAGCAGGTGGAAAGCATGGTTAATATTTCTTTCTTTATCGCCTTCCGCCACATCCATCTGCAGCATACCAATCCTCATCTGATCACTTCCTTAAAAGGAAAAGGGCTGTAGGAAATGGGAGATCCCTCTCCCTCCTGTTTCTTTACAGCCCGATACATACACAAGGAAGCGCTGGACTACCGGCAGGAGCCGATTTCCCAGTGCTTCCTTCACACTTGCCTTTCAATTTTATAATACCCGGTTGGCGCCGATATAGCGGTCGTGCCAGTATCCGTTTTTCATGGTCGCTACGGCTACGCCGCGGCTGCTGGTGGCGCTGATGAAATAGCCATCCCCCAGGTACAGCCCCGAATGGGATACGCCCTGGTCATAGGTCTGGAAAAAGACCAGGTCCCCCGGTTCCAAAGCATTGATGGACACCTTCCGACCGGAAAGGTACTGTTCATCCGCTCCCCGGGGAAGCATGATGCCCTTTCTGTTGAATACGTACTGGATAAAACCGGAGCAGTCGAAGCCTCTGGGTGTGGTACCGCCAAATACATAGGGCACGCCCACATATTTCTGGGCCTCCGCCGTAATGGCGCGGACCGTATCGCTCATGGGTCCTGCCTTATGCCATTCCACCCGGCTGTCATCGATACCAAGGGAGGAATCTCCATGGTAAGAAGAAGATCTGGCAGGAGCTGCAGGCCGGACCATGGCTTTCCCCGTGAGGGCTTTATATGTCATGGGGCCAACGATGCCATCCACAGCCAGGTGCCGTCTCTTCTGGAACTGTTTTACCGCCTTCGAAGTAGCCCAGTTGTAGTTGCCGTCAGCTTTGACTTTAAACCCGTATACATTCAGCCGTTTCTGGATGGTCCGCACTTCTGGTCCCTTAGAACCGATGGTGTAATCGGCCATAGATATCTGTGCCGTTCCCAAGGCAAAAATGCCTGTGAGAAGCATAACGATGACTTCCTTTTTCATGCCTGCACTCCCTTTGATTCCCGTACATAAGTATCAGCTGCCCCTTTCCAGGCCAGCCTTATCATTCAAATTCTCTGAGTATATGCCTGTTTTATTACGCTATGTTCTTTTACATTTTACCACATTTTAAGAGAAATTTCCTGTTATTGGGAGAATTGAGATTTGAGAGTTGAGAGTTGAGGTCCAGCCGCTTTGCGGCGGATTTCGATGCTTACGGATGGAGTCATCAGCACGGGGCTGCTAGCTTCTAGCCGCTAGCAGCCAGGAAGACTCAATAGCCTACGGCATGGAAATTTTCCGTTCGAACGATTCTGGCGCCATAGGCTGATCATCTTTCCTGAAAGCTAAAAGCCAGGGAAGCGCTGATTAATTCGCAGAGTCAGATTTCATAAGGATTTTTATGCACTGCTTCGTCATAACTCTCCTTAAATAGCTCGCTATTCGCGTCGAGTTATTCCTCGCATTGCATAAAAATCCAAGAATGAAATCTGACAACGATATAATCAGTGCTTCCCTAGCAGCTAGAAGCCCCCGCCCGTTCGCACGGCGTCCAGTCATACGTCACTCGGCCCGCAGGGCCTGTTCCGCTCAGGGCTCAAGGCAAAAGGCTCAAGGCTCCGTCCGTTCGCACGTGCATTTCCCTAACAGACCTCCCGATTTCAATCTCGATCTCCATCGGTCTTCCCCGTCTCCTTTTTCCGTAGAATCCGATGGTTCTTTTCCAGGTTTGCGATCTGGAGGACCTCCTCCTTGTCGGCGCCGTAGACTTTGCCGCTGATGAAGTTCCGGTCCACCATGGTTTCCACGGTGAAGGCGGGATTGATTTCCTGCAGGCATTCACAGATTTTTTCGTAAATTTCCTTATCATCCAGGCGGCAGGGTCCGGTTAAAGCCAGTTCGAAGGACAGGTGGATTTCCCCATTTCTCTCTTCCACGAAGAAATCATGGTAGGACAGAGGGAGCTTGGAACGGTAAATGGCAGATTCCAGGTCCCGCCGGTACCCTTCTTCCCGGGGATTGGAAACGGCCTTCGGATCGGCGTGGATCGTGGCCTGTACGTTCAGTTTTTCCCGGAGCGTGGTCATCACGTTTTCCGCCAGTTCATGGCTTTCCACCAGGTCCAGGCTGCTGTCCAGCTCCACATGGGCCGTGCAGAAATGGTTTTCCGGTCCGTAGTCATGGACGATGAGGTCATGGACCCCGTAAACCCCGGGGCAGGACAGGATGCATTCCCGGATCTTCTTATATACCTCCGCATCCGGCGTAGCGCCCAGGATGGAATTGACGGCGTTCTTCATGATGCCGTAGCCTGTCCACAGGATGAAGAGGGCCATAATGGTGCCCACGTATCCATCGATATGGAGGCCGAAGAAATATTCCACCAGCGTAGCCACGAGGACACCGGACGTAGAGAGCATGTCGGACAGGGAATCGGCGCTGTAAGCATCAAAGGCATGGGAATTCAGTTTCTTCCCTGCCCTCTTGTACCACCAGGCCAGGAAAAGTTTCCCCACAAGGCCCACCAGAAGAATTACCGCCACAAAGGGAGTAAATGTGGTGTCTTCAGGGTGCATGATTTTCTGCACCGACTGTACCAGGAGCGTAATGCCAACGTAGAGGATCACCGCCGCCATGACCGTGGAATTGATGTATTCCAGCCGGCCGTGGCCGAAGGGATGCTCCTTATCCGATGGCTTGGCGGCGTAGTAGAATGTCATCATGAGCAGGATGACGGAGCCCATGTCGGTGATATTGTTGAAGCCATCGCCCACTACGGACAGGAATCCGCTCTGCCAGCCTGCCAGGATTTTAAAAAAGCCCAGCAGAAAATTGACAAAAAGGCCCACGGAACCGGCAAGAAAGGCCTTCTTTGTCCGCTCTCCCCGGGGCCCCACAAACAGAAATGTCATAGTATCTCTCCTTTTTCTATGGAAAGTAGAATCGGAAATATCAGTTAATCTATTATTAATAAAACGGGATACCTAAACCCCCAAAAATAGACCAAAAGGCTCTCCCAGGGGAGAGCCTTAAAAGGTCATGGCGGTCAATCAGTACTTGTCGAAATCGATGTTGTTCAGGATATCTTTCAGCTTGAGGATTTCCTCTTTGGTCAGGGTCAGTCCTTTGGTCATGGCCGTATGGTCCGGGTTCCAGGAACGGAGGTCAAATTTTTCGCCCCTGTTGTTCCAGCTCGTATAGGTGAGCTGTTTCTTCCAGCCGTTGGAGGCTTCCGAGAGGTCTCCTAATTCTTCTTGGATGGTATACGTAATTTTTGCTGCCATTTTTATAATCACCTCATAGATTAATGAACATATGCATTCATGGTACCATAGAAAGGACAGAAAGTAAATTGCCTGTTAGGGAAAGAATTGAGATTTGAGTGTTGAGATTTGAGATCCAGCGGCTCCGCCGCTGGGTGTATTGTGGCCGAGCCTGCGTACGAAAAGGGCGTGGGCTTCTAGCTGCTAGCTATTAGCTTTTAGGAAAGATGATCAGCCTATGGCGCCAGAATCGTACGAACGGAAAATTTCCATGCCGTAGGCTATTGAGTCTTCCTGACTGCTAGCGGCTAGAAGCTAGTAGCCCCGTGCTGATGACTCCATCCGTTCGCATATAAGACCAGCTGCACTGTCTCTACCCCTTCGCATGCGAGCCCAGCCCCAAAACAAAAAGGCACACCATGAGGTATGCCTTTTCTTATTCAATTTCAGAGTCCTTCTCCCTGTTTCTGTTCCACCCAATTCCGGAAGTAGAGCTTGTCCCCTAAAGAGACGAAAGCCAGCTGTACCGGCAGGGCCACCATACCGCCTACCACAGGGGCACCGATATAAATGCGGTTCCATCCATCCGAGACGCCGGCCACTTCCCGATAGTCCACTGGCATGTACCGGGCTTTCAGGGAAATGTAGTAGTCCGAATTCAGGAAGGACCAGGGAATCGCCACGAGAAGCTTTTTCTCGCAGATCAGGGCCACCGGGTAATGGACCCGGTTGATCCGCCACAGGGATATGAGCACCACCACCACTGCCAGCACATAGAATATGATGCCATGGTTCATATTATGGGTAATGGCAAAAACTATGGCAGCCGCCGAAGCAATGACATAGACCAGGGACAGAAGGAAGATATAGGCTTTCGAACGATAACAGGTCCATAAGATCTTTCCGTACAGTTCTTCTTTATAAGTATCCACTAATTCTCAGCCGTCCTTTTCATAAACGGGCTTTATAGAAACCGGGGTCCCGGAAATTCCGGAACTACCTCCATGGTCTCCAGGGTCTTTTACTTCTTGGCGGTCCAAATACCGCATCGTAAAGTACCCATTGCCTTGCAGCCCTTGTATCAGGGAATGGAAGCCGGTTTTCACTGACCCCGCCGGTCTCCTGTAAAGTACTCCCCCCGTAATTCCGATCCGCCTCTCCGGACAGCTCTTTAGCTCTGGCCTCCTTTTCATCTGCCACAATCACTGCAGATGGATGGAGCTTCTTTAAGTCGGGCTTCACGGTTCTTGTCTCTATTTTATCAGATTTCTTCTTATAATTAAAGGATTTTGCAGAAGATTCCTGTTTACCATGTACTTTAGGTAAAGGATTTTCCGGAGCCACCGGTTTCTCCCCTGCCGGCGGGCGGCGGCCTTCCGCCTTTTCTGCGGGCCCAGGAGTTTCCATGGGTGTCGGCTCTCCCCAGGATTTCAGGATCCGCCGGCGCAGCTTCTTATAATCATAGCCGCCGGAATTCGTTGGTTCTCCCATGATGGACCTCCTTACTTATCCTTGTGTCCTTCTCCGGTGCCGGCGATGTTTTCTCTCATTTCCGTATCGGCTGCAATGTTTTTCAGGTTGTAGTAATCCATGACTCCCATATGGCCGCTCCTCAGGGCTTCCGCCAGGGCATGGGGCACCTCTGCCTGGGCTTCGATGACCTTTGCCTTCATTTCCTGGGTGTAGGCCTTCATTTCCTGCTCCTTCGCCACGGCCATGGCCCTTCTTTCCTCGGCCCGGGCCTGGGCGATCTGCTTATCCGCTTCCGCCTGGTCTGTCTGCAGCTGGGCACCGATATTGCGACCCACATCTACGTCGGCGATATCGATGGAAAGGATTTCAAAGGCCGTACCGGAATCCAAACCCTTGCCAAGGACAGTCCGGGAAATGTGATCCGGATTTTCAAGGACATCCGTATGGCTCTCGGAGGAGCCTACGGTGGTAACGATACCTTCCCCTACCCGGGCGATAATGGTGGCTTCCCCGGCACCGCCCACGAGGCGGTCAATATTGGCGCGCACCGTCACCCGGGCCCGGACTTTCAGTTCGATGCCGTTCTTTGCCACCGCAGAAATGGTGGGGGTCTCGATGACCTTCGGGTTCACGCTCATCTGCACCGCTTCCAGCACGTTTCGGCCGGCCAGGTCGATGGCCGCCGCCTGTTCAAAGGACAGGGAAATCTGGGCCCGGTGGGCAGCGATGAGGGCGTCCACCACATTATCCACGTTGCCCCCGGCCAGGTAATGGGCTTCCAGCTGGTTCACGTTCAGCGCAAGCCCTGCCTTGGTCCCCTTGATGAGGGGAAGCACGATCATCCGTGGTTCCACCCGGCGGATCCGCATACCTACGAGATTGAAAAGAGAAATATTGACTCCCGCCGCCAAAGCGGAAATCCAAAGCCCCACCGGCACGAAATGGAGAAGTACCGAGATAGCCACCACGGCGATGAAAAATACCATCACCGGAAAAAACAGAATTTCCATACATACCTCCTGACGCCGGGCTATAAGAGAACCGGCAAATATAAACAATATATGTAAAAAATCAACGGTTTCCCGGGATTTCCCGGACGATGACATAACTGGACCGGGATTCCGTGACTTTCACGGACCGTCCCTGTTCAATAAAACCGCCATCGGAAACAGCATCGAGCACAGAGTCCCCTATCTTCACCTTCCCCGAAGGCCGGAGCGTAGAAAGGGCACTTCCCTCTTTCCCCACATAGCCGCTGTAATCGGAGGAAGACGAATGGAATCCCGCCTTTCCCTTCAGTTCCGTATGGAGAGTGAGCTTTCGCCACAGCCGGCTCTGGGACAGGTGGCCGGCGATGAAATAAAAGCCGATGGCCGAAAGAATGACCGCCGCCGCCAGGATATACAGTGCCATGACGCCGCCGCCAAAGGTAAAGAAGAGCCCCGTCATCACCGCCACCAGGCCAATGACCGCTGCGGCACCGGAAAAAAGGAACAGGATATCCATAATGATCAGGGCCATGCCGCTGAAGAACAGGATGAACTCCAGGGCTGAAGGAGACCCTTCGCCCCACCGGGCTCCGATAAGGATTGCCCCGGCTATGGCAGCCACCAGGGCGCCTCCTGAAAATCCCGCCGTCTTCACTTCGGCGGCCAGGGAAATGAGGATAACAGTCGCCAGCAGGGCCTCCACCACCGGGTTTGCCAGAATTTCCGCCATACCGCACCTCCCTTGCACGGGTAATAAGTATACCTCTGATTTCATTATACTATAAAGGGGTGAATAGGGAATAGCCGCTTTGCGGCAGAGTTGAAAGCCGCGGCCCAGCCGGTCCAGCGGCTTCGCCGCAAATGCACCCCCCCTTGCCCGCTTCGCGGGACTTCCCCCAAAGGGGGAAGCAGGATTTCTGGCCCCCACAGGGTCGCAGGGCGCCCCCACACAGCCCCATCCGTTCGCATATAATATAAGCTCAGCCACATAGGGCTGTCTATTCTCATTTACAAAACGATTCTGCTATCGGATAAAGGCATACGAAATCAAAATAAGCATAAAATGAGCCCATCCTAAGATAAAGTGCTATAATAATAATTGGATGCAACAACTAAATCAGGAGGTGCCTTATGTTTAAAAAAGAAGCTCTTAACATGGCGTTGCAACTGTGGAAAAAAGGTGGGTTCACCGTTCGTTTCTGGGACGGGACCGAAAAGAATTACGGATCCACAGCACCGAAATTTAAAGTGATTTTCAACAGGGAACCAAACTTCTCTGCTTCTGACCTGAAAGCAGACCTGGATGTGCTCATCGGTTCTGCCTATGTGGATGGCATTGTGGATTTCGAAGGAAACCTGGATGACATCGTGGCTACGGCCTTTGAAAAGGACCCGGTCACTCTCCCCTACCACCTCGGATCACTTCGGCAGAAACTGATCAAGGAAGAAGAAAAACGGGAAAAATCCAATATCCATGCCCACTATGACCTGGGAAATGAACTGTTCGATTCCTTCCTGGATCCCACGAGAACCTATTCCTGCGCCTATTTCAAGCACGACAATGACAGCCTCTACGAAGCGCAGATGAACAAGATCGACCTGTCCCTCCAGAAGCTGTTCCTGAAGCCCGGCGAAAAACTGCTGGACATCGGCTGCGGCTGGGGTGAACTCATCATTTACGCAGCAAAGAAATACGGCGTAAACGCTTACGGCATTACCCTTTCTGAAGAGCAGTACAAAGCGGCAAAAGAAAGAATTCATAAAGAAGGGTTGGACGGCAAGTGCGACGTGATCCTGGAAAACTACCTGGACCTGGACGCCGACAAATACCAGTTCGACAAGATCGTATCCATCGGCATGTTCGAACACGTAGGCAAGAAGTACCTGCCCCTCTATTTCCATAAGGTATCGGAACTCCTGAAACCGGGCGGACTTTTCCTGCTCCACTCCATCCTGAACATGGATCCCCAGGAAAAGGAGACGGACAACTGGATGACCCGGTTCATTTTCCCCGGCGGCTACGTACCGGGTATCCGGGAAACGGTGAACAACATTCCCCTCTTTGATTTCCGGCTCATCGGCTTTGAGAGCCTCCGTCGGCACTACGCAAAGACCCTTCACCTCTGGGCAGAAGCATTCAATGCCCACAAGGACCAGCTTCCTGCGAAATACGATGACCGGTTCAAACGGCTCTGGGATATTTACCTCCGGGGCTGCGAATCCGGCTTCCGTACCGGCGTACTGGATGTGGGCCAGTTCATCCTCTCCAAGGGTGTGAATAACGACATCCCCATGACCATGGAATCCATTTACAAAGACTGACGGTAAGATATAAAAAAAACTGTGAGATGAATGTCTCACAGTTCTTTTTTATGGTTTGTCATACGGTTGGAGTCACTCCCACGGAGCCTTGAGCCGGCCAGCGGCCAGCGGCGATTTCTCGAAGTACGGTTGGAGCCATTTGGGACGGAGCTTCCAGCTTCTAGCAGCTGGCTTCCAGGAAAGCTGGTCAGCCTACGGCATGAAAGACTGTAATCTAAGCGATTGGTGTGCCGCAGGCTGTCGAGTTTACCTAAAAGCTAGTCGCTAGAAGCTAGAAGCCCCCGCACGTTCACACGCAGGCTTACCCACATAGCTCCCCTATTGGCCCTGATTCCACAACCGTCTTATTTCTTTTCAACGGGCTTGGAGCTCGGGAAACCGTTTCTCTTTCCGATCACCGTGACTCCGTTCATGTAAGGAACCAGTACATCCGGAACCTTGATGGTGCCGTCAGCCTGCTGGTAATTTTCCATGATGGCAGCCACAGTCCTGCCTACAGCAAGGCCGGAGCCATTCAGGGTGTGTACGAATTCCGGCTTTGCACCGGGGGTGCGGCGGAAACGGATATTGGCGCGGCGTGCCTGGAAATCGAGGCAGTTGGAGCAGGAAGAAATTTCACGGTACTTGTTCTGTGCCGGCATCCATACTTCCAGGTCGTAGGTCTTGGCAGAGGAGAATCCGATATCCCCGGTGCAGAGGCAGACCACATGGTATGGAAGCTTCAGGAGCTGCAGTACCTTTTCCGCTTCGGCAGTAAGGCTTTCCAGTTCATCCCAGCTGTCTTCCGGCTTGCAGTACTTCACCATTTCTACTTTATGGAACTGGTGCTGCCGGATCAGGCCGCGGGTATCCTTGCCTGCGGAACCCGCTTCTTTACGGAAGCAGGGAGTAAGGGCGGTGAGGTGGACAGGGAGCATATCGCCGTCCAGGATTTCACCGGCGAAATAGTTGGTCAGCGGTACTTCAGCGGTTGGGGTCATGTACATGTTTTCCCCTTCCACTTTGTACATGTCATCGGCAAATTTCGGCAGCTGGCCGGTGCCCTGCATGGACTTGCCGTTGATGATATAGGGCGGAATGACTTCGGTATAGTCATTCTGCTGGGTATGGAGGTCCAGCATGAAGTTGTACACCGCTCTTTCCAGGCGGGCAGCGCCCTGGAGGTAGAAGTAGAACCGGGCACCGGACACTTTGCCTGCCCGTTCCGCATCGAGGATGCCAAGGGTATCACCCAGTTCGTAGTGAGCTTTGATGGGGAAATCAAACTTCGGGATTTCACCCCAGCGGCGGACTTCCGGATTTTCAGAATCGTCTTTGCCCACAGGAACCGTTTTATCAGCCATGTTCGGGATGTGGAGCAGGAGTTCATTCAGCTTGCTTTCTACTTCACCGAGCTCCTTATCAATGGCAGCGATTTTCTTGCCCACTTCTCTCATGGAAGCAATGGCATCGGCTGCGTCTTCCCCATTTCTCTTGGCCTGGGCGATTTTCCTGGATTCTGCATTCTTCTCGCTCTTCAGCGCTTCTGTTTCCTGGAGAAGCTGTCTTCTCTTTTCATCGAGCTGGAGTACTTCGTCCAGATCAAAGGGGTTGTGACGGTTCACAAGATTCTTCTTGACTTCGTCAGCATGTTCACGGATAAACTTGATGTCTAACATAACTATCTCTCCCTGTATCAAATTTGCCGCATTGCGGCATGGAAAGCAATGGAAATAAAAAAAGACTTCTCCCCTCCATGGGACGAAGTCATCGCGGTGCCACCCAATTTGCCTAAGCCAGCTCGAAGTTGATATCGGTCACAAACCGTCCGGTTCCTCACCGGCCGCTCCTGAGTGGAAACTTTTTCTTCTGCCAAGACTTTCACCAGCCGTCTCTTCTCTAGGGGCATCAGAAAAAGGTAGTCTCTTTCCCTGCGTTGATATAATTATAGCGCCGGTATGGGCGTTTGTAAAGGTAGGGATAAATAGCCGCTTCGCCGCAAATGTATGGCTGTCTGTGCGTACAATACGTATGGGGGCTTCCAGCTGTTAGCTTCCAGCTTCCAGGAAAGCTGGCCAGCCTGCGGCGCTATGGTCCGCGTCTTTTGCCGCAGTTGGGAACCCTGCGAGATTCTGGCCCATAGGGCCTGACCAGCCTTTCTGGCTGCACAGCCATACATTTGCGTCGAAGCCGCGGGAGCTCAATTCTTTTCGCTCAATTCAATTCCTCCCTTACCTCCCGTGCACCCATTTCCAGTAGGACAGGAAACATAAACCGTATCCCGCCACCATGACAAGGGCCATGGGAAGGGCCGTTTCCTTTCCTGCTATCCCCACCAGCGGCATGGCAAGGCCGCCGGGGGCCACCGAGAAGAAACCGATCATCGCTGACGCAGCACCGGCCCGTTTCCCCTGCCGGGATATGCCCATGGAAAGGGAAACCGTTTCCACCACTGACAGGGGCACAATCGTAATAAACAGCACCGGCAGCACATAGAGAAGGGACATCCGAAAATAAAGTCCCGGCAGGAGCATAAGGCTTCCCATGAAAGACAGGAGGATAGACCAGCGCAGCATAGAATCGTCCAGCACATGACCTGCCAGTTTCCCCGGCAATGGGCTCGTGAAAAAGAGCCCCATACCGATGGTCCCCAGAATATAGCTGTATTGCTTCGGCGTAAGGCCATAGATATCCTGGAATACAAAGGACGAAGCCGCAAGATATCCGAAGAAAGCGACAAAGAGAAATCCCTGGACCAGGCAGCATCCCATAAAATAGGAATCCCTGAAAAGCACAGGAAATGACCGGAAGGTCCGCTTCATATCAGGAATCCGCTTATCTACAGGCAGGGTTTCCTTATAGATCATACATCCCAGGGTCAGCAGCAATGCCACTGCCGTAAGCAGTTCAAAAACGCCATGCCAATCCGTAAACTGCAGCACAATCCCACCAGCCACCGGAGCCAGTACCGGAGCAATTCCCTGGATCATCATGAGTATGGAGTAGAACCGAAGCAGGTCATCTCCGCTTTTTATATCCTTCGCAATGGCCCGGGCAATGACCAGTCCGAAGGAGCCGAAAAAGCCCTGGATAAATCGAAGCAGCAGAAACAGATAGATGGAATTCGTCTTCGTGCAGAGAAAGGAAGAAATGGCAAAGAGAGCCATTCCCACCAGCACCGGGCGCCGGCGGCCCATTTTATCAGACAAAGGTCCCCCCACCAGCTGGCCCAGGGCCATTCCCACCATCACCGCTGTCAGCGTCAGCTGGGCCAGGGACGGGGAAACGTGAAGTTCTTCAGACACCTCCGGCAGGGCCGGCAGATACATATCCATGGCCAGAGGGGCCACCGCTGTCATGATGCCAAGGAAAAACACCATGGCCATATCATAAAATGAAAATTTCATCGGTCCTCCTTATATTATGAAAGGCGATACTCCAAATCATCCGTTCTTTCCGGTGTAACTCATAAAAAAAAACGCCCGGCGCTATACAGCGCTGGACGGAGCTTATAAAAAATACATGGATTTTCATGAACGCAGCTCTACTGAATCTTAGAACCATTATACCATTCCACCCAAAAGAAGCAACGGGGAACAAAGTTTTCTGACTGTAACAGCTGCTGCATGTATGCAGCCCGGCGTACGTGGGAAGGGGTGGGGCTTTGGGCCTTCCGCCTTGGGCAAGTCAGCCGCACAGCGGCAAATGGGCTTTTAATCCGCTTTGCAGAACCCGCCTCTTTGAGGCGGATCCATCCCCTGCCCTTCGGGCTGCCCCCTTCTCCAAGCCAAGGGGGCACGTACTTACCGGAAGCGTCAAAAGAAGGGTTATCATCTGTTATAAGGCACTCCACAAACAGGCAGGCCAAACGGGCCGCGCCGATGACTTGAATCAACAGCGCCTGAAAAAGCAGGAGTGTTCCTCCTGCTTTGTTCATTCCTTATGGATTTCATCGAACCAGGCATCTGCCAGGCGGCCGTATTCTTCCATGGAGAAGGTCTCCCCTCTCCGTTTGCCGTCGATGTCCGCTTTTGCAAGGATCACCGGGATCAAGTCTGCCGGGATGCCGCCGGCCTTCATGGCGTTGGTGAATACTTTGCGCCGCTGGCCGAATCCCATCTTCACCAGGCGGAAGAAGAGTTTCCTGTCCTTCACAGCCACCGCCGGTTCCTTTCGCCGCCGGAGCTTCAGCACCGTAGAGGTGACCTGGGGCCTTGGGATGAAGGCGGCAGGCGGAATATCGAGAACCCGCTCCGAAGTGCAGTCAAAATTCACCGCCAGCGTCAGGGCGCCGTAGTCCTTGGACCCCGGCGCCGCCAGGATCCGGTCCGCCACTTCTTTCTGCATCATGAAGACGAAGAGCGAAATGGGAAGGTCCGACTGGATGAGGGACAGAAGGATGGGGGTGGTGATGTAGTAGGGCAGGTTTGCCGCGCACCGCCAGTCCCGGTCCCCCAGGATGGTCTTCAGGTCTGCCTTCAGTACATCTTCATAGATAATATGGACGTTCTTATAGTGTTCCAGGGTATGGGAAAGAACCCGCTCCAGGCTCTTATCCAGTTCGAAAGCTGTCACATCGGCGCCGGTCTCTGCCAGGGCCTGGGTCAGGGTGCCGATGCCGGCACCGATTTCCATGACCGGCACACCCTTTCCCAATTCCGCCGCCTCCGCGATGGCTGCCACCACATCGGGACGGATGAGGAAATTCTGGCCCAGTTTGTGTTTCGCATGGATGCCGAACCGCTTGATCACGTACTGCACCACCTGTCGGTCTGCCAGGTTGGCTTCTAACATGATGATCCCTCCTCACAGGCTTCTACGGCCCTTTTCCATTCTTCCCGGGTAATGCCATAGTGATTCAGCCGCTTCACGAACTGCTTGCCGTTGCCATAGCCGATACCAAGGATGGCTCCCACCCTGGCCCTCCGGGAAGCAGAATCGGCTTCGCCGATCAATCCCGCATCAAAGAGGTCCGCCGCAGAAAAGAGATGGGAATCCTCCATCTGCCGGATGCGAAGTGTGGACAGGGCTTTCCGGATAGATTCCGGAGAAGCATCTTCGATGCCCACGTCATCTTCCGTGGAAGCTTCGGACTTGGGCACAAAGGCATGAAGGGCCTTCGGAAACAGCTTTGTCAGCCGCTGCCGGATCCGTTCACCCGGTCCGTCAGGGTCTGTCAGGATAATGATGCCCCGTTTCTCATAGGCATTCCGGATTTTCTCGACAGTTGCACGGGAGAGCGCAAAACCGCCGGTGGCAATCATGTCCGCATCCACTGCCATGCCCACCCGGGCTATATCCGATTTCCCTTCTACTACAATAACCTGCTGGATCATATCAGTCCCTGGCGGCGTAACCGATGCCGCGGACCGTATGGATATATTTCTTTCCTACCTTCTCGTCAATCTTGCTTCTGAGGTAGCGCACGTACACATCCACAATATTCGTCTTGCCGGCATAGCCATAGCCCCAGACCTTTTCCAGGATTTCTTCCCGCCGGATGACCCGGTTCTTGTTCTTTGCCAGGAAGAGGAGAAGGTCGAATTCCTTCTTCGTGAGGTCAATGATTTGGTCCCCCACCCTTACTTCGTGGCGGTCCGGGTAAATGGACAGGTCACCGATGGTGAATGCGGGATCCACGATGATCTTCGGTTCTTCATGACGGCGAAGAGCCGCATGGATACGGGCAATCAGTTCCTTCGTGGCATAGGGTTTCGTCATGTAATCGTCGGCGCCGGCGTTCAGGGCATCCACCTTTGCGTCCACGCTGGCATCAGCGGACAGGTAAATCACAGGAATGCTGCTGATTTCCCTGACCTTGCCCAGGATATCATGGCCATTTTTCATGGGTTCATCGGGATCCAGGACAATCACATCGGCCTGTCTCTGACCGGCCATATCTACGGCGGAATCGCCTGTATTATCTACAAGGGTTGTGAAACCTGCTTCTTCCAGTTTCAGCTGCATGAAGCGGCTCACACTGGGATCGTGTTCAATGATTAATACACAGTTTCTCATAATGGTACCTCCAAAATTAAAAAGTGCAAAGCACATAAAAAACAGCTGCCATTCTTGAATTTTATTATTGTTATTGGCGGAACCGCAGAAGATATTGTTATTGTTATGGCAGATTCCTTTAATGCAGCTGAGATAAGTTCTTCCTTGAACTTAATATCTATGAACATCATACCATGAGATTGAAGGAATTCAAGTCATTATTTGTAAAAAAAATAGAAAAATATGAGTCACTTCCAATAATCTTTATCAGTTATTTTATATGCCCAGGGATGGAAGAATTCAGAAAAGCACGATAAATACTACAAAAATAGTGGATTCTAGCCCTTTATCAATTTATGAGAATTCCATTATTTTTCCTGCCATGCATATACCCCCTATAGGTATAAAAGTTTTTTATTATTAGCCCCATCTGAGTCCTTTATATAAAGTTGCCGCACAATCGCTAATTTTTGTCTTATTATTTACAATTTATAGAAAAAGTACTATATTTATAAAAGTCACTTCTTCCTGTGCCTCGTATTGTATAATAGACAGTATGTAATATTAATAAAAGAATTGAGATTTGAGAGTTGAGAATTGAGGTCCGGCGGCTTTGCCGCGGGGATTCGATTCTTACGGTTGGAGTCTCCAGGTGCGGGGCTGCCAGCTGTTAGCTTTCCCAAAAGCCGATCAGCCGATTCCCAGCAAATGCACCCCCTTGCCCGCTATGCGGGACTTCTCCCAGAGGGGGAAGCAAGTGATCAATTACTCGTCGACTGAAGGGGTGCATTTGCCGCGAAGCGGCTGCAGCACTCAAAGCTCAAGGCCCTGAAAGTACACAGGTACCCCAACATTGTATCCAAAAGGAGTCAGTTCAAATGCATCAGTACGTCACATTTATCGGCGGATTTCCTATCCGCTTCTACGGGATATTCTTTTCCCTGGGTATTATCTTCGGCTGCGTCATGGCCTACTACCTGCTGAAAAAAGACGGGAGAGGCTGGCATGAAATCATGTTTGACCTGGGCCTCACCATTGCCTTTGTGGGCATCATCGGCGGAAGGCTGTGGGATGTCTTCTTCTTTGACTGGGGTTACTACCATAACCACCTGCTGGAAATCCCCTACGTCTGGCAGGGAGGCATGGCTATCCAGGGAGGCGTCATCTTTGCCTGCACGGGAGCCTATATTTTCCTCCGGAAACACCACATCCCGGCCCTCCAGTTTGCGGACATCGTGGCGCCGGCCATCATCTTCGGCCAGGCCATCGGACGGATTGCAAACTTCATGAACGGCGACGCCTTCGGCCATCCCACGGGGGCTGATTTCGGTATTCTCTACCCCTCCACCACCCTGGCCTACCAGACCTACGGCGCCCAGCCCCTGTGGCCGGCGGAAGTGTGGGAATGCCAGGGGGACCTCATCATCCTGGGCCTCCTCCTCTGGTACGCCTGCTCGAAGCATGCCCGGGGCACCACGTTCTGCCTCTACATCATGCTGTACTCTATCCTCCGGTTCTTCCTGGAATATTTCCGCGGCGACTACGGCACACTGGCCTTCGGATTAAAGAGCGCCCAGCTCACCGCCCTCGCCGGCTTCACTGGGGCTCTCCTCTTCTTCATCTACTTCTCCATCCGCTATCGGGCCGATGCGAAGGAAGAAAAGGATAGAATTGAGAATTGAGTGAAACATTGAGGTCCTGCGGCCAATGGGCTGCTGGTGGCTAGTATCCGGTGGCTGGTATCTGGTGGCTGGCACTCGTGCAAACGGGCGGGGCTTCTAGCTTCTAGCTGTTAGCAGTTAGGAAAGCTGGTCCGCCTGAGGCATGAAAAACAGGTAGCCAAACCATTGGAGTGCCGCAGGCTGCTCGGTTTTCCTAGCGGCTAGCCGCTAGAAGCTGGAAGCCCTCGCCCGTTCGCACGCCGCTCTGCCACTCCGCTGCCGCAGGCTGGTCCGCTCAAGGCCCCGCACGAATGACTCAATCCGTAAAACCCCCAATTAAAAAGGACTGTGCAGTCACAGTCCTTTTTAATTACCTGAAATACCGGTCCAGCCGGTTGATTTCAAAATCCTCTTCGATTTTTACAAACTTTCTAAGGTGCAGGGGATTCTCCTCAAATCCGAAGAGATGGGATTCGCAGTGGCAGTCGGTGCAGCCGAAGCCCTTTACCGACCAGTCCGCAATGTCCGCCAGCCGTCCTGCCAGCCGATGCTCCAGGTCCTCCTTCGTGCGGATAGGCAGGGCTGCGAGGAAAGAACACTGCTGCCGGAGGTAATCCATGTGCCAGTGCTTCTTCTTCCGGAGCGCCCGGTGGTGGGCCATGCGCTGGTCCAGGTTCCTTTTCGCCGATCCGGCGTACACGTAGTACCCCTTCCGGTAATGGAGGGTGCCCAGGCTCCCGGTGGGAATGTCCCGGTCCTCTTCGAGGTGAAGGACAATCATGTAATCCCCCGCATTACCCATCTCCTCATCCAGTGCCTTTTTCGAGCTTCCTATGAGGCGGACGGACTCGGGCATGGTGAAATCCTCGGTCCAGGAGAGGCCTGCCGCCTTCCAGTCCAGCACATCAATGCCCTTCCGGAACCATTCCCCAAAGGGCAGGTCCGTATGGAAATTGGGAAGAAACCATTGGGCCTTCCGGTAATGTACCAGCACCAGGAGCCCTGCGTGTTCCCCGTTCTCTGCCATGGTGACCAGATGGGCCATGTGTTTTTCTCCCCGCTCCGTGGGGGCATCGGGAAACATGGCGCCCCTTTCCCCGGAAAGGCTGCAGGATTTCACTTCCACCGGGAAGGTCTCCCCGGTTTCCGCATCCCCCAGGAGCAGGTCGAACCGGCTGTCCCCCATGGTCACTTCCCGGCCTGCCAGGAAATAGTTTTCCCATCCCGGGATTTTCCGATGCTGCACGAGGCAGGCCGCCACGTCATTGGCCTTCGTGGTGTCCAGGTAGAATATGTCTTCTCCCTTTTTCACCCCCACCACCCGGTACGCCGTGCGGAGTCCGGGACGGTTCGGCGTGAGGTACAGTGTGACCCCGGGAAACAGGAATTCCCGCATCCTCCCGGGGTTTGGCATATGGCAGGTTTCCGCCTTGCCATGAACAAGGACGTGGCACACAAACCGGTTCGGCCGGTCTATGAAGGTGCCCGCAATAATTTCTTTATAAATAGGTTCCAAAGATGGCTCCTTTCGGGAAAACGTATGGATGGAAACTGTGGCCGGGCGCCATGCGAACGGGCGGGGCCTTGAGCTTTGAGCTTTGAGCTTTGAGCTTTGAGCCTTGAGCTGATTAGCCGCTTCGTGGCAGGTATGTATGACCGGGCGCCAAGCAAACGGGTGAAGGCTTTTAGCTTCCAGCTGCCAGAAAAGCTGGTCAGCTGCTTTGCAGAGCCCGCCTCTTCGAGGCGGATCCATCCCCCGCCCTTTGGGCTGCCCCCTTCTCCAAGGGGGCACGTGCTTACCGGAAGCCTCGAAAGAAGGGTTACCATCTATTGTGACGTATCCCGTAAACATGCAGCCCCTTAGAGAAGGGGCGCGGCAAAGCCGCAGGATGGATCTCCGTAATCGTAGTCCCCCGGTGTTATGGAAAATCTTTTACATCCTGAGCCTTCTGCTTTGCAGGCCCAGCCTCTTCGAGGCGGATCCATCCCCCGCCCTTTGAGCTGCCCCCTTCTCCAAGGGGGCACGTGCTTACCGGAAGCCTCGAAAGAAGGGTTACCATCTATTGTGACGTATCCCGTAAACATGCAGCCCCTTAGAGAAGGGGCGCGGCAAAGCCGCAGGATGGATCTCCGTAATCGTAGTCCCCCGGTGTTATGGAAAATCTTTTACATCCTGAGCCTTCTGCTTTGCAGGCCCAGCCTCTTCGAGGCGGATCCATCCCCCGCCCTTTGGGCTGCCCCCTTCTCCAAGGGGGCACGTGCTTACCGGAAGCCTCGAAAGAAGGGTTACCATCTATTGTGACGTATCCCGTAAACATGCAGCCCCTTAGAGAAGGGGCGCGGCAAAGCCGCAGGATGGATCTCCGTAATCGTAGTCCCCCGGTGTTATGGAAAATCTTTTACATCCTGAGCCTTCTGCTTTGCAGGCCCAGCCTCTTCGAGGCGGATCCATCCCCCGCCCTTTGAGCTGCCCCCTTCTCCAAGGGGGCACGCTTTTGATAGATAGAATCATACGCACAGTGTTGGTACTTACTGATATCTGGCTCACAGGACCTGCCCACCCAGCCACCAGCTGCCAGCCAGCAACCAGCTCCGTCCCAAATAACTCTATCCCTAATACAGATAAACACAAACGGAATCAGCGGCTCCGCCGCTGGACCTCAATTCTCTTCACTCAAATCTCAATTCTTCCTTTTTTCCGCAGGCGGATGCCCTCGGCCTCCATCTCGATCTCGATCTGTCTACTCAAAAAGGGCCGTGAACAGTCACAGCCCTTTTCTGCCAAAACTTACACATTAAACCGGAAGTAAGCGATGTCTCCGTCCTGGATGACATAATCCTTGCCTTCCACCCGGAGGAGGCCCTTTTCACGGACCGCTGCGTAGGAACCGCAGGCCATGAGGTCATCGTAAGATACGATTTCAGCACGGATGAAGCCCCGTTCGATATCGCTGTGGATCTTACCGGCCGCCTTCGGTGCCTTTGTCCCTTCCCGGACAGTCCAGGAACGGCATTCATCGGGGCCTACAGTGAAGAAATTGATGAGTCCCAGCATGGAGTAGGCCGTGCGGATGAGGCGGTTGAGGCCCGGTTCTTCTTCTCCCAGGTCTTCCAGGAATGCCTTGGCTTCATCTGCATCAAGTTCCGATACTTCCTGCTCGATTTCAGCGGAAATGGGCACCCATTTGGCCCCTTCCTTTTCTGCCTGTTCTGCGGCTGCCTTCACATGGGGATTGGCCATGGGGTCGGAAATATCGTCTTCCGCCATGTTGAGCACGTAGAGTACGGGCTTCAGGGTGATCAGGTTCAGTTCCTTCAGGATTTCCAGGTCATCTTCCGAAAGGTCCAGGGCCCTTGCCGGAGTGCCGTTCTGGAGGGCATCATATACCTTCTGGAGTACCGGCAGGTCTGCCTTGGCTTCCTTGATGCCTGCCTGGGCGAGTTTTGCGGTTTTTGCCTTCTTCTTGTCCACGCTTTCCAGGTCCGCCAGGCACAGTTCCGTGTTGATGATATCCATATCCCGCACCGGGTCAATGGATCCTTCCACGTGGGTAATGTTGCCGTCTTCGAAGCAGCGGACCACGTGGGCAATGGCATCGGTTTCACGGATGTGGCTCAGGAACTGGTTGCCAAGACCTTCGCCCTTGGATGCGCCGGCTACGAGGCCTGCAATATCCACGAACCTTGTGAAGGCGGGAGTAGTCTTCTTCGGCTTGAACATGGCTGCCAGGTCATAGATCCGGTGGTCCGGCACCTCTACGACACCCACATTCGGTTCAATGGTGCAGAATGGGAAATTCGCCGCTTCTGCTCCGGCTTTGGTGATGGCATTGAAAAGGGTGCTCTTCCCTACGTTCGGAAGGCCTACAATGCCGATCTGCAGATTTGTACTCATGGAGACTCCTTTATCTGGACATGCAGAAATCTACCTGTCAGATTGAAAGGTAGATTTCCGGAAAAACTTTGTAATTCCCGGGAAGCACTGATTAAATCGTTGTCGGATTTCATTCTTGGATTTTTTATGCAATGTGAGGAATAACTCGACCCAAATAGCGAGCTATTTAAGGCAGCAGTCCTGCATAGGACTGCTGAGCCAAGGTAAGTTGGCGCTTTCTCTGCACATAAAAGCGCCTTCCTTTTATCCTTGGCCGATTTATGACGAAGCAGTACATAAAAATCCTTATGAAATCTGACTCTGCGAATTAATCAGCGCTTCCCCAGACTTCCCGTTTATTTCTTCAGGGAAGCCAGTGCTTTCTTCATTCTTTCCACCGCTTCTTTGGTCAGTTCCGGTGTGTTGAAAGAGGTGAGGCGGACATAACCTTCGCCGCAGGGGCCGAAGCCGGAGCCCGGGGTGCAGATGATTCTTGCTTTGTCCAGCAGGAAATCAAAGAATTCCCAGCTCGTCATTCCCTTGGGAACGGACATCCATACGTAGGGGCTGTTCACGCCGCCGCAGGCGGTAAGTCCAGCATCTTTGACGCCCTGGAGGATGACCTTGGCATTATTTCTGTAAATGTCCAGGGTAGCCTGGATCTGTTTCTGTCCTTCTTCGGTGTAAATCGCTTCAGCGCCTCTCTGTACGATGTAGGAGCAGCCGTTGAACTTGGTGCACTGGCGGCGGTCCCAGAGGGCATTGGCCGATACCTTTTCACCGCTCTTTGTTTCCAGCATCAGTTCCTTCGGCACCACGCAGTAACCGCAGCGGACACCGGTGAAGCCGGCGGTCTTGGAGTAAGAACGGAATTCGATGGCCACTTCTTTGGCCCCTTCGATTTCATAAATGCTGTGGGGAATATCGTCTTCCGTAATGAAGGCTTCATAGGCAGCATCGAAGAAAATGACGGAGCCGGTCTGCTTTGCGTACTTCACCCACATGGTGAGGTCCTTCTTATTGAGGGCAGCGCCGGTGGGGTTGTTCGGGGAGCAGAGGTAAATGATCATGGGATCGTGGGAAGGAAGGTTGGCTTTGAAACCGCATTCCTCGTAGCAGGGCAGGTATTCCAGCCGTTCATAGGAACCGTGGACGAACTTGCCGCTGCGGCCTGCCATGACATTGCTGTCTACGTATACCGGGTATACAGGATCCGTTACCGCTACGATATCGGATTGCGCGAAGATTTCCTGCATGTTGCCCGTATCGCACTTGGCACCGTCGCTGACGAAGATTTCATCGGGGGAAATGTCGCAGCCCCGGGCCTGGAAATCGTGCTTTGCAATGGCTTCCCGGAGGAAGAGGTAGCCCTGTTCCGGACCGTAGCCCCGGAATGTTTCCATATGGGCCATTTCATCCACAGCCTTGTGCATGGCTTCGATAACCACCGGAGCCAGGGGTTGGGTCACGTCGCCGATACCCAGGGAAATAATATCCGCATCGGGATGGGCTTTCTTATAGGCCTCCTGTTTCTGGCGGACCGTCGCGAAAAGGTATGCGCCCTGAAGATTCAAATAGTTTTCATTACAATGTGCCATATATATCGCCTCGCTATTGCATTTTAGTCAATATGTTTCGATGACTGTTATATTCTAACATAAGCCATGGGGATGGTCAAAGAAAACAGACTGCGATGATTGAGTTCACCTGCGAACAGGTAGGGCCTTGAGCTAGCCAGGTCCTGCGGGCCGAGTGACGTATGACTGGACGCCGTGCGCACGGGCGGGGGCTTCTAGCTGCTAGCTTTTAGCTTTCAGGAAAGATGATCAGCCTATGGCGCCAGAATCGTTCGAACGGAAAATTTCCATGCCGTAGGCTATTGAGTCTTCCTAGCTGCTAGCGACTAGAAGCTAGTAGCCCCGTGCTGATGACTCCATCCGTAAGCATCGAAATCCGCCGCGGAGCGGCGGGACCTCAACTCCCAAATCTCAAATCTCAACTCTATAAACAAAAAAGACAGCATACCCTTCAGCATGCTGCCCTTTCTCACTCATCAGAACTTGAATACCACCCGTCCCAGGACGTGGTCCACCGGCACGGGGCCGATGAAGCGGCTGTCGGAACTGTGATTGCGGTTATCCCCCATCACGAAGACCTTGCCCTCCGGTACCGTGTAGGAACCGTCCATGGAAAATTCCATGGGTTCATTGATGTACGGTTCGTCCAGCTTTTCGCCGTTCCGGTATACGTGGCCGTTCTTGAATTCCAGTTTGTCTCCGCCTTTTCCGATGACTCTCTTCACCCATACGTTGTGTCCCTGGGAAGATTTGTTGAAAATGGCGATATAGTTTTCCAGCGGTTCCGCCAGGTCATCCATCCAGGACCGTTCCCTGTGGGTGCGGCTGTCGATGATGACGATATCTCCGTAATTCGGTACTTCCCGCATGACATGGATGATTTTGGAAACGATGAGGTACTCCCCGTTCGTCAGTGTGGGGTACATGGACTCTCCGGATACCTTGGTAGGAACGAAGAGGAAAATGTGAATCACCATGGCCAGGAACAGGGCCACAATGATGGAATAAATCCAATCTAAAACTTCATGCATGAAATTCTCCTTTATTCGACACAATACATAGCGTATTGCTTTATTGTACATCATTGGGGGGAGAAAGGAAAGAATTGAGAATGGAGTAAAACATTGAGCGCCAGCCGCTCCGCGGCGAATTGAGATGCTTTCGGTTAGAGTCACCAGCGTGGGGCTGTTAGCTATTAGCTTCTAGCTGCTAGAAAGGCTCAATAGCCTACGGCACGAAAATCTTCTACTCGGACGAATCCGTCGCCGTAGGCTGGCCATCTTTCCTGACAGTTAGAAGCTGGAAGCCCCCGCCCGTTCGCACGACGCTCAGCCGCCTGACAGCCGCCGCAAAGCGGCTGGACCGGGGCTCTCAACTCTCAACGCTTCGCGGCGCAGCCGCTGCTGCCCGCTGCCCTCTCTCATTCCAACATCCCATAGAGCACATCCACCACGTTTTTTGCGCTGTCCGGGTGGCTGGTGCCGCAGGCGGCGGCCATTTTTTCGCGGATATCCGGATTCCGGAGGATCATCCGGGCCGTTTCCGCCAGGTCCCCCCGCTTCACCCATTCCGCGCAGCCCTGGCGCTTCATGTGGAGGGCGTTGGCCCGTTCCTGTCCGGGCAGCGTATTCACGAGGATCATGGGCAGCCCCATCACCATGGCTTCAGTGCAGGTCAATGCGCCGGGCTTTGTGACGAGGATCTCACTTCTTGCCATGATTTCCGCCACCTTATTCGTATAGCTGTGGAGCTCCACCGGATGGTGCAGGTGTTCTGAAAGGGCCGCCACCTTTTCGTAGAGGTCGATGTTCTTTCCTGTGATGACGATAAATTTAGAGATTTCTTCCACACAGTCCAGACGCTCTATATTGTCGGTCACATTGCCCAGGCCCAGGCCGCCGCCCATGACGAGGACACTCCCCTTTTCAAAAGGCTTTTTCAATGCCGCCTGTTCATAGAAGGAATGGCGTACGGGGATGCCGGTGACGTGGATCATATCACCCGGAATGTCGTAGGTTTCCATGAGGTCCTTCAGGTCCGGCGTAGCCACACAGAAAGCGTCCAGATGGGGGTCCACCCAGAGCTGGTGGATATCAAAGTCCGTAATCACACCCAGAAGGGGCATGGAAATCTTTCCGTCCGCCTTCAGGAGGTCCGCCGCCCCTGCCGGGAAGGGGTGGGTAAAAATAAAAGCGTCCGGCTTCAGTGTTTCCGCCAGGCTCCTCATTCTCCGCTTGAAGGTAATGGAAAGCATGTACTGGGAAAGCACACCAAACCGGCTGCTCTGGGAATCGCTGTACAGATGGTCATACATGGCGGGGAAAACGTCGATCATTTTCAGGTAGCTGTCTTTGATGATGTGGTCAATGGACAGGGGATTATTAGACACGAAATCAAGGACACTCACCGAGTCGGAGGGATGGGACTTCTGGATAGACTCCGCAATAGCCCGGGCTGCCTGGCTGTGTCCTGTCCCTATACTGGCTGTCAAAATGATAAATTTACGTGGCTTCTCCGACATGGCTGCTCCCCTTTTCTGTACTCTTACTCGTAAATTATATCATACAAGGGTAAGGGATGGAATGAGATTGAGGTTGAGATTGAGATCGAGGTGACCAGCAGCTTCGCGGTGTCATGTGTCTAAGCCGCGTGCGTGTGTGCGGGGGCTCCTAGCTTTTAGCTGCTAGCAGCCAGGAAAGCTGGCCAGCCTACGGCATGGTGGGATGCCGGCCCAACGGCTTGAGTACCGCAGGCTGTTGAGCTTTCCTAAAAGCTAGAAGCTAACAGCTAGGAGCCCCCGGCACACACGGCCGTACACTCATTCATCCGCCAACCTCGCCTGTCCGTACGCCGCAGGCCAGTCTTTACCTCCCCCATCTATGGGGGAGGTGCCGAAGGCGGAGGGGGCTCTCGCTGAAGTCGCTCCCACCGTATGAATCGAAATCCTCGGCCCCTCTCGCGCCATACCATCAGGCACCCTTCCACCGCTGACGCGGTCCCCCTCCCCTCTAAAGAGGGGAGGTTTGGTACCATTAGCGCCGCAGGCTGGTCTTTACCTCCCCCATCTATGGGGGAGGTGCCGAAGGCGGAGGGGGCTCTCGCAGAAGTCGCTCCCACCGTATGAATCGAAATCCTCGGCCCCATTTGCGGCATACCATCAGGCACCCACCCACCGCAAGCGGTCCCCCCTCCCTCTAAAGAGGGAGGGTTGGGTGCCTTCAGCGCCATAGGCTGATCATCTTTCCTGAAAGCTAGCCGCTAGAAGCTAGAAGCCCCCATACGGCTGCACGCTGCCCAGCCATCCGCTACCGGGCCCGGATGGCCTGTTCCGCTCAAGGCTCAAGGCTGAAGGCTAGAAGCCCTCGCCTGTCCGCACGCTGTCCAGTCATACGTCACTCGGCCCGCAGGGCCTGTTCCGCTCAAGGCTGAAAGCACAAGGCCCCATCCGTTCTCACGCTCCGCCATCTACAGGGCAAAAAAATAAAGCCCTCCTCAGGGGAAGGCTTTACTTTTCATTTCTTATTTCTTTGCTTTCTTGGCTTTGGATTTCTTTGCGTTTACTTTTTCTTTCAGCTGTTTAGAAACGCGGAATGCCGGAGTCTTGGAAGCGGGGATCTTGATTTCAGCCTGGGTGGACGGATTGTGTCCTACGCGGGCTTTACGCTGACGGATTTCGAAAGTACCGAATCCGATGAGCTGTACCTTATCTCCCTTTACGAGGGCATCAGATACCACATCAAGGACAGCTTTGACAGCCTTTTCAGCGTCTTTCTTTGTCATTTCTGCCTGCTGGGCAACTGCGGCAACGAGTTCTGTTTTGTTCATAACTAAACATCCTCCTTTAAATAATGGGCGGAAATCCCGCCATTGGTTCCGGCCGGGAAATGGTCAATGGGTAGAGACATACTCCTTCCAGAGCTGCAGCGCCTTTTCAGGCTCTATATCCGTGATCCGCTGCCCCTTCTTTTCCAGATCCACCTCGAATCCATGGAACTTTTCCATGAAATTCAGGGAGTACCGGTGGAGCGCCAGTTCCGGATCAATCCCCTCTTCCCGGAGGATACGGACGAAATCAAAGAGCAGTGCGCCTGCCTTCTTTTCTTTCTCCGCCACACGGTCAGATTTCAAACAGGAAGAAAGGGGGAAACCATTCCGCTCATATCTTGCCTGCTCTCCGGAATTCAGGAGATCCTGCAGTCCGCTGGAACCAACTTTCTTTTGAATTATACACGCTAAAAGCAGACTTGGCAAGCACTTCGGCACCCCGGAAAGCAGATATTTCCTGTTTTTTTCAATTCTTTTACGTTTTTCCCACCCCTCGGGGGTAGAAACGGAGCTGTCAGATTTATCTTTATCGAAGACGAAAGGATGGCGCCGGATCATCTTCCGGTTCACCCCGTCCTCCACGTCCTGCATGGTGAAGTACCCTTCCTTCTCCGCCAGGGTGGCGTGGAAGACCACTTGGAACAGGAGATCCCCCAGTTCCTCCTTCAGGTTATCCATGTCGTCATGGTCGATAGCATCGATAACCTCCGCCGTCTCCTGGATAAGGTAAGTGCACAGGGACCGATGGTCCTGCTTCCTGTCCCAGGGGCAGCCGCCGGGAGCCAGGAGGGTGTGCATGGTATCCTTGAGGTCCGAAAGGGAAAAGGGCACGGGACTCCGCTTTTCCGCCTTCCGGCTGTCGAAAAGAAGGAGGAAATCTCCCTTTGCCTCGTAATGGCTGAACTCCTCCAGCGTAAGGCGGAGGATATTTCCACGGGCCAGAAGCAGAACCGGCGATTCATTCTCATAAATGGCCAGCGCCCGGCGGGCAAAGAGAGCCCCCTCCTCCGGAATGGGATGGATGATGATGAGGAGATGGGGCATAGTGAGGGACAGGAAGGGAATTTCCTCCCCCTTCACGATGGTGAAACTGTCCGCAGGAGACAGGAGCCCCTTCCCCTCCAGATAGTAAAGAATGTCTTCCGTATTCATAGCGTCCCCTTTCATCCTATTTCCATTTGTTAATGAGCCCCTGGAGCTCGTGGAACACCCGGGATCCGTGATACCCGTCGCACACGGCATGGTGGAACTCCACGGCCAGGGGAATGTAGTAATGGCTCCGCTTCCGGTGGATCCGGCCCAGGGTATACATGGGGATCAGGCTGTGGAAGGCCTTTGGGAAACTGAGGTGCAGCGCCTTAAACTGCATCCAGGGCACCACGGAAGCGGGAAACACATTTTTCGGAAAATCGGGCTTCCCGAAAAGTCCCTTCCTGTCGCCGTATGTCTTCTCGTCCTCCTCAAAGTCATGGAGGAAATCTTCGTATTTCTCAGAGTATGGAGTCCAGAGGGCGGAAAAGGTATGGTCATCCCGGTGAAATACGGTATACGTGGGATGGACCACATCGTAGTACCCCAGCTCCCCCTTCTCATTGAAGGCCATGCGGTACCGCTTGTGGTGGTTTTCCACGGTGCCGATAAAATGCAGAAGCGCCGGATAAGGACGGGCGTGGCGCTTCATGATAGGCGTAATGTCGATTTCATCGGTCATATTGTACCGGCAGGGCACCACGTCCAGGAAATAGTGGAAATATTCTTCCCTGTCCCAGGTGCTCCGGTCAATCAGCGTAAATTTCACGGTGCTCCCCCTTTTCTTATCAATAGTCAGAATGGCTGATATGTATACTATAGCATACCTGGGAAATGGAGGTCGAGATTGAGATAAAGATCGAGGTCGAGATCGAGGGGAACCGGCTGGTGGCGGATGGCAGAGTACCATGCGGGGGCATTGAGCCTTCAGCCTTGAGCCTTGAGCTGGTCAGGCCCTCCGGGCCGGTTGATCTGTGACTGAGCGGCGTGCACACATGCGGGGGCTTCTAGCTTCTAGCGGCCAGCTGTCAGGAAAGCTGGTCAGCCTGCGGCGCTTCCAACGGAATTCTTCAGCCCCGTGGGCACCATTCCGGCCGAGTCAATTGCACGTTTCAAGTGCAGAGTCTTCAGGACTCCAACTGCAGCGAGACAGCGGCTTCCTTACTTTACCTCCCCCATCTATGGGGGAGGTGCCCGTAGAGTGAAAATCCTGCACAGGATGTTCAAGTCTGGTCCAAGTTGGCGCTTATCCTGCACACTAAAGCGCCTTCCTTATGTGACCAGACGGAGGGGATTCTCGCTAAAGCAGCCCAGAACGTTTTCTGTTAATTCCCCCAGCCGCTTCGCGGCCACCCCTCCACCGCTGGCGCGGTTCCCCTCCCCTCTAAAGAGGGGAGGTTGGGGTGCCTTTGCGGTGTCAGCCGCGAATAGATACTGCAGGAAGCGCCGCAGGCTGATATTATGCGGCGAAGCCGCGGAACCTCAACTCTCTTCACTCAAACCTCAATTCTTTCTTTTCGCTGCAGGATTAACAGCTTTCCTGACAGCTGGAACTTCCACATGTTCACACGGGACTCCCGCCGCGAAGCGGCCATACCGCTCAAGGCTGAAGGCTCAATGCTCCGTCCGTTTTCAAAGCGCTCACCACAGGTCAAAAAAACTCGAGACCTGCGTCTCGAGTTTTTTCATTCTATCCCATATATATCCATGCCATTTTTCTTTGTAATCTCTATGAGTTCTTCCACCGGCACCTTTTTGATTTGTGCCAGTTCTTCCGCCACGTAGATTACGTTGGAGGGGTCATTCCGCTTTCCCCTGTTTGGGGGCGGCGTGAGGTAGGGGCTGTCGGTCTCTATGAGGAGGCGGTCCAGGGGTACGGACGCCGCCGCTTCTTTGAGGCGGATGCTCCTGGGGAATACCACAGGTCCTGCGAAGGAGATGTAGAAGCCCAGTTTCATGAATTCCTGTGCCATTTCGGCGCTGCCGGAGTAGCAGTGGAGGATACCCCGCATGGAGCTTCCCCTGTGTGCCTTCAGGATGGCCAGGGTATCGCCGTGGGCTTCCCTGTCGTGGATGAGGAAGGGCAGGTCCAGGTCCTTGGCCAGCTCGATCTGCCGGCCGAACCATTTCTTCTGGGTTTCCTTGTCACTGTAGAGGTAGTGATAGTCCAGGCCAATCTCGCCGATGGCCTTCACCTTCGGCGACGACTGGGCGAGGTCCCCGATTTCTTTCAGAATTTCTTCGCTGGCTTCCCCGGTCTCCTGGGGATGGATTCCCACGGCGGAATACAGGAAATCATACTTCTCCGCCAAGGCCAGGGATTTCCTGCTGGTAGGAAGGTCTTCCGACGGGATTACCACGTAGTCCAGGGTCTTCCGGAGCCTCTGGATTACCTCATCCCGATCCCGGTCGAAGGCCTTGTCGTAGAGGTGGGCGTGGGTGTCGAAGAGGCCCATTATTTGACCTTGCTGCCGGCGGGCATATCCACGAAGGGCACCTTCAGCTCTCCGTCCTTGGAGGCAGCGAGGATCATGCCCTGGGATTCGATACCCATGAGCTTTGCCGGTTTCAGGTTGGAAACGAAAATCACGTGTTTCCCGATGAGGTCTTCCGGCTGGTAGTATTCGGAAATGCCGCTCACCACGGTCCGTGTATCGCCGTCGCCGAGGCTGACGGTCATCTTGATGAGCTTCTTCGATTTCTTCACCTTTTCAGCGGTGAGGATTTCTGCCACCCGGAGGTCGGTCTTGAAGAAATCATCGATGGAAATGGAAGGTTCGGTCTCCTTCTTTTCTTCTTTTTTCTCTTCTTTCTTTGCTTCCTTCTTCGGCGCTTCTTTCTTCGGTTCTTCTTCCTCTTCGATTTCGATGCGCGGGAAGATCTGGTCTCCCTTGTGGGTTACAGTGCCGTCAGGGATGCCGCCCCAGGTGAGGTCCTTGTAGGAGGCAGCCTTGAAGTCCGTGAGGCCCAGCTGGTTCCAGATTTTTTCACAGGCGATAGGAATTACCGGTTCTGCCATGAGGGATACGAAGCGCAGTCCTTCGCAGAGGTGGTACAGCACAGCGTCCAGGAGGTCCTTCTTTGCAGGGTCCTTGCCCAGGGCCCAGGGCATGGTGACGTCTACGTACTTATTGAGAGACCGGATGTAGGTCCATACGGCTTTGATGGCATCGTTGATCTTCCAGTTGTCCATGCCGCTCCGGAAGGCTTCCAGGGTCTTTGCTGCGTTTTCTTCCACTTCTTTCGATGCGGCAGCAATGGTTTCGTCGCCGGAAGCGTCGCCTTTGTGGAGGACGCCCTTGTTGTACTTGGCCACCATGGACAGGGTGCGGTACAGGAGGTTGCCAAGGTCGTTGGAGAGGTCCGAATTGATGCGGTTGATGAGGCGGTCCCGGCTGAAATTGCCGTCCTGGCCCAGCTGGATATCGTTCAGCAGGTAGTAGCGGATGGCGTCGGAACCGAATTCACGGAGCAGCGGGATCGGGTCGATCACATTGCCCCGGGACTTGGACATTTTCTCCCCGTCCACAATGAGCCAGCCATGGCCATAGATCTTCTTCGGCAGTTCGATACCAAGGCTCATAAGCATAATGGGCCAGATGATGGAATGGAAACGGACGATTTCCTTCCCCACCAGGTGCACATCGGCGGGCCAGAACTTCTTGAACTTCTCCGGGTCATCCACAATGCCGGCGGCGGTGAGGTAGTTTACGAGAGCGTCGAACCATACGTACACCACGTGCTTCGGGTCGAAGGGCACCGGAATGCCCCAGGTGAAGCTGGTCCGGGATACGCAGAGATCTTCCAGGCCGCTCTTCACGAACTGGATCATTTCATTTCTGCGGGACTCCGGCTGGATGAAATCGGGATGTTCTTCGATGTACTTCATCCAACGGTCTGCGTACTTGGACATGCGGAAGAAATAGGCATCTTCGCTTACCCGCTGCAGGGGACGGCCGCAGTCCGGGCACACGTGCTCCTTGGTGAGCTTGTTTTCCGGCCAGAAAGTTTCGTCGGGGATGCAGTACCACCCTTCGTACTTGCCAAGGTAAATATCTCCCTTGTCATAGGCCCGCTGGAACAGCATCTGCACAACCTTCTTATGCCGTTCTTCGGTGGTCCGGATGAAATCGTCGTTGGAAATGTTCAGTTCCTTCCAGAGCTGCTTGAAGAGAGCCACGATCTTATCCACGTACTGGATGGGGGTGACGCCCGCCTCTTCTGCCTTCTGTTCGATCTTCTGGCCGTGTTCGTCACTGCCGGTCAGGAAGAATACGTCATATCCGTCGAGCCGCTTGAACCGGGCCATGCAGTCCGCAATGGACGTGCAGTAGGTATGACCGATATGGAGCTTGGCGCTGGGATAGTAAATGGGCGTGGTAATATAATATGCTGGTTTTTCACTCATAAAAAAATGCCTCCTCATGGATTGCCTGGGATAGGGCTGTGATTGGTTTGTATGTAAGTATTATTATAACGCTAATGGGAAATAATAATCAATGAGGGTGAAATCGAGTTCGAGTTCGAGGGGAGATTGAAGGAGAAAAGGGCCGAAGGCCCAGGGGTCTAGATCTAGATCCAGGTCTAGACCTTTAGAGGCTCTGCCACGGATATTGTATGGCCGGGCACCGCAGGCTTATCTTTACCTCCCCCATCTATGGGGGAGGTGCCGCAGGCGGAGGGG
>ERZ791746.400-NODE-400-length-40084-cov-13.687152_pt1 | contig 40084 bp, 39 predicted proteins | sample MGYA00510038_ERZ791746 | MGnify/ENA primary metagenome ERZ791746 (study PRJEB30046, sample SAMN00792018) | human gut metagenome | study: EMG produced TPA metagenomics assembly of the A metagenome-wide association study of gut microbiota in type 2...
CAAGGGTTCGCAACTTAGGGATACAATCGGAAACTTACGAAATTAGACACTAGCTTCTAGCGGCTAGCTGTTAGAAAGGCTGATCCGCCTGCGGCGCTTCCCGCCCGATATTTCCGTCAGTCATTCGTGCCGTAGGCTGGCCAGCTTTCCTAGAAGCTAGGAGCTAGCAGCTAGAAGCTCCGTACGAATGACGCTACCTATCAGCGCATGATACAACAGCTCGATAAACTGCAATAGTCCGAAGGCACATACCATTGCGTATTTTTCTCCTTGACATGGAAATCATTCCATGGTATTCTGAATGCACAATTGAAAGAAGCACCGGAACTGACGGAAATGATGTGGAATGGACCACGTGAACCGGTGTTTTCTGATTCGGCCGACCGTCTGGGCAGGGAAACCTGACCAGGCGGTCTTTGCGTCTGTGGTTTCCCTTCATGGTAAGCGTTTGCTTTATGGAGGGATTTTTTATGAAAAAGAAAAATCGCTGGCTTATTGCCCTGGCAGCTGTGGGAATCCATATCTGCATCGGCAGTGTGTACGCATGGAGTGTGCTGACAAAACCGGTCATGGCGGCCATGGGTATGACCCTTTCGGAGACTACCTGGGCCTTTTCCATTGCTATCCTGTTTCTCGGCATGTCCGCCGGCCTTCTGGGGGGCGTGGTGGAACGGATGGGACCGTCAAAGTCAGGGCTGCTGTCGGCAGCTTTCTTTGGAAGCGGTCTTCTGGGGACGGCCCTGGCTATCCATATGCATTCGGCTCTTCTCCTGTATATTTTCTATGGCATGATCGGGGGCATCGGTCTTGGCACCGGCTACATCACGCCGGTATCGACCCTGGTGAAGTGGTTTCCGGAACATCGGGGCTTTGCCACGGGCCTCGCTATCATGGGCTTTGGCTTTGCCGCCCTGGTGGCAGGTCCCCTCATGCGGTTCCTTACCGACAATTACGGGCTTGTTCCCAATTTCCTTATCCTTGGCATGGCCTATGCTGTCATTATTTCCCTCTCCGCCTCCTATCTCCGGCCGCCGAAGAAAGGAGAAATCCCGGTGATGCTGGAAGATGTGCTGAAACGGGAAGCAGCAAAGGGTCATAAGCGGACTGTCCTTGGACCCCAGATGACACGGAAAGAAGCCATGCATACCTGGAAGTGGTATGCGCTCTGGTGGATTTTCTTTACCAATATCACCTGTGGCATCGGCCTTCTGGCAGTGGCGTCTCCCATGGCCCAGGAAGTCATTGGCATGACGCCGGTACAGGCAGCTTCCCTGGTAGGAATCATCGGCATCGTCAATGGGGGCGGACGGATTATCTGGTCCACCATTTCTGACTGGATCGGCCGGGGCGTGGTGTACATGGTCTTCTTCGCTCTGGAGGTATGGGCATTCTATCATCTTTCCATTACCACGGAAGGCCTCATTTTCCAGGCACTGGTGCTTCTCATCATCAGCTGCTACGGCGGCGGTTTCTCCTGCATGCCTGCTTACCTTTCTGATATTTTTGGGGTGAAGCAGCTTTCTTCCATCCACGGATCCATCCTCACGGCCTGGGGCATGGCTGGCGTAGCAGGTCCGGCGATTCTGGCGTTCATGAAGGAACATACCGGCGGCTATACGGCGACCCTCCATCTCTTCGCCGCCCTCCTGGCCCTGGCTTTCCTCATTGCCGCCATTCTCCGCTGGAGAAATGAAGTGGACAAGAAGAAATGGGCCATGGAAGATGAAAAGAAAGCTGCTGTCCTGAAGACGGCAGAAGCGAAGGCTTGAAACTATTGCGGTTTGTCGAGCTGTTGGAGCGGTGCTGATGGATAGAGTCATTCGTGCGGGCTTCTAGCTTCTAGCCGCTAGCTTCTAGGAAAGCTCTACAGCCTACGGCACGAATGACTGGCGGAAATACCGGATGGGAAGCGCCGCAGGCTGGCCAGCTTTCCTAGTTGCTAGAAGCTAAAAGCTAGCAGCCCCGTGTGAGTGACCTTACACGCAAGCATACTAACCGCCAAACCCAACAGCTCGACAAACTGAAATATTCCCATCAGCCGCAATGAAAAGGAGCAGTGAAGATCACTTCATTGCTCCTTTTTTATAGAGTATCACTGCTGTGCTTCTTCCAGCTTTTCCAGGAAGAATTTTACGTTGTCCGTGAGATTCGGCCCCTGGGTCTGCAGGGCACCGCCCACGAGGAATATGGAATCGGGACCGTAAACCCGATACATTTCCCTGAAGAGCTGCCATTTCATGCCGCCCGACGGAATGGGGAATATGGGGCGGAGGTAGGCCATTTTTTCATTGGTCCCTTCGCAGATTTTCTGGCAGGTATCCTGGGAGAAGGAGAACCGGCCGCCGAAGCTGGTGAAAATGACCGCATCCGCACCGGCCAGGCGGGAAAGCTGGCCATAGTAGCAGAAGGGAGAAATGCCGGATTCCTGGGACAGTACCTGGGGACCGGAAAAGCAGGGATGGAGGAAAATAGGAAGGCCGAATTCCGGATCCCGTGCCAGGTCCCGAATGAGGGTGAACCCGGTGATAGCAGGGGCGGCCATGATGCCATCGGCGCCGATTTCCTTGGCCTTGTAGGCCCGGTCCAGGAATTGGAGGCCATCGGCGGTGCAGTTGGCGATGTACATGCTCTTTTTGCCCGTCTTTTCTTTCGCGTCCGCCAGGGCCATGACGCACTGGAGTACCCGCTCTTCAAAGGGGGCATAGGCCTGGTTCATGAGGCTGTGGTCATCTTTGATGATGGGGCAGCCGCCCAGGGCCAGGTCGTAGACCATCTTTCCCAGTTCCTTCGGAGAACGGCCCAGAGGTTTGATGGCGGACATGAGGATGGGTCCCCGGGGAACGCCGCAGAGGTCACGGATGCCGGTGCGGCCGAAGCGGGGACCGGGATAATTGTCATACATGGCTTCCGGGAGGTCAAAGGACATGAGCTTGATACCGGGCTGGAGACTCGTATTTCCGAAAAGCATATTCAGAAGTTCCGCCATTTCATCGCCCACCGCATCGGGGTCATAGGAAATGGTGGCATAGTAGGCACCAGGTTCTGCCTTCTTCAGGTCTTCAATCTGGCCGACGATGGAATCGCCGATGGGAGTGCCTTCTACCAGTTCGTAGGGACATTCCACAGTCTGTTCCACACAGATACCGAAGGCCAGCTTCTTCGCCTCTTCGTAGTCCGGCGCAGCAATGCGGTAGGTGGCGGTAAAACGGGAAGACTGCTTCAGGTCTTCGCTGAGCTCAGCAAAAAGCTCGCTTTGGAAAAATGGAATATCTGACAAGGGGGATGACTCCTTTCCGGTTAACTTACAGATAAAAGCACGTAAAACCGGCCTCTTTCAGGGGCTGGCTTTAGTATACAGGGTATGATATTATTTTTCCGCTCCATGGGTTTCCCTGTAGGGATTGTCCTGATGGGCGGCTGTGTCGTCGGCAAGCCAGTAGAGAGGGCGGTTTCTTGATTCCTCAAAAATGTGGCCTATGTATTCCCCAAGGATGCCAAGGCCCATGAGGTTCAGGCTGCCGAAGATGGAAATCAGGATGGTCATGGTTGCCCAGCCGGGGACCGCCTGCCCTGTGATGACGCAGTACAGTACATGAAGGATAAGCAGGAATCCTGCAAAAGCTGCAAAAAGTCCTACATGAAATGACATGCGCAGGGGAACCGTGGAATTGGTAATGATGCCATCCATGGCAAAGTGGAGCATTTTTTTCATGGAAAATTTGGAAACCCCGGCATGCCGGGCGGGGGCTTCAAATTCAATGGTGGTCTGCTTGAATCCAAGTCCACCTACGATGCCCCGGATAAACCGGCTGTGTTCCCGGAATTTCAGGAATGTGTCCAGGGCCTTACGGTCCATGAGGCGGAAGTCGGAACCTCCCGGCACCACCTTTGTGGTGGAAATGGAATTGATGACGGCATAATAGCCGGCGGATGTGAGCTTCTTGACAAATCCCGCATCTTCCGTGGCGGTGCGTATGGTCTGGACAATGTCATAGCCTTCCTGCCACTTTTCGATGAGCTTCGGGATCAGGGCCGGCGGATGCTGCATGTCCCCGTCCATAGTGATGACTGCATCGCCCCGGGCGAAGTCCATGCCGCAGGTAATGGCAATCTGGTGGCCGAAGTTCCGGGCAAACGTGAGAGCCCGCACATGGGGATCATGGTCTGCCAGCTGGTGGATGAGCTCATCGGTCCTGTCTCTGGAACCATCATTGACATAGATGATTTCATAGTCCATGCCAAGGTTTTCCATGACCTTCGTTACTTCATCGTGAAAGAAGACCACGTTCCCTTCTTCATTGTATACGGGTGTCACAATCGATATCATATATATCCTCCACTTATTGGTTTTGAACCACTGTATATTATAGCATATTGGAGATAGGGACGGCGGGAATTGGCACAGGCGGCCTCCCCGCGAAGCCGTCAATCTCCGGATACTTTATGATATCTTATTGTATGAAATCCATGCGGCGGTTCTTTCAACAACAGATTAAATTTTTATAAACAGCATCAGATGAAAGCCAAGAAGTGAGACAATTGCGGTTTGTCGAGCTGTTGGGAGTTGGCGGTTGGCATGCTTGCGGATAGAGTCACTCGCATGGAGCTCCTAGCTTCTAGCGGCTAGCAGCTAGGAAGGATGATCCGCCTGTGGCGCGTCCACCCGGTATTCCCGTCAGTCATTCGTGCCGTAGGCTGGCCAGCTTTCCTGGAAGCTAGCAGCTAACAGCTAGAAGCTCCGCACGAATGACTCTACCCATCAGCATCGCCCCATTAGCTCGACAAACTGAAATATCCCAGCGAGGCAGCGTGGGTATATGCCCAGCGGTACAACAAAAAGGAGAGGAGGGTTCAGGGGGCCTCCTCTCCTCTTTATTTGTAGGGAGATTGGATATGATTTATAAGGTTTACAAAAATAGATAGGTTATCAGAACCGGGTATCCTGCGGTGGCGGAGGAGGAGGGGTTTCATCTCCACGGTCACGGCGGGCATAGCCGTTTCTGTCATGAATTTCGCTGTTATCACCGCCTTTCCATTCGCCATGGTGGCGCCGTTCTCCGTTGGGACCAAAACGATAGTCCCGGTGGTGCTGGTGTCTTTCAGGTTCTCCTGCCCAAGGGCAGGAAGAGGGATCTCCGGGTGCTCCATCCCGGTGGAAGCGGTGCTCCTCCCGGTCATGGCGGAAATGGGGATCACCATTTTCATTATCCCTTTCATTGTATCGCCGGTGTTCACCAGGACCATAGGAAGGACGGTTATTTTCGTCTCCGCCCCGGTACTGCCTTTCCGGTGGACCATTCCGGCCCATCCGGGGACCCCGGTCTTCCGGACCATTCGGCCTTACATCAGAAGGTTCCGGATTGACTTCAGGAGCTGCTTCCTCTTTTGGCACCGAGGACTGTTCTTCTGTATTCACAGCTCTATGAACCACGTGGCCGCCGGCCCTGTCGGCTTCTATGAGAGAAATGCGGTAATCACGGCCCACGTTGGAAATGGGACCGGAGGGATCTTTGGCGGAGAGGGAGGCTGCATCGGCGGTGCTGCCCAGGGCAGAGGCACCGGCGGTGAAGGCCAGCAGTACAGCCGCCATCAGTAGTTGTCTTTTCAGGTTTCTCACGATTATGACCTCTGTTGCAGTGCTTCAGGGATGGGGATATCCCCGTTTCTGTGTATTACAGGCGGTGCCAGTTATTTCCGTCATCGTCCTGGAAATGTTTCTTTTCCGGATTTCCTTTATGTTCATCCTGTTCCCGGGCTTCCGGATGCTGTTCATAGTATTTTTCTTCCCAGGGCTTCAGTTTTCTCTGGCTTTTAGCCTGCTTTTCCTGCTTTGGCTCTTCCCATTGGTTCTTATCCTTGTGGGACTTATCTTTCTTTACTTTGGGAGCCTTTTTCTGGTCCTTTTTATACTGGGGATGCTGGCCATTGTCGTTCTCGAACTGAGGCGGCTGGCCCTGCCGGGCTTCCATCTTGGGGGGCTGGCCGTAGTCAGCAGCGGAAACGGAGGAGGAAACAAGGGCGCCACTCATGAGGGTGAGAGCTGCCAGGGATGCGGTGAGAAGGATGTTCATTTTTTTCATGATAACCTCGATTCTGCGGGGAATACGCCCGCTCTTTGTGTCATACTGCTGTAAGTAATCTATATGAAATCAGTCGGAGAGAAAAGGATACTCCCTCCGGCGGATGGACTGGGAAGTTGTCTCCTTACTTTTCTTTATCGGAAGGAGTAGATGGAGTCTGCTGGCCATCCTGGGGGCCCATCATGGGACCCCGGTGGTTTCCGTCCATGGGGCCGCCATTTCTCATGGTATCCGGCCGGTTATCCCGATGAATCATATGGTCTTCTTCATTGGAAGGGCCTTTCTGGAAGTCCCTCTTTTCTTTATCCCTGTCAGAAAATTTGAAATTTTCCATGATCCGGGGACCGTTGTCATTCATCCATCGATGATAGGAGGGAAGGTCACTCACCAGGAAAGAAAAGGCACCAACAATGAGACAGATAATGGCAAGAACCACGCAGAGGATGATCCGTTTCATGAATCCGCACCACCCTTCGTGTTCGGTGATTTATCCAGGGTACCGCGGATGGCACGGCTGCCTTCTTCCGTAATGAAGTAAACGGAAAGGGCGGTAAATATGCCAAATCCTGTAATGGAAGCCACGGTGAGGGGACTGAACCGCGGCAGCGGCGGGACGCCATGGAAGGGGGCAAAGTTCATGGTAAGAAGGGCAATGACGAGGGCTGTGGCAGCCAGGATCACCACACTGATGATGATGCCGGCAGCGGTGAGAAGCCGGGCGGAAATGCGGACCGTCGTTTCTGCGGCCTCCGGCAGTTTCGGGCTTACCTGGGACCAGGCTTTGCCCGCTTCTGCCGCTGTATCCTTAGCAATCATCCGGGCGGCCTCTTTCATCTGGGAACCCTTCGTCTTTTCATCCACCACCCCTTCGGACTGGTAGGAGTCGTAAATATCCTTTGGACTGCCCAATTCTTTTGCAATTTCTTCCTCCGAAAGGCCCCGTTTTTTCCCTTCTTCAAAGTGGGATTCATAATCGGAAAGGATTTCATTCACTTCCTCCGTCTTCGCATTGCGGAAATAGTAGCGGAGAAGATCTAAAAATTCTGTTTCATTCATGGATATCGCCTCCTTCGGCCAGTATTTTTTTGACGGCTTTTGTAAATTCCGTCCACTCCTTCAGGGATTCTTTGAATTCCTCCCGTCCGGCATCGGTAATCCGGTAATATTTTCGGGGCGGCCCGTTGTGGGATTCTGCCAGATAGGTGTCTACGAGGCCATCTTTTTTGAATCGGTTCAGCAGGGGATAAATCGTACCCTCCGACATTTCAATGTATTTGGAAATGTCAGTGACCAGTTCATAGCCATAATAGTCTTTCCTTCTCAGCATGGATAGGACCACAATCTCCATAACCCCTTTCTTCAGCTGGATATTCATGGCATGTCCTTTCTTACAAGGACGACAGGTTTTCCGCTATTGGGAATTGAACCTGTGGTCAATTTGTTGTTGCTAACAATATATCACAAAGTACTTTGCAATGCAAGGTACCATTTAAAGTTTTGATGAACTTTTTTAAATCAGCCAATTTCAGTATTGCGAGCTGTTGGGGACGGCGCTGATGGATAGAGCCATTCGTGTGGAGGCTTCTAGCTGCTAGCTCTTAGCTTCTAGGAAAGATCAACAGCCTACGGCACGAATGACTAACGGGAATACCCGGTGGGAGTGCCGCAGGCTGACCGGTTTTCCTAGCAGCTAGAAGCTAATAGCTAACAACCCCGTGCCTGGTGACTCTGGCCGTCAGCATGCAAAACCCAACAGTTCGATAAACCACAATAGCCCTCCCAAAATGTATGACTTGCCCTCATATTTGCACATGTATTTGCCATTTTTGCAATTGATTACATTTCCTATTGACCACGCAGCAAATTTTGTGTAATATCATAACCATATTCAAACCAGTACATGCTGTGAACGAGAAGGAAACAGATGGGAAGCTTCAGAGAGCCGGCGTATGGTGAAAGCCGGTGCGGAAAATCTGTGGACTATCACTCGTGAGCTTCCTGATTGAAAGAATTCAGTAAATCAGGACGGGCGCCCCCGTTACAGGGCAGGCCTTCAGAGTATAATGCAGGGTGGTACCGCGAATTCGTCCCTGTCCCATGGTGGACAGGGGCTTTTCTGTTTCCATTTCCTGTATGCTCCGGCGGCTGAGTGATAAACCGGAGTGGTACCGCGCCAAGCGCCTCTGTCTGAATTTTCAGGCAGAGGCGCTTTTGGTTTCCGGAGAGTGAGGATTGCACATGTGCTATTCATCAAAGGAGAAATGACTATGAAAAACTGGAAGAACCTTCTGAAAGCGGCGGCCTTTGGCCTCATGATGACGGCGGCATGCGCAGGACTGGCAGGCTGTGGGAGCAGGGGAGAAAGCAAAGGGGGAGAAAAAACGGCAAAAGTCGGGTTTATCAATGGCGTTTCCGGCGGCGTGGCTTCCTATGGGCTGGCGGAAAAAGAGGGACTCGACCTGGCAGTGGAAGAAGTGAACCGGGAAGGCAAGATTCACATGGAAGTGGAAATGGTGGATACAAAGGGCAGCGTACAGCAGGCTGTGGCGGCGGCGCAGAAAATGATTTCCGCCAGGAAGGTCCTGGTCATCGGTCCCCTGATTTCCGGGGAATATAAGGCAGTGGGCCCCCTGTTCCAGAAAGCAAAGATTCCTCTTCTCGGGGCAGCTACCACGGCGGAAGGGCTTATGGATATGGGAGATTACATGTTCCGGAACTGCGTGCCGGAATCTAAAAATATCCCCCAGACCGTGAAGAAAACCCAGGCCCTCCTCGGATATAAAAAGGTGGCAATCCTCTATTCCCATAATAATGAGCACCAGGTATCGGCTTACAAAATCTTCAAAAAATCCCTGGAAGAGGCGGGGGTAGAAATCGTAGATACAGAAACCTTTGCGGATAAGGATACTGATTTTTCGGCCCAGCTGACCAGAATCCAGCATGCCAACCCGGACGCCGTGGTGGTGGCAGGGTATTACCAGGAAGGGGGCCTCATCCTGAAGAAAATGAGAGACATGGGTATGAACCAGCCGGTCCTGGGAGATAATGGATTCGTATCGCCGGAGCTCGTCAAAATTGCAGGTCCTGCAGCGGATAATGTGTATGTATCTTCCATGTGGTCTCCGGATAGAAACTCGGAAGCCACCAAAGAGTTTGTCAGGAATTTCAAGGATAAATACGGCCATGACCCCGACAATTTCGCTGCCTGTGCCTATGTATCCGGAAAGCTGGCGGCAAAGGCCATGGAAAATGCAGGGACCACCACCGATTCCAAAAAAGTCAGGGATGCCCTGGCCAATATCAAAAACTTTGAAAGCGCCGTAGGCCCCATGACCTTCAATAATTCCGGGGATCCGGAAGTGGACCTGGTACTTCTCAAAATCGAGAACGGACAGTACAAGGCAGTGGAAGGATAATGTCTGACGGCGAAACAGCTCATGGGGAATGCCTTCGGGCAAAGTGGCTCAGGAGAAACGTCCTGCGGCTGGGGGTAGGTGGCGGCGCACAAATCAGGAAGCGTCGCCTTATGAAAACTGACTGCGGCTTTACCACTTATGCTGTCTGAAGTCTGACTGTCTGTAGTCTCCACTGCCCGTAACTGCGCTGTCCTCTGGCCGGTTCCTTTTCCGGCATTTGAAAAACGCCGGACCTTTTGGGGTTGGCGTTTTTTAATGATTGCTACAGCTGTACCGGGAAAATGGCCTCAGAAGCGATGGCTTCCCCATCGGGGTTCAGGGCGGGGGTGAAGGTCCAGTGACGGACACAGTCTTCTGCATAGGCGGCGAGAATCTTGTAGTCCCCTGCCGGTATGGAGGAGGTTTCTTCTTTCACGGCAGTGGGCCTTCCGTCCATTTTCCCATCGGCTTTGATGAATGCTTTCACGGAAATCAGGGGATGGCCGTTCCGCTCGGCGGCCTGGTGGACCGATTCATTCATGTCCTTCATCACAGCCTCTTTCGGTGCTGCCGGCTGGGAAACCATATTTGAAATGAAGCGGACCGGAACAGCTGCTGTTGAAATGACTGCCCGGTCTCCCCGCATGGCAGGCTTGAAGCGCCAGGATTCTACACAGGAAGCGGCGTACTGGTCCAGGATAAGGGAAGTGGAACTCTGCTCTACTTCCGCATGGGTCACGGCACCGTCTTCATTGATCGTAATTCGGAGAACCGTGGCGGAGGAATGGGGAAGGGTTAAAAGGGCATCATGGACGTCTTTCGTCTGGGGAAGCATTTTAGCAGAAGTAAGGGATGGCGGAATCTCTTCCGCCGCAGTGACCGGCGTACCGTCTTTATTCAGGTAGACCCCATTTTCCGGAAGACTGGCTGCCATGGACAGGTTTCCCAGGGCCAGCAGCAGGGACAGGGAAAGAATGATTTTTTTCATGGAAACTCCTTTCATGAAAATGATAAAAATATTTGCAATTCCTTATTATTTACTTATTGTAGCGGAATGGATTGGCCCTTGCAATGGGGGATATATCCAATGTATGGTACAATACCGGTAGAAATCGGACAGGAAGGGGGATTTCTATGAACCAGGAAGATTTGCAGGCACTGGAAGAAATTGCCAGAAAGGCAGGAGCTTCAGCGGTGAAAGTGGTGGACGTGGCCAAAATAAAACGGGGCGTCTGGCCCCGGATGAAATGCCAATATGGCTGCGAGCAGTATGCCAGCAATCTCTGCTGTCCGCCCTATACACCGGATATCTCTTTTATGAACCGGTTTCTGGATGAGTATGGGACGGGGCTTCTGGTGCAGTATACCAAAGCCATGAACCTCAGGGATATCAAAGACTGGCAGGAGTTTGACCGCATTTTGAACAATGAACTTCTCATGGTGCTTTTGAAAGTCGAAAAATCAGGGATGATGAGAAATTACTACAAGGCCTTTGCCCTGAAGGCTGGCCGCTGCGGACTCTGCCGGATATGTAACCTGAAGAAATGTATCCATCCCGAGTCTGCCCGTCCTTCCATGGAAGCCTGCGGCATCGATGTGCTTGCGCTGGCAAAGGATTATGGATTTTCTGCCCGCCTGTTGAAAGGGCCTGTGAAGCAGGTATCTGTCTATGGGCTGGTACTGCTGGAATGATAGAAATCAGTGTTTCTTCGCTGCCTTTCCCGGGACAATCGGACTGCCGGTTTCCTTTCCTGCCAGCAGTTCGAAGCCATAGTCCAAAAGCTCTGCACCTTCCCGGAAGCGGGTGTCCGTATCCCGGGAATGCATGACGATGACAATGAGTTCATGGTTATCCCGGATGGCAGAGGCAGCGAGGCACCCGCCGGCAGCACGGGTGTAGCCGGTTTTGATGCCGGTGGCGCCGGGATAGGAATACAGCAGTTCATTGGAATTTTCACAGTGGAAGTTATATCGGGGCCTTTCGTAGTGGATCTGTTTATATTTCATGGAGACAATGCGGCGGAAGGTCCCGTTTTCCATGGCATACCGGGCAAGGCGGGCCATATCTTCGGCAGTGGAGTAGTGATTTTCATCGGGCATGCCGTTGGCATTGACGAAATGGGTATGGTCCATACCGATTTCCTTTGCCTTTGCATTCATCTCGTTCGCAAAGGCAGGAAGGCTGCCGGCCAGGTTTTCCGCAATGGCCGTGGCGGCTCCGTTATCGGAAATCAGCATCATCTGGTTTCGAAGGTTATCCAGGGTAATCCATTCCCCGCCATTCAGGGCGGTGGATTCCACATTTGCCGCATTGGCGCTGACACTGATGGTTTTGTAGGGATTTCCTTTTTCAATGGACAGGATACAGGTCATGATTTTTGTCATGCTGGCGGGGTATTCTTTTTTATTTCCATTTTTCTCATAGAGGACAGCTCCGTCTTTTTCGTCCATAATGACTGCTGCATCCGCCGTAATTTCCGGCGGCGCTGCCTTTACGGAAATGGTGGTAAGGACGGCGGCCGTCAGAGTACATAGAAGTAATTTCAGTTTCATATAAGCCTCCAAAGGAATAAATCCCGGCAGCTGCCGGGACCTCTGTTATTTATCTACGCCATAGAGATTCAGGAGTACACAGCCCACGATGATGAGGACCACCGCAATCATGCCGATGGTGGTTAATTTCTCTCCAAAGAAATGCCAGGAAATGAAGGTGGTAGCGAGAATTCCTACGGCGCTCCAGGTGGCATAGGCCAGGGCCAGATTCAGGGAATTCAGGGCCCGGGAAAAGGAAAAGAAACTGAGGCCATAGGACCCAAGACAGAGAATGGTAGGGACCAGCACCGTGAAGCCGTGGGACATTTTGAGGAAAGTGGTGCCGGAAAGTTCCATGCCGATGGCAAAGAACATGAGAAGATAGGGAAGCATGGGTAGGGCTCCTTTAATGTCATAAAGAAAGATCAGGCAATGAAAAAGGGCTGTGAAAGAGGTTCACAGCCCTTTTCATTACAGTAATCAGAGGAATATGTACTTCAGAATAAAGATGACCGTGAGGACCATCATAAGAATGCTGACCTTATCTTTTCGTCCGGTGAGGATGTTGATGAGGGTATAGGTGATGGTGCCGAAGGAAATGCCTTCGGCAATGCTGTAGGCAAAGGGCATGGCGATAATGGCAAAGTAGCAGGGAATGGCTTCCCGGGGATCATTGAATTCGATGCCTGTCACGGCGGTGAACATGAGGAACCCTACGATAATGAGGGCCGGTGCTGTGGCAAAGGCAGGAATGGCCATGAAAATGGGGGAAAGGAACATGGAAAGGAGGAAGAGCACGGCCACGGTGACTGCCGTGAGGCCGGTGCGGCCGCCTTCAGAAACGCCGGAGGCACTTTCTACGTAGGTGGTGGTGGTGGAAACGCCGAGCAGGGCACCGACGGAAGTAGCTACGGCATCAGCCATGAGGGCCCCCTTTATGTGGGGGAGCTTATTGTTTTCATCCAGCATATTGGCCTTGGAAGAAACGCCGATGAGAGTGCCGATGGTATCAAAGATATCGACGAAGAGGAATGCCAGGAGGACGACTACGAAGTTAAATGTGCCAATCTGGGAGAAATCGAGCTGCATGAAAATAGGCGCAATGCTCTTCGGTTCAAAAGCAGCAACGCCGCCGGAGAAATTGGGAAGTGTACTGAAGGCGCCTACGGAAGGATCCGGCACATAAAGGCCTGTCAGTTCACAGATCACGCCGAGAATCCAGGTGAAAAGGATGCCCCAGAGGATATTGCCCCGGACTTTCCGCACCATGAGAATGGCGGTGAAAAGGACACCGATAATCGCAAGCACTACGGTAATGCCGGTGGTATGGAATGTGCCGGCAGCCATGGCCTGTTTGAAGGAGAACAGGGAAATCTTGGTGGCCGGGTTGGCAACGATAATCTGGGCGCCGCCGAGTCCGATGAAAGCAATGAAGAGGCCGATACCGGCGGATACCGCTTTCTTCAGGTTAATGGGAATGGCATTGAATATGGCTTCCCGTACATTTGTTAAAGAAAGGATGATGAAAATAATCCCTTCTACGAATACGGCGGCCAGGGCCATTTCCCAGGAGTAGCCCATCTGCTTCACCACGGTGAAGGCGAAGAAAGCATTCAGCCCCATCCCCGGTGCCAGGGCAAAGGGGTAGTTTGCAAAAATGGCCATGAACATGGTACCCAGAAAACCGGCCAGGGCGGTGGCGGTGAGGACGGCCCCCTTATCCATGCCGGTGGTGCTCATGATACTGGGGTTTACGGCCAGGATGTAGGCCATGGTCATGAAGGTGGTAATCCCCGCCATGATTTCGGTCTTCACGTTGGTCTTATTCTCGGAAAGGTGGAATATCCTTTCCAGAAGACCTGCATTGTTTTCCATGAATAAACTCCTTTCACATTGGAAAAGCATCTCCGAAGAGGCTTTCGGAGAATGATTATTTACCTTATTATTATATGATTTTTAAAATATTGAATCAATGAATTTTGACTCCGGCGGTTATAAAAATATGGCATTCTTTCATGAGGAAATAGAAGGGACCCTATGTGGTACAATGGAATGGAATATTTCAGCTTGTCGAGCTGTTGGGTTTGGCGGTTAGTATGCTTGCGTGTAGAGTCACTCACATGGGGCTGCTGGCTTCTAGCGGCTAGCTGTTAGGAAGGCTGATCCGCCTGCGGCGCGTTCTTTCCGTTATTTCCGTCAGTCATTCGTGCCGTAGGCTGTAGAGCTTTCCTAGTTGCTAGCCGCTAGCAGCTAGAAGCCCCCGCGCGAATGACTCTATCCATCAGCCCCCCTCAACAGCTCTACAAACCGCAATTTGATATAATGAGGAAAAATGATGACCATATGCAATATTTGCCCCAGGGCATGTAAAGTGGAAAGAAAGATTTCTATCAAAGATAAAGGAAGTACAGGATACTGCCGCTGCGGCATGCTTCCTGTGATTGCCAGGGCCGCTCTCCATCACTGGGAAGAGCCCTGCATTGCCGGCACCCGGGGCGCAGGCACCGTCTTTTTTGCGGGCTGCAACCTGTCCTGCGTATATTGCCAGAACTATGAGATTTCCGAAATGCAGAAGGGCATCGAAGTATCGGTGGAACGGCTTCGGGAAATTTATTTCGAGCTCATCGCCCAGGGAGCCCATAATATTGACCTGGTCACCCCTACCCAGTATACCCATGCCATATTCCAGAGCCTTCGGGAGCCATTGCCGGTGCCGGTGGTCTATAACTGCGGCGGCTATGAGAGCGTCCACACCGTGGCGTTTCTCAGGAAAAAGGTGCAGTGCTGGCTGCCGGACCTGAAGTACAGCGACAGCCATGCGGCGGCCCGGTACAGCGATGCACCGGACTATTTCGAAAAAGCCACGGCCGCCATAGAGCAGATGGTCCGGCAGACAGGGCCCTATGAACTGGATGGAAACGGGATCCTCCGGAAAGGGGTGCTCATCCGGCACCTGATTCTCCCGGGACAGGTGGAGAACACGAAGGGCGTCCTGAAGTATATAGCGGAGACCTTTGCACCGGGTGAAGTACTGTTCAGCCTCATGCGGCAGTATGTGCCCTGCGGAAGGGCATCGGAATTCCCGGAAATCAACAGGACCATTACGGACGAGGAATATGAGGAATGCGAAAGCTATATGGAAGCCCTCGGCATTGATGAGGGCTATGTGCAGCAGAAGGCCAGTTCCGATAAAATGTTCATCCCCGCCTTTGACGGTACGGGGGTATTAAAGAAATAAGCAAGGCAAAAGGCGGCGCTCCGGAAAAGGGTACCGTCTTTTGATGTGGGAATATTTCAGTTTATCGAGCTGTCAGGGCTTGGCGGTTAGTATGCTTGCGTGTAGAGTCACTCACACGGGGCTGCTAGCTTCTAGCGGCTAGCTGTTAGGAAGGCTGATCCGCCTGCGGCGCTTTCTTTCCGTTATTTCCGTCAGTCATTCGTGCCGTAGGCTGGCCAGCTTTCCTGGAAGCTAGGAGCTAGCAGCTAGAAGCTCCGTGCGAATGACGCTACCTATCAGCGCATGATGCAACAGCTCGACAAACCGCAATTGGCAGGTTTATTTCTTCCCAAGTTCGGAATAAGGAATGAAAGGCTCCGGGTGCTCCGGACGGTTTCCGATGAGTTTTTCCATCCATACCATGTCATACCATCGTCCGAACTTGTATCCGCATTTGGAGAAACGGCCAACCAGCCGAAATCCCAGATGTTCATGGAACAGGGGACTTGTCCGGGGAACATAGGGATCGTTCTCTCCGGCCCAGGTGATGCAGGCTTCCAGGTTATACACGTGCTGGGAAAGAAGAATTAATTCCAGTGCACTGTACAGCTTTTTTCCAAGTCCCTGGCCACGGCATGGAGGAGATAAATAAATGGAAAGTTCTGCACTGTGCTGGTAAGCAGCCCGGGGATGAAATGGGCCGGCATAGGCGTATCCGATGATCACGCCATTGCAGGTGGCCACAAGGTAGGGGTACCGGGCGAGCGTATTTTCTATCCGTTCCCTGAAATCCTGCAGAGTGGGAATGTCATATTCAAAAGTAATGGCTGTCTTTTTGACATAGGGTCCATAGATAGCCAGAATTTCTTCTGCATCTTCTGCACTGGCCCTGTGGATGACAGTTTTTTCCAGATCAGTGGTTCTCTCCATTTCGTTTCTCCGCCTTTTCCATGAATCGGCTGCTGTCTACGAGGAAACGGTCATGGTCCGCTTCCCCAATATCCCCGTTTTCATCGGCAGCGGTGATGTGGAAAGAAATCTTCTTCCCCTTTACCTCTGTCACTGTTGCGGTGGCTGTAACAGTATGGCCCGGCAGGGTGGGGGCTTTGTGGATGAGGTTCATGGATCCGCCCACTGTTGTCTCTTCATCTTTCAGGAATGGGGCCAGGGCCTTGCAGGCTGCCTCTTCCATGACACCTGACAGGACAGGCGTGGCCAGGACAGGCAGGGAGCCGCTCCTGACGACGGCGGCGGTTTCTTTTTCTGTGACAACATGTGAAATCTGGGCAGTAATTCCTTTAATGATCATAATGGTTCCTCCTTGGACTATGCTTTGCAGTTTCATTGTATCATACAGGTGGGAGTGGGATGGATTGTTTAGAAGGGAAACGACTGCTAATTTCAGTTTGCCCCGCTGTTGGGGCGACGCTGATGGGTAGAGTCATTCGTGCGGAGCTTCTAGCTGCTAGCTGTTAGCTTCTAGGAAAGCTGGCCAGCCTACGGCACGAATGACTGACGGAAATACCGGGTAGAAGCGCCGCAGGCGGATCATCCTTCCTGGCTGCCAGCCGCTAGAAGCCAGGAGCTCCATGCGAGTGACTCTATCCGCAAGCATGCCAACCGCCAAACCCCAACAGCTCGATAAACCGCAATAGTCCGGACTGTCAGCCACCGAAAGCGGACAGTGATAAACATAGTAATAAATATGTTATAATATAAAGAATTCTTTTAGCAGATAAAGATGTTTGACCTGACAGAGGTGCTGTATGGAAGACAAAGAAAAAGGAGAGCCTGAGGGCTCGGGGAAAGGGATTTCTTCCTGGACCGTAGAGAAAAAGAGGAAGCTCTATGCCCTGGTGGCCATGGGAATTGTGATTATCGCCCTTGTGCTGGGAGGCCTGTATTTCTATAGCTTTGACCGGGTAGCCCTTCATGGGACCGCCTCTGTGGATGTTCCCAAAAATGCTACAGGCAGGGATATTGCGGATACATTGGAGAAAAAAGGAATCATTCGCAGTGCCAGCCTGTTTCGCCTCTATGCCCGGATTCTGGGAAGTGGGAAAAGCCTTCAGAGTGGTACCTACAAAATGAATCAGGGCCTTACGGTGAAAGAGGCCATGGCCAAGCTTCAATCCGGGGAAACAGAATCCGCTTTTGTTACGGTGCCCGAAGGATATACGGTTCACCAGATCGGAGAACTTTTGAAAAAGACGGACATACAGGGAGCCGCTGATTTTGAAAAGGAAGCTTCTACTTACGGCCCCCTGAAGTACCAGTACGGCCCGGTAGCGGCACCGGTGAAGGGGGAAGGGTTCCTTTTTGCTGATACCTATAATATTCCCAAAGAATATACGGCCCGCCAGATTTGCGATATGATGTATAAGCGGACCGATACCATGCTGACGCCGGATATCCGAAAACGGGCAGCAGAAAAACATATGACACTCCATGACCTTTTGACCCTGGCATCCATGGTGGAACGGGAAGCCCGTTTCAAAGAGGACCAGGTCCCCATTGCTTCGGTTATGCTGAAGCGGCTCCAGGTGGGAATGCCTCTCCAGATTGATGCCACCATCCAGTATGCCCTGGGCGACCAGAAAGAAGAGCTCACGGTAGCGGATACGCGAATTGATTCGCCCTATAATACCTATACCCATAAGGGCCTGCCGCCGGGACCGATTGGCAGCCCCGGCATGGATGCTATCATGGCGGTGCTCGATGCGAAGCCGGGGGAATATCTCTATTATGTAGCCCAGCCCGATGGGCACCATGTATTTACGAAAACCTATGAAGAACACCAGGCGGAGACAGCAAATATCTATGGACAATGATTTAGATCTTTTAAAAAAAGAACTGGAAGAACTGGGAGAGAGGGAACAGGTACCTATTCTCCGGGCAGCGGAGCGGGACTTGCTTCTTGCTGTAGCTGCTGAGGCAAATCCTCAAAAAATTCTGGAAATCGGGACGGCCATAGGCTATTCATCCCTTCTTCTGGGAGAACGGTTTAAGGACGCAGAAATCGATACGATAGAAGTGGATGAAAAACGCCATGGCCTGGCCCAAAAGGTCATGGAACGGGCGGGACTGGCAGGCCGTGTCCATTGCCATCTGGGGGATGCAGCCAGAATTATTCCTGACCTTAAAGGGCCCTATGATTTTGTCTTTCTCGATGGCCCTAAAGGGCAGTATCTTCGGGAGCTGAAGGCCATAGAACCTCTCCTTTCCGAAAAAGCGGTGATTGCGGCGGACAACGTCCTTTTTCGGGGACTGGTAAAGGCGGAAGGTCCTGTGCCTCACCGGTATCGGACCCTGGTCATGCGGCTTCGGGAATATATAGACTATGTCACGGACAGATATGAGACTGTCATCCATGAAGAAGGAGATGGAATGGCAGTCAGTAAAAAGTTAGGAGTGAGGAGTGAGGAGTAAGGAGTGGAGGTGCGGCGCACAAATTAAAAAGCGCCGCAAAATTTTTTATATTGCCCATGAATAGGGAAATTTCCATTATAATAGAAATGGTTCTGCAGGAGTGGAACGGTATGAATAAACAGGATACGGTCATGGAAAAAAGCAAGCGTTTTGCTGTTCATATAATGCAATTGGTAGAATACCTGGCAAGAAATAAGCGTCCATTTTTTATTGTTCAGCAGATTGGAAAATCCGGTACGAGTATCGGTGCGAATATTGTAGAAGCAGAACATGCTATCAGTAAAAAAGATTTTCTGCTTAAAATGTATATTTCCTATAAAGAATGCAATGAGACTTTATATTGGCTGGATTTATTGAAAGAAATCCGCTATATTTCCGAAGAGCAATATGATTTTATGAAAAAACAATGTGTAGAAATCGAAAAGATGCTGGCCGCTATTACGAGAACAACAAAAAGCCGGATAAATTCATGAATTCTGCCTGTAAATTCGGCTGATTACCGTGGGCAATGGCTTCTATAATTATTTATTTGCGGCGCTTTATTAATTTGATGCGCCGCACCACCATTCCTCACTCCTCCCTCCTCACTCCTAACTATTACTCTGTTTTTACGAAAGGATAACATACTTAATATGACTCAAAAACTCGAGCTTCTCGCTCCGGCGGGGACGATGGAAAAGATGAAAATGGCCCTGCTCTACGGGGCGGATGCAGTGTACCTGGCAGGAAAGGGCTTCGGCCTTCGGGCTTACGGCGGGAATTTCAGCCGGGAAGAAATGGAAGAGGCCGTAAAGTATGCCCATAATCTGGGGAAAAAGGTCTACGTCACTGTGAATATTATCCCCAGAAACGAAGACCTTGCGGGAATGGACGAATACCTGAAATTCCTGCAGGATATCCATGTGGATGCGGCCCTTATTTCTGATCTCGGCGTTTTTTCGCTCTGCCGGGAAGTGGCGCCGAACCTTCCTATCCACGTATCTACCCAGGCCAGCTCTGCAAACTGGCGGACAGTGAAGGTATGGAAAGACCTTGGCGCCTCCCGGGTGGTACTGGCCCGGGAAGTATCGGTCAAAGAAATGTCGGACATACGCAAGAAAGTGGACATTGAACTGGAAGTATTCGGCCATGGGGCCATGTGTATTTCCTGGTCCGGCCGGTGCCTCCTGTCCAATTTCTTCACCAATGGCCGGCGCCAGTCGAACCGGGGCGAATGCATCCAGGCCTGCCGGTTCCGGTATTCGGTGATGGAAGAATCCCGGCCCGGACAGTACTGGCCGGTGGAAGAAGATGACCATGGCACTTATATTTTCAACAGTAAGGACCTGTGCATGATCGACCACATTCCGGAACTCATCGAAGGCGGCGCTTCTTCCCTGAAAATCGAGGGCCGCATGAAGAGCGTATACTACGTGGCTGCGGTGACGGCGGCTTACCGGAAGGCCATTGATGCCTACTATGCAGAAGGCGGGGCCTACCGGGTCCGTCCGGAGTGGCGGGAAGAACTGGAAAAAGTATCCCACCGTCCCTATACTACGGCCTTTGCCTTCCAGAATCCGGACCACAGCGCCCAGGAATATGTGAAATCCCAGCCGGAACAGCCCTATGACTTTGTGGGACTCATCCAGGCAGAAGACAGGGAAAACCGGGTGAACCGGGTGCAGCAGAGAAACCATTTCCGGGTAGGAGAAATCCTGGAATACCTGACACCGAAGGGACAGGTGGGCCTCGTGAAAGTGGAAGGACTGGTAAATGGGGACGGGGTATCTGTAGATAAGGCGCCGCATCCCCTGGAAGAACTGACCATGAAGGGGGACGTCCTCCTGCCGGCCTTTACGATTTTAAGGAGGAGAGTCAGAAATGGACAGTGAAGACACAAGGGTCTATATCGAAATCCCGCCAGCGGAAGTCAATTATGTGAACCGCATCATTGAAGGGTACGAATATTTAGGGGTCCTCACCACGCTGGATGCGAAGAGGGCCACCTGCCAGATCAATTCCACCGCCGACACCAGGGATACGGTCATTGATGTGCTGACCCACCTGCCGGATGTGAAAGTGAAAATCCTGCCTGACAGGGAAGAAGCACTGCGGGAACTGAAAAAATAAAGAAATGTTTCGGGGAAAGAGGTCTTTCAATTGGAAAATGTAAGGATTGTCCTGGAATATTTACGGGAATGTGAAGTATTTTATATGGCCACGGAAGATGGTACCCAGCCCCGGGTGCGCCCCATGAGCGGCGTCTGCGTGACGGAGGGGAAGCTCTGCTTCTTCATGAGCCGGGACTCAGACCTGTACCATGAAATCATGGTGAACCGGCGGGTAGAAATCAGCGCCCGGCATCCGGACAAGTCCTGGATTTCCATCCGGGGCTGGCTGAAGGAAGAAACATCGCCGGAAGTGAAGGATACCATGAGAAAAGCCTGCAAGGATGATATTGAAGATATGGGCCTCATCGGCGATAAGGACATGGCGGTCCTTTCTCTCCAGGGGGGAACCGTTCGCATTGAAGACAGGAATGATGGCAGGGAAAAGGATATGGAGTTGTAGGAGAAAGGGCGGCTGAAAAGTTAGGAGTGAGGAGTGAGGAGTGGCGGTGTGCCGCATCAAATTATAAAACGGAACGAATTTTATATTCAGCCGCAGAGCCGACAACTTATGCCTATATCTTACCGGTTAAGAAGCTTCCCTTTTATCGCTGACCCCGTGGAGAGAGCCATGCAGTGGCTGGGAATCTCCAAAAGTTTTGAGTACTGGTGGCCCTATCCATTAGCTGCGGGAATAATAATTTGCGGCGCTGTGTAATTTGTGCGCCGCTCCCCTCTCTCCTCACTCTGCCCTGTCATCTCCTATCGTTATCCACCGTTTCGTGCTATAATAGACAATCAAAGACACTGTCTTGACAATAAAAATATAAGGGGGATATTATGGCTTCCAATGGATTGATTACAGATTTGTACCAGCTTACTATGACCAATGCCCTTTTCAAGAAGGGCATGCATGAGAGAAAGGTGGTCTTTGACCGCTTTTACCGGCAGAATCCATTTAATGGAGGATATACGGTGGTGGCCGGACTCTCCCATCTGGTGGATTTCATAAAGGACTTCACCTATAGCCCGGAGGATATCGAGTATCTTCGGAGCCTTCATATTTTCTATCCGGAATTTCTGGACTACCTTTCCCATTTCCATTTTACTGGCAATATTTATGCCATGCCCGAAGGGACCGTAGCGTTCCCGGGAGAGCTGCTTCTCCGGTTCGAAGGGACCACCACAGAGGCCATGCTGCTGGAGACGGGGCTTTCCATGATCATGAACCATGAGAGTCTGATTGCAACCAAGTGCCGCCGGGTGCGGACCGTGGCACCCCATGATGCGCTCATGGAATTTGGCCTTCGCCGTGCCCAGGGCCATTCCGCCGGTCTCTGGGGAGCCCGGGCCTCCATGATCGGTGGATTCAATGGCACTTCCAATGTAGAGGCAGGCAAACTTTTCGGTATTCCTGTGCTGGGAACCATGGCCCACAGCTGGGTCATGAGCTTTGACACGGAGCTGGAAGCCTTCGAGGAATATGTGAAGCAGTACCATGACAATCTCATTCTCCTGGCTGATACCTATAACGTACTGGAGCTGGGGGTGCCCCATGCCATCCGGGTATTCAAAGAATTGAAGGCCAAAGGACAGCTCCCGAAGAAATATGGTATCCGCATCGATAGCGGGGATCTGGGATACCTGTCCCAGGAGGCAAGCCGTATGTTCCGGGAAGCGGGATTCCCGGATGCCATCATTTCCGGTTCCAATGACCTGGATGAATATATTATCCAGTCCCTGAAAGAACAGGGCTGCACAGTGACCAGCTGGGGCGTAGGTACCAAGATTATTACTGCCGATGGCACCTCTGCCCTGGGTGGCGTTTTCAAGATGAGCGCCCGGGAAAAGGGTGATTCCTTTGAACCGGTGATGAAAATTTCCAATGATGTGAGCAAGATGACGAACCCCGGCATCAAGGGGGTCCGCCGGTTCTATAAAAAGGGTACCGGTAAAATGATTACTGACCTGGTATGCCTGAATGATGAACCTTTCCCGGATGGCGGTGATTTCACTCTTGTCACAGAATCCGCCAAATGGAGGAAGAAGGAGTTGAAGGCAGGTACCTACAGCTGTGTGGATATGCTGAAGCCCGTCATCCTTGGCGGCAAGGCAGTAAAGCTTCCAACCCTTCCGGAAATTATTGACTATGCCAACCGGCAGATGGATACCTTGTGGCCGGAATATAAGAGGCTGACCAATCCGAATGTCATGGAAATCAATCTTTCCGATAAACTGCAGGATTTGAAGAGCCATATTATTGAAGAAGACCTGAAAAAGAAATAATAAAAAGGAGCCTGTGAGAAGTTTCACAGACTCCCTTTTTATGCCTTTTTCAAGGCAAAAGAACGGTCATCAGTTCTTTTACGGAGGAAACAATTCTGTCTGCACCGGCTGTTGTCAGTTCCTCCCGGGAACCGTAGCCATAGGTACAGCCAATGGAGGGCAGATGGTTTTCTTTGGCGCCTTCAATGTCATAGGCAGTATCTCCTATCATTACGGTGTTTTGCCAAAGGTCATCATGGGCATAACCCCGTTCTTCCAGGTCACCCATGGCTTTTCTGATGATTCGGGCTTTCTGGCTGGCAACGGCCCGCTTTTTCAGCTCGTCCCCTATATCACTGCCGCAGATGGTAGAGAAGAAAGGGGCAAATCCAAAGTGACCGATGATTTCTTTTACAAAGGGCTCCGGCTTGCTGGAAGCCACAGCAAGTATATATCCTGTTTCCACAGCCTGGGGAAGCAGCCTGTCCAATCCGTCATAGGGGCGGCAGTCGAAAATGCCTTCAGTCTCATAGAGTTCCCGGAATTTTGTGACTGCGGTGACGATATCTGCATCGGACATATGGTACAGTTTTTTCATCTGTACGTTCAAAGGCGGTCCAATGAATGTGCTGAGTTTCTTCATGTCCCTTTCATGAATACCTACGGCATCCAGCCCATACTGTACGGCTTTGATAATGCCCGGGGCTGATTCAGAGAGGGTGCCATCCAGGTCGAAGAGAAGATATTTATAATGGTTCATGCTGTTCCTTTCATCCAATTGCGGTTTGTCGAGCTGTTGGAGCGATGCTGATGGATAGAGTCATTCGTGCGGGCTTCTAGCTTCTAGCCGCTAGCTTCTAGGAAAGCTCTACAGCCTACGGCACGAATGACTGGCGGAAATACCGGATGGGAAGCGCCGCAGGCGGATCAGCTTTCCTAGCAGCTAGAAGCTAAAAGCTAGCAGCCCCGTGCCAATGACTCTATCCAACAGCATGCCAAACCGCTTACTCTAACAGCTCGCAATACTGAAATTGGCGGTGCTCTTTAACTGGAGTACCGCCAATTCTTTATTTTGCTCCCTGCAGGATTTCCTTCAGGTACTGGTTGGTTTCTTTTTTCTCATCGAGATTATCCAAAAGGATATCTACGTACCGTTCTATGGTTTCCTCATCGGTGTAGCCGGAAATGAAAGAATTGCTCCGATTGCTTTCCAGAATAATTGGAAATTCAACGGCAGAAAAAATCTGCATAGCCTTGAGCTCCAGATCTTTTTCATCGGTGTAGCCGGTGATTTCTGCGATATTTCGAATGACCTTTTCCCAACACTGGCTGTGGAGGAGAGACAGGTAAATGAAATAGGTATCTTTAGCTTCTTCGCTGGAAGGATTGGAAATGGAACGGAACAGGGCCGGGTACTGGCGGGACAGGTGAAAATAGGAAAGAATATACTTTTTCATCCGCTCCCTGGCATTGTAACGGGGATCATCGAGATAAGCCACTATATTCTCCAGATTTCCCATCATATACTCCAATGCACAGCCGATCAGTTCTTCCTTGGAACCAAAATAGTAGCGCACGGAGGCAATATTTACGCCCGCCTCTTTGGCAATGGTCCGGACAGTGGCTTTTTTAAAGCCCTGCTGCTGGAGAATACGGACTGTGGTCGCAATCATTTTCTCCCGAACCTTTTCCCCTTTTCCCGTCAATTTTTTCGTACTCATAATGTGGTGCCCTTTCTAATGCTCATGGTTTTTCTGATAAACGACATATCTTCCGGTGCTTCCTCTTTTTCTGTGAGTGCATTCATCATCAGCTTCAGCCGGTTGGCCTGGTTCACTTCGCTGGCGCTGGCGTCACAGTCCAATGCCAGGAAAACAGCCTCCGGATAGGCGGAATGGAGTTTATGGATCATTCCTTCGCCGGTAATATGGTTTGGCAGGCAGGCAAAGGGCTGCAGGCATACCACACCCCGGCATTCATGGTAGAGGAGGTCGATCATGTCGGCAGTGAGGAACCAGCCCTCGCCAGCCCGGTTGCCCAGGGACAGGTATTGGGATGCCCGTTTTGCCAGCTTTCCAATCGGCGTGATTTCATGGAACCGTTTGGAGTTTTTCAGCGCTTTTTCCAGAGGTTTCCGGTACCATTCGATGATATAGCGGGTAAAGGTGCCTTTCAGGTCATCTTTGAAGCTGCCGTCCATTTCCTTGTGCTGGAAATGGCTGTCCAGGGATCCGTAGAGGAAGAAATCCAACATGCCGCTTGTTTCTGCTTCCCCGCCGTTTGCTTCAATGGCGTGAACGATGTCGTTGCTGGCAATAGGACTGAACTTGACGTAAATCTCTCCTACAATGCCGATCCGCGGACGGCGTGGTGTATCTGTCAGGGGGAGACGGTCGAAATCTTTGATGATGCCGGAAACATTCTTCTTGTATTCATGGTAAGACTCACCTTTCAGGATTGCCTGCGCCGCTTTCTTCTGCCACTGGCGATAGAGAGTTTCAGCGCTGCCCGGCTCTTTTTCATAGGGACGGGTGCGGTAGAGGCACTGCTGCAGGGCATCACCGTAAACTACAGCCTGGATGAGCTTGATGGCAAGTCCTGGTGTCAGTTTGAATCCCGGCTGTGGTTCGAAACCGTGGGTATTCAGGGAGATGACAGGGATCTGGGAGAGCCCTTCTGCATCCAGGGCCTTATGGATAAAGCCGATGTAGTTCGATGCCCGGCACATGCCGCCGGTCTGGGACATCATGAGGGCCGTCTTGTTCAGATCATATTCCCCGGATTTCAGGGCCCGCATAAGGGAACCGATGGTAATAATGGCCGGATAGCAGGCATCATTATTGACACAGGACAGGCCTTCATCGATATCGGCCCGGATCGGTGGGAGAACCTTTACGTTGTATCCGCCGCTTTTGGCTGCTGCTTCAATCAGGGGGAAGTGAATGGGGGACATTTCCGGTACCAGGATGGTGAAGTCTTTCTTCATGTCTTCCGTGAATACGGACTTCGGGTAGAGGATAGGAGCGGCCTTCGTATTTTCTTCCACCCGTTCCTGGATGGCTGATTTCAGGGAACGCAGACGGATGCGGACCGCACCGAGGTTCAAGCTCTGGTCAATTTTCAGGCAGGTGTAGAGGCGGCCTCTCTTGTTCATGATTTCCTGGACCTGGTCGGTGACTACGGCATCGAGACCGCAGCCGAAGGAATTGAGCTCTACCAGTTCCAGGTTATCATGGCGGGTAACATAGTCCGCTGCTTTATAGAGGCGGCTGTGCCAGGTCCACTGGTTCATGACTCGGAGATTCGGGAATTCTCCGCCCACCATGGACACACCGTCTTCGGAAAGAACGGCCATACCCAGCTGGTTGATAAGATCGGGAATGGAATGGTTTACTGTGGGATCTACATGGTAGGGGCGGCCGGCGAGGACGATGCCGATGAGATGTTTATCATTGATTTCTTTCAGAACCCGCTTTGTTTCCTGCTTCAGCTCGTCCATGTACTGCTTCTCTGCGGCCCTTCCGGCGAGGACGGCAGATTCGATTTCACTGCCGGAAATCTTGAAGGGCTTGAAGAATTTCTTCAATCTTCCCACTACGGCATCGGAATGGAGGGGCAGGAAGGGATGGTAGAACTTTGCATGGTACTTCGACAGTACTTCGTCCATATTGGCCTGGATGTTTTCCGGGTAAGAGGCCACCATGGGACAGTTGTAGCTGTTCGTGCTGCCTTCATCGGGACCCTTATCAATGCAGGGATACCAGATGAAGTCAGGGTGGTGTTTCGCCAGGTCATAGACATGGGCATGGGCCAGTTTGGCCGGGAAGCATTCGGAGTAAGAGGGGATAGTTTCCATGGCTTCCGTCGGAATGTCCCGAACCTGTTCCGAGGAAAGAAGGACCCGGTAGCCCAGCTTGGAGAAGAAGGCATGCCAGAATGGATAGTCTTCATACATATTCAGGGTACGGGGAATGCCTACGGTACCACGGTATGCCTGCTTCGGCGAAAGGGGTCTTCTGTGCCAGATCTTGTCATATTTCCAGCGGTAAATATTCGGGAGCAGGGAATGGGGAGCACTCTTACCGGTGAGCATGATAGCAGCACCCCGTTCGCAGCGGTTGCCGGATACAAAGGCCCGGCCGTCATTGAATCGGGTAATGGTAATCATGCAGTGGTTGCCGCAGCCAGGGCACCGTTTCATTTCATTGGTATAGGACAGGGATTTCAGCTCTTCCGGAGTGACCAGGGATGATACATGGCCTTCGGGGCAGGAATCCTTTGTGATGAGCGCAATGCCGTAAGCTCCCATGAGTCCTGCTACATCAGGACGGATGACGTGGCAGCCCAGCAGTTTTTCCAAAGCCCGGAGAACGGCGTCATTGTAAAATGTACCGCCCTGGACCACCACTTTATTCCCCAGGTCTTCTGCCCGGCGGAGGCGGATGACTTTGTACAGGGCATTCTTGATGACAGAATAAGAAAGGCCTGCGGAAATATCTGCCACCGAGACTCCATTTTTCTGGGCTTCCCGGACCCGGGAGTTCATGAAGACCGTACACCGGGACCCCAGGTCTACCGGATGGGGAGCTTTCAGGGCAATCTGGGAGAATGTTTCGATGTCCATGCCCAGGGACTGGGCGAAGGTGTCCAGGAAAGAACCGCAGCCGGAAGAGCAGGCTTCGTTCAGGAGGATATCATCCACTGCACCGTCCTTGATGCGGCAGCATTTCATGTCCTGGCCGCCGATATCCAGAATGGTGGTGACATCGGGAAGGAAATGTTTGGCACCCCGGTAGTGGGCCATAGTTTCCACTTCTCCCACATCGGTCTGCAGGGCCCGTTTAATCAATTCTTCTCCGTAGCCCGTGACGCCGGCGCCGGCAATGGTAACGCCTTTGGGAAGCTTTTCATAAAGGTCAGTGAGGATTTTACGGGCTCCAGCAAGCGGCGTACCTTTATTACTGCCGTAGTAGTCGTAAAGGATACGGCCTTCTTTATCCAGCAGTACTGCCTTGATGGTCGTAGAACCGGCATCGATACCGAGCCATACGGAACCGGTGGCCTTGGAAATATCGCCCCGGGGCGCATGGAAACGGCTGTGCCGTTCTTTGAACTCTTTATATTCCTCTTCATTTGCGAAGAGGGGAGGCAGGGTCTTGGAGGTTCCAAGGCTTACGTCCTTTTCCTGTTCCACTTTGGCCAGCCAGCTGTCCAGGTCCATTGGACGGTCATGGCGGGCGGAAACGGCAGCGCCGATGGCTACGTACAGTTCCCCATGTTCCGGAACAATGGTGTCTTCATCGGAGAGATCCAGGGTCTTTTGGAACCGTTCCCGAAGGATTGGCTGGAATGTGAGGGGGCCGCCGAGAAAGGCTACCTTGCCATGGACCGGACGTCCACAGGTGAGACCGGAAATGGTCTGGTTTACGACTGCCTGGAAAACGGAAAGGGCCACGTCTTCGTGGGATACCCCTTCATTCAGGAGCGCCTGAATATCGGTTTTGGCAAAGACGCCGCACCGGGAAGCAATGGGATAAATCTGTTTCGCCTTCTCTGCCAGCTTTCCAAGGCCGGCGGCATCCACGGAAAGAAGGGAAGCCATGCGGTCGATGAAGGCACCGGTGCCGCCGGCGCAGGCCCCATTCATCCGCTGGTCCACGCCATTCCGGAGGTAAGTGATCTTTTCATCTTCTCCGCCCAGCTCGATAATTACATCGGTGTCAGGATGGAATGTACGGATGGCCTTTGTCTCAGCCAGAATTTCCTGGCAGAACGGGAGACCCATCATTTTGGCAAGTCCCATGCCGCCGCTTCCGGATATGGATGCGGTAATGCGGTATCCGGAGAATTTTTCCTGCAGTTCCTTCAGCAGGTTCAGCGTGGCCGTGCGGATATCGGACATGTGCCGCTGGTAACGGCCGAAAAGAAGCTTCAGGTAAGGTGACAGGGCGGCCACTTTGACAGTGGTAGACCCTACATCAATTCCTACATGAATAACCGGTTTCATAAAAACCCTCCCATCCCATGGACCATCCATGGGGTTTGATATATACAAAGATAAACTGATTGTTTATAATCATATGATTGATTTGTTTGATTATATTTTAACACTCTTCGATGCATCCTACAATGCCGATACATTAAAACGTTCGTTTAAAATCATGCTTTTTTATGCATGGTTTGAAAGAATCCGATAGAGAAAAACATAGTATACGATATTTCACTGGGCGATTATAACTTTTTCTGCATACTATGAAAAATCACGGTTTCCTCAATAAAAAAAGTCGAAAATCAACGGATTCTTTGATTTTCGACTTTTTTTATCAGGGAGGCGATGATCCGTTTGCGGAATCAGATTTTGTAAGTTTTTATGCCCTGCTTCGCTCTCCGGACCTGCCAGGAGTTGAAACGAAGCTGCCTTAATGTATGAGTGTTCCAGCCTGCCTCTGGATCAGCAGTCTCTGCAGGGGGATGCATAATCCTCCTTTGAACGACTTGCTGTTCGTGTTGGATTGTTTTTTCATTACATCATCACGAATGACATCCGACGATGGCTTAATCGGCGTCTTCTTACAGTCTGCCGGAGTCAAGGATAGCTATGGCTTCTTCAGGAGTCTTGCAGAATCGGATGGAAGAAAGGTCTTCTTTATCAGCAAATCCCCGTTCCTCCCAATTATCAAATAATTCCTCCAGGGGATTATAAATTCCATCGGGGTTCATGACCAGTATAGGGGGACGATTCGCGGGAACACGGTAAATTCGATAGTGGCTCAGGGTATCCGCCAGCTCTTCCAGCGTACCTGGGCCACCGGGAAGAACAATAAAGGCATCACCAGACTCCATCAGTTTCTTTTTCCTTGTCATCATATCAGGTACTTCTATGAGCTCTGTCAGTCCCCGGTGGGCCTGCTCTTTTTCTATAAATACTTCAGGAATGATTCCGGTAACGCGCCCGCCCGCAGCCATGGCAGCATCGGCTGTAATACCCATAAGGCCCACGGTGCCTCCTCCATAGATCAGATGAAAACCGTTTTTCCCAAGTGCTTCACCAAGACGTCCGGCCAGAGCGGCATAGGATGGGTTATTTCCTGCATGGGAACCACAATACACAACAATATTCTTATAGACCATTTCCTATCTCCTTTTAGATACGTAAAGAACACACATATGAAATATTTTACCATGAATCCTGTCGGATCGGAGAGTGACAGACCCTGTTCATGTCGTGTGGTTTGGGATGAAGGAACCTGCCTGCGGCCCTATCTCTGCCCTGGCGAGTTGGGTAAAAAGTAACGCTTTTTTAATAGGGGAGAAAATCATAATCAGCAGTAATGGTACGCCAGGATGCGTGGTAAAAAAGTTGCGCATAAATACGGAGAAAAAAGAGTGTAAAAATGTTTGACATCCTTCCCGGGTGATGGTATAATTCCAATGTTGCGTGGATTTAGTGTGCTGCAAAGCAGGTGAGAAGAATGACGCTGGAAGATTTGAAATCCGGTACTTATGTGGTAGGTATGAAAGAGACCGAGCGGGCTATTGAAAAGCAGGAAGCAGCCTGTGTATTTATTGCTTCTGACTGCGATGAGAGAATTTCCCGCCCCCTGATGGAAGCCTGCCAGACGTCAGGAATTCCTGTGGAACAGGGATTCACGAAAAAAGAAATCGGCCGTGCCTGCGGCATCAAAGTAAAAGCTGCATCCGCTGCCATTCTTAAATCCCGGTAATATCTTCCGGAGCTCTGCTTCGGGAGATCAATTATAAATTTACCATTGAAGAAAGGAGGTGCCCATTTTGCCGACAATCAATCAGCTGGTTCGTAAAGGACGCCAGACTCTGGCTACCAAAGCGAAGACCCCGGCTCTGAAACAGTCTCCACAGAAACGTGGTGTCTGCACAAGAGTTTACACAGCTACCCCGAAGAAGCCGAACTCTGCTCTTCGTAAAGTAGCCCGTGTACGCCTGACCAACGGAATCGAAGTTTCTGCTTACATTCCTGGTGAAGGCCACAACCTGCAGGAACACTCCGTCGTCCTCATCAGAGGCGGCCGTGTTAAGGATCTTCCAGGTGTTCGTTACCACATTATCCGCGGCGCTCTCGATACCGTAGGCGTATCCGGACGTCAGCAGGGCCGTTCCAAATACGGCGCTAAGCGCGAAAAGAAATAATTCGAGACTTTACCAATTAATGTGACTAACAAACAACGTTTTAAGGAGGAAATTAACAATGCCGAGAAAAGGTGCTGTTCCGAGACGTGACGTGCTGCCGGATCCCGTGTATGGAAATAAGACAGTAACCCGTTTCATCAATAAGGTTATGCTGGACGGCAAGAAGGGTGTCGCAGAATCTATCGTCTATGGCGCATTCGATATCTGCCACAGCAAGCTGAACAAAGAACCGATCGAAATTTTCGAACAGGCTCTCAATAATGTTATGCCGGTTGTTGAAGTTCGTGCTCGCCGTGTTGGCGGCGCCAACTATCAGGTGCCGGTAGAAGTCAGGGCAGACCGCCGTCTGACTCTGGGTATCCGCTGGATGGTCAACTATGCCCGCCAGCGCAGCGAACGTACTATGGAAGAACGTCTTGCAGGAGAACTCATGGACGCTTACAACAATACGGGCGCAGCAGTAAAGAAGAAAGAAGATACTCATAAAATGGCTGAAGCCAACAAGGCTTTTGCTCATTACCGCTGGTAATTTTAATAAGGAGAAAAAATCGTGGGCAGAGAATTTCCGCTTGAAAAAACAAGAAACATCGGCATCATGGCACACATTGATGCAGGTAAGACAACAACCACGGAACGTATCCTGTATTATACCGGTGTAAACCACAAGATCGGTGAAGTTCATGATGGCGCAGCTACCATGGACTGGATGGCTCAGGAACAGGAACGCGGTATTACCATTACGTCTGCTGCTACCACCTGCCACTGGAAAGGCTATCGTGTCAACATCATCGATACCCCAGGGCACGTAGACTTCACTGTAGAAGTTGAACGTTCCCTGCGCGTATTGGATGGCTCCGTTGCCGTATTCAGTGCAAAAGATGGCGTTCAGACCCAGTCTGAAACCGTTTGGAGACAGGCAGACCACTACCATGTTCCCCGTATTGCATTCATCAACAAGATGGATACAGTAGGCGCAGACTTCCTGCATGCCGTAAAAACCATCGACACCCGTCTTCATGCCAAAGCCATTCCTATGCAGCTCCCAATCGGCAAGCAGGATACCTTCAAAGGCATCATCGACCTGCTCGAAAGAGAAGCTGAAATTTACGACAGTGACGATGGCAAACAGTATCATAAGGAACCTGTTTCCGATGATATGAAAGACATGGTCGAAGAATATCGTGAAAAGATCATCGAAGCTGCTTGCGACGGTGATGATGAACTGGCTGAAAAATACCTGGAGGGGGAAGAACTCACAATTCCTGAAATCAAGGCTTCCATCCGTAAGCAGGTACTGGCATGCCAGCTGTTCCCCGTATTCTGCGGCTCCGCATACAAGAACAAAGGTATCCAGATGCTTCTGGATGCTGTTATTGACTATCTGCCATCTCCTCTGGACATTCCTCCTGTCAAGGGCACATCCCTGGACGGCGAAGAAGAAGAACGCCCGGTATCCGACAGCGCACCGCTGGCAGCCCTGGCATTCAAGATCATGGCAGATCCCTTCGTAGGTAAACTGGCATATTTCCGCGTTTATTCCGGTGAAATGCACCAGGGCACCTATGTCCTGAACTCCACAAAGGACAAGAAGGAACGTGTTGGCCGTATCCTCCTGATGCATGCCAACCACAGAAAGGAAATCGATGTGGCTTACACCGGCGATATCGCTGCAGCTGTAGGCTTCAAGGATGTTACCACCGGTGATACACTCTGCGATCCGGACCATCCGATTGTCCTTGAAAAAATGGAATTCCCGGATCCCGTTATCTCTGTTGCTGTTGAACCGAAGACCAAAGCTGACCAGGAAAAGATGGGTAATGCCCTCCAGAGACTGGCAGAAGAAGATCCGACATTCAAAGTACACACCGATCCGGAAACCAACCAGACCATTATTTCCGGTATGGGCGAACTCCACCTGGATATCATCGTCGATCGTATGAGACGTGAATTCAACGTGGACTGCACCGTAGGCAAACCTCAGGTTGCTTACCGTGAAACCATCCGCAAGTCTGTTGAATCTGAAGGTAAATTCATTCGTCAGACCGGCGGTCATGGTCAGTACGGCCACTGCTGGCTCCGTCTTGAACCGATGGAAGCAGGCAAGGGCTTTGAATTCGATAACGAAGTCGTGGGCGGCGTAATTCCGAAGGAATTCATCAACCCGATCCAGGCCGGTGTCGAAGCTGCCATGCAGGATGGTGTTGTTGCCGGATATCCGATGGTTGATATCAAAGTTACCGTATATGATGGGTCTTACCATGATGTCGACTCCTCTGAAATGGCCTTCAAAGTTGCAGGTTCCATGGCATTCAAAGATGGTGCCAAGAAAGCTGATCCTGTCCTCCTCGAACCATACATGAGCGTAGAAGTCGATGTTCCGGAAGACTACATGGGCGACGTAATCGGCGGCCTGAACTCCCGCCGTGGCCGTATCGAAGGTATGGAAACAGAAAACGGCGAATCCAGAATCAAAGGTTTCGTTCCGCTGTCTGAAATGTTCGGCTATGCGACTGCTCTCCGCAGCTCCACACAGGGCCGTGGTACCTTCACCATGACATTCGATCATTACGAAGAAGTTCCGAAAGCAATCTCTCAGAAGATTACTGAAGAAAGACTTGGAAACAAATAATTTTTAAGGAGAAACAAAATGGCAAAAGCTCATTACGAAAGAACAAAGCCCCATGTTAACATCGGCACCATTGGCCATGTCGACCACGGCAAAACCACTCTGACCGCTGCTATCACCAAAGTACTGGCTGAAGAAGGCAAAGCAAACTTCCTCGACTATGCTTCCATTGATAAAGCTCCGGAAGAAAGAGCCCGCGGTATCACAATCAACACCTCCACTGTTGAATATGAAACCGAAACCCGCCACTATGCACACGTTGACTGCCCAGGGCATGCCGACTATGTAAAGAACATGATCACCGGTGCAGCTCAGATGGATGGCGCTATCCTCGTAGTATCTGCAGCTGATGGCCCGATGCCCCAGACCCGTGAACACATCCTCCTGGCTAAACAGGTAGGCGTTCCGGCAATCGTAGTATTCCTGAACAAAGCTGACCAGGTCGATGATCCTGAACTGATTGACCTCGTAGAAATGGAAATCAGAGATCTTCTCTCTTCCTATGACTACCCGGGCGATGAAGTGCCGATTATCGTTGGCTCTGCTCTTGGTGCACTGAATGGCAACAAAGAAGACGAACAGAAGATCCGCGACCTCATGAAGGCTGTTGACGAATACATCCCGACTCCTCAGCGTGATACGGATAAACCGTTCCTGATGCCTGTCGAAGACGTATTCACCATCACCGGCCGTGGCACTGTTGCTACAGGCAGAGTTGAACGTGGTACCGTCAAAGTAGGCGATCCGGCTGAAATCGTCGGCCTCCAGGATAAACCGACTGAAACTGTCGTTACCGGCGTTGAAATGTTCAGAAAGACACTGGACCAGGCACTGGCTGGTGATAACATCGGCACACTGCTCCGCGGCATTGATCGTAAAGACATCGTTCGCGGCCAGGTTCTTGCTAAACCGGGCACCGTACATCCGCACACCGAATTCACTGCCCAGGTTTACGTACTGACCAAAGATGAAGGCGGCCGTCATACCCCGTTCTTCAACGGCTATCGTCCGCAGTTCTTCTTCAGAACCACCGATGTAACCGGCGACATCACCCTGCCGGAAGGCACTGAAATGTGCATGCCTGGCGATAACGTAGAAATGAGCGTTAAACTCATTACCCCGATCGCTATGGAAGAAGGCCAGCGTTTCGCTATCCGTGAAGGCGGCCGTACCGTAGGCGCAGGCGTTGTAGCTAAGATTGTAAAATAATCTGCTTTTGCTGGTTGAAAAGGAGCTCCCTTGTGGAGCTTCTTTTTTTCACCTTTTTAATTTGAAAATGATATAATATTTTTAATGCCCCTGATTTCAATGAAGAAAGGTGAATATATATGAAAATAAAAAAATGGCTGGCTGTTTCTACCATGGCACTGGTACTGGCAGCGGGTGGAATGTCTGTTCATGCGGATTCCCTGACTCTGTCCGGAGGTGAAATACTGGATATGGGTTCCTCCGTGTCTGTATACCCTGGAGAACGATCCTTCTTCGGCAGCCAGTTCCATGACTGGCTCATGAAACCCGATGCCGCTTCCACATTGGAACAGGCCATGGTAGGAGCAAATCTTTTCCCAAAGGACAAGGGCTATGAAAAAGAAATGGCTGAAATGGCGGTAGGGATTCTTCGGACCGGAAAAGTGTACCAGGTCCGGGCAGCAGCGAACGATACTTTTTATCAGGGAATGGTACTCTCCCTTTCCGTATCTGACAGCGATATGCTGAAGATGGCCATGGCCGGCAGTGCTGCCCTGGACAAGGAGGGAAAGACAGAGAATCTTACGGGAACTGAGAAAAAAGAGGCCCTGGATCTGGCACTGGCTGCCCTCCGGGGTACGGTGAATGTAGAAGATCACTCGTCCTGGGAAAACAGAGTTTCCGGGAAAGGTCTTGCTTACCGTACCGCAGACGCTAAAGTAGCCCTTACAAGAGATGGGTTCCTCCTGCCACTCTATGTAAAGGGAATCATTACAAAGGGGGAAGGGAAGACGGTGTATACGGCTTTTGTATCTGACCAGGCTTCCGGAAATTATTTTAAACCCTTCTTTGACAAAGCATTGAAAGAAGCGAAGAAATGAGTATAAAAAAGACAGCTACCCTGCTGGCCTTGTCCCTTATTCTGCTGTCCGGCTCTGCAGGTGCTGCAGCATCTGCTCCACCCACCGGCACGGGGATAGGTATGTGGGGTGAGAACTTTTCCGCATCAGGAATTGTCGGCACTGCACTTCCTTCTGGCCTTCTGCCCGGTGTATTTCCCGGCGTAGGGCCGGTAATTGGTGGACAGGCGGGGGAAAGTCCTGCCATATCCGGAAGCGGGACTTCGGTACCTGTGGATGAGATTCCCTCCGATGAAATGACGGAATCCTTCTTGAATGGGAAGGTATTGCCAAAAACCATGAAGTACCAGCCCCTATCGAAGGACAGGCCGTCCCTTGGAACTTACGGGGGCGTCCTTACGGTAAAAGGTACATCATACACCGCTGGTGCGCTGGCGGTGAGTGCTGTTTTCAAAGGACCGAAATCGGATGCTTATTTTGGCGGTATGTTCCTGCCCGGCGGTTATTCCCGGCAGGCAGGTGAGAAAATGCTTGCTTTTAATATGACTCTGCTCAAACTGGAAAGCATTACGAATGATGTATTTCTGAAAACAGTGGGGGAAGCAAGGAAAGATACAGGAACCCAGGTCCCCTATGATTTCCTGGCGGTAGATATGCTCCATGTGGAGCAGCTCCATAAGGTCAATGATCATCCTAAGGTATACAGCTTCTCCCTGCGCCCCGCGTTTTCTGTGGATGGATGGGTTATTCCCCTGTTTTTCCGTGGCTATGCAGCGAAAGTGGATAATTCCTACCGATTTTTACTGTTGGCATCTCCAGACAGTGAAAAGGATCTGGTCAGCCAGGCCGGACTTCGTCTTGTCGGCATCCATTAAAAAAAGGCTCTCCTGAAACGGAGAGCTTTTTTATACATTGAATTGAAAGGTCTCAGGAAGGTTATGGTATAATCAGCAGCAGAGATTGATTATTTCAGGAGGGACCAAAGACTATGGTAAAAAGACCACATATCCATCTATTGGCCACAGGAGGGACTATTGCCGGAAAAGCATCGTCCGATACAGCGACAACAGGGTACAGAGCCGGCGCTCTTTCTGCGGAAGACCTGGTGGAAAGTGTGCTGGGAATCCGGAATGCAGCAGATCTTACGGGGGAGGCAATCTCCTCCATTGACAGTAAAGATATGACCGAAGATATCTTGCTTACCCTTGCCCGTCGTATTCATGACCTGGAAACAAATGGGAAAATTGATGGCATCGTCGTCATCCATGGGACCGACACTATGGAAGAGACCGCGTACTTTCTAGAGCTCACCACGAATCATCGGATTCCGGTAATCCTTACGGGGGCTATGCGGCCGGCTACAGCAGTGAGCGCGGACGGCCCCATGAATCTTCTCAATGCGGTGCGGCTGGCAGGACAGAAGGAAGCGGCGTCTTATGGGGTGCTGGTCATGATGAACGATACCATCTTTAACGCTCGGGACGTGACGAAGGGAAATACCCTCTCCCTGGATACCTTCTCCGCTCCCCGGGGACCACTGGGTCATATGAATGATGGAGAGGTGGAATGGTACCATGGGCCTCTTTACCGGGAAGGAGAAGCGCCATTTTTCGTGGGTTCCCTGGAGACCCTGCCGAAGGTCTATATCCTCTACGGCCACGCCGGTGCCGATGGGGCCATGGTACGGGCTGCGGTCCAAGCGGGGGCGGAAGGCCTCATCTATGCAGGTACAGGGAACGGCAGCATCCATACTGCCGATGAAAAAGAACTGGCCAAAGCAGCGGCCCGGGGCATCCCGGTGGTTCGGAGCTCCCATACCGGAAGCGGCACCGTCATCGGGGCGGAGGCATCCTATGAAGCAGAGCATTTCATCCGGGGCGGCTCTTTGAATCCACAGAAAGCAAGGATCCTCCTCCAGCTGGCGCTGACAAGGACAAAGGATTACCGGGAAATACAGGAGATGTTTGAACGGTATTAAGAGAAAAGTGGCTGAGGGGACTGAAGTGACTGAAGGGGAACGGCCTTCGGCCGAGGAGAAGGTGGCGGCGCGCAATTCATATAGCGCCGCCTTATGAGACCCGATTGCGGCGTCGCCGCTGGTCCTGTCTGATATTCTGACGTCTGACTGTCTAATGTCTCCGCTATCCCCAGCATGCAGCCCCTTAGAGAAGGGGCGCGGCAAAGCCGCAGGATGGATGCGGCAACGCCGCGGGACACGAAATTGGGGCACTGCCTTTCCGGTAGAATCGCTGGGTATTAACGTTTTATCGGTTTTCTGATTTTGTCCTAGACCTATTTGATAGCAAAGTAATATCAATAAGTATCAAAAAATGCAAAAAAATATAAAATTCTATCAAGACATATCAAATAAATTCAAAATATCAAAATAGTATCGCCAAAATTATCAAAAAAATATATAATAAGCAAAGAGGTGATACAAATGCTGCCGGAGAATTTGATTGATTTGATGACGATGATTATGGACAGGAAGGCAGAAACCCAAAATGTGGAAGTAAAAAGTGCCCATTTGGGATGCCCAAAGAGGTTGTATGATACGTTGTCCAGTTTTTCCAACCAGAATGGTGGAGGAGTCATTGTTTTTGGGCTGGATGAGAGTCAGTCATTTGAAGCAGTAGGGGTATATGATTTGCAGGATCTGCAAAAAAAAGTGACGGAGCAGTGCCAACAGATGGCACCGCCTGTTCGGGCTGTATTTACCATGGCCCACTGGAGGGGAAAGGATTTCCTGGCTGCAGAAATACCGGGGCTGGATTATGCAGATCGTCCCTGCTATTACAAGGGGGCCGGCAGAATCAGGGGGTCTTTTATCCGGACCGGTGATGCGGATCTTCCTATGACCGATTATGAATTGTACAGTTTCGAAGCATTTCGTAAACGGATACGGGATGATGAGAGAACTGTTGACAGGGCGTCTGTGGAGGTATTGGATCAGAAACGTCTTTCTCAGTATGTGGAAGAAAAGAAAAAGAATCATCCTAAATTTTCCATGCTTCCGGAACCGGTCATTCTGGATATGCTCAATATTACCAGAAATGGAAAAATTACATTGGCAGCCCTATTGAATTTTGGCATTTATCCGCAGAGTTTCTTTCCCCAGTTTGCCATAACAGCTATAGCCGTAGCCGGTTATGAGATCGGGGATGCGGACCGGGAAGGACTTCGTTTTATTGATAACGAAAGGATAGAAGGTAACCTGGAGGATATGATGGAAGGGGCCCTATCTTTCTGTCGGAGGAATATGAAGGTACGGACGGTCATAGATCCGGAAACAGGAGCCAGAAATGATCGTACCGAGTACCCCATGGCCGCTGTTCGTGAGGCTGTACTCAATTCGCTGATACATCGGGATTACAGTATTTATACAGAGGGAACGCCTATACAGATTGATTTTTTTAAAAATCGCCTTGAAATCCACAGCCCCGGGGGCTTGTATGGCCGTCTTACGATAGATGAATTGGGAAAAGCGAGACCGGATCTTCGGAATCCTACGCTAGCGGTGATGGCGGAAATGATGACGGAGTCCGAAAATCGGTACTCCGGTATCCCCACCATGAGGAAAGCCATGGCTGCCATGAAACTGCCGGAACCACTCTTCGAAAACAGGAGAGACGAATTTGTGGTCACCCTGTTCAATGGAGAACTGGAGGAAAAAGATCATGAATTTATTCCTTCCGGCAGTACAGAGGACATGATTCTTGCGTATTGCCTGACGCCGCGTACAAAGAAGGAAATTGCAGGATTCCTTGGCATGAAGACAACCTGGTATATGATGAAACGATATGTGGAACCTTTAGTGAATCAGGGCAAGCTGCAGGTTGTTCCGGCATTGGATGGTGGTCGGAGAAATCTGAAGTATTGTTCCTCTGTACTACGAGAAAAGTGACTCAGGGGAAACGCCCTGCGGGCAAAGTGGCTGAGGGGAACGGCCTTCGGCAAAGTGGCTCAGGGGGAACGGCCTTCGGCCGAGGGGCTGAAAAAGTGAGGAGTGAGGAGTGAATGTGGCGGCGCACGAATCATATAGCGCCGCCTTATGAGACCCGATTGCGGCAACGCCGCGGAGCCGCAACTCGCTTTACTCAATTCAGCTTTTGTCCCCTGCTTCGCAGGTCCCGCCTCTGCGAGGCGGATCCATCCCCTGCCCTTTGGGCTGCCCCCTTCTCTAAGCAATGCTATTAAGTTAAGAGAAAAACGAGCAAAATATGTCTTTTAGGGATGCAA
>ERZ791746.406-NODE-406-length-39973-cov-14.267824_pt1 | contig 39973 bp, 31 predicted proteins | sample MGYA00510038_ERZ791746 | MGnify/ENA primary metagenome ERZ791746 (study PRJEB30046, sample SAMN00792018) | human gut metagenome | study: EMG produced TPA metagenomics assembly of the A metagenome-wide association study of gut microbiota in type 2...
GAAGTGAGGAGTGGTGGTGCGGCGCATCAGTTCATATGGCGCCGCGAGTTTTATACTTTATTTGTGCCCAATCGTATGGATAGGACTAAAGTCGGCTGGAGCAATCCTTCTGTTTCAAATCTTTCAAGCTTGTGACGCTTCCCTTAACTCGTCATCTCGAGCGGTGGCAGCATGCTTAAAGACTCTATCCGTGAAAATCGTTACAGCTTCGATGAGTCGAGAGATCTCCCGGATAGCTGACTATGACAGGCTTTTCCAGGTTAGTGTTGAAGAAAGAGTGTTGAGGTCCTTCCGCTTTGCGGCGAATCCTCTCTTCACTCTTCACTCTTCCCTCTTTTCCCTCTGAAGGCTCTGTATTCCCGAATGGCGCAGCCGACAGGGTAATCAAAAAGGCGGCGCTTTCCAATTCGTGCGCCGCCACATCCACTCCTAACTCCTCACTCCTAACTCCTCACTAAAATAGCCTGCAGGTATCTATCGTCTATCTTCTATGGCCTTCAGCCAAATTGCTAATATGCTGATGTTCTCTATCTCAATCTCGGTCTCGATCTTATTACTGTCTTACCACGCTGATTCGCTGGCCCAGGTGGTCTCCTTTTTCGATTTCATCCACCATGGCAATGGCGTAGTCAGCGTAGGAGATGATGGATTCGCCCCTGCTGTTCGGCGCATATTCTTCTCCATGGATTTCATAGGATCCGGTCCGTTCGCCGTCTTCCTGAAAATCGGCGGCGGGGCTGATGTAGGTCCATTTCACGTTCTTTCTCTTCCGGAGTTCCGCAAGGGACCGGCCCATGGCTTCCGCCAGGGGTTTGAAGGCTTCTGGGAATTCCGGGATCCGGGAAAGGGTCATGGTGTGCTCCGGGTTCACATAAAGGGAGCCGGCACCGCCTACAACAAGAAGCCGGGTGTCACTGCCGGAGAGAATATCCGCCAGGTGAAGCAGTGTGGTGGTATGGAGAGGGAGGGTCTCCGGTGTCCAGGCACCAAAGCCGTCTACCAGGGCGTCAAACCCTTTGAGGTCCTCCTTTGTGAGATCCATAATATCTTTCTTTATATAATGGGAAGCGCCGGTGTCGTTCTGTTCATGACGGCCGAAGGCCACCACTTCATGGCCTCTCTTCAGGGCTTCTGCAATAATCTTTTTGGATGCTTTACCATTGGCTGCTGCTACTGCAATTTTCATAGGGATTCCTTCTTTCCGGGCCTTTGCCCAAGTCTATACGCATTGATGTAATCTATCATGTTTCATCTATGATCGTATTGTAACATCGTCTCTTACATGTTGTCAAGTATTTTGTTACATCAATCGGCAAAAATATTTCTGTACTATATCTGCCCCCTCCGGGCATAAAAAATCTGTCCCAGTCCCTCTTGAAGGCAAAAACATGTTCGTGTATAATGAGTAAAGAACTTATGTTCTTATTATGCAACGATGCAGCATAATAGAGGAAGAACTCCTCATGACCGGGTAAAGGAAACGGAACTGTTACATGCAGGGAGCGTACACATGAAATCTCTATCAATGATTGCGATTATCCCCCAATGGGAAGGTCCGGCACCGGGATGCCAGGTGCTCTATGAAGATGGACGCCGGTGCCACCGATACTGCAGTGTGGAAAAATATATGAATACCCTGGCCGCCCTGCTGGGGAATGATAATAAAGCCTGCCGGAAGCTGTTCTGCGGGAAACGGGGCACCGGCATCCGGCTCAATGACGGCAGTGTGTTTGTGCAGATCAAGCTGTCCCAACGGGCACCGACCCTGGGATACGTACGGCTGGATGCCCTCGACCGGTGGAAAGGCGGGGACCACGGGAAATGCGTCCTCCACCTGACCAATGGGGAGACTCTTCCCACGTTCTGGAACCTGGAAACCGTGGACCGCCATATCCGGATGGTCAGGGACCGGCTGGAGTCCATGGATGCCGGAGAGATGGAAGGGATTTGAGAAATCAGCCTGCTGATGGCCAGAGTCACCAGCATGGAGCTGCTAGCTTCTAGCTCTTAGCAATTAGGAAAGCTGGTCCGCCTGCGGCGCTTCCCATTCATTGATGCCGTCAGCTATCCATGCCGCAGGCCGTCGAGCTTTCCCTGGCTGCTAGCGGCTAGTACCCCCTACCCATTCGTATGGTGTTTAGCCATATAAACGCCGTAGGCTGTCGAGCTTTCCTGGCTGCTAGCCGCTAGAAGCTAAAAGCCCCGGTGCCAGTGACTCTGTCCATTAGCATGCTAAAAAGCCGTGAAAAGCGAAAATGCTTTTCACGGCTTTTCGTATGGGATTAATTATCCCGGAGCGCCCGTTTCAGGATCTTTCCTGTCGCGTTTTTCGGCAGGGCATCCATGGGGATGAAACGGCGGGGGATCTTGTAGCTGGCAATGTTCTTTGCCATGTACTTCCTGATTTTGTTCTCGTCGAATTCATAGCCGTCCTTCATGACGATGTACGCCCACACCGCCTGGCCCCGGAGGGGGTCCGGATGGCCGACGACGGCGCATTCTGCGATACCTTCCACTTCGTAAATGCAGTCTTCCACTTCACCGGGGTAAATGTTTTCCCCGTTCACGATGATGAGGTCCTTAATGCGGTCTACGATGTAGATATACTTGTCATCATCCATATAGGCCAGGTCCCCGGTACGGAGCCAGCCATCCTCAGAGAGCACTTTCTTCGTTTCTTCCGGCTTATTCCAGTAGCCTTTCATGACGTTGGAGCCACGGACCACCAGTTCACCTACGGTGCCTGCCACATAGGGGCCGCCGCTTTCTGTCTTGATATACGCTTCCACGCCGGGAAGCACGGGGCCGCTGGTGAGGTACTTCGGTTTGGCACTGGGAAGGACGCAGACCACCGGAGACGCCTCGGTGAGGCCGTACCCTTCCTGCACGGGATGGTGGAAACGGAAGTAGAAGGCCTGGGATACGGGCTGGGGAATGGAGGCGCCGCCGGAAATAAAGGTATGCACTGTCTTCATGACCGACGGTTCTCCCCGGCGGGCCAGGAGGTTGTACATAGGGGGTACCATGATGGCGATGGTCACAGAATGTTCCACGATGGTATTGATGATTTCCGTGGGGCTCTTGGACCGGAGAATGACGATGGTGGAATGGGCATAGAGGCCTGCATTCACCACGGTGGTGAGCCCATAGCAGTGGAACATGGGCAGCACGCAGAGCACCTTATCTTCCGGTTTGAAAACGATGCGGGAAATAAACTGTTCCACATTGCCCACCAGGTTCCGATGGGTCAGCATGGCTCCCTTTGGGCTGCCGGTGGTGCCGGAGGTGTAGACCAGGGCGCACACGTCGTCTTCCGTAAGGTCTTCAGGGAATTTGGGCGCTTCGTCCGCCTTTCCTTCCTGGGCTTTGTAGTCCAGGTCATGGATGTCGACGGAAGGGCAGGACACATCCAGGGCTGTATCGGTGATGAGGAGGGAAGCTCCTGCATCTTTCAGGATGTAGTCCACTTCCCGGTCCACCAGGGAGTTATTGACGGGGATAATAATGGCGCCGAGGCTTACGGTGGACAGGTAGGCATAGACGAATTCCGCCCGATTGGCGGAGTACAGGGCCACCCGGTCTCCTTTGCGGATCCCCATCTGGTACAGTTCGTTCCTGTAGAGACGGACCGCTTCCGCCAGTTCTCCATAGGTCACCTGTGCTTCTCCTTCAAAGGCCAAATGGGAAGGGTCCGCACCTTTTATCATTTCATGTAAAAACATTTTGCACCTCACTCATATATAACGGTACCATTTTAGCAAAAATAAACAATTATAGCAAATTGATGATGTAATGGTCGGAAAAAAGAGAGTACTCTGTGGATTCTGCGGATTGGCATGCCTGCAGGTAGAGCCACGAGCCTTGAGCATTTAGCCTTGAGCCTTGAGCTGTTTCGCCGCTTTGCGGCAGTTGTCCCGCGGTTGAATTTACGTGCAAACGGGTGGAGCTGCTAGCTGTTAGCGGCTAGCTTTTAGGAAAGCTGGTCCGCCTGCGGCGCTTTCCATCCTATGACATGCGTAGGCTGTAGATCTTTCCTAGCTGCTAGAAGCTAACGGCTAGCAGCCCCGGCACCAATGACTCTATCCAACAGCGCACCAAACCGCCGCGAAGCGGCTATACAGCTCAAGGCTCAAGGCTGAAAGCTCAAAGCTATGACTCTATCCGTCAGCCTGCCTTCCGACATATAGTATTCATTCTATTTATATATCCCAATCAGTCCATATTGTAAACTTTATATAATTTTATTCTTGACAAATACCAGTTAACAGTTTTACACTGGAAACAACGGCCGAAGTACGATAGCTTCGGATTATTTTATGCTTCTTTGGTTGACAATAAGAATAAGAGAGGTTTACAAAAGGAGTAGGAAAATTGTTGTACAGTGTAAAAATGCGTTCCAGTCTTGGTGGTTATCATGGAGAAGGGGGCCGCCATATTTCCGGTGCCGAACGGATTGTACCGGAGGACCAGGTGGAGGCCGATGTGATTGCCATGCTCCGGAGAGCCCGGACCCATGAACGGGGCGCAGCGGACTTTATCCAGGTGAAGGTGGAAGAGGTAAAGCCCCAGACCATTGAATACTGCCCTATGATTCCCATTTACCAGATGAATACATCCACGAAGGAAGAGGGGCGGCAGGTAGCGCGGAAAGAGCTCCTTCGCATCGGCGTATCCCCGGCTGCCGTAAAGAGCGCCTTCTTCGAACTGGAATCCCTCACCGACAGCATGCGGGGGGCCATCGTCATGGACGCGGAGACCGGGGAGCGCCTCGATGACCGTGAGGAGCGGGGTGTCCGCTGCAGCAATATGGACTGCGAAGACACGAAGGCCTATGACGAAATCATGGGGAAGCGGGGCCTCGGCGGCGACCATCCCCGGGAAGCCCTGGTACTGGCGTCCAAGGTGGCCTATGCTCCCGGTACCGTGGCGGAACTCTGCTGGTCCGATGACCCGGACTACGTCACCGGCTATGTGGGCTCCCGGAAATTCGGCTACGGTCGGATTACGGTGATGAAGGACATGGGAGATCCCGTGGGAGGACGGGTTTTCTTCGTGAAACATGGCACGGACGTCAAAAAATATGATGATTACATGCAGAACCAGACGGTCCTGGTGAGGCTGCCCCATGAAGATTAAAGACATTCCCCAGAAACTGGCGGATATCCGAAAGGAAGGCCGGTTCCGGGCAGTCCATGACCTCCGCATGGTCACTGCCTCCCGGGGCATTGACCGGTCCGGAAAAGAATATATCGTCTTTAACTCCAACGATTACCTGGGCATGACCCATGAAAAAGAAGTGGAAGAGGCCGCCCGCAGTGCCGTGATTTACGGCACCGGTTCCGGAGGCGCCCGGCTCACCAGTGGCGCGGTCTTCGAGCTTTCGGACCTGGAAAAGGAAATCGCCCGTTTCAAGCACAAGGAGGATGCGGTGATTTTCAATACGGGATACATGACCAACCTCGGCGTTCTTTATGCATTGGCGGGGCCGGGGGACGTGATCTTTTCCGATGAGCTGAACCACGCCAGCATCGTAGACGGCTGCCGGATTTCCCGGGCCGCCGTCAAAGTGTATCCCCATTCCCACATGGAAGCCCTGGAAAAGCTGCTGGAAGAGACTCCCTGCGAAAGGCAGCGTTTCATCGTCACCGATGGCGTCTTCAGCATGGACGGGGACGTGGCCAACCTGCCGGAACTGGTAAGGCTGAAAGGAAAATACGATGCCTGCCTCATTGTGGATGACGCCCATGCCACCGGGGTCATTGGAGACACCGGCCGGGGCACCGCTGAATACTACCACATGGAAGGCATCGACGTGCAGGTGGGAACCCTGTCCAAGTCCCTGGGGGCCGAAGGGGGCTTTGCCGCCGCCGACAGGACGATTACGGACTACCTCCGGAACTGCTCCCGGCCCTTCATCTTCTCCACCTCCATTTCCGCCGTCACCGGCGCCACGGCCCTGGCAGCGCTCAGGCTGCTGGAAAGAAATCCGGAAAAATACATGGGCGCCCTCCGCCGGAATACGAAATACATGAAAGAGGGACTCCAAAAAGCGGGGATTTCCTTCCTCCCCGGAGACACATCCATTATCCCCATCGTCATGGGAAGGGAAGAGGCGGCCATGGAGTACGCCGCCCGCTGTAAGGAACGGGGCATCCTCCTCTCCGCCATCCGGCCGCCCTCCGTACCAAAGGGCACCAGCCGCATCCGCCTCACCGTCACCGCCGCCCATACCCAGGAAGAACTGGATCGGGCGCTGGAAGTCATGGTGTCGGAGATGAAGAGCACCTAACAACCGGGCTGAATCCCCGAAAAAGTGAGGAGTGGGGAGTGAGGAGTGAGGAGTGAAGGTGCGCCGCGACAGAATAATAAGCGGCGCAGAGTATATATGCTTATCCCGCAGCTTCGCCGCTTACTTGCACCCCGCGCAGACGATGATCCTGCATATGACTACTGAGGCTGGGCCATACTGACGTATTCTCTACACAGTGAGCGTTTTCCTTTTAGCGACTGGCCGGAGAGTACCACGCAGTGGCACGAGGATTACTATTCCCTATCGCATACTGATGACAATACACGCAAGATACGTTCCTCTTAGAGAGGGGGGGCGGCCAAAGACCGGGGATAGATTCGCCTCGCAGATGCGAGTCCTGCAAATCAGGTGATCTCCCAAAGTCTCCTCAATCCATCTTGCGACTCTGCCACAAAATACAAACTATGCGCCGCTTTATCATTTTGTCGCGGCGCACCACCACTCCTCATTCCTCACTCCTAACTCCTAACTATTCCCCCTTTTTCATTCTGTCATTTCATCACTCTCTTGTTTTTCCCCAAAAGGAGTTTTCCATGGAAAAAACGACCGCCATTTCGCCGGAGAAGACTTTGGTCCGGGACTGTGTGGAGACCGCCCTTCTGGCCGTGCTCATCGCCGTTTCCGGCACATTCCGCATTCCAGGCATCGTGCCGGGCACGGAATTCCAGCTGTCCGCCCCCATTGCCGTAGCCATCTGCGGGGTCTTCGGATTCAAGAAATATATCATCGCCGGTGTGCTGGCTTCCCTCATGGGCCTGTCCCTGGGCACCTGCACCATCCTGAACGTGGCCATTCAGATGTCCTTCCGCCTGGGGGTCGGCGCCTTCTGGCTCCTTTCGGGATCCAACAGGCTTTTCTATATTTTCTCCGGCCCAGTGGGTACCGCCCTGGCCCGGGTGGTGATGTACTTCCTCCTGGGCAAGGGGCTCACCCTCATGCTCATCGCTGCCGCCCCGGGCATGGCTTTCACCGCCGCCACGGCCTGGGCTTTCGGAAAAATCTTCACCCGCTGCCGGGAAGCTGTAAGGTAGGGGCATCGGCCCCAAAGGGTGCATCCACAGGATGCGCCTTTTTTCGTGGGAAGAAAGCATGCCAGTGACTCTATCCGCAAGCATCCCCTTGACTTAAAGTGAACTTTACCTATTATAGTGGATACAGAACGATTCACCGGTACAGTTGTATAAAGGAGGAATACCCCATGTCTTACACCATTTCAGAAGCGGCCCGCCGGATGGGCGTGGCCCCTTCCACCCTGCGATACTATGACAAAGAAGGACTGCTGCCGAACCTGAAGCGAAAAAACGGGCAGCGGGTTTTCGATGAGAACGACTTGCGCCTGCTGACTCTCCTGTCATGTCTCAAGAATACGGGGATGCCCCTGAAGCAGATCCGTAAATACGTGGACATGGTGCAAAAGGGGGATAAGACCATCCCGGAGCGGTACGAACTGATTAAGGAGCAGCGCCAGTTCATCCTGGACCAGATGGAACAGCTGAAGTACTACCTGTCGGAGCTGGATTTCAAGGACTGGTTCTACCGCACCGCCATAAAAAAAGGAACCACCAAAGGCATATCCCTGGAGGACTACGAAAGGGAAACGGGAAATCGGACGCCGGAGATGGATGTATTGGAGAAGGATTGAACCTGATGTCAGCAAAGGTCCCAAATGGTTGGAACGGCTAAAGGTGGCCGGTCGGGCCAGCGAAGCGATGCCCCACCGGCCATCCTCAGCGCCATCCATCGACATACCCGTACCGGTACAATTTACCATAAAGGAGAATACCTATGAATAGACCAAAAATTATCTGCCACATGGAAACGAGCCTGGATGGGAAGATCATGGGGAAATACCTGTGGCTTCCGGGAAAAGAGGGGGCAGAAGACTCCTTCTACACAGCCCTTGGGCACTATGAATACCAGGCCCAGCTCCTGGGACGCACCACCATTGACGACAACTACACGCTTTACCGGAAACCGGAGGTCAATGAAAAAGCCCCTCCGGTGCCGGAGGGGGATTTCCTTGCGGAAGGAGCGAAGCTGGGACAGTACCTCATCGCCATGGACAGCCATGGCCGGCTGGCCTGGGAAGATCATGTGTCCGACGGGGAAGGGAAAAAGGCCCATGTAGTGGAAATTCTCACAGAATCCACATCAAACAGCTACAAAGATTTCCTCCGCCGGAAAGGCATCAGCTACCTCCTCTGCGGGAAGGACCAGGTGGACCTGGCCCTGGCCTGTGAGAAAATCAGAGATCTCCTTCATGTGGATACCCTGATCCTGGGCGGCGGCGCCGTGCTGAACTGGAGTTTCCTCCAGGCCGGTCTCGTGGATGAAGTGAGCCAGGTCATTGCCCCTGCCGCCGACGGCAGCAAAGAAACCCAGACCCTCTTCATGGCAAAGAAGGGCCTCTCCGACGACCAGCCCATGCTCTTCACACCGCTGTCCGTGGAAATCATGGCGGACGATGCCGTATGGATCCGGTGGAAGGTGGATGGAAAATCGGATATCCACTTCGAAGAAGATCCGGAATTCAGGGCGGTCCAGGAAATGGTGAGAGAACATAGGGGAGAATAGTGGCTAGTGGCTAGATTTAGGGAAGCGCTGATTAATTCGCAGAGTCAGATTTCATAAGGATTTTTATGCACTGCTTCGTCATAACTCTCCTTAAATAGCTCGCTATTCGCGTCGAGTTATTCCTCGCATTGCATAAAAATCCAAGAATGAAATCTGACAACGATTTAATCAGTGCTTCCCTAGTGGCCAGACCAATAGCCGCTTCGCGGCGGATTTGCTCGCTGACAGTCGGAGTCACTTGGGGTGGAGCTTCCAGCCGTTAGCTTTTAGCAGCCAGGAAAGCTCCACAGCCTACGGCATGAAAGCCTGCTGGGGCCATCAATTAGAAGTGCCGCAGGCTGGCCAGCTATCCTATAGCGATTTACGAAATTGTTACCTCTATCTACTTCTCGTCATCTCGAGCGGTGGTAAGCGCAGTAATGATGTAAAACATAAAAATCGAATGTGAGAGAGAGCCGAGAGATCTCTCAAAAAAATGCCTCTGACGGTCTTGCAACACCGACGACGGTTGAAAAACTCTGTTGTCTGTGGAAATCATGGCTGACGATGCCGTATGGATCCGGTGGAAGGTGGAAGGAAAATCGGATATCCACTTTGATGGAAATCCGGAATTCAGGGCGGTTCAGGAAATGGTGAGGGAACATAGGGGAATGTGAGATCGAGACCGAGACCGAGATCGAGGGGAAAAGCCCGGAGCCGTGAATGGCGGTGCAGTGCAGGAAAATGAATCAGGAATTGCAATCATTCGTCTTACCGTGTCAGGATATCCGCCCGCGGTGTTTCCTAAAGAATCCCTCACCCCGGTGGGGAGCTCCCTTTAAAAAAGGGAGCCTGCTGCGGAGTCAACTCACATTTTGTGGATAGAGTCATCAAGTTCCCATCAGCGGCTTCGCCGCGGAACCTCAACTCTCTTCACTCAAATCTCAATTCTTTCTTTTACTCCGCCCAATCTCCATTGACGAATACGGGAATCCTTGTGCCGTCTTTCTTGACTCCCCTGATGGAGAGGTCAGGACTGCCTACCATGAAATCCACGTGGATCATGGAATCGTTGAGTCCCGCCTTCTTTAATTCTTCCTCCTTCATTTCCGGTCCTCCCTCCAGACAGGTGGAGTAGGAATCGCCCAGGGCCAGGTGGCACGCCGCATTTTCATCGAACAGGGTCTCATAGAAAATACGGTTCGTCAGGGAAATAGGGGAATGGTAGGGAACCAGCGCCACCTCGCCCAGACGGCAGGCCCCTTCATCCATGCGGAGCAGGTCTTTCAGGATTTCCTCTCCCTTTTCTGCCTGTACATCCACCACCTTCCCCTTTTCGAAGGTGAAGCGGAAATTTTCTATGAGGTTCCCGTTGTATACGAGGGGTCTCGTACTCCAGACCACCCCGTCCACCCGATCCGCCTGGGGAGCAGAGTACACTTCTTCCGTGGGAATATTGGCGTTAAAGAGGAAACCCCGGGTGCAGCTTTCCGCGCCGCCCTGCCAGATGTGGCGCTCCGGCAGGCCTACGGTGAGTTTTGTCCCCTTTCGGCTGGTATATTCCAGGGCGGTAAACTGCTGGGCCGTCATCCACTCTCTTCGATCTTTCAGACGTGCCAGGTGGCGGTCCCAGTCTGCCAGGGGATCTTCGCCCAGGCACCGGGAAACGGAGAGGATATCCATCCAGAGCTTATCCATCCCTTCCTCCTCCGAGACCGTCGGATAGAGCAGTTTTGCCCACACCGCACCGGGCACGGCAGCCACCAGCCAGTTGGTGCGGGAGGCCATCATACCGTCGGAATATTCCTTCACCGCCTGGTGGAAAGCCCTCTGCCAGGCAAAGATTTTCTTCCGGTCTATTCCCTCCATGGTGTAGGGGTCAGCGGAAATGAGACTCAGGAAGGCAGCCCCCTTCCGGTAGTAATACAGGTTGAAATCGCTGCGCCAGGCCGGCACGGTTTCGAAGTTCTCCTGGGGTTCATACTGATAGCGGAGGCGGATGGTGTCATTGCAATACCAGTTGAATACCACCTGCCCCGCGCCGCCTTTATAGGCTTCTTCCGCCAGAAGCGCCCCAAACCGGCTGGCCTCCACCGGCGCACTGATCACCAGGATCTGCCCCTTCTGCAGGTTGATGCCCTTCTTGAGCAGCACCCGGGCGTAGAGGGGCAGCTGCCTTGCTACTATTTCGTGTGTTTCCATGAAATCACTCCTTTTGTACATTTATTTCATTATATCAGATACAATTGGCCAGTTTGACTACTGGCGGATAGAGTCACCAGCATGGAGCTTTTAGCTTTTAGCGGCTAGCCGTTAGGAAAACTGACCAGCCTGCGGCGCTTTTGGCTTGCGGGCGTATGAACGTATGGGGGGCATTGAGCATTGAGCATTGAGCTGGACAGGTCCTGCGGGCCGGGAAAGCATGGATGAGCAAGCAGCAGAATTGTGGCTGGTATCTGATTTTCTGACTGTCTGCCGTCTCTCCTGCGGCTAAGCCGCGGAACCTCAATTCTCTTACCTCAAATCTCAATTCTTTAACCCAAAGGAGTCCATCTATGAAAGCAATCGTTATCGGTGCCACCGGCGCCGTAGGGAAGGAACTGGTGAAGGTCCTCCTTTCCCGCCCCGATTATGAAACCGTCATCACCTTCACCCGCCGTCCGCTGGATATAGACAGCCCGAAGCTGGAATCCCATGTCATCGACTTTGACCGGCCGGACACCTGGGAAGGACTGGTGAAGGGGGACGTCCTCTTCTCCGCCCTGGGTACCTCCCTGAAACAGGCGGGGTCCAAGGAGGCCCAGTATAAAATCGACCATGACTACCAGCTCTCCTTTGCCCGGGCGGCCCGGGCAAACGGAGTGCCCCATTTCGTCATCGTATCCTCGGTGGGCGCAGACCCGGCCTCCCGATTTTTCTACCTGAAACTGAAGGGCATCATAGAAAAGGATGCAGAGGCCCTGGCATTTCCGGGGCTTTCCATTCTCCGGCCGCCGTCCCTCATCCGGCCCCACGCCAAGCGGCCTACGGAGACTATTTCCGTAAAGCTGCTGGAAGCGCTGAACATCTTCGGCCTCTTCCGGTCCATGGCTCCGGTGCCGGTGCTGTCGGTGGCCAGGAAAATGGCGGACCTCGGCAGCCGCCCCTTTGCCGGAGAGGAAATCCTGAACGGCCAGGACGTGAGAGGATAGGAGCGGACTGCGATACTTCAGTTTGCCAAGCTGTTGGGGTTGGCGGTTAGTATGCTGCGTGTAGAGTCACTCACACGGGGCTGCTAGCTTCTAGCGGCTAGCTGTTAGGAAGGCTGATCCGCCTGCGGCGCTTCCCATCCGATATTTCCGCCAGTCATTCGTGCCGTAGGCTGTAGAGCTTTCCTAGTTGCTAGCCGCTAGTAGCTAGAAGCCCCCGCGCGAATGACTCTATCCATCATCCCCCTCAACAGCTCTACAAACTACAATTTGACATTTCCTAAACAATTTCCGCCCCCTTTTCGTGGTACAATAAAGATGAGAAAAACATTTGAAAAGGAGGAATTACTATGGAAATTAAAAAGATTACCATTGCCGGTGCCGGTACCATGGGCTATTCCATGGCGGAGATTTTTGCCAGAAACGGGTACGACGTGATTCTCTGGAACCACAAAGCCCCCACCCTGAAGCGGGCGAAGACGAAAATCGCCCCTGACATGGTGGATAAAATCACCTACACCACGGACCCCTCTGCCTTCAAAGGGCGGGACCTCATCGTAGAGACCATTGTGGAAAACCTGGATACGAAGCTCGATTTCTACCGCACCTATTCCCCTTTAGCCGGGGATAGCACCATCATCGCCACCAATACCTCCGGCCTTTCTATTAATGCCCTGTCCAAGGCCGTGGTGAAACCGGAGCGATTCCTGGGCATGCACTGGTTCAACCCACCCACCCTGATTCCCCTGATTGAAATCATCAAAAATGACCACACCGCGGACGATGTGGCAAAGACCATTTACGACCTGGCCCTGGCTATCCACAAGAAACCGGCCATCGTAGAAAAGGATGCCCCCGGCTTTGCGGCCAACCGTCTCCAGCTGGCGGTAATCCGGGAAGCCCTGTCCATGGTACAGAAAGGCATCATCAGCAAGGAAGGCATCGATTCCGTCATGAAGTACGGCCTCGGCTTCCGCTGGGCCTGCCTGGGACCCCTGGAAACCGTAGATTTCGGCGGCCTCGATGTATTTGCCCATATCAGCGACTACCTTATGCCGGACCTGGAAGACAGCCACGAAGTGCCGCCGCTCCTGGCAGAAAAGGTGAAAGAAGGCCACCTGGGCGTGAAGACGGGCGAAGGATTCTACAAGTACGACGGCGATAAAGCGGCAAAGGCCACAAAGGAAAGGGACCGGAAACTCCAGGCCGTGTATGATGCTTTATATAAAGAGAGTTGAGATTTGAGATTTGAGAGTTGAGAGTTGAGGTCCCGCGGCTCCGCCGCCGGTTGGCATGATAATGGATAGAGCCACCAGCATGGGGCTGCTAGCTCCTAGCTGTTAGCTTTTAGGAAAACTGATCTGCCTGCGGCGCTTTCCATTCGATGGTGCCATCAGTAACTCATGCCGTAGGCTGTAGAGTTTTCCTAACTGCTAACAGCTAGAAGCTAAAAGCCCTCACGCGATTGACTCTAACCGTAAGCAAAAAGAACCCCCTGCGTATTTGCGCAGGGAGCGTTTTTTTATTTCTTCACCGGCAGGGCGGGATTTCTTGTTTCTGCAATCCATTTCGTGAAATCCTCGGGATTCACGTGGAGCACCCGCTCCGCATAGGGTTTCCACCGTTCACTTTTCTTTCGCTCGTGAATGATATCTTCCGCCTTTCTTCCGGTGTGCTGCTCCAGAAGGTAGGCTAGGCGGATCCAGTGGTTCGGATAGCCTTCGGAAAGAAGGGAAAGGGCCCGCTTCGTGTCGATACCGTAGAACCGATGGAGCCGGTCCGCCCGGTGCATGAGGTAAGCCTCTTCATATACCGCCGCCGTGAGACCCAGTTTCTTTCTGATGACCCCCCAGGGATCCTCTTTCCGCATGGCCAGGATATCTTCTACGGACTTGTCCGTGAGGCAGGAAAGGAGGGCGGCCTGGTCGATTTCACCAAACCGGATGCCCCTATCGATGAGGGATTTTGCCTCTTCTTCCGGAATTTCATATTTATAGTGGAGACTCCGGACCTGGTCCTCCGGAGAAAGTGTCGCTTTTTTCATAGTAAGTTCCTTTCTGTGAATAAAATAAAATTGAAATTTGAGAGTTAAGGTTTGAGGTTCCACGGCTGCGCCGCATCCATCCTGCGGCTTTGCCGCGCCCCTTCTCTAAGGGGCTGCATGTTTTGGGATAGAGTTGAATATAGAGGTCCAGCGGCTCCGCCACAAGTGAGGCATCAGACGGTCAGACTTCAGACATCAAACATCGTCCGCAGTTGATTTTGAAAGAGCTGCAAGGAAAATTCAGACCAAGATATAAACTCCGCGCCGCTTCACCATCTGATGCGGCGCACCTCCACTCCTCACTCCTAACTCCTCATTCCTAACTAACGGCCACTCAGCCTCTTCGCCGAAATGGGATATTCGGTTTAATAGAGTCTAGGGCCAGCGGCTTCGCCGCTGAATATAATACTCCGCGCCGCTTCATCATCTGATGCGGCGCACCTTCACTCCTCACTCCTCACTCCTAACTTCTAACTAACAGCCCTACCGTCTCTTCGTCAAAAACAGGATATGCTGTTTACACCCTATTCCATTTCTTCCCACCAGTGGCGGAGATTGGGGTCAGGCTTTCCTATGTCCACCTTTTCCCCGATTTCCGGAGTGAGAAGGGTATAGGGTTTCCCTTCCGCCGCGGCGGTTATCCGCTCGTAGGGCTCCTTCCAGCTGTGGTCGGAAAGGGGGTATTTCCCGTTATGGCAGGGAATCACCGCCGCTGCGCGGAGGTCTTCCCCGGCTTTGGCGCTTTCTTTCGGCATCATATGTACCGTGGGCCAACTTTTGTTATACTGGCCGTCTTCAATGAGGGCCAGGTCGAAACCGCCGAATTTTTCTCCGATTTTTTCAAACCGGTCATCGTAGCCGCCATCGCCGGTGTAGTAGACCTTCCTGCCCGGTGTAATGAAGGCAAAGCTGCCGTAGAGGGTCTGGTTCCGATGGAGCATACGGCCGGAGAAGTGGCGGGACGGGAGGAACCATACCGTCAGGCCCTCATCGATTTTCACCGGGGTCCACCAGTCCTCTTCATGGATTTTAGAAAGGGGATAACCCCATTTCTCGTAGTATCCTCCATTCCCAAGGCCCGTCACCACGTGATGAACCTTCGGTTCTATAGCCCGGACAAAATCATAGTCCAAATGGTCCCAATGGTCATGGGAAAGCACCATGACATCAATGTCATCGGGAATATCTTCGGGGCCATATACATTACTGCCATCCATGGCTTTATCCACAAAGGGCACCGGCGAGGCATACTCTGCCGCCACAGGGTCGATGAGGATTTTCTTTCCATGGAGCTGCATGTAGAAGGAGGAATGGCCCATCCACACCACCACATCCTCATCAGGAGGAAGGGATTTGAGGTCCGTCTTTTCATGGAGCATGGCGTCCTTCGGTATGGTCTTCCCGGGAGTGGGAAAGAGAAATTCCTTCCAGAACCCCATACCCACTTTGATTTCCCCATGGGGATGTTCCGGAACAAACTGCCCGTTCACGTAGTGGGGAGAGGCTTCGATTTTTTTCTTCCTGGCCTCGGTCATGAGGGGATCCATCTGGGGCTGGGATACAAACCAGTATCCCCCGCATCCCAGAAGGGCCAGGAAAAGAAGCAGGGTTTTCAGGATATGCATGGTATGGCCTTTCTTATAATCTACAATTCACCCTCTTTTAATCATATCAGATGTGTCCATATAAAAATAGATTTGAGAATTGAGTGAAGAGAATTGAGGCTCCGCGGCTGCGCCGCATCCATCCTCCGCCTTTGGCGCGCCCCTTCTCTAAGGGGCTGCATGTTAGGGATAATTTCACATCAGGGATTTTTACCGTTGTGAGAATAACCGTTAACATGTGCCCCCTTGGAGAAGGGGGCAGCCCGAAGGGCAGGGGATGGATCCGCCTCGAAGAGGCGGGATCTCCCAGCAAGAGAAAGATTTGAGAATTGAGTGAAGAGAATTGAGGCTCCGCGGCTGCGCCGCATCCATCCTCCGCCTTTGGCGCGCCCCTTCTCTAAGGGGCTGCATGTTAGGGATAATTTCACATCAGGGATTTTTACCGTTGTGAGAATAACCGTTAACATGTGCCCCCTTGGAGAAGGGGGCAGCCCGAAGGGCAGGGGATGGATCCGCCTCGAAGAGGCGGGATCTCCCAGCAAGAGAAAGATTTGAGAATTGAGTGAAGAGAATTGGGGCTCCGCGGTTTCACCGCATCCATCCTGCGCCTTTGGCGCGCCCCTTCTCTAAGGGGCTGCATGACAGGGATAATTTCACATCAGGGATTTTTACCGTTGTGAGGATAACCGTTAACACGTGCCCCCTCGGGCGAAGCCCGTTCCCCATCAGCCACTTTCCCACAAATACAAAAAATCCTCCCCCAACGGAGAGGATTTTTTATTTCCTGTTACAGGCCAAATCTTGCGAAGATTTCGTCCACGTGCTTCAGCATGGGCTTGTAGTCGAAGCAGGCTTTGATTTCTTCCGGGGTAAGGTACTTTCTTACGTCCTCGTCTTTGCAGAGGTTTTCGTAGAAGTCTTCTCCCTGGAGCCAGCGTTTCATGGCGTTTCTCTGTACCCAGCGGTAAGCGGTATCCCGGTAAGCGCCTTTGGCAACGAGGGCCAGGAGTACTCTCGGGCTGTAAATGAGGCCGCCGGTGAGGTTCATGTCAGCCATCATCTTGTCCGGATATACGAGGAGTTTGTCGATGAGGTTTGTGGTCTGGTCCAGGATGTAGTCCAGGGCGATGGTGGCATCGGGGAGGATGACCCGTTCCACGGAGGAGTGGGAAATATCCCGTTCATGCCACAGGGGGATGTCTTCGAAAGCCGGGAGGCTGTAGCCCTGGATGAGGCGGGCCATGCCACAGATTCTTTCAGACTTTACAGGGTTTCTCTTATGGGGCATAGCGGAGGAGCCCTTCTGCTTCGGGCTGAAGTATTCTTCTGCTTCCCGGACTTCCGTTCTCTGGAGGTGGCGGACTTCCAGGGCCATCTGGGAGAGGACGCCGGCGATGACACCGAGGGTTGCCACATATTCTGCATGGTGGTCACGCTGTACGACCTGGGTAGCCACGATTTCCGGTTTCAGGCCCAGTTTCTTGCATACATATTTTTCTACGAAGGGATCAATGTCCGCATAGGTACCTACGGCGCCGGAGAGTTTACCCACTGCCATTTCGTCGGCAGCCCGTTTCATGCGGTCAATATTTCTAAGGGTTTCGGAATACCAGAGCAGGAGCTTCAGGCCGAAGGTGGTCGGTTCTGCATGGACGCCGTGGGTCCGGCCGATGGTGGGGGTGTGCTTGAATTCTACAGCCCTTCTCTTCAGCACGTCCGCCAGTTTCTGGAGGTCATCCAGGAGGACGGCGGAAGCCTGTTTCAGCTGTACGTTCAGACCCGTATCCTTCACGTCGGTGGAGGTGAGTCCCATGTGGATGTACTTGGCTTCATCTCCCACGTGTTCTCCTACGTTGGTGAGGAAGGCGATAATGTCATGGTTGATTTCTCTGTCGATTTCATGGATCCGGTCTACATCAAAGTCTGCCTTGGCCTTGATGACTTCCACCGCTTCCTTCGGAATGCGGCCCAGTTCCGCATTGGCTTCGCAGGCTGCAATTTCCACGTTCAGCATGGTCTGCCATTCATTCCGTTCATTCCAGATCTTTTCCATGACCGGTCTAGTGTACCTTGGTATCATTTGTCAGATTTCTCCCTTCGGTTTCCCTATGCGGGCGCAGATTTCCCGGCCCACAACAACACCGGCGGCGGAGGCCTGTGCCAGGCCCCTGGTGATGCCGGCTCCATCACCAATAGCGAAGAAGTTTGGAATCTTCGTTTCCAGCTGGTTCGAAAGTTCGATGCGGGAGGAATAGAACTTCACTTCCACCCCGTAGAGCAGGGTGTGGCGGGAGTTCGCTCCCGGTGCGACCTTATCCAGCGCTTCGAACATCTCCATAATATCCTTTAAGAAGCGATATGGCAAGACCAAAGATAAATCTCCGGGGGTGGCAGAAGGCATGGTGGGCTGCACCAGGCCCCGGCGGATCCGTTCTGCCGTGGACCGGCGACCATCCCGGAGGTCGCCGAGCCGCTGCACGATGGGGCCGCCGCCCAGCATGTTGGCCAGGGAAGCGATGTACTTGCCGTATTCGATGGGTTCATGGAAGGGATGGGTGAACTGCTTGGACACGAGAATGGCGAAATTCGTATTTCCGCTTCTCTTGTGAGCGTAGGAATGGCCATTCACCGTCATGAGGCCATTGTTATTTTCGGTCACCACGAAGCCGTAGGGGTTCATGCAGAACGTGCGCACCCGGTCGTCGAAGGACTTGGAGAAATAAACCAGCTTCGACTCGTAGCAGATGTTGGTGATGGGTTCATAGATTTCTGCCGGTGATTCCACCCGGACCCCGATATCCACGGCGTTGGAAGCCGTATGGAGGCCCAGCTTCTGTGCTTCCTTCGTGAACCATTCAGCCCCGTCCCGTCCCGGTGCGGCTACGAGGTACTTGCAGTGGTAGGTCTCGCCGCCGGCGATGACTCCTTCCACTTCACCATCCTTCACGAGGATGGTGTCCACCGGACATTCCGCCTTCACCGTAACGTTGGATGGGAAACTGTCCCGCATGTGGGTGAGGATTTCCCCGTTCACATCGGTGCCCAGATGGCGGATGCGGGCAGGAATGAAAGCCAGGTCCGCCGCTGCGGCCCGGCGTTTCAGTTCATGGAGCTCTTCCTTGTGCTCCTCGCCATATACGGCCCGGCCGGCACCACCAAATTTACAGTACACCGAGTCCACGTATTCGATAAGCCTTGCCAGCTCGCCCTTATTCATGTAATCGTCCAGGTTGCCGCCGTATTCGGTGGTAAGGGTCAGCTTGCCATCAGAAAAGGCACCGGCCCCGCCCCAGCCGGATACAATATTTGCCCGCCGGCTGGCAGGGGGAGCGGTCCGGTTTTTATTCAGGGCAATCCGTTCCCGGATATCCAGACCCTTCTCCAGAATCAGGATGGACAGCCCTGTATCCGCCAGTTCCAGCGCCGTGAAAATCCCCGCAGGACCGGCGCCGATAATTACTACATCATAGGTTTTAGCCATAAAAACACCCCATTTGATTAGTGAATGAAATGAGAAACAGAGGATACCGTTTTATGTACTCACGTGCAGGGTCACTGGCACGGGGCTCCTAGCTGTTAGCTCCTAGCAACTAGGAAAACTCTACAGCCTACGGCATGAAGTAACAGGCGGAATTAACGAAAGAAAAGCGCCGCAGGCGGTCCAGCTTTCCTAACAGCTAGCCGCTAGAAGCTAGCAGCCCCATACCAGTGACTCTAACCACTATTACCATAATACCCCAGTGTATTTCTGGTCTCATCTCTCAATACTGTTTTGGGCAACAAAAAAGCCCCGGTCGGGGCCGGATAACCTGAAAAGATTATCCCTTTTTTGATTTTACAGAAAATGGAAAGGAAAAGCAAGAGGGAAACAAGTGAGGAGTGAGAAATGAGAAGTGAGGAGTGGAGGTGCGGCGCACATAATTTTGAAGCGCCGCGGATTATATATTTTCTTCCCTGCGCCCAGGCGGCAGCCTTTGTCCTGGCCGTCAGGCCGCATCCTTATCCGCAGGGCAGAGCCCTGACGCAGTCATAGCCCGGGCAAAGTCTATTTCATCCCAATTGAGCTGTAAGGTCACAGCCTACTCCTTCTTATACTTCTTTAAAAGACTCCAGGGAATGCTGCAGAGGTAGTGGTCTTCCGGATGCTTTTCCAGATGGTCCTGGTGCTCCGGGGCACTGGGAATATAGCTGGTCAGGGGAAGGACCTCCACTTTGATCCGGTCTGCGTCCGGCCTTGCTGCAATAAACCGGCGGGCCTCTTCCAGAGGCTCTTTCTCCTGACTATATACACCGGTGCGGTACTTCTTTCCGTAATCCATGCCCTGGTGGTCCACGCTGTAGGGGTCGATGATTTCAAAAAGATAGGCCATCAGGTCCGGCACCGACAGTTTTGTTTCATCGTAGGTCACCTTCACACACTCTGCGTAACCATTGTAGGGTCCATCCAGGGTATCCGTGCTTCCGTTGGCCCTGCCTGCTTCTGTTTTTATGACACCGGGAATGGTATTCATGAAGTACTGTACACTCCACAGGCATCCACCGGCCAGGTAAATTGTTTTCATAGGTCCTCCTGATGAAAGAGTTGAGAGTTGAGGTTCAGGGCCTGAGGCCCTAAGGATCTAGGTCTAGGTCTTTAGCGGCTTTGCCGCAAAGGAGACATCAGACAACAGACGTCAGACAAGATCAGCAGCTTTTCCGCATCCATCCTCCGCCTTTGGCGCGCCCCTTCTCTAAGGGGCTGCATGTTCATGGTCATCCGGTAATGGGGCTTTTTACTGTAGTAAAGCGGCCCGCTCACCGGTGCCCCCTTAGAGAAGGGGGCAGCCCGAAGGGCAGGGGATGGATCCGCCTCGCAGAGGCGGGATCTGCACAGCAGAGCAATACCCGTCAATCCATCCTGCGGCTTTGCCGCGCCCCTTCTCTAAGGGGCTGCATGCCGGGGATTACTCTCACTTCGGAGCCTTTTACAACGAATTGGACTTCAGCAGCTTCCGCGGAGAAAGGCTGAATTGAGATTTGAGGTATGAAAATTGAGGCCCTTCGGCTTCGCCGCCATTCCATTTCCCTTCTCTTTTCTCCATTTTACCCTTTCCCATCAAAAAAGCCCAGTTACCATTGCAGAAAATGGAAAGTCCGCAAAACATGCAACGTTAACTGAGGTTATTGATGAAAAAAAACTGATTCCGACAGGGTATCAGCTTATAAACAACCGCCATTATTTATATTCTGCCGCTTTGCTGTAGGATATAAAAATCGTGCCGCCCCATGAATTGTGGCGGCACACCTTCCCCTTGGCCGAAGGCCATTTCCCCTGAGCCACTTCAGCCACTTTTCACTATCCTGTTTTCTAAAATTTTTACAGTTCCAATGTTCCCTTTTATTCTCCCCACACTTCATCAGCCACTTTGCGGATGAGACGGATTTTGGCCCACTGTTCCTCTTCGGTGAGAAGGTTTCCTTCTTCCGTGGAAGCGAAACCGCACTGGGGAGAGAGGCAGAGCCGGTCCAGGGGCACGTACTTCGATGCTTCCCTGATGCGCTGTTTCAGGTCTTCCTCCTGTTCCAGCTGCGGGGTCTTGGAGGTCACCAGGCCCAGCACCACCTTCTGGTCTTTAATAAACCGGAGGGGCTCAAAGCCGCCGGCCCGGTCACTGTCGTATTCCAGGAAGAATCCATCCACATGGCAGTTTCCGAAGAGCACTTCCGCCACCGGTTCATAGCCGCCGGAGGAGAACCAGGTGGACCGGAAATTGCCCCGGCAGATATGCATGGTTATGGTCATATCTTCCGGTTTCTCGGCCAGAATGGCGTTCAGCACGTCCACATATTTCCTTTTGATGTGCTCCAGGTCCACGCCCCGTGCCCGGTAGGCATCGGTCTTTTCCTTCGAGCAGAATTCGCCCCAGGACGTATCGTCGAACTGCAGGTACCGGCAGCCTTCGTCATAAAAAGCCTTGACCGCTTTCCGGTAGGTCCGGACGATGTCATCAAAGAGGGCGTCTTCATGGCCTTCATAGATATCCGGGAGCACCGGATGCTCTTCCCGGACGCAGGTCATGAGGTGCAGCATGGAAGGGGAGGGGATGGTCATCTTGGCTATATGGTCCCTATCTTCCAACTGTTTCAGGAACCGGAAATGGGAAAGGAAAGGATGGTCCTTTGGGAAATCCAGCTTTCCTACGATGCGGAATGTGGTGGCCTTCGGCTGCTTTCCTTCGAAATGGACAGACCAGGCTTTGGCGGAAACCTGCCGGCATCCCGTAAGGGCTGCCAGGAAATCCAGGTGCCAGAAGGCCCGCCGGAATTCACCGTCCGTAAAGTCATGGAGCCCGTTTTTCTTTTCCTTTTCCACCAGGTCCACAATGGCCTCATCTTCCAGAAATTTCAGTCCCTCCGCTGAAAGCTGTCCATTCTCAAAGGCCTCCCGCCCTTCCTTCAGCTTCTGGGGGCGAAGAAAGCTGCCTACAATGTCGTTTCTGAATGGTATATGTGTATTGCTCATAGTGATTCCTCCTGTGCTTGCGATGTGATGTTTGTATACTATCACAGGAGAAGAGTTATGCGTTAATACAGATAAAATATGTGTAGGTATAGATTTAAGGTATATCTATAATCAGACAAATGGGCAGCGGCCTTCGGCCAGGGCTCTGTCCTGCGGACACGGCTATGCGCATCAGGGCAAAGGCTTTCGCCTGGGCTCAGGGAAGAAAATATATAAATTCGCGGCGCTTCTATTTTCTTGCGCCGCCACATCCACTCCTCACTCCTCATTCCTAACCCCTAACTAACAGCCATAGACTTTTACGTGAGAATGTGCACGAAAGTCATTCACCTGTTCATTCCTCCGGAAACAGCACTTCCACCCCTTCCAGATGGGAGATATAGGACTTCAGGTGGTCCATGTACCGCTTCGTCATGCCCAGGAGAGGCTGGCCCTTGGGGAATACGGCGCCCAGGGTCATTTCCTCATCACTTTCCAGGGGACGGGAAATAATCTCGCTGCCATTCAGGTCCCGGGACAGGATGCCGGAGCAGATGGTATAGCCATTGAGTCCGATGACCAGGTTAAACAGGGTAGCCCGGTCGGTGACCACAATATTCTTGGGACTGTACTCGCTGATCAAAGGTTCCTCGGAAAAATAGAGGGAATTATGGGTGCCCTGTTCATAGGTGAGCCGGGGATAGGGAAGGAGATCTTCCAGGGTTACCCTTTCTTTATCCGCCAAGGGATGGCGGCGGCTGATGAATACATGCACCGGCGCCTTGAAGAGGGGATAAAATTCCATGTTTTCCTCCCGAAGAATGTGGGTAAGCACATCCTTTCGGAAATGGTCCATGAAAAGGACCCCCAGTTCACTCCGGCCCAGCCGCAGGTCTTCAATGATATCCCAGGTTCTGGATTCCCGGAGAGTGAATTCATACTTTTCCTTTCCGTACTCCTTCACCAGGGCCACAAAGGCATTCACCACGAAGGCATAGTGCTGGGAAGAAACCGCAAAGACCCGCTTCACCGGTTCCCCGGTCTTATACCGATGCTCCAGGAGATCCGCCTGTTCCACCACCTGCCGGGCGTAGGACAGAAAGCGGGTGCCCTCTTCCGTCAGTACCGCTCCCCGGCTGGTCCTGGAAAAGAGGGTAATCTCCATTTCCTTTTCCAGTTCATTCATGGACTTGGAAAGGGATGGCTGGGAAATGAAAAGCTTCTGGGCTGCCATATTGAAAGATCCCCAGCGAACGATGGCAATCATATATCGAAGCTGCTGCAGTGTCATATGGACTCCTTATATCCGGAAATGAAAATGGGGTGTAAAAAACATAATACCAATGAATTTGTATGGACGGTTTCGGTTTTTATGGGCAGAGTCAATGGCCTGGGACCGCCAGCTGTCAGCCCCGTGCAGATAAGTCTATCCATCAGCATACCAACTGCCCTATCAGCAAGGGGACTGTGATCATGGATACCACGATCACAGTCCCCTTGATCATACCGGATGCAGGGATCCCTTATTTATTTTCGTCCACATAAATCTGCTGGGCTGCCTTGTAGCTCAGGGAAATATCTCCCTTCTCCGTTTCGAGAAGAATGGGGCCCTCATAGGGTTCCTTATTCTTCACTGTCACTGCCATGTCGATGGAAATGTTCTTGCTCTGCAGGTAATCCATGAGGCTGTAATCTTCCACAATCCGACGGATATGGGTGCTGTCTCCCACTTCCAGGTCCGCCAGGGTTTCATTCGTAATACCTACGCGGACACCATCCTTTCTCGGAATCGGATCTCCATGGGGACAATGGTCCGGATGGCCCAGAAAATCATCGAGCCGTTCTGAAAGTACATCATTTGTCTGATGCTCCAGACCTTCTGCAATTTCATGGGCTTCACTCCAGGAAAAATGGAGATTATCCACCAGGAATACTTCCCACAGTGCATGGTACCGGAGCAGCTTTCCCGCTTCTCTCCGGCCCTTCCGGGTCATTTTGCTGCCCTTGTAGGCAGTATAGTCTACATATCCCTGCTTTTGGAGTTTCGTAATCATCTCACTGACAGAAGGAGGTGAAACGTGAAGCATTTCAGAAAGCTCCTTATTCGTAACCACATCGTGGTTTTCACTGATGAGATAAATCGCTTTTAAATAGTCTTCCTTGCCAGATGTCATGATGATGCCCTCTTTCCTTTGGAAAATAAGAAATAAAGTTTTAAAAAAATTATTTCTCCTTTTGATTCAATCTTATTATAGGCTGAAATGACATCAAGTACAAGTATAAAATAAAGAAAATTGTAAAAAATAAAAAACCACTATTATTAATTAAAACACTCAAGGCTATAAGAATATATGGAAGTACCGATTAATTTGTAAATTATAACCATATAAAAATCTCTCCCATCCCGGTAAAGACAGGGATGGGAGAGACAGTACCTGAGCGTAAGGGAAACACTTGCCTTCTATTTGTAGTTCATGGCCTCCCTCTTCGCCAGGCGGTCACACATTTCATTGTACTTTGTCCCCACATGGCCCTTGACCCACTGGAAATGGATGTTATGCATGGTCATGAGGCTGTCCAGGGCCGTCCAGAGATCGCGGTTCAATACGTCCGTCCCCTGTACCGTTTTCCAGCCGTTTTTCTTCCATTTCTCTACCCATCCCTTCGTGAAAGCCTGCTGCAGGTACTTGCTGTCGGTGCAGAAGGAAATAGTATGTACCGTACCGTCACTCACAGTCTTCAGGGCTTCGTAGGCAGCCCGGAGCTCCATGCGGTTATTCGTAGACCGCGGTTCCCCGCCGGTGACAGAAAGGAGCTCCCGTCCATCTTCCGTAAGGAATACCGCCGCAAACCCGCCGGGGCCATCGGGGTTCACAAGGCAGGATCCATCGGTATAGATGGTCAGTGTTTCCGGAAGAGACAGGGACATATGGATACCATCGCTGGAAAGAATGCTGTCATCCATGCGATGCTGATGGGGCGGGTAGAGAATCTCCAGTTTATGGATATCCGGTTTTTCCGAAGGCTTTGCCGAAGCCTTCGCAGGAGCAGCCGCCGGTGCCTCACCGATGGGCTTCCCGTACCAGGCCTCCGCTTCCTTTCTGGACACGAATCCCTTGAACACCGCATGGGGAAATCCCTGCACCTGCTTCTGGCAGTCCGGCCAGTTATAATACACCCCGGGCTTCTTGCCTTTCTTTACCACATAATATTTTTTCTTTGCTTTGGAAGTGTAATTCATAAGTAAATTCCTTTACTGTTAAGAGTCTTGATAAGCACACAGGTCTTAGTTAGGAGTGAGGAGTGAGGAGTGAGGAGTGGTGGTGCGGCGCACAAGTTATATAGCGCCGCCTTATGAAACCTGACTGTGGCTCTGCCGCCAGGTCTCAACTCTCAATGTTACTCTATCCCTCTGTATCCAGCCCCTTGGAGAAGGGGCGCGCCAGAGGCGCAGGATGGATGGGCGGGTATTGGGAAGATCCCTGCTTCGCAGGTCTCGCCTCTGCGAGGCGGATCCATCCCCCGGCCTTTGGCCGTCCGCCGTTTGGCCTAAAAGGAAGGCGCTTTGATGGGCAGGCTAAGCGCCTTATTTATGCCAAACTTGAATGTCCTATACAGGACATTCATCTCTAAGGGGGAACTTGCTTACCAATATTCTCAATATACGAGATCATCGATAGCATGCAGGCCCCTGGAGATGGAACCCCTGCATAGGTTTTCCAAGTTTGGCCTGAATACAAACTCTGCGCCGCTCAATAATTCTGATGCGGCGCACATCCACTCCTAACTCCTAACTCCTCACTTCTCACTCCTACAGGCCTGTTCAAAAACCGTCAGCCACTAATAAATTTCTATATCTTCACAGTCCCGTCTTCTACCATTTTCCAGAAACAGAAGAGAGTGGCCTTTGTGTCCGCCAGGCTGTCGTGCCAGCCGCCGCCGTCGTAACCGTAGTAGGCGGCACAGGTGATGAGTTTCTGGTATTTGTAGTGCCCATATTTATTGAGGGGAAGCCCCTTTTCTTCTCCATATTTATCCGAAAAAGGCCCCATAATATCTATGGCACGGAGATGGCTGCGGCCGGGGACGAATATCCCGTTCTGTCGAAGCATTTTCAGGTCAAAGAAAATATTATATCCCACCACTGCCTCCGCATGCCGGAGAAGATGGGAAATTTCTTCCTTCCTCTCCCCGATGGACGGCTTATCGGCCACCATGGCCGGGGTAATGTGGTTCACCGCCATGGCACCGGGCCAGGCGGAGGTATGGTCCGGCCGGAAGTATTCATTCATCCGCACCGTTCCGTTTCCATCGATAATGGAAACCTGGAGCACCTCCGCATCCGGAAGGAATCCGGTGGTTTCTGTATCCAGTACGAGTATTTTATCTTTTTCCATATGTCTGTTCCCCTGTATAAAACCGGCGGTCTGCATGCTGATGGATAGAGTCATATGTGCGGGAGCTTCCAGCTGCCAGCTTCTGGCTTTTAGGAAAGCTGATTCGCCTGCGGCGCTTCCCATTCGATGTTTCCGGCAGTTATTCATGCCGTAGGATGGCCAGTTTTCCTGGCTTCTAGCAGCTGGAAGCCAGGAGCTCCACACTGATGACTCCAACCGCCAGCATGCAAAACCGCAAATCTTAAATTTCCTATAAAAAATGCGGCCCCATCCCGGGCCGCCTCATGTCCTATTTTTCTTCCCAGGAAGTTTCCCTGCGGTAAGCCGCCCCATCGGGAAGATCCCTGTTCTTCATGGAATGGCGGAGCTTCCGGTTCAGGACCGTCCGGATTTTCTTCTTCGTTCCCTTCCTGCTGGGCGCAATACGTTCCAGGTCCTCATCTTCCATGATTTTTTCCGTCTTCTCTTTACCATACATTTTCCGGGCATACTGATTCGGCCTGGTTTCCCGTGTCACTTTCTGCGGTCTTTTCATGGCGTGATTCCTTTCCTGCAATAGTCTGTTTCATTGTATCACAATTGGGAAAGTGAGAAAAGTGAAACAGAGGAAAGTGGGACAGTGGGTTAGTGGGTTAGTGGGCTAGTGAGTTAGTAGGTGAGGAATAGTGATGGGACGCATCTATGTCTAATAGCGGCGCCATATAATTTGTGCGCCGCACCACCATTCCTGACTCCTCACTCCTAACTTCTAACTTACTTGTGAATTTCTTCATCTACTACCTATAGTAGTCCATGAAAGAACTGCACCATACATCTTGTGAATATACAGGAAGCTTCGAAGATGGTAAAATATAGTTATTCACAAGATTCTTCACTTATGAACAGACTTATTCAATTGGCGGGAAATCCCTTACTATCGGATTTCCCGTAAATTATCCCCTCTGTCCTATTCACAATTATTCACAGAAATTCACAGGTTATTCAATCGAAGGAGTCATTATGGATTTCTTTTTACTATGGGACAGGATACTGGAATATATCGACAAGAACGACCATCAGTATTACAAGATGTTTTCTTACGATGTATTTCCCATTTCCCTGTCAGACAGCACACTGGTCATCTCTCCCTCCCGGCCTTACCTGGTGCGGTGGATTGACAATGTGTACAAAAGCAAACTGGAACAGATCATCAGGACACTCACGGGAAAGGATATCCGTGTAGAAATCCGGCCGCCGGAGAGCGAGGGATCTTCCCCGGCCATGCCGGAACCATCAGCCCCCGCAAAACAGGCACCGACGCAGGCTGCCCCTTTCCCGGATACTCCCCATGTTTCTCCGGAAACCCCGGAACCGGCACCGCTTCCGGAAAATGAACCGGCGGAGGATCCATTTCCCCAGGAAGTGGCGCCTCCTGATTTTTCCAACCTGAAGCCAAAGACAGCAGACGAGGTAGTCCTTCCGGATATCCGGAACTACGAGGAGCTTCACGAACCATCGCTCTTCGATAGTGCGCCGAAGGGCGAGACGAAGAAAACATTCCAGCCGAATCCGGTGAATGAGGAATATACCTTCGAGACCTTCGTCCACGGCAACTGCAACGAAATCGCCTACCAGGCCGCCTACGCCGTAGCCCAGACCGCCACCCATCCGGACCAGGCGGACCAGAAGATGAATCCTCTCTTTATTTATGGACCCTCCGGATTGGGCAAGACCCATCTTCTTCATGCCATCTGCAATTATATACATAAATATAAGCCCAGCCTTTCGGTGCTTTTCGTATCCAGTGAGACATTCACCAACGAACTCATCGATGCCATCCAGAACCACACCATGCCGAAGTTCCGGGCCAAGTACAGGAACCTGGATTTCCTTCTCATCGATGATGTGCAGTTCTTCGGGTCCAGGGATTCCACGAAGATGGAAATCTTCAATACCTTCAATGAACTCTTCGACAAGAAGAAATACATCATCATGACCAGTGATCGCACGCCATCGGATATCGACAAACTGGAAGACCGTCTGCAGAGCCGTTTTTCCAGCGGCCTGGTGGCCCCCATTTCACCGCCGGACTATGAAATCTGCTGCATTATCCTGCAGAAGCGGGCAGAAAAAATGGGCATCACCCTGCCGAAGGACGTGGTGGACTACATTGCCAGCCACATCAATACCAATGTCCGTGAACTGGAAGGGGCTTTCAACAAACTGGTCACCTTCTCCCATATCAAGAAGGAGCCCATTACCCTTCCCTTTGCCAGGGAAGCGCTGAAGGACCAGATTCCCATTGACAGCGGGCAGGAACTGACGGTGGATTTCATCATCGACACGGTCTGCAAATACTATGGGGTAAAAAAAGAAAAGCTTCTCGGTAATGGACGGCCCAAGAAAATCGTCATCCCCCGGCAGATTGCCATGTACCTCTGCCGGAATGAGCTGCACGAATCCTATCCCACCCTTCGGGACTGCTTCAAGCGGAAGGATCACTCCACTGTCCTTTATGCCTGCGAACGGGTAGAAAACGACATAGAAAACGATCCCCAGACCAAGGCATCCATTGAAGCCATCAAAAAGATGCTCCATTCCCGGTAAAGGGTAAAACCCATGTGAATAAGAAAGGCTTTCCCTGTCCGATATCCTGTTTCCATCCTGTGAACAACAGGGGACCTGGGAAAAACTGTGAAATCTGTGAATAGAAAAAAAAGATATTCACCCCTTTCTGACAAATCACAGGATTCGAGAAAATCGAGCTTTTCACAAAGTTATTCACTTTTTCACAGTGTACTACTGCGACTACTACTATATTTTATTAATCATCGTCATTTTTAAAGGAGCTGCCATGAAAGTCATTTTCGAAAAATCCGAGCTCTGTGATGCACTGGACCGCGTACAGCGGGCAGCACAGGCAAAAGTTACATCCAACACCAATAATGGTTTCTTCATCTCCGCAGTCCAGGGAAAAATTCTCATTCAGGCCAATGACTACAGCATCGGTATCAAAACATCCTGTGCTGCAGACATAGAAGAAGACGGCATTGCTGTGATTGCAGCACCCCAGCTGCAGGGTACCATTCGTATGATGCCTGCAGGCCCCATTACCATGGAAAAAGGGGAACATGAAAATGTAGTCACCTTTACCGCAGGGTCCTATATTTCCAAATTCCCCACAAGGGACCAGGTGGAATTCCCGGATGTCCAGGAAATGGACCATAAGAACCACTGCGTTATCCGGTGCAGGGATTTCGTGGAAACCACAAACCTTGTCACCTTTGCCGCTGCTACAGATAAACAGAAGCCCCTTTTCTCCGGTATCCTTTTTGAAATTAAAGATTCCGTTTTCACCATGGCTGCCACCAATACCCACCGCCTGGCCTGCCGGGATATGACCCTGGCAGAACCTGCCACAGAAGCAGGACGGTTTATCGTTCCCTCCGGCATCCTGTCTGATGTGACAAGACTCCTGCCCCAGGACAAGGAAGAAGATACGGTAGAGATTTCCTGGTCCAACAACCATGTAGCCTTCACTTTTGGGGAAACCTACTTCATTGCCAGCCTCATCAATGGGCAGTACCCCGATTTCCATCGCATCATCCCAAATCGCTTCGATGCTACCGCCGTGGTGAACCGCAGTGATTTCGAAGAAGCGGTCCGGTTTGTCAGCCCCATTTCCAGGGACATGAGCTACCAGACCATCAATTTCCATTTCACAGAAGACACCCTGGAAATCTATGAAGAAGATCCGGATATCGGCCGTTCCGATACGTCTATCCCGGTGAAACTGGAAGGAAGCCCGGTGCGCCTCACATTCAACTGCAACTACATCGAAGATATCCTGAAGCATTCCAAAGGGGAGACCGTGATCCTGCACCTGCAGAAGGCAGGCCCCATGCTGGTGGAACAGGAAGAAGACAAGAGCTACCGCTACATTATGACACCGATGAGAGGAAGAGACTGATGAAGGAAATCGCAATTTACGGAGACTATATCCAGCTGGACCAGTTCCTGAAAAAACTGGACTATATTTCATCCGGTGGTGAAACGGGAGCCTTTCTCGCTTCCCACACCATTCTGCTGAATGGGACGAAGGTCCACGAAAAGCGGAAGAAAATCAGGAAAGGGGATACCCTCTCCATCGACGGCACAGAATTCCGCATGACCGGAGAATAACATGAAATGCCTTTCTTTCCGTCTCATACAGATACGGAATTTTAAAGACTATACCGTGGAACCGTCACCGTCCCTCACTTTCTTTACTGGACCCAATGGCTCGGGAAAGACAAATCTCCTGGAAGCCCTGTATTACAGTTCTGTGGGGAAGTCCTTCCGCACGTCCAATGACGGGGAACTCATCAAGGTGGGAGAGGATGAAGGCACAATCCTGGTAAATTTTTCTGTTCACCAGGTGGAGCAGGCCATCAAAATCAAACTGACCAGGGGACAGGGGAAAAAGATTTTCCTGAATGATACCCCTATCCGCAGGAAAGAACTGATGGGTCTCTTTCGGACGGTCCTCTTTACGCCGGACGAGCTGCAGCTCATCAAAGGGGCTCCCCAGCTCAGACGCCGTTTCCTTGACATGGAAATTTCCCAGGTATCTCCCCGGTACTATGAGGAATTTCTCCGATACAGCCGGGCGGTGCAGCAGAGAAACGGAGCCCTCAAAAATGCCCTGGCCACCGGGAAAAAGCCGGATCTCGATATATGGGACATGCAGATTGCCTCCGGCGCTGCCTACATGGTGAAGAAGCGGATGGAAACCATAGCCCGCATGAATGAGACTGTCATGGACATGGAGCAGACCCTTACCCATTGCCGGGAAAAGCTGGAAATCCGGTATAAACAGCAGGGCAGCGATACCCCCCGGTGGGATATGGAATGGTACATGGAAGAACTGTCGAAACGCCGGGAAGAGGATAGCCGATTCTGCCATACCTCCATCGGCCCCCACCGGGATGACATGACATTCCTCATGAATGGCATGGATATCTCCGCCTACGGTTCCCAGGGCCAGCAGCGGACGGCCATCCTCTCCATGAAGCTGTCGGAAATGGAATTTATCCGCCAGGAAACGGGGGAATACCCGGTACTTATCCTGGACGACATAGGCAGTGAACTGGACAGGGACCGCCGCAGGGCGCTGGTGACTTTCCTCATGGACAAGGAAATCCAGACCCTGGTCACCGGTACGGAAGTGCCCTTTGAGGTGGAAGGGAAAGTGGTGGACCTGGGGAAAGAGAAAGAATTGAGAGTTGAGAATTGAGGCCAAGCGGCTCTGCCGCAGAAATCCGTGCCTATGAGCATGGATGCGTTTGGGCCATAAGACATCAGACGGACAGACTGCAGAAGTCAGACAGAATCAGTGGCGGCGCACAAATCATATGGCGCCGCTTTTTTGATTTCCCAATTGCGTCATTTCGAACGATGGCGGCATGCAAGATGAATGTATAGATAAGAATCGCTAGAGCTTCGAGGAATGGAGAAATCTTTCTTGTATTCGGGAATGCAGAGCATCATAAAAGTGAAGAGAAAAGAGTGAAGAGAGGAATTGGCGGCGCAGCCGCTACGCCTCAATTCTCAAAACTCAATTCTCAATTCTGATTTTCCGGGACAATTTCCCTTTTTTCCGGACTATAGAGACAGAGGAACACAGCAGGGCCCGGAAAGATTTCCTGCTTCTCGCCAGCGCGCCAGGTCTTAAGGGGCGGGATACAGGAATATGCGATTTCCACTAGAGGCTGTGCTTCTCCGGTGCACCGAAATATCTACACAATAGAAACTCCCGCCAAAAACCGCCAGAAATCATGAGCGGCAGCCGTTCACCGGATTTCTACGGAGGCAGGAGACCCGCTCTGCGGCCATCTCCTGTTCTCCACGGAAAACGATGTCCCAAGTCCTACCATGCAGCGGCCGGGAAGCGGCGGGAATTTCTGCATGGAAAAAACGCAGGAAATGAATGATCATTTCCTGCGTTTTTTGTTTCACGTGAAACAACAGAGACATTTCCCTATAGAATGGGAACCTGCGATTGGCTGAACGCTTTTTACCTGCGGCGCAGCCGCTCCGACTCAACTCTCAAATCTCAACTCTGCTTTTTAATGGAGAATTGAGAACTACAATGCTTTGCTGAAAACCTGCCATCTGAAGGGAAGCGTGTCATTGGATTCTCAGTTGCCTGAGACTCCCTGCAAATCCGGTTCCCCTGGCATTGGTCGAAATGACGAGAATCAGATAACCCCAGACAGCATAGCGGCGCAGCCGCTCCGCCTCAACTCTCAAATCTCAAATCTCAACTCTGCTTTTTTCAGTCCCATTTCTTCTGGGGCAGCTTTTTCAGCATTTCATTGGCCTCTTCCGTTGTGATGGAAGAGATGGGCCTGTGGAGCAGGAGGGCCAGCAGCTTCTTCTTTTCCTCATCGGCACTGTACTTATGGAAAATCTTTTCCTTTGCCCGATGGATGAGTGTGTCCCTGGCATCTTCATACATGCTGTAGTCGCAGGGGATAATGGACCGGACCTCCTGGTAGGTGTAGTGGGGATTTTCCTTCAGGATGAGGATGACCTTGTTTTTCCTTGCCTTTTCCAGCTTTCGCCGGCAGGCAGGGCAGATCCGGTTCTCCGGCGGGCAGAGGGCGCCGCAGATGGCACATTCATGGTAGCCTTCGGCCTTTTCTCCCTTTCGGATTTTCAGCACTTCCTCCATCATCTGGGTGAACTGGGGCCGGATTTTCTCACTTTCCACGTGGAGGGCCACCCAATTTTGGATCCACTGTTCCTCTTCCTGGGAAAGGGCCACAGAATACCGGTGGTGTTCTTTCTGTATGGTTTCATTGACCCGGTCCACCGTGGTAAAGGGATGGCTTTCTTTTCTGGGAGATCCCGCAAAGAAGCGGATGTCCGTGAAGTATTTCCCTATTTCATCTTTGGAGAGTTCCTTCAGGATGTCTGCCTTCATCATGTAGAGCTGCTGCAGGAAGGTGGAGTTCGTGACCTGCACATAGAGGACCGGTCCCTTGCATCCGGAAATATAGGATTCCCTGGCCATCAGGTCTCCTACCATGTTTTTCCACCGCTTCTGGAACAGGTAGAACTGGAAGCCCTTCTGTCCAAAAAGCTTCGTTTTGATATCGGAATGGGCAAATACGCCGGCAATGGAATCCATGGTGCGGTACCGTTTCCCCTGTGGCCTTTTGTCTTCTTCGTCCATGGTCACGCCTCTTTTCTTCGTTTACTTTCATTATACAATAACAGGGAATGGAATAGTTCCTGGGTCAGATATCATAGGGGGCAGATTCCGGAAATCAGATAGAACCAGCAGCATAGCCGCGGAGATTTCAACTTTTTCTTTTAACGCCTATAAAATTTCTTTGTCTTAACTTTATACAGCCTCTATTTTATAATAGAAAAAGGAGAGTGTGGTTTCCATGATTGGAGGTCTTTCTATGGATGAAATTAAAGATGGTAAAGTAGATATTGATCGGTATCGCGCCAAGGAGGGCGAAAAAATCAACCTGAAGAAATTCCCTACCAAGTGTGATGTGTCCATTGATAAAGCGAAGGTAAAGAGCCTTTATTTCCCGGAGGTCATTGAAAAGGTGAAGGACCTGCAGGAAAAGCTCTATGCCCAGAATACCTATGGCCTCATTATTGTGCTGCAGGCCATGGATGCTGCCGGCAAGGACGGCACCGTGAACCACGTATTTGCCAACCTGGACCCCGGCGGCGTGAAGGTGGTGTCCTTCAAGCAGCCTACCACCGAGGAAAAGGACCACGACTACATGTGGCGTATCAATAAAGCCCTGCCGGAACGGGGAGACATCGGTATTTTCAACCGTTCCCAGTATGAAGACGTCATCGTTACCAGAATTCACGACCTGATCCATAAGGGTCAGCTGCCCCAGGACCTGATTCACAAGGACATTTGGGAAGAACGGTATGAACAGATCAACAACTGGGAAAAATACCTGCACCAGAATGGCTTTGAAATGGTGAAGATTTTCCTCCATGTGTCGAAGGCAGAGCAGCAGCGCCGTCTCATGGACCGCATCATCAACCAGCAGAAGAACTGGAAGTTCTCCATGTCCGATATCAATGAACGGCAGTACTGGGACCAGTACCAGAAGCTCTATGAGGAAATGATTTCCAAGACTTCCAAGGATATTTCGCCCTGGTATATCGTGCCGGCGGATAACAAATGGTATACCCGGTACGTGGTGGCATTGATTACCCTGCATGCACTGAGAAAGATCAATCCCCAGTTCCCGAAGCTGTCGCCGGATGTGCAGGCCCAGCTGGAACAGTTCAAGAAACTGATTTCCGAAGTGGATATTCATTCCCTGAAGGAAATCCAGGAGACCATGGATAAGAAATAAAAAGATAGAACCAAAGATTTTTCGGGATTTTCCTTTTCCTTTCAGGGAAGAGGATATCCCTGCTAAGGGAAGCGCTGATTAATTCGCAGAGTCAGATTTCATAAGGATTTTTATGCACTGCTTCGTCATAACTCTCCTTAAATAGCTCGCTATTCGCGTCGAGTTATTCCTTGCATTGCATAAAAATCCAAGAATGAAATCTGACAGCGATTTAATCAGTGCTTCCCTAAGAGGAGTATTTCATTTTTCGAAAACTTTTTCCGCCGGTGGTGGCGGGAATTTGAAAAACGCGGATTCTCCGGCCGGAGGCCGCTGGTCCGCGCTTTTATTATGTTCGGGGGAATCGATTATGGAGAACAGGGAAGAAAACAAAACGGTAAAGCCAGAGGAAAAGAAGTACACCGGCAATGTAAAAATCGATATTGACCGGTACCGGGCCAAAGAGGGAGAAAAAATCAACCTGAAGAAATTTTCCACTGCCTGTGATACGGACGTGGACAAGGAATCGGTGAAAATGAGCGCCTTTCCGAAGGCCCTGGATGAGCTGAGTCTCCTCCAGGCAAAGCTCTATGCCCAGAGTACCTATGGTCTGGTTATCGTATTGCAGGCCATGGACGCCGCCGGCAAGGACGGCACCATTAAGCATGTCTTTTCCCATCTCGATCCGAACGGTGTCCATGTGGTGTCCTTCAAGCAGCCTACCACGGAAGAAAAGGACCATGACTACATGTGGCGCATCAATAAGGCCCTGCCCCGGCGGGGAGATATCGGCATCTTCAACCGTTCCCACTATGAAGATGTCATCGTGACCCGGGTCCATGACCTCATTAAAAATGATAAACTGCCGAAAAAACTGGTGACCAAGGACATCTGGGAGACCCGGTACCGGCAGATCCGGGACTGGGAGCGGTATCTTTCGGAAAATGGATTCCATGTGATCAAGATTTTCCTCCACGTGTCGAAAAATGAGCAGCGGGACCGGCTGGCGGAGCGAATCCTGAACAAGAAGAAAAACTGGAAATTCTCCATGGCCGACCTGAACGAGCGGCGGTACTGGGACCGGTACCAGGAACTTTATGGGGAAATGATTTCTGCCACCTCCACGGAACAGGCGCCCTGGTACATCGTGCCGGCGGACAACAAATGGTATACCCGCTACGTGGTGGCCCAGATTGTCATCCGTGCACTGAAGGATATTGCCCCCAGGTTCCCGGAAATGTCGAAGGAAATCAAGGACCAGCTCGAAGAATTCCGGAAGCTCATCGAAAGCGGCAATGTGGGTATGATCGAAGAAATGCAGGACGTCATGGGAGCGGAAGGGAAAAAATAGAATTGAGAGTTGAGGTCCAGCCGCTGCGCGGCGGTTTTGCATGTAAACAGTCAGTGTCATGGGCATGGAGCTTCTAGCTTCCAGCTTTTAGCAATTAGGAATGCTGGTCAGCCTACGGCATGGATAACTGCCGGAATGATGGGATGAAGAGCGCTGCAGGCAAATCAGTCTTTCTAGCAGCTAGCAGCTAGTAGCTAGCAGCTAGTAGCTAGCAGCTAGAAGCCCCACCCCAGTGACTCTATCCGTAGGAATGCCCAATTATTTGACCGGCAGTCTATCTTTCTGCGGAGCCCGGTTGTTTATGCTATAATATTTCTATAAGACTGTGTAAATCTCTCTGTTTTCGTGAGGTGAATGATATGAAAAAAATTTTACTGGCCCTGGCAGTGGCGGCTTCCGTGTCCGGCGTGGCCTTTGCCTCTCCCCAGACTTCCTTTAAGGAAGGACAGACGGAAATTAATGTGGGCATGTGGGATTCCTCGGCCCATTCTAATGGATATAAGTCCGACGGGGAATGGAATTTCCTGGGCGGACTGACCTATGGCATCAGTGACCGCTGGGCAGCCCAGTATGAATATACGGGACTCCATACGGACCATACCAATGGCAATATGAATGAAATCAATGCCCTTTATTCCTTCCATCCCCAGGTAGCAGCCTTCGGCGGCTGGAACCGGATTTCCATGAAAGATTTCCCGGACCGTGCTTTCGGCTCTTCGGACCGGGTGAATAACATTGCCCAGCTCGGCGTCATTGCCCGGCAGCCTATTAATGACGTGGTGGATGTATACGCCAAAGGGGCTGTAGGTACGGAATCCACATCCATGTGGGAAGCAGGGGTGAACCTGGCACTGGATAAGGATGTGGACCTTAATGCAGGCTACCATTACCTCAATACCCGGGGCGATTCTGATCATAATGTATCGTACAAGGGGTTCATGGCCGGCGTATCCTACCGTTTCGGCGGCAGCGACAATACACTGGCTCCCACGGAAGAAGAGAAAAATTATGACTACGAGGGGGACAGCGAACCGTCCACGGTGACCGTGAAACCGGCCAATACCAATGCGGATGTTGTCAATGTACCTGCCGATACCCCGGTGAAGGCGCCGGAAAATGATTACTACTTCAACAGTATCCATTTCAAGAGTGATTCTGCCGCCATCGAAGACGGCCAGAAGGCAAACCTCGATGAATTCGTGAAGAAAGCCAAGGAAACGGGCCACGTATTCAAGCTCGTAGGCCGGGCAGACTCCACAGGCAGTGCGGATTACAATAAAGATCTTTCTTCCCGCCGCATTGACAGCGTGAAGAAGTATGCCGTGGATCACGGCGTGGACGCTTCGAAACTGGTGCCCATGGTGAAGGGATCGGAAGACGGCAGCGGCGCTGAAGGACGGCGTGTGGATATTTTTGAACATAAATAAGTGATAGAGTTTTCAAAAGCGCATGACCCATGGGGCCATGCGTTTTTTGACGTTTATGGGTAGAGTCATTGCCGTGGGGCTTTGAGTATTCAGCTGGACAGCCGCTGTGCGGCGGTTTCGCATGTGAATGGTCAGCGTCATTGGCATGGAGCAGCTGGCTGCCAGCTTCTAGCTGTTAGGAAAACTGATTCGCCTGCGGCGCCTCCCAGCCAATATTTCCGTTAGTCATTCATGCCGTAGGCTGTAGAGCTTTCCTGGAAGCTAGCCGCTAGTAGCTAGAAGCCCCCACCAGTTTGCACGTCAGTTTCCCACTCGTCACTTGGCCCGGAGGGCCCTTTCAGCTCAAGGCTAAAAGCTCCTGCAGGAATGACTCTATCCGCCAGCATGCCAAAGGCAATGAAAAATTCTTTCCCATTTTTCCCATTAGGTATATAATGCTCTTAATGAAAATGGGAAAAATACTTAGGGGAGGAAAATTATGAATCTAACAACCATGCATGCCATCATCATCCTTGTGACGGTGGCACTGGTCATCGGCATCGGGATTTACCATGCCCGGTCCATCAAGTCTGCGGCGGGGTACAGCGTCGGCGGCAGGAGCGCCGGTGTGCCCCTGGTGGCAGGAAGTATTGCGGGTACCGTCGTAGGTGGCGGCGCTACCGTGGGCACGGCCCAGCTGGCTTACAGCTTCGGCCTGTCGGCCTGGTGGTTTACCCTGGGAAGCGGCATTGCCTTTATTATTATGGGCATTTTTTATGCCCGCCGTATGCGGGGCACCGGGCTGGAGACCATTCCCCAATTCCTGTCTGTGCACTATGGGAAGCGGGCGGAAGAACTGTCTTCGGTTATTTCTTCCATCGGCATCCTCTTTTCTGCCGTGGCCAGCTGCCTGCCGGGGATTGAAATCATTTCTTCCCTTTTTGGTCTGGATCCCTTGGTTTCTTCGGTGGTTCTCATAGTCCTTGTCATCGGCTATACTTTCTTTGGCGGCATGAAGAGCGCCGCCATCGGAGGCATCCTGAAAATGGGCATCATCTGGTTTGCCCTGTTCATTGCAGGCTTCGAAGCTTTCCAGGCCATCTATGGTACGGCGGCCTGGGACAGCATGGCGCCATCGGAATTTTCTCTCTTTGGCCGGGGATTTGAACCGTCCATGGCCAATCTCTTTTCCGTCATCGTCGGCGTCCTTTGCACCCAGACCTATATCCAGTGTATTTTCTCTGCCAGCACGCCTGTTACGGCAGCTTTCGGCTGTTTTGCGGCTGCCCTCATCGTCATTCCCGTGGGCCTTCCCAATGTGGCCATCGGTATGTACATGCATATCATGGATCCCGATGTGATGCCCATTCTCGTACTGCCTACGTACCTCATTAACCATACGGGCACATTCATCGGAAGCCTGGCCATGGGGGGCATTATCCTGTCCCTGGTCAGCGGTATCGGCGGCCTGTCCCTTGGCATCGGTACCATGATTGCCCGGGATATGCTGGCACCCATCCTGAAAATCCGTAATGACCATAAGCTGCTGGTCATTACGAAAATGACGGTGCTGGCGGTCATGATCCTGGCCTGCCTTATTTCCATTGCCAACAGGGGTTCTGAAGTGCTCGTATGGAATTACCTGTCCATGGCCCTTCGGGGTGGCGGTATCTTTATTCCCTTCAGTCTGGCTGTCTTCCTGCCCGGCCATCTCACGAAGACCTGGGCCGTCATTTCCATGGCCGGCAGCACCCTGGCCGCCCTTCTGTCTGCTACTGTCATCCATCTGCCCATGGATCCCCTCTTCGTAGGCCTCATAGCCAGCGCCATTCTCATCATCCCGGGCCTCAGGATCCACGGCAATCCCCCGGATGAAGGCATCGTGGAAGAGAAGGTGTGAATGGTGAGCAGCTGGGTCTATGTACAATCGTACGGAAGCTTTATTGGAGAAGAATTGAGTGAAGAGAATTGAGGCCCTGCGAAGTAGACCGAAAGTTATATTTGCCAAAAAGCGGCGGTACCGCTCAAAAATCGTGACTCTATCCATCAGCACACAAACTCGCCGCAAAGCGGCTATCCAGCTCAAGGCTCAAGGCTAATAACTCTACCCATAAGCATAGAAGACCGTAATTTATATAAAAATTCGCGGCGCTTCCCAATTCTGATGCGCCGCACCACCACTCCTAACTCCTCACTCCTAACTCCTCACTCCTAACTCCTCACTCCTAACTCCTCACTCCTAACTCTGAACTGGCCCCCTTGTCAAGGACACAATTAAAAGTGTAGTTTGAACCCCA